>Ga0070668_100001518_pt1 | contig 16767 bp, 14 predicted proteins | sample KBSS43metaG_FD_64661 | JGI IMG/M metagenome (GOLD analysis project Ga0070668, IMG submission 64661) | Switchgrass rhizosphere microbial communities from Kellogg Biological Station, Michigan, USA - KBS S4-3 metaG | ecosystem: Host-associated > Plants > Roots > Rhizosphere > Soil ... | reverse complement strand
CCACCACGCTGCCGACGTCGTTGTGGTTGTGGTGCTCGCCGTTGTGGCCGCCCTTGACCGCGAGGGTCAGCCCGGCGGCGCTCGCCTCGGCGGGCCGGGCCAGCAGCACCTGGGTGGAGCCGAACCAGACGTCGCGGGGCAGGGGCGAGCCGGCCGGCGCGGCGGCGAGCCAGTCCCGGTCGGTCAGCGCGCGCAGCAGCCGGCCGAGGCCCTGCCGCTCGGAGCCGAAGGGTTCGCCGGGCCGGCGCTGGGCGGCGGCGTGGGCCGCGGCGGCCGGGTCGCCGATCCGCCGCGCCGCCCGGTGCAGGGCGTCCCACGGCTGTTGCCGCGGGGGCCGGGCCGGGCCGTCGGCGTGGTTGAGATACCACTCGCCGGCCAGGTGCATCCGGTGCGGGAAGGCGACCGTCGCGCGCAGGGCGTCGAGCGGGACGTCGCCGAGCGCGCCGCGGCTCGCGTGGCGCAGCACGTCGAGCGCCTCGAGGAGCCGGCAGGCGCCGTTCCACCAGTACGCGTAGCCCTCGTCGATCGCGCCGTCGGCCGGCAGCGACGCCGCGTACCGGTCGAGACCGTCGACCACGAGGGCGATCAGCTCGGCCCGCCGCTGCGGGTGGTCGACCAGGCGCAGCGCCGCGACCAGGACGTTGCCGTGGATCCACGGGTTCCAGTTGTGCACGTCGCCGTCGAGGCCGAGCCAGTGCCAGTCGCGGCGGGTGGCGAACGGGGTCAGCACCCGCCGATCGGTCTCGTGCCGGAGACGGGCGCGCACGCCGGGCGTCCGCTCGTCGAGGGCCGCGCCGAGCAGGTGGTCGATCCAGGCGAGCTGGCCGGCGATCTCACCGGCGCCGAGGTCGAGGTACGGGTCGGTCACGGTCGGCACCACCGCGCCGTACCGGGCGAAGGTGTCGTCGTGGGCCGGCCAGCACCAGCTGCTCTGCTCGCAGAGCAGGATCACCCCGTCGGCCACGTCGTCGATCCAGCGCTGGTCGAGGGTGACGGCGGCGAGCACCGCGGCGCGGCTGAGGCGGTCCTGCCGCGCGTACAGGATCTGTTCGTACGCGTCGCGGTCGCCGTCCCGGAAGTATCGGGCGTACGCCCGCGCGGGCAGCGCCGGCCAGGGTGAACCGAGCTCGGCGGCGGCCCGGCAGCGCAGGTCGCGCAGGGTCGCCGCGTCGAGGCGGGCCGCCGTCCAGGTGTTCCGGTCGGTGGCCGGCGCGACGGGCAGGCAGTCGCCGGGCGGGGCGAGCAGGCCGGCCTCGATCGCGGGCCAGGCCCGGGCCAGGGGCCCGCTGAATCTCGGTGGGGTGCTGTCCATGGCCCCTCGTTGTGTTGTGAACGATTGTGATCGTATCAGATCAGTTCCGTCCCGCAAGATCCTCTCGCGGCGCCCCTTCACCGTGCGCCGGGTAGCGGTAGGACGTCTGATGTTCGCGAAAACGTGCAGCTCACAGCGTTGCCACCCAGGTTGAGATCACTTTTGATTCGTTGAGTCTGAACTAGGCATTGACATGGTCGATTCTGAGCGTTTTACTTCCCGGCAACCTTTGAATCGATCGGAGAGTGACGTGCCCGACAGCCAGCCGACCGCGCTCGCCGCCGCTGCCTGGACGCGCGCCGACCTGGCGGGCCTCGCCGACCGATTGCTGTCCTCGGCGCGGCGCCACGCCTCCCCGGGGCACGCCCGGATCCTGCCGCCGGGCACCGAGGGCGGTTACGGCCGCCGGATCGACGGCCTGGAGGGCTTCGCCCGTACGTTCCTGCTGGCCGGCTTCCGCATCGCCGGGGAACACGGTGCCGGGCTCGACGAGCTGGCCGACTGGTATGCGGCCGGCATCGCCGCGGGCACCGATCCCGCCTCCCCGGAGCGCTGGGTACGCCTCGACGAGCACCCGCAGGCCAAGGTGGAGGCCGCCTCGCTCGCCCTGGTCCTCGACCTGACCCGGCCGTGGATCTGGGACCGGCTGACCCCCGCCGTCCGGCAACGGGTGATCGACTACCTGGCGCCCGCGGTCGGCGACGACACCTACCCGCGGATCAACTGGGTCTGGTTCCGCCTGGTGGTGCAGACCTTCCTGCGCTCGGTCGGCGGCCCCTTCTCGGCCGCCGAGATGGCCGAGGACCTCGCCACCCACGACACTTTCGCGCGGGCCGGCGGCTGGATGTCCGACGGCCCTGAGCGATCGTACGACCACTACGTCGGCTGGGCCCTGCACGTCTACCCGACCCTGTGGGCCCGGATGTCCGGCGCCGCGGATCTCGCGGCCCCGCGCCGCGACCGGGACGTCGCCATGCTCGACCGCTTCCTGTCCGACGCGGTCACGCTGGTCGGCGCGGACGGCTCGCCGCTGTTGCAGGGCCGCAGCCTGATCTACCGGTTCGCGGCCGCCGCCCCGTTCTGGGCCGGCGCGCTCGCCGGGGTGCCGTCGCTGCCGGCCGGCCTGCTGCGCGACACCGCGACCGGCATCGTGCGGCACTTCGCCGAGCGCGGCGCCCCCGACGAGCGGGGCCTGCTCACCGTGGGCTGGCACGGCGAGTGGCCGCGGCTGGCCCAGTCGTACTCCGGGCCGGGCTCGCCGTACTGGGCGAGCAAGGGCCTGCTCGGCCTCGCGCTGCCGGCCGGCCATCCGGTGTGGACGGCCGAGCCGCACCCGCTGCCGGTGCGGGCCGGCGACACGCTGCGCGCCGTGTCCGCGCCGGGCTGGCTGATCTCCGGCACCCGCGCCGACGGCATCGTCCGGGTGGTCAACCACGGCACCGACCACGCCGTCGAGGGCGCCACGCTGGCCGACTCCCCGCTGTACGCCCGCCTCGGCTACTCCACCGCGACCGCCCCGGTGCTGGACGAGCGCGGGTGGGCCGCCCCGGCCGACCAGTCGGTCGTGCTGATCGACCCGGACGGGCGCCGCACCCACCGCACCGGGATGCGCACCCTCGTCACCCGGGTCGACGACGCCGGCGAGCCGGTGGGCGTCGCCGGATCGCACGTGCTCGCGCACTGGGTCGACGCCGAACCGGGCGTCCCGGACCACGGCGGCGGCCGTGCCGGCCGGTCCAGGCCGGCCGGCCGGCTCACCGTCTTCTCGCTGGTCCGCCGGCAGTGGGAGGTGCGGCTGGCCCGGGTCGACGACCTGGCCGGCGACGCGCCGGTCCGGCTGCGCGTCGGCGGCTGGCCGGTCGCCGGCCCCGGCGCCGCCACGACCGGACCGGCGACCGCGACCGCCACCGGTTCGGGCCTGGTCTCGCACCTGGCCGCGGTGACCGCCGGCGAGGTCGTGACCGGCGTCGACGAGCACGCCGACGGCCCGCTCGGCGGTCCGGTCCGGGTGCCCTGGCTGGACCACCCCGTCCGACCCGGCGCCTGGGTGATCACCCTCGTCGCCCTGGCCGGGGACGACACGAACGGCGCGGCGCGGGCGTGCACCACCACGCTCGACGCCTCGGACCACGGTCTGGACGTCCGGGTCGGCTGGCCCGACGGCGTCCGGACGCACACCCACCTCGACACAACTGCGTCACGGGCTCCTCAGCGGGCCCCTTTCACAAAGGAGAACGGATGAAGCGCTCGATATCGGCGGTGCTCGGCATCGCCGTGGCGGCGTCCATGGTTCTGTCCGGTTGCGGCGGCGACGGCGACTCGGCCGAGGGCGGCGGCCTCAAGCTCACCCTGGCGGGCTGGAGCCTGGCCACCACGCCCGAGTTCAAGACCCTCGCCGACGGCTTCCACACGGCCAACCCGGACGTGACCGTGGAGCTGAAGGAGTACGACGCGTCCAACTACGACACCCAGATGATCGCCGACCTGTCCGCCGGCAAGGCGCCCGACGTGTTCGTGCAGAAGAACCTCAAGAACTTCTACACCTACCAGAACGGCAAGCAGCTGCTGGACGTGTCCGACGTGGCCGGCCAGCTGGGCGACAAGGCCGGCGGCATGGCCAACTACCAGGTGGACGGCAAGACGTACGCGGTCCCCTACCGCAACGACGGCTGGGTTCTCTACTACAACAAGGGGCTGTTCGACAAGGCCAAGGTCGCCTACCCGGACGGCTCGTGGACCTGGGACGACTACGCCGCGGCGGCCAAGAAGCTGTCCACCGGGCTGAAGTCGGCCGGATCCCAGGCGCTCGGCACGTACCAGCACAACTGGCAGTCCACGATCCAGGGCTTCGCGGCCGCCCAGACGCCCGGCGCCAACTGGGAGACCGGCGACTTCTCCTACCTGAAGCCGTACTACGTCCGGGCGCTCGACCTGCAGAAGGCGAAGGCACAGGTCGACTTCGGCACCGAGACCACCAACAAGCTCACCTACCAGGCGCAGTTCGGCAAGCAGTCGGCCGCGATGATGGTGATGGGCACCTGGTTCATCGCCACCCTGCGCGCCCAGCAGGAGAAGGGTGACGCCGACAAGTTCGAGTGGGGCATCGCGCCGGCCCCGCAGTTCGACAAGAGCACCACCGGCACGGCGAAGACCCCGGTCACCTTCGGCGACCCGACCGGCCTGGGCATCAACGCGGGCATCGACAAGAAGAAGGTCGACGCCGCCAAGAAGTTCCTGGCGTACGCGGCCGGCCCGCAGGGCTCCAAGGCCCTCGCCGGGATCGGTATCACCCCGGCCGACACCAAGTCCGTCACCGCGGACTTCTTCACCCTGTCGGGCGTGCCGAACGACGACGTGACCAAGTTCGCGTTCGGCACCCGCGAGACCAAGCCGGAGAACCCGGTGTCCAAGCACACCGCGGGCCTGCTGAACGTGCTCAACGACCTGCACACCGCGGTCATGTCCGGCACCAAGGACGTGGACACCGCCATCGCCGAGGCCCAGACCCGGGCCAAGAACGAGGTCCTCAACAAGTGACCTCGCGGTGGTGTCCCGGTGTTCGCGCCGGGACACCACCGGTGTCGCCCGTCCCAGGAGAGTCTCATGGCAGTGATCTTGCCGGCGCGGCGCAGGCCGGCCCGGCGCGTTGTGCGCAACACGGCGATCGGATGGTCGTTCATCCTCCCGAACTTCGTCGGCTTCGGGGTGCTCACGCTGGTCCCGGTCGCGCTGCTGTTCTACTACGCGTTCACCGACTGGAACATCTTCGGCGGCGCGCAGTGGTCCGGCCTGGCCAACTTCGAGCAGATGGCCGGCGACAGCAGCTTCTGGACGGCCCTGCGCAACACCTTCTACTACACGGCCGTGCACGTGCCGCTCACGCTGGCCGTGTCGCTGGGGCTGGCCCTGGTGCTCAACCGCAAGCTGCGCGGCGTGGCGTTCTTCCGGACCGTCGCGTTCTTCCCGTACATCACCGCGATCGTGGCCGCCGCCCAGGTCTGGAACATGCTGTTCAGCCCCGACTTCGGGCCGATCAACGAGTTCCTGCGCGGGCTCGGCGTGGATCACCCGCCCGGCTGGACGGTGTCGGCCGGCTGGGCCATGCCGGCGGTCATCCTGGTCGGCGTGTGGCGCGACATGGGCTACTACATGCTGATCTTCCTGGCCGGCCTGCAGACCGTGCCCGCCCAGCTGCACGAGGCGAGCACGATCGACGGGGCGAACGCCTGGCAGCGGTTCTGGAACGTGACGCTGCCCTGCCTGCGGCCGACGACCTTCTTCGTGACCGTGATGCTGACCATCGGCAGCTTCAAGGTGTTCGACGTGATCCTGCTGATGACCGACGGCGGCCCGGGCCAGTCGACGCTGGTGCTGTCGCAGTACGTCTTCCAGAAGGGCTTCGAGGAGAACCAGTTCGGCTACGCGTCGGCGGTCTCCATCGTGCTGTTCGCCATCTGCTTCCTGGTCACGATCCTGCAGTTCGTGGTGAACAAGCGGAGGGAAGCGTGACCCACATCCTGCTCGACGCCCCGGCGCACCACGCCCGTACGGACGACGGGCCGGCGCCGAACCGCAAGCGCCGCGGCCGCCTCGGGCGGATCCTCGGCTACCTCGTGCTGATCGTCGCGGCCGTCGGCGTGCTGCTGCCGTTCTACTGGATGGTCGTGTCGTCGCTGAAGACGAACAACGACGTCTTCACCATCCCGGTCAAGTGGCTGCCGGACACCGTCGTCTGGGAGAACTACCTCGACATCTGGCGTAAGTCCGGCATGACGACGTGGCTCACGAACACCCTGATCATCTCGGTCGCGGTGACCGTGCTGCAGGTACTCACCGGCAGCTTCGCCGCGTACGGCTTCGCGAAGGCGCGCTTCCCCGGACGGGACGTGCTGTTCCTGGCCTACATCGGCACACTCGCCGTGCCGTGGCCGTCGTACATGATCCCGCAGTTCATCCTGTTGTCGAAGGTCGGGCTGGTGGACACCCGGTGGTCGATCATCGCGCTGCAGGCCTTCGGCGCGCTCGGCGTGTTCCTGATGAAGCAGTACTACGAGACGATCCCCGAGGAGCTCAGCGAGGCCGCCCGGATCGACGGGATGAGCGAGTACGGCATCTATCGCCGGATCATGCTCCCGCTGTCCACCCCGGCCCTGGCCAGCCTCGCCCTGATCACCTTTGTCACCACCTGGAACGACTACCTGGGGCCGCTGATCTATCTGCGCAGCCCCGAACTGCGCACGATCCAGCTCGGCCTGAGCACCTTCATCTCGCAGTACAACGCCGAGTACGCGCTGATCATGACGGGTTCGGTGCTGTCCGTGCTGCCGATCGCGGTGATCTTCCTGTTCGGCCAGCGGTACTTCGTGGAGGGCGTCTCGACCACCGGCCTGAAAGGATGACGATGCGGCTGCGGATCGGGCACGAAACCCTGGGCGCCATCTTCGACATGGTCTATGTGGCGCTGCTGACCAACCTGCTGCTGGTGCTCGGCTGCCTGCCGATGGTGGCCGGGCTGCTCACCACCGACCCGGCCCGGTCCTGGCCGCTGCTGGCGCTGGTGGCGCCGCTCTGCGCGCCGGCCGTGTGCGCGGCGTTCGCGGTGCTCGCGGCGTACACCGCCGAGCGGAACACCGACGTGCTGCGCACCTTTGCGACGGCGTGGCGGCGGTCGCTGCGCCGGGCGACCGCGCTGGGCGCCCTCGCGACCGGCCTGCTCGTGGTGCTCGGCGTGGACATCCGCGCCGCGTGGGGCCGGCCGATCGGCGCCGCGGCCATCCCGGTCCTGGTGGTCGGCATGGTCCTGGTGGCGGCCGCGTCGCTGCTCGCGCTCGTGGTGATCGCCGAGCGGCCCACCGTGCGGCTGCGTGACGCGCTGCGTGCGAGCCTCTATCTGGCCGTGCGGCACTGGTACTTCACCGCGTTCTCGTTCGCCGTGCTCGCCCTGTTGTACAGCCTGGTGGCGAGCCGGCCGGCGATCGCGTTCGGCCTCGCCGCGGCGCCGCTGCTGTACGTGGTCTGGGCCAACAGCCGGTTCACGCTGCGCGCCGCGCTGGCCTGACCGGCACCCACCGTCCGACGAAAGAGGAGAACAAATACATGACGGCGATCGACCTCCGCCCCGGTCCCGACGCCGAGGCGACGGGGTCCGCGGTGGCCGCCGCGCTGCGCACGATCGACGCCAACATCGCCGAGTTCGGTGACCGGTACCCGGGGGACACCACGGTGCGCGACCGGTACCGGCTGCGCCCGGTCGGCGGCGGGCAACCGGACGGCTCCAATGTGGGCTGGACGACGAGCTTCTGGCCCGGCATGCTCTGGCTCGCGCACGAGGTGAGCGGCGACGAGACCTACCTGAAGGCCGCCGCCGGGCACGTGCGCAGCTTCACCGAGCGGGTCGACCGCGGCATCGATCTCGACACCCACGACCTCGGGTTCCTCTACACACTGTCGTGCGTCGTAGCCTGGCGCGCCACCGGCGACCGGGAGGCCCGCCGCGCCGCGTTGGCCGCCGCCGACCACCTGCTGACCCGGGTGCTCGAACCGGCCGGGATCATCCAGGCCTGGGGCGCGCTGAGCGACCCGCGGCAGCAGGGCCGGACCATCATCGACAGCCTGATGAACACCCCGCTGCTGTTCTGGGCGAGCGAGACCAGCGGCGATCCGAGGTACGCCGCGGCCGCCCGCCGGCACGCCACCCAGCTGCGCGACCACATCATCCGGCCGGACGACACCACGTACCACACCTTCTACTGGGACACGGTGACCGGCGAGCCGCTGCGCGGCGAGACCGAGCAGGGCAGCTTCGACGAGTCGTGCTGGGCCCGCGGCCAGGCCTGGGGCATCTACGGCTTCACGCTCAACCACCGGTACACCGGCGACGAGTCGTTGCTGCGGGCCGCGCGCCGGTGTGCCGACTACTTCCTCGCGCACCTGCCTGGCGACGGCGTCGCCTACTGGGACCTCGTGTTCTCCGACGGCAGCGGCGAGGAGCGGGACAGCTCCGCGGCGGCCATCGCGGCGTGCGGCCTGGCCGAACTCGCCGACGCCCTGCCGTCCGGCGGGGAGCACTACCGCGCCGCGGCCGGGCGCATCCTGGCGTCGCTCATCGACCGGTACACGACCGCCGCGCATCCCCGGTCCAACGCGCTGCTGCTGCACGGCGTCTACGACAAGCCCAAGAACGTCGGGGTCGACGAGGGCACCCTGTGGGGCGACTACTTCTACCTGGAAGCCCTCACCCGCGCCGTACGCCCCGACTGGCCCCACCACTGGTAAGGAGAACCACCGATGGAATACCGCTACCACAGCGCCATCCCGGCCGAGACCGGCCTCAACACGCTGCCGGTCAACCCGTGCCGGCTGCTCGGCTTCACCCTGCTGAAGCTCGACGCGGGCCAGTCCTGGTCGGGGGAGTCCGGCGACCGCGAGATCCTCGCCGTCGTCCTCGGTGGCACGGCGAGCTTCACGGTCGGCGCCGAGAAGTTCCCGTCCGTCGGCGGGCGGGCCGACGTGTTCTCCGGCAAGCCGCACTCCGTCTACATCCCGGCCGGCAGCACGATCACGGTCGAGGCGGACGGCCCGGTGGAGATCGCCATGCCGAGCGCGCCGAGCGACCTCGACGCCGACCCGTACGTCATCGAGCCCGCCCGGGTGGCCGGCGGCAAGTGGGGAGCGGCCAACTTCGGCCGCAACTACCACCAGATCCTCACCGAGATCGCCCAGCCGGACCTGCCCGCGCGGCGGCTCATCGTGGGCGAGACGTTCACCCCGTCGGGCAACTGGAGCACCTACCCGCCGCACCGGCACAAGCACGACAACCTGCCGGCCGAGGCGGCGCACGAGGAGCTCTACTATTTCCGGGTCCAGCCCGGCGACGGCTTCGGGATCAGCCGGGTCTACACCGACGAGGGGTACGAGGAGAACTTCACCGTCCGCAACCACAGCATGCAGCTGATGCCCGAGGGCTACCACACCGTGGTGAGCGCGCCCGGCTACACGACGTACTACCTGTGGGCGCTGGCCGGGACGCAGCGCACCCAGGGCGCGCACGAGGACACCGACCTCGCCTGGGTCGGCCGGTCCGTGCCGGTGCTGCGCGACCTCGGGCTCTGAGGCGATGGTCCTCGACAGTTTCCGGCTGGACGGCCGCGTCGCCCTGGTCACCGGCGGCAACCGGGGTCTCGGCCAGGCGGCGGCGGTCGCCCTGGCCGAGGCCGGCGCGGACGTCGCGCTGCTGGGCCGCACCGCGCCGGACGAGACGGTGCGGCAGATCGCGGCGCTCGGCCGCCGGGCCCACTTCGTGTCCTGCGATCTGGCCAAGGCCGGGCCGGCCGAGCTCGCGGACGCGGCCGGCCTGGCCCGCACCGAGCTGGGCGGGCTGGACATCCTGGTGAACAACGCCGGCATCATCCGCCGGGCGCCGGCCGTCCAGACCACCGCGGCGGACTGGGACGACGTGCGTACGGTCAATGTCGACGCCGTCTTCCACCTGTCCCAGGCGGCCGGCCGCCTGATGATCGAGCAAGGCGCCGGTAAGATCATCAACGTCGCCTCGATGCTGTCCTTCCAGGGCGGCATCCGGGTGCCGGCCTACACCGCCGGCAAGCACGCCGTCCTCGGCATCACCCGGGCGCTCGCCAACGAGTGGGCCGCCCTCGGGGTCAACGTCAACGCGATCGCGCCGGGCTACATGGCCACCGACAACACCCAGGCGCTGCGCGACGACCCGGCCCGGGCCGGCGCGATCCTCGACCGCATCCCGGCCGGCCGATGGGGTACGCCCGGCGACCTGGCCGGTGCGGTGGTGTTCCTCGCCTCGGACGCGGCCCGGTACGTGCACGGCGCGGTGCTCCCGGTCGACGGCGGCTGGCTCGCCCGCTGAAATATCAACCCCCTCGCCGACACGTACGTAGTGCTGGGGCAAGCCGCTCCGGCACTACGTACAGGTGAGGGGACTGAAGTTGGCACGCGCCGCACCCACGAATCCCGACGGTCACGCCCCGCGGTTCGAAGCGCTGTACCGGAGCTGCTACGAGGATCTGCTCCGGTACGCGTTACGCCGCACCGACCGCTCGGAGACGGCCGCCGACGTGGTGGCCGACGCGTTTCTCATCGCCTGGCAGCGGATCGGCGACATCCCGCCGGACAACGGCCGCGCCTGGCTGTTCGGGGTCGCCCGCAACGTCCTGGCCAACCAGCACCGGGCGGCCCGCCGCGGCGTCGACCTGGCCGCCCGCCTGTGCCAGGAGCTCCAGCAGGTCACCGTGGTCCAGCCCGACGTGCCGGTGGAGGTGGCGGCGGCGTTCCGCGCGCTCTCCGACGCCGACCAGGAGATCCTGCGGCTGGTGGCCTGGGAGGGCCTGACCGCCGACGAACTCGCGCTGGTCTTCGACTGCTCGGCCAACGCCGCGCGCATCCGCCTGCACCGCGCCCGGACCCGGTTCACCGAGGCGCTGCAATCACCGTCGCTCACATCCTGATCGAGGACGCGTCATGACTTTCACCGATGAACAGCAGGATCAGCTGATCCGGCTGCTTTCCCCCGACGTCCGCATCCCGCCGTCGATCGCCGGCCCGGACGGGGCCGCCGCCGACGACCTGCGCCGGCACATCCTGGCCCGGGCCGAGCCGCCGCCGGCCGCCGCCCGGCGCCCCCGCCGGCGCCTGATCTTCGCGATCCCGATCGGGGCCGCGCTGGCCGCGGCGGCCGTGCTGGCCGGCGTCGTGCTGCCCGAGTCCGCCCCGGTCCAGGTCGGCGGTCCCGCGCCGGCCCGCGCGGAGACCCTCCGGTTCACCGAGTCCGGCGGATACCTCGACATCACGATCGTCGATCCCGCCGCCGATCCGCAGAAGTACAAGGCCGAGCTGGCCAAGCGTGGGCTGAACATCGACCTGAAGCTCGCCCCGGCCGCGCCGGACGAGGTGGGCCGGGTCATCTTCCAGGAGGAGAACGACAGCCCCGGGCCGCAGATCAAGCCGCTCGAGAAGCCCGGCCACTGCACCGCCAACGGCTCCTGCAACGTCGGCATCCGGGTGCCGCTGAACTACCGGGGCACGGCGAACATCGTGTTCGGGCGCACCCCCGCGCCGGGGGAGGAGATCGAGGGCGACGCCCCGGTCCTGACCGAGAAGCAGCAGACGCAGCTCAAGGCGCTCGTCGGCAAGCGGGTCGCGGAGGTGCGCGCGGCCCTGGCGTCGCGCGGGCAGACGGCGTCCTACCGGGTCGGGCCGCAGAACCGGGACGCGCCGGCCGGCGAGGTGCCGGGCGACTGGTACGTGTACGACGTCGCGCCGCTGCCGAACAAGGTCGTGGCGCTCTGGGTCTCGGCGGACGGCAAGGAGCCGACCGGGACCAACAAGAAGAGAATCGGGAACTGACGCACCCGGGCCGGCCGCCTCACGCGGCCGGCCCGGCGGCGTACCGGGCGGCGAGTTCGGTGCCGATCCGGGCCAATTCGGCCCGCACCTCGGGCGGGTCGAGCACCTCCACGGCCGCGCCCCAGCCGGACAGCGTACGGGCGATGTCCAGCGGCGTCGGCGCGCCGACCCGTACCCGGGCCCGGCCGTCCGCCAGGGTCTCGACGGTCTCGCAGTGCCGTCCGAAGTGGCCCCGCAGCACCCAGACGAACCGCTCGGCGATCAGCAGCGTCGCCCAGGTGCGCGCCCGCAGGCCCTCCACCTCGGCCACCACCCGGTCCCACGCCGACTCCAGGTCGAAGCCGGCCGGCCGCTCGAAGGCCTCCTCGGTGACCACCGGCTCGGCGATCCGGTCGACCCGGAACGTGCGCTGCCCCCGGTCGGTGCCGGCGATGAGATACCAGACGTCGTCCTTGTCGACCAGGCCCCACGGGTCGGCCACCCGCACGGTGCCCTGGTAGGCGAAGCGCACCCGGCGCTGCCGCACGACCGCCTCCTGCAGGCGCTCGACCTCCGGCGGGCGCCGGCGGCCGGGCTCGCCCCAGCCGGCCGGGTCGATCAGGGTGGCCGCCGCGGCGGCCTGCGCCTCCGTCCGGAACGGCGCGGGCAACGCCCGGATCAGCTTGCGCAGCGCCGCCTTGGCCTCGCCGGACACCGCCGCGGCCGGCCCGACGAGCAGGAACAGGGCCTGCGCCTCGGCGGCCGACAGGCCACTGAGGTCGGTGCGGGAGCCGCCCACCAGCGACCAGCCGCCGTGCCGGCCGGGCTGCGGGTAGACCGGGATCCCGGCGGCCGACAGCGCCTCCAGGTCGCGGCGGGCGGTGGCCACCGACACCTCCAACTCGGCGGCGAGCTCGGCGGCGGTGACCCGGCCGCGGGCCTGCATCAGCAGCAGGGCCGCGACAAGACGATCGGCACGCATGCCGGAAGGTTCTCAGAAAAAGTGCTCAGAAGGTGAGCACTTTTGGCGCGAGGATGGTTTTACACCGACCAGGAAGGACTCCCGTCATGCTTCGCGGATTCACCACCGTCACCTTTTACGCCGACGACCTCGCCGAGGCGCGCGCCTGGTACACCGAGGTGTTCGGCATCGAGCCGTACTTCGTCCGCGAACCCGCCTACCTCGAATGGCGGGTCGGCGACTACCAGCACGAGTTCGGCATCCTGAACAGCCAGTTCGCGCCCCATCCGCGGTCCGAGCGGCCGGCCGGGGCGGTGCTCTACTGGGCGGTCGACGACGTCGAGCAGGCCTACCAGCGGCTGCTCTCGCTCGGCGCCACCGACCACGACAAGCCCACCGAGCGCGGGCCGGGCTACGTCACGGCGTCGGTGGTCGACCCGTTCGGCAACATCCTCGGAGTCATGTACAACCAGCATTACCTGGACGTGCTCGCGGCCAGGTGAGATGCTCGCCGCGTGACTGAGCCGCCACCCAGCGAGGCGTTACGCGGCCGGGTCTGCGTGGTGGCCGGGGCGACCCGGGGCGCCGGGCGAGGCATCGCCGCGGCGCTCGGGGAGGCCGGCGCGACCGTCATCTGCACCGGGCGCAGCAGCCGTCGCGGTGCCGAGGGGTCCGACTACGACCGTCCGGAGACCATCGAGGAGACCGCCGAACTGGTCACCCGCCTCGGCGGCACCGGCGTCGCCGTCCGGGTCGACCACCTCGTGCCCGATCAGGTCCGGGGCCTCGCCGAGCGGGTGCGCGCCGACCACGGCGGCCTGCACGTCCTGGTCAACAACGTCTGGGGGGCGGAACGGCTCAAGGGCGGCCCGGCGCAGTGGAACACGCCGGTGTGGGAGCACGATCTCGACCGGGGGCTGCGCATCCTGCGGCTGGGCGTCGAGACCCACCTGATCACCGCCCACCACCTGCTGGGGCTGCTGACCGGAAAGCCCGGCGGCCTGCTGGTCGAGGTGACCGACGGAACGGCGGAGTACAACCGGTCGCACTACCGGATCTCGGCGTTCTACGACCTGGTCAAGGTCGCGGTCAACCGGTTGGCGTTCGCGCTGGGCCACGAGCTGGCGCCGTACGAGGCGACGGCCGTGGCGGTGACGCCGGGGTGGTTGCGCTCGGAGATGATGCTCGACAACTACGGGGTCACCGAGGACAACTGGCGCGACGCGCTGCGGCCGGACCGCGGCGACGGCCTGCCCACCGCACCGCCCGGCTTCGCGGCGTCCGAGTCGCCGCGCTATGTCGGCCGGGCCGTCGCCGCCCTGGCCGCCGACCCCGGCCGGGCGAGGTGGAACCAGGGGTCGGTGACCTCCGCCGACCTCGCCCGGGAATACGGTTTCACCGACCTCGACGGGCGCCGGCCGGACAGCTGGGCCACGCCGTGACGGAGCGGTCAGTCCGCCCGTACGGAGAACTCGTTGCCGTCCGGATCGGCGAGCAGCACGGCGCCGTCCGCACCCGCCGAAAGGCGCCTGGCCCCCAGCGACACCAGCCGGCCGACCTCCGCCGACTGGTCGCCGCCGACCGGGGCGAGGTCGAGGCGCTGCCGGTTCCACGCCTCCTTCGGGGCCACCGGCGGGCCGCCCCAGGCCACCTTTGTGCCGCCCCGCGGCGACTGGACGGCGGTTTCCTCGTTCTGGTCCCAGACCAGCGGCCAGTCCAGCGCCGCGCTCCAGAACAGGCCGACCTCCCGGGTGCCGTCGCAGGCCAGCTCGCCCAGGAAACCGCACCCGGCGAGGAAGGCGTTGCCCGGCTCGATCACACAGAACTCGTTGCCCTCCGGGTCGGCCAGGACGACGTGCCCCTCCTCGGGCCGCTGCCCGACGTCGAGGTGGCGGGCGCCGAGGCCCAGCGCGGTGGCCACCGTGTGCTGCTGGTCGGCGAGGTCCGTACTGGTCAGATGCAGGTGCATGCGGTTGGGCCCGGTCTTCGCCGTGGAGCCGGGGACGAACCGGAGGCCCAGTTGCGCGTCGTCGCCGGGCAGCGACATGCCACCGCCCGCCGAGACGACCGCCCGGCCCAGCACACCGGCCCAGAATCGGGCCGGCCCGGCCGGGTCGCGCGCGTCGAAGGTCACCGAAAGCAGGCGCAGGGGCATCACCGCACAGTAGACGGGGGTCGATATGCCGACAACGCAAATAGGCGTTAATCCTCAGCGCCGGCGGGCGGCCGGCCGATGAGGTGCTTGTGAGCTCTGTGCCGCAGCCACCGGAGATCGTGTACGACAGCGAGCGCACCCGGGTGGACCGAGTGCGCCCGGACGGCGGCGGGCCGGCGGTCATCCGCAAGCAGCCACGCGGGCCCGGCGCGGCCGACCGGTTGCGCAACGAGCTGTCCGTGCTGCGCCGGCTCCAAGGCGTCCCGGGCACGCCCCGCCTCGCCCCGGACACCGCCGACGGCACGCTCGGGTTCGTCGAGACCCCCGCCCGTGCGCTCGCCGCGCTACCCGCGCCCTGGGACCCCGCACCCCTGCTCGACCTCGCCCACGGGCTCGCCGGGACGCTGGCCGCCATCCACCGCCACGGGATCGTGCACCGCGACGTCAGCCCGGCCAACGTGCTCGTCCCGCTCGCCGCCGGCGAGCCGCCCATCCTCATCGACTTCGAGCTGGCCACCTCGGGCACCACGGGCGCCGGCGAACTCCCGGCGGACGAGCTGGCCGGCACGCTGCCCTACCTGGCACCGGAGCAGACCGGCCGGACCGGCCGCCCGGTCGACCACCGCGCCGACCTGTACGCGCTCGGCGCCACCCTGTACGAACTGGCGACCGGGGAACCGCCGTTCGGCCGCGACGGCGACCCGCTGCGCCTCGTGCACGACCACCTGGCCCGGGTGCCGGCGCCGCCCGCCGAGCTGAACCCGCGGATCCCGGCGCTGCTGTCCGACCTCATCATGCGGCTGCTGAACAAAGAACCCGAGCAGCGCTACCAGAGCGGCGAGGGGCTTGCGTACGACCTGGCCCGGCTGCGCGGCTCGGCCGCCGCCTTCCCGCTCCGCGAACGCGACTTCCCGATGCGGCTGGCCGCGCCCCACCGCCTCGTCGGGCGGGACGCCGCCCTGGCCACGCTGCGCGGCCTGCTCACCGCGGCGGTCGCCGGCAACCGCGGGATCGCGCTGGTCACCGGCCCGCCCGGGGTCGGCAAGACGGCGCTCATCGACCGGCTGCGGCCCACCGTGGCGGCGGCCGGCGGCCGGTTCGTCGCCGGCAAGTTCGACCAGTTCCGGCGCGACCTCGGCGCGGACGCGGTGCGGCAGGCGTTCTGCGCGCTCGGCGGGCAGCTGCTGGCCGAGCCGGACGACGCGCTGGCCCGGCTGCGCGAGCGCCTGCTGGCAGTCCTCGGCCCGAACGCGGGGCTGGCCGCCGCGGTCCTCCCGCCGTTCGCCGCGCTGCTCGGTGTGCCGCCGGAGGACGGCGAGGACGACCCGCGCCGGGCGGCCGCCCGGATCCGGCAGATCTGCCTCGACCTGCTGCGCGCCGTGGCGAGCGGCGACCACCCGGTGGTGCTGTTCGTCGACGACCTGCAGTGGGCCGGCCCGGCCGCGTTCGGGTTCCTGGACGCCGTACTGGCCGAGCCGGACCTGCCCGGCGTGCTCGTCCTCGGCGCGTTCCGCGAGGCCGAGGTCGACGAGGCGCACCCGCTGACCGCGATCCTGGCCCGGCTGCGCGAGGCCGGCGGCAGCCCGGGCGAGGTGCGCCTGGCCAACCTGCCGGCCGGCGACCTGTGCGCGCTGCTGGCCGAGATGCTCCGCCTGCCCGTGCCGGTCGCGGCGCCGCTGGCCGAGGCGCTGGCTGCGCGCACCGGCGGCAACCCGTTCGACACGGTGGAGCTGGTCAACGCGCTGCGCCGGGAGGGCGCGCTGGTGCCCGAGGGGGACAGCTGGCGCTGGGACGCCACGACGCTGCGCCGGTTCGTCGGCGGCGGCGACGTGGTCGACCTGCTCGGGGCGCGCATCGAGGCGTTGCCGGCCGCCACCCGGGAACTGCTCGAGGTGATGGCCTGCCTGGGCGGCGAGGTCGGCCTGGAGTCGCTGCGGATCGCGTCCGGCCGCACGGCCGAGGCGGTCGCCACCGGGCTGCTGC
>Ga0070668_100001512_pt1 | contig 16797 bp, 22 predicted proteins | sample KBSS43metaG_FD_64661 | JGI IMG/M metagenome (GOLD analysis project Ga0070668, IMG submission 64661) | Switchgrass rhizosphere microbial communities from Kellogg Biological Station, Michigan, USA - KBS S4-3 metaG | ecosystem: Host-associated > Plants > Roots > Rhizosphere > Soil ... | reverse complement strand
GTCCTGGCGGGCTTCGACTGGGGCGCGCGCACCGCCGACATCATCGCGGCGCTCTGGCCGGAGCGGTGCTTAGGTCTGGTCGCGGTGAGCGGCTACCTCATCGGCAGTCAGGCCGCCGGCCGCTCGCCCTTAACGCCTGAGGCGGAGCTCCGGTGGTGGTATCAGTTCTATTTCGCGACCGAGCGCGGGCGCGCCGGCTACGAGCAGCACCGTCGCGATTTTGCCCGCCTGATCTGGCGGATGGCGTCGCCTAAGTGGGCGTTCGACGAGGCGACGTTCAATCGTTCGGCGGCGGCGTTCGACAATCCCGACCACGTCGCGGTGGTGATCCACAATTATCGCTGGCGTCTAGGATTGGCCGAGGGCGAGCCGCGCTACGAACAGGCGGAGCGACAGCTGGCCGCCGCGCCCGCGATCACTGTGCCGACCATCACGCTCGAAGGTGACGCCAACGGCGCTCCGCATCCCGAGCCCCTCGCCTACGCGGCCAAGTTCACTGGTCCCTACGTCCATCGCACCCTCACCGGGGGCGTGGGTCACAACCTGCCGCAGGAGGCGCCCCAGGCGTTTGCTCAGGCTGTCGTCGATGTGACGGAGCTGCAGCGTCATGGCTGAGCGCCGCTCTGATTTCTGGCCGTTGCAGACGCTGAGCATCCGGGATGATCATCGATGAACCCAACTTTGATCAGCACCTTGGCCGCGCTCGCGGGGGCCCTGATCGGCGGATTGGCGTCGCTGGGGAGTTCCTGGCTGACGCAATGGATCCAGCAGCGGGAGCGGAATCGCGAGCACGTCCGGTCGCGCCGGGAGGCGCTGTTCACCGACTTCATCAATGAGGCCTCGCGGCTTTACGGCGACGCGCTCAGCCATGAGAAGGACGATGTCCTCGACATGGTCCAGCTCTATGCGATTGTCGGGCGTATCCGCCTGATCTCCTGCGACAGGGTGGTGACATCGGCGGAGAGGACGTTGGATTCGATCGTCGATACATATCTGGCGCCGAACAAGTCCTTGCACGAGCTGAGGACCCTAATGGCCGAGGGTAAGATGGACTTCCTCGTCCAGTTCAGCGAGGCGGCCCGCTACGAGTTGGACGTGCTTCCACGGACGCCGCCGTGGGCGGCCCCGAGCCGCTCCCCTAGCGACGTTTTGCACGCCCTGCCAGCGCTGCGGTCGGGACGTGGAGCCGACATTCCCAAGGTCGGCTAAGGGGTGGAAGCCGGACATCCGGCTTATAGGGCAACCTCGGGCCCCAAGGTGCAGATTGAAAGAGCTGAACGCAAAGGCACGGTCACTAAGCCGGCATCGCTGGTAGCGAATTCGAAGGCTTTCGAGTGTTCCGCGTAATCGGGCCGAATGTCTTGATTCTGGAGGCGACCTCGAGTCCGTGTGTGGACGCCCCTTCGGATGCAAGAAGTTTTCGAGAGCTGAGCGCGCAGGTTCAGGTGCTTCCGTGTGTCCGGCCTGATTGATGCGGCCGTTCACTGCCGCTGGCCTGTATGGAGATCGCGGATCGGGTCGAACCACCCCTGCTGACCTTCAGGACGTCAAGTCCTAAGCTGACGGAGCGCCCACGCCGCCGCGCCTGCTTGAAGAGGTCGCCATGAAGCCACGCATCACGATCAGCCAAACGAAGGACGGTGATCTGCAAGTATGGCTGAATCCTGCTGGCCGTGACCTGCTCGTCCGAAAGCTACAAGGGCTAAGCGAAACGAACGATCACATCCATCTCACGCCAGCCGGACTGGACGGAGACGTTGAGGTGCAGAGCCGCGCGTACCACGAGGACGACCAAGTGATTCAGTGGGCGAAGTTCCTCTTCCGGCCGGACGAATGGGATACGCGCTACTTCCCCCACGTGATGGACTCCAAAGTCCGATAACCCCCCCTATGGTGGCGTTCGGTACGTCCGCTTCGCGGTGAGCCAACCTAATCGCTCAGCCGCTCTTCCTCGCTGGGCTCCTCCCCGGGAATGTAGCGGGGCTTGGGTTGCGGCAGCAGGAAGAAGCCCACGCAGAGAAGCCCGATCGCGACACCAGCCCAAGGGGCGACAATCGCGATGGGAACCGCCGCGATCTGGACCAGGGTGGCGAGGCCGTAGCGGCGCGTCATCTGCCGCAGGAAATCGGGTGCGAGCCGCTGGTCCATCACCCGGCGGCCCGCCAGGCCGTAGAACCACTTGGCCATCCAGGTGCAGGCGGTCAGCGCCAGGCCGACGGCCAGGGTCACCCCTGCGGTCGGCTCGAACCGCGTACCCAGGTGGAAGCACCAAGCGCGGATAGGGTAGGGAATGGCCACGATCGCCAGCAGGAACAGCAGGTTGATCACGCTGAACCAGTGATCGCTCTTGGCGTAGATGCGGCCGGAATAGTGGTGCTGCACCCAGTAGGCGCCGATGACGACGTAGCAGAGCACCAGCGCGAGGTGCTCACGCCACTGTTCCGCCATGGCCTTGGCCAGATCTGTGTAGCCGTGCGGCCCCTCCGGCGATCCGGGGACCTTGATTTCAACGATGAGCAGGGTGAGCGCGATGGCGAACACCGCGTCGCTGAACCCCTCGAAGCGGTTCAGCCCGCGCTCCGCACCATGAGTGTTCGCAGTCTGGCGCTCGGCCATAGCGGGAAAACAAGCGCTGTCCGCGCGAAGTTTCCGGGCCCGCCGAGCCTTAGGGGGGGCACGCAAGGCCGCCTGACGTTAGCGCCATCGCGGTCGCCAGACGACGAAGGCCTAGATCCACCGTCTCGTCGGCTGCGTATCCGACGCATGTCAGAGCCGCGCCTTCCTAGAATCCTTAGCCGCCGCGAGCTCGGCGGCCTCGCCTTGATGTTCGTCCCGGCCATCGTCTCCGCCGCCACGCCGGTGACCTTCGAGGCGCTGCGCAATGGCCGCAGAATCGGCGAGCAACGCACCACGCTCGAGCGCCAAGGCGACGAGCGCATCGTTCGAACCGTCGCCACCTTCGCCGTCAAGGTAGGACCGCTTACCCTCTATCGATATCGTCATGAGGCGATCGAGCGCTGGGTGGGCGATCGCTTCATGCGATTGGAAACCTCGACCGATCAGAACGGTAAGTCGCTGCGCGTCACGGCCCAACGTCAGGCCGAGGGCGTGATCATCGTCGACGCCGCCGGTCGCTCGACCCGCGCGGCGGCCACGGCGGCGCCGTTCAGCCATTGGAACCGCGCCATCGCCGGGCGACCGCTGTTCAATCCTCAGGACGGCAAGGTGCTGCGGGTCACCGCCTCGGCGCCCCAGCCGACCTCTATCCGCCTGGCGAACGGAGACGCCGTTCGCGGCGAGCGGATCCAGTTCCGAGGCGATGTCGACGTCGACGATTATTACGATGAGAAAGGCGGTTGGGCCGGTCTTGCGGGGAAGCTGGATGACGGCTCGAAACTGGAATACCGGCGTCTCTGAGCCGCCTCATACGAAGCGGCGCGCCGCGAAGAAAGCTGCGCTCGCGGCGAGCGCGCTTAACGCGGCACCCCAGATCATGTCGAGCAGCGTCAGCCGGGTGGACCAAATTCTCAGGGTCGCCTGGTTGGTCAAGTCGTAGGTCGCATAGGCCACGACGCCCAGAACCAGCCCGTTCATCGCGGCCACGCGCCACTGATCGGCCTTCAGGCTCGGCGCGACCGCGAGGAAGACCAGCCCAGCGACATAGATCAGGTAGAAGGCCAGCGCCGCCGTCAAGTTGACCTTCTCAGCCAACATCGGCCCAAGCACGGGTTTATACAGCCGCGGTCCGGCCAGGCTCAGCCAAACGAAATCGGCGGCTACGAACACGAGGGCGGTCGAAACGTAAGCGATGGCGTAAGCGAGCAAGGCGGCGATCTCCTAGGCCGTCGGCTTGAGGCGATAGTGACTGACGCCCCACACTTGGCCGCCGGCGTGGCCAAACAGTCCGGCGGTAGCGAGAAAGAATAGCCGCCAGCGCCGCAGCCATAGCCGGGCGTCAACACCGTAAACGGGAGTCAGGATCGCCATCGCATCGGTCTGTGTTCGGTCGAGATTGGCGAGCCAGTCGCGGGCGGTCCGCTGGTAGTGGCCGCCGTCCCAGCGCCATTCATCCTCCAGTTCGAACAGCCCTTCGAACTGGCGGATCAGCCCGTGGCTGGGCATGACGCCGCCGGCGAAGAAGTGCTGCGCGACCCAGTCGGATGGATCGGCGACGTCGAAGCGGTAGGGAGTCGAGGCGTGAGCGAAGACGTGGATAAACAGCCGGCCCTCCGGTTTCAGCCATCCACGCACGCGCTGCAGCAGGTCCGCCCAGTTGGACATGTGCTCGAACATCTCCACCGAAACCACGCGGTCAAAGCGCTCGGCGGTCGCAAAGAGGTTCATGTCGGCGGTGACGACCGAGAGGTTGGTCAGGCCCAACCGTCGCGCCTCGCCTTCGATGTGCCTGCGCTGGGAATGGGAATTGGACACCGCCGTGACCCGCGACCTTGGATAGCGTTCCGCCATCCAGAGGCTCAGCGCGCCCCAGCCGCAGCCCAGCTCCAGGATGGATTGCCCCTCGGCGAGCGCGGCGTGCCGACACGTCTCTTTCAGCGCGCGAACCTCCGCGGCGGCGAGGTCATCGCCTGGTACGTAAAGGCAGCAGGAGTATTTTCGGCGGGGTCCGAGCACCTGACTGAAGAAGGCCGCCGGCAGCTCGTAGTGCTGGGCGTTGGCCGCCACGGTGTGCTCGGCGATCGCATGCGCAGCCATGCCGCGCACGAACGCGGCGTCAGCCTCGGACGGTGCTCGCGCCAGCTTGCGTTGCGTGCGCGCGACAAGGTGACGGATTCCCGCCTCCGCCAATGGATCGGGAAGGGGCGCGCCCTCGAGTGCGCGAACGGTGACGGCGGCGAGGTTCATGACGTTCGGCTTTCCTGGACGGGCGGGCGCGGGAAAAAGATCGGGACGCGGGCGCAGTAGGCGCGCCAAGCCGCGCCGCGGGTTCGAGCCATGTGGGCCTCGAGCGGCGGCACGCCGGTCCCGAAGCGCAGCACCGCGAACATCAGCGCCGGCGCGACCAGCGCCCACCAGCCCTGGCGGTTGCTGCCGGTGAGGTCGATGGCCATCACTGGATAGGCGCACCAGCCCAGCCATTCGAACAGGTAGTTTGGATGGCGCGACCAGGCCCAAAGCCCCCGATCGCAGACGCGCTTGGCGGCCGCAGGCTCGGCGGCGAACATCTTGAGCTGCCGATCGGCGAGCGCCTCACCGAGGATCGCGATCAGCGCGAGCGCGACGCCGACGACGTCCTTCAGGTCCGGGCCCGGCGCCGGTCGGGTCGCCGCGAGCCCGATCGCCGCAGCGAGGCCAAGCGCGACGAGCGCCTGCAGCTGTAAAAAGCCGAAGAGGCGAAGCTGCAAGCGGGCGCCCCAATCCTCGCGCAGGGCGCGGTAGCGCCCATCCTCCGGCGTGCGCGCGACCCGCATCGCCACATAGAGGCCAAGCCGCATCGCCCAGATCGCCGCAACGAAGCAGACGATCGCGCGTCGCATGGCCGAGGTCTCCGGACCTGACCAGGCATGGGCGAGCGCGACACCAGCGACGGCGGTGGCCAGCGTCCAGACGACGTCCACCCAGCCGATGTTGCGGGTATGGCGTTGCCAGGCCCAGGCGGCCGCCATCGCCAGGCTAAGGCCGAGCAGCGTCTCCGCCACGCTCATGGCGCGCCGTCTTTCGATCGGCTGACGATAAACGCCAACACGTCGCGTCGAACCGGCGCGAGAAAGCCGAACGGCTTCGCCAGTGCTCCCAGCACGAGGGCGTGCGACAAGCCGGGGTAGACCACCGCGCGGGCCTCGCCCTCCGCCGCCTGAACCTTGGCCGCCAGACGTTGCGTGTTGCCGGGATCAACGACCTTGTCGCTGCCATCGGTCAGCAACAACAACGGCGGCGGTGATCCGTCGACATGATGGATCGGCTGGGTCTGGGCGCGGGTCGATTCCGGTCCGAAGATCGCTTTGAGATCGTCGCTCCGCAGCGGCAGGAAGTCGTACGGCCCGGCGATTCCGATCATGCCGCGGACGTCTCGCCTCGGCTCAAGTCCGACGCTCCGCAGCCATTGTGGGTCCAAGGCGAGCATGGCGGCGTTGTAGGCGCCGGCCGAGTGCCCGATGAGGAACAGCTGCTGCGCGTCGCCGCCAAAGGCCGCCGCGTGCTCGACAGCCCAGCGCACTGCTTGGGCGCTGTCGGCGAGAAACGCGGGATAGACCACGTCGGGATACAGCCGATAGTCGGGGATGATCGTCAGCACGCCCTGGGCGGCGAGTGATTGGCCCACGAAGCGATACTCGGCGCGCGCGCCCTCCTGCCACGATCCACCGTAGAAGAAGATCGCGACCGGGTGCGGGCCGCCGTCGCGAGGTCGATAGACGTCGACGCCGTGCCTGGGGCCTGGAGCATAGGCCAGGTCGGCGACGTGCTCGACCTGGGGGGAGGTGGTGAGCGCGCCCAAGGTGCCTGTCGCAGAACACCCGCCCAACGCCAGCGCTGACAGCAGCGTGGCCCAGCGCAGCGCCACGGCTAAAGGCCCAGTAGAGGCTGGAGCCAGCGCGCCATGCCCATCAGTCTGAGCGGCCCGTCGTAGGCGGTAAGGCAAACACAGGTTCCGCCAGGGCTCGCGATGGGCTGGTGGCGGTGTTCCGGTCCGCGTTCACAGAGATCGCCCCGCCCATAGTGTCCCTGGTCGTCGTCCACGGCGCCAGACAGCACCACCAGGCGCTCGACGCCGTCGTGCCCGTGTTCCGGCAGCGCCTGGCCCTGCGCCGCGCGAATGAGCAGCAGTCGTTCGCCATGATCGGCGAACTTGGAGAGCGGCTTGATCGCGAGCCCGGGGCCAAGCGGCAGCCACACGCCGCGGCGCAGCACCTCATCCACGCCGATCGCGGTGGCGCCCGGCGTGGTCTCGATCGCCGCCAACGCCCGGTCGAGCGCATCGGCCGCCAGGTCGACCGACGGGCCGTCCGCCAGGATCGCGCCGGCGACGGATTGCAGGCGCTCGATTTCGCCGCGGCACTGCGGGCAGGCGCGCAGGTGAAGGCTGAGCACCATGCGCGCGCCGCTCGGAAGGGCGCCGGCGGCGTAGGACGACAACGTCTCGAACGCGGGGTGATGGGTGGTCATTGGCCGTCGTCCAAACGCTCACGCAGGCGCTGCATCGCCATGCGCAACCGGGATTTCACGGTGCCTAGGGGAAGCCCAAGCTGCGCTGAGATCTCCGAGTGGGGGCGGTCGTCAAAGAACGAGAGGCGCACGACGTCGTACTGTTCAGGCGAGAGGCCGGCGATGGCCGACCGCACGCGCTGGGCCAGCTCGGCGGCTTCCAGTTCCTGGTCGCCCCGACGCGGCTCTGGCGCGTCAACCATTGGGTCGAGATCGATCAGGGCCTGGCCGCGGAGGCGGCGGGCGGCGTCGATGTTGGCGTTGCGCGCGATCGTGAATATCCACGACTCGCCCGTGCCGCGCTGCGGGTCGAAGGACGCAGCCTTGCGCCAGACGCTAAGCATCACCTCTTGCGTCAGTTCGTCCGCGGTCGCCGCCCCGCGCCGCAACAGGAACCCCTTCACCTTCGGGGCGAACAATTTGAAGAGCGTCGCGAACGCCTCGCGATCCTTGTGCCGCGCGATCGACAAGATCAGCGTCGCGGCGCTGGGCTGAGCCTGCGGGGTGTCGGACGTCATCGCGCCGTCGTGGGCGGCCGACGCAGTTCGCAGCAAGCTCGGGCAGGCGACGGCGGCATCCATGTCTCCGATACGCAGGGACGCGCTGTCCGGATCACCGGGGTGATCCGATCGCAGTTTCGCTGCGTAACCTGGATCAAGCCGTCCTGAGCGGCAATGACTGGGGAAAGCCAACACCGTGAAGCTGTCCGTCGCCTCGGATGCCGGCCCGCCAAAGAGTTTCGCCGTCATCGGTTCGGGCATCTCGGGCCTGGTTGCAGCGTGGCTGCTCGCACGTCGCCATCACGTCACGCTCTACGAGACCGAGGAACGGGTCGGCGGACACAGTTGCACGGTTGAGGCCTTGGGACGCGACGGCCCGATCGCCGTGGACATGGGCTTCATGGTATTCAACGAGACCGCCTACCCGAACCTGATGGCGTTGCTCGCGATCCTCGGCGTGGAGACGCGGAAGACCTGCATGTCGCTGGGAATTTCGCTGGACGGCGGCGCGCTCGAATACGGCAGTCGCGGACTGTGTGGCCTGCTGGCCCAGCCGACTAACCTGCTGCGCCCCCGCTTCCTCACCATGATGCGTGACGTGGTGCGGTTCTATCGTGAATGCGCGCGCGAAGTGGACGAACCGGCGCTCGCCGGCTTAAGCCTCGGCGACTACCTCGACCTGCGCGGCTACTCCGAGGCGTTCCAGACCGACCACTTGCTGCCGCAGGTCGCGGCGATCTGGTCCGCGCCGATCGCCAGCGCCCGCAATTACCCGGTCGGCGATTTTGTCCGCTTTTTCGCCAATCACGGCCTGCTTCAACTGGTGGCGCGTCCAGAGTGGCGCACTGTGGTGGGCGGGGCGAAGGCCTACGTCGACAGGTTGATGGCGCAGTTCGACGGAACGGTGCTTACGGGGTGCGGCGTCGCCCGGATCAGCCGGACGGCCACTGATGTGCAGGTCCACGACAGCTTAGGCCGAGCACGCCGGTTCGATCAGGTTGTGATTGCGACCCATGCCGATCAGGCGCTGGCGATGCTGGATGAACCCTCGGCGCAGGAACAGGCGCTGCTTGGCGCCATCCGCTATACGGCCAACCAGGTCGTGCTCCATACCGACCCGGGCCTCATGCCGCGCCGCCGCGCGGCCTGGGCGAGCTGGAACTACCTGGGACGTCGCGGCCTCGACTCAGCCGCGGCGCCGAGCGTCAGTTACTGGATGAACCGCCTGCAGGGCGTGCCGGGACCGCCGTTGATCGTCAGCCTCAATCCGCAACGCGACCCCGCCCCCGGCACGGTGTTGCGGGTCAAGGCCTTCGATCACCCGATCATCGACGCCTGCGCAATGGCCGCCCAACGCCGCCTGTGGTCGCTGCAAGGCGTGCAACGCACCTGGTTCTGCGGCGCCTATTTCGGCGCCGGGTTTCACGAGGACGGGCTGCAGGCGGGCCTCGCGGTCGCCGAGGCGATCGCGCGGGTGCGGCGGCCTTGGCGCGTGCCCCACGAGTCCGGGCGGATCTTTCTTGATCCGCCCGAGGGGGTGGAGCAGGCGGCATGACCTCGGCGCTCTACGAGGGGGTGGTGGCTCACGTCCGCCATCGGCCGCGCCGCCACCGCCTGCGGTATCGGGTGATGCAGGGGTTGTTCGAACTTGACGAACTGCCGGACTTGTCGCGGCGTCTGCGGCTGTTCGGCCATAACCGCCCGGCGGCGGTGAGCTTTCACGATCGTGACCATGGCGATGGATCGGGCGACCTGCGCGGTTGGGTGCAGGCCGAGCTACGCGGCGCCGGGATCACCGGACCTTGGGGCGCCGTGCGCGTGCTCTGCATGCCGCGCATACTGGGCTACGTCTTCAATCCGCTAAGTGTCTACTTCTGTCACGACCTCCAGGGCCGCCTGGCGGCGCTGCTCTACGAAGTGAACAACACCTTCGGCGGGCGCCACGCCTACGTGATGGCGGCGCCATCGGCGGGACCTGTTCGGCAGAGTTGCGCGAAAGCCTTCCACGTCTCCCCGTTCCTGCAGATGGGTCTGACCTACGCCTTCCATGTGTCGCCGCCGGCCGCCGCCGTCGGTATCCGAATTTCTGCGGCGGACGAGACCGGGACGGTGCTCGACGCCAGCTTCGCCGGCCACCGCCGCGCGCTGACGGACAGGGCCTTGGCGCGCGCGCTTGTCGCCTATCCCGCGATGACCCTCAAGGTCATCCTGGGCATCCACTGGGAGGCCCTCAAGCTCTGGCTGGGCGGTGTCGCCTTCGCGCCCGCGCCTGAACGCCCGCGGTCCGCATCCGACGCGTCGGCACGACCATGAACGCGCCGTTTCGCCTTGCTCCAGCGCGATCTCGGATGGGGCCGGTCGATCGAATGTTCCAACGCGCGTCGGAGGCGTGGCAGGGCCCGGGCGTCCGGCTCGCACTTCCCTATGGGCGCGATCTGGACCTAGGGCCGGCGGGGGACGATCGCGCAGCGGTGATGCGCGTGCAGGATCTTCGCGCAATCCGGCGCCTCCTCCTTGGCGGCGATATCGGGCTGGCAGAGGGCTACGTCGCCGGCGAGTGGGAGACGCCGGATCTGGCCCGCGTGCTGACGGCGTTGGCGGCCAACTTCGAAGCGCTCAGCGTCTTGGGCCTGGGCCACCCGCTTCACCGCGCGGCTCAGGCGCCGCTTAAGCTGTTGCGGGCGAATACGCCGCGCGGCGCCCGGCGAAACATCCACGCCCACTACGATCTCGGAAACGACTTCTATGGGGCCTGGCTCGACGAAGGCATGAGCTATTCCTCCGCGCTCTATGGCTTCGCCGGCGAAACGTTGGAGGCCGCCCAAACGCGAAAATACGCCGCGCTCGCTCAAGCGATCGGCCTGCGCGCCGGCCAAAGCGTTCTGGAGCTCGGCTGCGGCTGGGGCGGATTTGCGGAGTTCGCGGCACGCGAGGCGCAGGCGAAGGTCACTGCCGTGACAATCTCCTCGGCCCAGCACGCCTACGCGAGCGCCCGCGTCGCGCGCGCCGGTCTGGCGGATCGCGTCGATGTGCGCCTCTGTGACTATCGGCGGACGGAGGGCCGGTTTGATCGCGTGGTCTCCATCGAGATGTTCGAAGCGGTCGGCGAGCGATTTTGGCCGACCTTCTTCCAGGTGCTGCAACAGCGCCTCGCGCCAGACGGGTGCGCCGGACTGCAGGTGATCACGATGCGGCAGGATCTCTTCGCTGAGTATCGCCGACGCGTCGACTTCATTCAGAAGTACATCTTTCCGGGGGGCATGTTGCCGAGCGAAGAGCGATTGCAGGCGGGCGCGCGTCAAGCCGGCCTGCATCTGACGGCGCCGCGTCGGTTCGGCGCCGACTACGCGACGACCGTTCGAGACTGGGCCGCTCGGTTCGAGCGCGCGTGGCCGCTCCTCGAAGGCAAAGGGTTCGATAGGCGCTTTCATCGGCTATGGCGCTTCTACCTGGCCTATTGCGAAGCCGGGTTCGCGACGGGTCGGACCGACGTATTGCAGTTCGTTCTACGTCGATGAGGGCTCTGAACGTCTCTCCCTTCCGAGAGCGGCGACTCCTGCAAGTCGCCATGTCGATCTGTGCGTTGGTCCCGATCCTTGGGGGCGCTTGGGGCGCTTGGCGCGGACTGGGTCTTGGAACCGACGTCGCCGAGAGCCACGCCCACTATTTATCGGGCGTCCTGCTAGGCGTGGGGTTGGTGTTCTGGGGCTGTGTGCCCTCAATCGAACGGCGCAGCGGCCTCGTGCGTTTGCTCGCCATTCCGGTCGTCATCGGCGGTCTGGTGCGTCTGGCCGCGGTCATGAAGACGGGCCTCAGCCTCTCCATTGCGCTGCCGCTGGTGATGGAGCTGGGCGTGACGCCGGCGCTTGTGTTGTGGACGTCGCGCGTGTCCGGACGCTTCCGCGACCCTAGCGGATTGAGCGCGTGAATTTGGGCGTGGCGCTCGCCCGGACGTTACCCTGGAGACGCTCGTCACGGCGAGGGTGGCCGGGCCTCCAAGATGCCAGGGCTTCACCACATGGCTCAGCTTGTGGCGAATCTGCTGGGTAGCCCCACGCTGGGCCCGCCGACGGGCGGACACTCCCAACGTCCGGATCGCGGCCGAATGCCAACGGGGAAAAACGACCCAAGTCGGACGTTCAGATGAGTGGCTGTAGCGATAGGCCGCTCGGTTGTCGGAGACCCGCGCCCGTTCATCGTATTCCCCTTCGGCCCCTCGGCGGCGATCTGAACCCATCGCCCGCCAAGGGCGACATAGCTCGTCATCATCTCGGGGTCCTCGCACCAATCGGCGATGGCGTAGGTCATCTCCGCCAGTCGATGGCAATGCGCGACCCAGCGTTGCTTCCGCTCCTCGTCCATTGGCACGCACTCGCTACAAACCGTACTGGCGAGCACGTTCGCCCAAGCTGATAACCGGCTGATTAATTTGGTTGCATACGAGCGCTGTCGCGTCAGACGTCGTTGTCGCCGACGAGCATCCGAAGTCGATGCAGCAACTCGGCCCCTGTGAACGGCTTCGGCAGGAAAAGACTTCCGGCGACGCCGTTGGCGCGGAAGGAGGCCTGCGATGTCTGGCCGCTCACGTAGATCACCGGGGCCTGCGGTGCGAGTTGGCGGGCGTATCGCGCCACGTCGTAGCCAGTCGTCCCTCTGCCCAGGTTCACGTCGACCACTATGCAGGCGAAGGGGGGGCTTTGCCGCAGCACCTGATAGGCCCGCTCGTCGCTTTCCACGCACACAGCGTCGAAGCCGTTGTCGGCCAAAAACTCGGTCAGCAACTCGCACACGTCGCGTTCGTCCTCGATGACGAGGACGCGTGGAGCGCTGACGGCTTCTGGTGCGGCTTCCGGCATCTCAATCAACGACACGCGAACAACGTGGCTGGAGCGGTGTTCCGAAATACCCCGTTTGATATCGCCGTCAATTTCAGAATTCGAGCGCACGGGGGCTGCAATTCAACCTAAAGACGCGCCCGGCCGCTGCGTCATAAAGAGTACACGCTTTACGTTAGTTACAATGTTAACATCTCTCGGATTGATTGAGTGGCCGAGGTTAAACGGACCTCCAGGGTTGGAAATGGTATGCGTAAACTTCGGGTGCTCGCAGTCGATGATAATCAGTTCAACCTCAGAATTTGCCGAGAAATCTTTGAACACCTCGGCTGCGACGTAGATGTCGTTGGTTCCGGCGAGGCCGCGCTCGAATTAGTCAGCGTGAATCACTACGATATGATCTGCTTGGATCGCTTCATGCCCGGTCTCCCGGGTGATGAAGTCGCGGCGCGATTACCTACCGAACTGTTTGTCGTGGCGTGGTCCACCGAGACCGCAAACTTGCCGCCTCGCTATAATCAGGTGCTGCCGAAACCGGTGTCGATTGCTGCAGCGGCTGGCGTGCTCGCGCGTGCGATATCTACTGCGCCGCTGAAGCTTCGTTTTGACACATTGTGAGCGCGCCCGCGTCGCCTGATTAACCCGCGATAACACGGGTCGGCAGGCGGTCGTGCAGCACTATCGCGTCTACAAACTCAGTCCGGTGGGCCGGATTGTCTCTGGCGAATGGATCGAAGCTGCCGATTAAGGTGAAGCTCGGCTGAAGGCGCACGCTTTGTGCGATCAGGGGACCTCGAAAGTGGAGCTTTGGCGGGGAAGCGCTAAGCTCGCCGTCCTACCATGCGACGATGACAAGGTCGCTTGAGCGGAGGGTTATGTGCAACCGGAACGATCCACGCGACGTCCGGTGCTAATGGCGGGAGACGGAGCGCTCGTCCTCACCGCCGGAGTGACTTGGCGACCTCCAGAAACAGGTGGGTCAACTGCTCAGCCACTTTGCGGGTGAGATCGCCCGCTGACCCTGGAGCGTCGTAGCGGTTCGAATTCAGGAACCCGCCGATCATCGCTTCATATCCACGAGGGTCGGTCATGGCGAGGTGCGTCAGCACGCTCCGAAGGATCAGATCATGCGCCAAGAGACTGCGCTCAATCTGGGCGATCCTCTCCGCATCGGTCGGCTGGCTCATGACCGATTGCGACGCCAAACGAAGGGCAGGCCAAACAGCAGGAATAGGAATGCGGCGCGACCGCCGGTCAGCGCTCAGACGGCGCCGCTGATCGCCAAGCCTATGAGCAGAACGATCAAGGTCGCGCCCAAACGCATGAAGGAGCATCCATCATTGAAGCTTCGGACCCGCCTCTAGCGGGTGATCCGCTCCGCAAAGCCCGCCAGCGACGGGCGTTCCTAGTGCGAGGCTTACGGGGCCGCAAAGGCTTCTAAGCAAGCCGCTACAGCCCATCTTGCTCGTTGAGGAGGTTTGCTATGGCCACTACAAGCTGCGTCGGAGCGAACGGCTTCGCTATCAACAAGCTGCGCGGCACGCCTTTCGACGCCCACTCCACCTCGCTGTCGCCTGTGGTGTAGATGATCACGATCCGGGGATTTAGCTCGCGCGCGTGCTGAGCGACCTTCCAACCGTCGACTCCGCTCCCAATGCGTATATCGGTGACCACCCCGCTCAAAGACGCCGCTTGCTCATCCAAGAGCTGCACAGCGGCTTCGCCATCATTAGCCGCGCTAACGCGGAAGCCGCCATCTTCAAGCGCAGCTTGGATTAAGTCCAGAACAGCGGCTCGTCCTCTACTACCAGGATGGTCGGTGCGTCTGCGGAGTCCATCACGATGATGGCTGCAAACTGCGGCCGCAACTAATCCACATCAGTTCCACCCAGCCAAAAGCCCAAACTAGAACGCCGTATCAGACCTCCAGTTCAGAAGGTCGCTAGCAAACGTAGTGAAATACCCAAAACACATCACCTATCGGGGCCGCGCGAAGCACTGCGTAGTGCTTACCGTGGGAACAACTTTGAGTGGTTCATTCCGGCCAGCCGCGAACACAACATCACTCAGCGCCCCGATGCGCTGCGCCGGCTTCGGCGTCTCTATCCGATGTCCCGCGTTTCGACCATGGCGCCTGTCATGTTAGCCGACGCCGGCCATCCGTTGGATGCCGACGTCTCGGTTCGCCGCTGCCGCGTCGTTTCTGTCTGGCTGCTTTCCACCCCGAACCGCCTTTGCGGACGTCAGCTTCCTGGAGGCGAGGTCGGGACCGGTGGCGACCCCTAGTCGGACCTTGGGAAGATGGCTCTCGGCCAGCCGCAGGCGACCAGCAAACGACGCTCTGACTTCCCCGATGACGGGACGGCGATCAACGACGCGGGCGTCTTCGTCTCCGCCGAACATCCTCAGTCCCGGTCGCCAGAGATGGCGACGACGCCGGGTGTGGAGGCATGCATGGTGCGACCGATCTCGTTCAAGCGTCACCGGTCCCCTGCGGATGTGATCCGCCAGGCGGTGTGGCTGTATTTTCGTTTCACCCTCAGCATCCGTGACGTCGAGGAGCTGCTGGCCCAGCCGCGAGGCGGTGCGCTGCTGGGTGATCAAGTTCGGTCCGCTGATCGCGGCCAATCTGCAGCGGGGCCGAATCGCCGCCGACGTGCCGCTGGCATCTGGACGAGATGGTGGTGAAGATCGGCGGCCGCCGGATGTTCCTGTGGCGCGCTGTTGACGACGAAGGGGAGGTGCTCGACGTCCTGGTCCAGAAGCGTCGCAACAAGGCGGCCGCTCTCAAGCTGCTACGGCGCTTGCTGAAGAAGCAGGGCCTCCACCCCGCGACAATTGTCACCGATAAGTTGGGGTCGTACCGGGCCGCCGTCAGGATACTTGGCCTGGCGGATCGCCATCGACCAGGCGGCATGCGGAAAAAATCTCCAGCCGCACCTGATCTCCCGACCCGGACTGAGAAGCCTGCGAGCCCAGGCTCACGAAGCCTGGGCGCTCGCCACCGCGGCGGCATGAGCAAACGGGGAGGGCAGGGTCTCTTTCAGCCGAGCCCGGTTAACGTGTCAGTTCCTTCAGTTCCCGCGAAGCTTCGAAGCCGAAGGGGTGGCGCAAACGGCGACGTCTGTGCTATGGTTACATGTAACCAAGTGGAGCCCTGCCGTGGCCGCCGCCTCCAACGCCAAGCCATCGCGCGCCAAGGTCGGCGCGCACCGTGCCCGCTTGCGGGCGCAGGGGCTTCGCCCGATCCAGATCTGGGTGCCGGATGTCCGCGCGCCGAGCTTTCGCTCGGAAGCCCATCGTCAGTCGCTGGCCGTGGCGGCGAGCGATCACGCGGCGGAGGACCAGGCGTTTATCGACGCCGTGTCGGACTGGGATGAGGAATGAGGCGCGGCGAAATCTGGACGGTTGCGGGCGGCCAGGATTATGCGGGCAAACCGCGGCCGGTGGTGATCGTGCAGGACGACGCCTTTGACGCGACGGCGTCGGTGACCATCTGCGCCTTCACCACCGACAAGACGGACGCGCCGCTCTTTCGGCTGCCGGTTACGGCGAGCGACCGCAACGGTCTGCGCGCGGACTGCCAGCTGATGGTCGACAAGATCACCACCGTGCCCAAGACGAAGGTGGGCGCGCGCGTGGGCCGGCTGGACGATGCGGACCTGGTGCGGCTCAACCAGGCGATGATGGTGTTCCTGGGCCTGGCCGCGTCGCCCCGCCTCGGCCGGGGAGCGGCGGGGCGCGGGGACGCTTCTATCTAGCGTTATGCGAAGCCGCTGAGGGGGCTTGTCGGATAGGCGACGTTTCGGCCTCGCGCCCGCGAACGCTTCAGAAACCGACCCGGCCTAGCTTCGCAATATGCCCGGTGAGCTCCCCAAAGTCGTGCCGATCCGGCGCCGCCCCCGCAAGCCGCCGACGCTGAAACAGCTGATGGCCCGCAAGCGACGCGACACGAGGAAGCTCGTCATCGCCAACCTGGCGACGTTCGCGCTCACGATCGCCGTCGGCTTGGCGTGGCCGCAGCTCAGCCGTCAGTTCGTCGCCGGAGCGACTTGGCCCGTGATCCGGTCTGAGCCCGCAACGGTGCCGGGAAGGGGCGATACGGTCCGCATCGTTCGCGTGATCGACGGCGACACCGTCGACCTCGCCGGCGGCGAGCGCGTGCGCATCCTTAACATCGACGGTCTTGTCAGGTAAACCGCCGTCGGACGCGCGAGGCCCTTCCTACCCTGCTGATCAGGCGGCGGCGGTCGCAGCCGCCCACGCGTGATGCGCGTCGACCCGAAACTGGCGAAGCGTTG
>Ga0070668_100001510_pt1 | contig 16806 bp, 17 predicted proteins | sample KBSS43metaG_FD_64661 | JGI IMG/M metagenome (GOLD analysis project Ga0070668, IMG submission 64661) | Switchgrass rhizosphere microbial communities from Kellogg Biological Station, Michigan, USA - KBS S4-3 metaG | ecosystem: Host-associated > Plants > Roots > Rhizosphere > Soil ... | reverse complement strand
GCCGGCCACGGTCGATCCGTCGGCTACCGGCGACCTACGCCGCGAGGTCCGGCAGTTCATTGCCGACCAGCTAGCCGCCGGGGCGTTCACGCCGTCGGTGGACGGTTGGCTGACGGGGTGGGACGAGGATTTCAGCGCAGCGCTGGCCGCCCGTGGATGGCTTGGCATGACCGTGCCGAAGCAGTATGGCGGACATGGCCGTTCGTTCTTGGAGCGGTTCGTCGTCGCCGAGGAATTACTGGCGGCCGGAGCACCGGTCGCCGCGCACTGGATCGCCGACCGACAGATCGTGCCGTCGCTGCTCAAGTACGGCACCGAAATACAGCGGCGGGAGTTCTTGCCGCGCATCGTGGCCGGCGAGTGCTTCTTCGGCATAGGCATGAGCGAGCCGGACTCCGGATCGGATCTGGCCAGTGTGCGCACCCGGGCAGCCAAGGTCGACGGCGGATGGTCGCTGTCGGGAACAAAGGTCTGGACCTCGGGTGCCCACCACGCGCACGCGTTCATCGTGCTCGCCCGCACAGCGCCGATGGACCCGGCGCACCGACACGACGGCCTCAGCCAGTTCATCGTCGAACTGGCTGGCCCCGGCGTCGACATCCGTCCGATCGTCTCGATGAACGGGGCTCATCACTTCAACGAGGTCATCCTCGATGACGTGTTCGTGCCCGACTCGATGGTGTTCGGCGAGCTCGGTGCGGGTTGGCAACAGGTCACCTCCGAACTCGCCTTCGAGCGCAGTGGACCCGAGCGTTTCCTGTCCACCTTCGTACTGCTCGCCGCGACCGCCGAGGAGATCGCGTCCGGCCGGCTGTCCGGCAGCAACGAACTGGGCCGACTGGTGGCGCGCATCGCCGGCCTGCACCACATGAGCAGCGCGGTGGCCGACGCGCTGGAGCGCCACGAATCTGCCGACGTACCTGCCGCGGTCGTCAAGGTGCTCGGCACCACGACCGAGGGCGACATCGCCGACTTCGCAGACCTGCACAGCGATGGCAGCGATTCCGTCTTCGCCGAGTTGGTCGCCCATGCGGTCGACCAGCGGCCAGGTTTCACCTTGCGCGGCGGGACGAACGAGGTATTGCGCGGCGTGATCGCGCGCGGATTGGGGATGCGATGACCACCGCCGACGTCGCGTCGATCGAAGTCGATCCAGGCGTGGTCGAGATGATGGACGACGTCTTCGCCGACTATCGCGAGACGCAGGCCCCCGCCACCGCCGTCGAACGCGACCGATCGCTGTGGCAGCGGCTCGACGACCTCGGGCTGGTTCGCCTGACGGGCGCGGAATCCAATGGCGGTAGCGGAGCCGGTTGGTTCGAGGCAGTCGAACTGGTATCCGCCGCCGTCCGCCACGGTGTTCGAATCCCGTTGGCAGAGCACGATTTACTGGCCTGCTGGCTGCTGGAGGCGGGTGGGATGCACTGTGATGCCGCGGTCCGCACTGTCGCTCGGCTCGATGACCACGGGGTGGCGACCGCAGTGCCGTGGGCGAACGGCGCGGACCGAATTGTGGTCGTATGGCATACCGGAGACGGTTACCTTCTTGCCGACGCAGCAGTCGACGCAGTGACCATTACTCCCGGCACCAACCTGATCGGCGAACCCCGCGACACGGTGACCGCCGACGTCACGACCCTGGAAGGCGTGCGGGTAGCCGACCAGTTGATCGACCAGTTGAACCGCAAGGCCGCGCTGGTGCGGGCAATACAGGTGTGTGCGGCCCTAGACCACGTCGTCGCGCTGTCGATCGAGCACACCGGCTCACGCATACAGTTCGGCCGTCCGCTGTCGAAGTTTCAAACGGTGCAGAACCTGATCTCGGACACCGCCGCTGAAGCGGCGCTGGCCCGCTCCGCGACCGAGGCCGCACTCACCGCGGCCATCGCCGCTTCGTGGGAGAGTCCCCGGCTCGACTTCCTGATCGCGGTGGCGCGCTCGTGTACGGGACACGCCGCGTCGGTCGTGGTGCGCAACGCCCACCAGATCCACGGCGCGATCGGTACCACCCGCGAGCACCGGCTGCACGAGTTCACCCGGCCCGCGCTGGCCTGGCGCTCGGAGTTCGGGTCGGTGGCGCAGTGGGACGCGGCGGTGGCCGAGGCGGCGCTGCACGCCCGCGGCGGACTGTGGGGCCTGATCACCGGCTGAGGTGTTCCACTGATCGGGCACCAGCGCTGTAACCGGCGACGCGGTCGAGTTGACTCGCAGCCATGAGCAACGAGATCACGCTGTCAGAGGTACAAGAGTTCATCGCCGAATTCTGGTACCACTACGACCAGGGCCACTTCGCCGAGTTGGGCGCCCGGATCGCCGACGAGATGACCTACCTGAGCCGGTCCGATTCCGGCAACTGCCCATTCGAACATCTGCTGGCCGCAGAACTGCACGGCGGCGCCGAGACGCTGGCGTGGCTGACCGATCACCGCAACGAAAACCCCTACCCGCTTCGCCACCACGCCACCAACGTCTTCCGTACGGGCACCGAGGGTGACGTCACGGGTGTCCGCTTCTATCTGTACGTCAACCAGATCACCAACAATGTGCCGTTCGACGTCTCCAGCGGCGTCGTCGACGCCGGGATCCGCCGCGGGCCGAACGGACTGGTGCTCACCTCACTGAAGGTCATTCTGGACGCTGAGGATTCGATCACGTTCGCGGAATACAGCGCGAAGACCGCGACCGCAGCGGCGACGTCGTAGTCCGGTGTCAGCACGCGACGTCTTCGGGGGCGGCATTGCCGTCATCACTGGCGCAGGCGCAGGCATCGGCGCGGGGCTGGCCCGCCACGCGTCACGGCTCGGGATGACGGTGGTGCTCGCCGACATCGACGGCGATGCGGTAGCCCGGCTGCGCGAAGAGCTTGCCGCGGCAGGAGGTTCCGCGCATGCGCACGCGTGCGACGTCCGCGATCCCGACGCCGTGTTCGAACTGGCCGAACGCACCTACCGCGACGTCGGCTCGGTACGCCTTCTGGTCAACAATGCCGGCGTCGAACAGTTCGGGTACCTATGGGACACCCCGGTGCCGAACTGGAACCGCGTCGTCGAGGTCAACATCAACGGTGTGTTCCACGGCGTGCGGGCGTTCCTGCCGCGGATGCTGGAAAGTCACGAGCCGGCGTGGGTGTGGAATCTGTCGTCGATCGGCGGCGTCGCCGTCGTCCCGCTGCAAGCGCCCTACATCATGAGCAAGCACGCGGTGTTGGCCCTGACCGAATGTCTGCGCCTGGAGGTCGAATTGGCCGGCCACGACCACCACGTCCACGTTCAGGCCGTGCTCCCGGGTGCCGTGGTATCGAACATCTTCGAGTCCGCCGGCGGCGTGAGCAATGGCGACGTGGCGGCCGCGGAATCTCAGCGCGCCGCCATGTTGGACATCAAGGCCGAGGCCATGGACGCGGTCGCCGCGGCCGAGGTGGTCTTCGAGCAGGCCGCGCAGGACCGGTTCTACTTGCTCACTCAGCCGGACTACGTCGGCTCCGCCATGACCGAGCGAGCCAATGTGCTTGCCGCGCAACGCGCTCCAATGTTGCGTACCAAGCAGCGGTTCGACCCGGCTGAGCACTGACGATGACCACTCCGGCACTGGATCCCGACGCCGCGGCCCGCGTAGCGTCGTTCGGGGTCATTCCGACCATGCGTGAACGCGGCCTGGCAGCGGTCCGGAATGGCCTCGAGTCGGCTCCCCTGCCCGACGACATGCCACCCATGGCCGCCATAGAAGACCGATCGATCGCAGGTCCGGCCGGTGAGCTCGCGCTGCGGATCTACCGCCCGAACCACCGCTCCGACGGGCCGGTACTGGTCTACTTGCACGGCGGCGGACTGGTGCTGGGCTCCAACCACTCGTTCGAGCCGCTGGCCAGGATGCTGGCCGCCGCAAGCGATGCGACCGTGGTGTCGGTCGACTACCGGCTGGCCCCAGAGGATCCGCCGCCAGCGCAGTTCGATGACGCCTTTGCTGCTGCCGCGTGGGTCGCCGACAACGCCACGGACTTGGGCGTCGACGCCACGCGGCTCGCGGTGGCCGGCGATAGTGCAGGTGGTTCGTTGGCGGCCGCAGTCGCCCTCGCCGCGCGCGACCGCGGCGGGCCGAACGTGTTCGCTCAGGTGCTGATGTATCCGGGCTTGGACCGCGACATGGCCGCACCCTCGATCACTGCCCAGCCCGACGCCGCAATGCTGTCACTCGACGACATCACCTACATGCACGATCTCGCCGACCGCGGAGTCGGCGCCCCACACGACGCCTACCGGGTGCCTGCTTACGCCACCGATCTGACGGGGTTGCCGCAGGCGATCCTACTGACCGGTGGATGTGATCCGATCCGAGACTGGGGCGAACGGTACGCCGCGCGGCTGCGCGACGCCGGCGTACAGACCACACTGACTCGCTATCCCGGTGTTTATCACGGCTTCTTGATGCGCGCCGACGCCACGGCCCGCGGCCGGCTTGCGATCGCGGAGACCGGCGCACTCTTGCGGGCAAAGTTCGACCATCCGCTGCCGTTTTGATTGGCCCTCCTGACCACGTTGTGTCCCGATCACCGGACAGCCCGACGTCGTGTCCGTGAGCTTCCGCCCACAATCGATGCAACAGAACGACAAGAGGAGACCTCATGCTCACCGATGAACGCCGGATGGAGTTGTCCGACGTGCTGCGTCCCGCCGCCCCGCCCCGGGAGATCGACGATGTGTACAGCGACGACCAACGCGAGCGGCTCCTCGAGGTAGTGCGCAACGAGGGCCCGTGGAAGCTGATCATCGCGCAGCACTTCGCGTCGGCGGACGAGCTGATGGCCACGATGAGTGGTGCGTTCCCAGAGGGCTTCACCCCGTCGTTGGATTTGTTCCTGACCCCGACATTTCGCGGCTATCTGGCGAATTACGGCACCGTGCTCCATCCCGGGCTGCATGACGTGTTCTACAACGAGCGCTTCCTCGACATGGCGAAGTCTTACTGGCACGCCGAGTACGCCAAGCCGGAAATGATGTTGTTCAACATCAACGGCCCATGCGCGAATCGTGATCCGGGACATCTGGATTCGCCAAGCTTCCGCGGGGTGCGCCACGAGAACGCGCCCACCTGGCTGTGCAGCGTGATGGGCAAGTCGGGCCTGTTCACCGACTACCTCATCAAGATGGCACAGGTCATCACCTGGTTCTCCCACGACGAGGGCAGCGGGTTCACCTACTGGCCAGACGGTCCGCTCAAGCCGCCGCAGCGCCTGCTCCCCCCGGTGTACAACCGCGGCATCGTCGTTCAGAACGAGATGATGCTGCACCGCGGCGAAGCCAACGGCCCACTGGATCAACAGGTTCCGCTCGGTCTGGCGTTCGACACCGTGTTCGCCGGGGATCCCGACGATCGCTCGTCGTGGGTGCTAAAAAACGATGACCAGGTGATCGCCCGGCACCGCACCGACGACCTGCGCTTCCTGGTGCACTGGTCGGCAGAAGTGTTCTCCGATTTCGACGAACTCAAGAAGAACATGGATGGGTCCGACGACCTAACCATCGACAAGGTCATCGACATGCTGGTCGACAACCTTGCCAAGTCCGGCATCAAGCTCGACATTCCCAGCGCACCATTGCATGACCCCGAGTTCATCGGGGCACTCAACGCCGCCTACGACCTGGGTGCACCAACGAGCTATCCGGAAGCCGCACCACTGAGCGCATTCCAGCTGGCCTGATCCGAAGGAGACCGCAACATGCAACGCTTTACCGATCGGAAGGTCATCGTCACAGGCGCAGGCTCGGGGATCGGTGCGGCCACGGTGGCGCGCCTGCTCGACGAGGACGCCACCGTGGTGGCCTACGACGTAGCTGCAAGCGGATTGGCCGACACCGCAGCGGCCGCAGATGAGGCAGGCACCGGCAAGCGGCTGACCACGGCGGTCCTCGACGTGTCATCCGAGGCGGACGTCACCGCAGCCGTCGACGCAGCGGTGACCGAGCTCGGTGGCCTAGACGTGCTCGTGAACGCCGCGGCGATCCAGCGTTGCGCCCATACCCACGAGCACACGTTGGCCGACTGGAACGACACTCTGGCCGTCAACCTGACGGGCACGTTTCTCATGGTCCGTCAGGCGCTGCCAGCGCTACTCGACTCGGGTCACGGCGTGGTGGTCAACTTCACCTCTACCGCGGCCACGTTCGCCCACCCTTACATGGCCGCCTACGCCGCCAGTAAGGGCGGCGTGCTGGCCTTGACCCACGGGTTGGCACTGGAGTATTCGAAGCAAGGCTTGCGCGCGGTCAATATTCAACCGGGCGGCGTCGCAACGGCTTTGGCGATGAGCACGCTGGACAAGATGCCAGAGGGGTACGACCTCGGCTTGTGGGCCAAGCAGACCCCGTTGCTGAGTGGAACGGACGGCGGAATACTCGGCGAACCGAGTGCGGTGGCGGCCGTGATCGCCATGGTGGCCTCCGATGACGGTCGGTTCATCACCGGCACCGAGATCCGAATCGACGGCGGCGCGCACGCCTGATGTCCGACGCGGTAGGTCTCCAAACCTTGCTCGACGAGCGTGAGATCACAAGGGCGCTTTCTCGTTTCGCACGCATAACGGACACCAAATCCTTCGGCGAGCTGGGCGATGTGTTCGCTGAGCACGTCACCTTCGACTACGGGTCGGGTCGCGAGGAGCACGGCCTGGAGGCCCTTCGCGCCTTGATCAGTGGCCACCTCGGGCATTGCGGTGGAACACAGCATCTGATCGGCAGCATCATCGTCGACGTAACCGGCGACCAGGCACTCAGCCGTGCCTACGTGCAGGCCCGGCACCAACGCGTCGACGACTTCATCGGCTCCGCGTTCGACACCAACGGCGAGTACTCCGACGAATGGGAACGACGGCCCGCAGGGTGGCGCATCGTGCACCGCCGTGCAGTGTGGACGGTCGGCACTGGAGATCCGACGATCCTCGCGCTCTAGTTGCCAACGTTTCCCGACCCTGGCTGCGTCTTGGGATGAATGAACACTCCTTCGGCTTGCACCGTGACACCGCGCGCGTCGCTGAGCTCCCCCACCGCGAAGGTCTTGACTCCTTCCACGCGCTCAACGCGGGCCTCGGCACGCAGCGGTCCCAAACGGGTGCCTCGCACGTACCGCAGGGTAAGCGTGCCGGTGTAGGCAGGCCGGCCAGGCTGGTGGGCGGTAGCGCCGAGCACGTGGTCGAGCACCAGGGCGCACATTCCGCCGTGAACGTGTCCTGCCGGTCCCTCGTACGCCGCGCCGAGCACGAACTCCGTCCAGACCGAACCGTCCGGCTCGTGATGCACGATCAGTGGGGGCGCCACCGGGTTGCGGATGCCGATCGCGATGTTGCCCCAGGCACTGCCCTGCCCGTCGGGCGTGGAGCGAAGGCCGAATGATCCCGGCATGAGGTCGGCACTGAGCTGTCGACTCGCAGCATCGATCAGCTGAGTGGCCGCGAGCACGACGGGGGCGTCGGCCTCGGTACGGATGGTGGCGTCGATGAGGTTGCGGACGGAGCCTGCCAAGGGTTCGTACACCGCGGCCAGCGGATGCCGGTCAGTCATGGACGTCGATTCCGCCGTATCCGCCCCGATAGAACAGCAGCGGGCGCCTGTCGGCGTGGGCGTGCAATCCGGTCACCCGGGCCACGACGATGCTGTGGTCGCCGGCGACGTGCTCGAATTCGACGTCCGCCTCGATGGAGGCCAGTGCGCCGTCGAGGACGGGAGCCCCGTTTGCTCCCGGCGCCCACGAAACCTCGGCGAACTTGTCGGCGCCCGAAGTGGCGAACCTGGCGCTCACCGACCGCTGGCCGACGGCCAGGACGTTGATGCAGACCCGTCCCGCGGTGCGCATCTTCGGCCAGCTCGACGACGTGTGCGCCGGGCAGAACGACACGTAGGGCGGATCCAGCGACACCGAGGTGACCGACTGACAGGCAAATCCGTACGGATGGGCTCCGTCGTGCCCGGTGATCACCGCGACACCGGTACAAAAGTGGCCTAGCACTGCCCGCATCGTCGACGGATCCGGTGGGCTGACCACGCGGGCATCGGGACGTTCGTACTGTGCGTTGCTCATCGGACTCCATCGCCATCGGTTCTGATTGGCAGAGTGTCCGACCGTTGCAGCCGAGGCAATACCGTTTCCCGACCACCGGTCGGTGCGGAGCCGCACGGGCTGAAATTGCTAGGCTTCCGTGATGGAAGGTGTTGATCCCTCGGCGAAGCCGGCTCTCGCCGCGACCAGCTGGGCGATCCTGGCCTTGCTGTCCTACGAGGACGAACTGTCTGGCTACGACGTGAAGAAGCTGACCGAGTGGAGCATTCGGTACTTCTACTGGAGTCCGTCGTTCAGCCAGATCTACACCGAGTTGAAGAAGCTCGAGAAGCTCGGCCTGGCCACTTCGCGCGTTGATCGCGACAACGGTGCCCGTAACCGCCGCCTGTACAAGATCACCCCGGCCGGGTTGGAGGCGGTGACGCGGTGGGCCAACGACACTCCCGCCGATCCGCCGATGTTGAAACACAGCGTGCTGCTGCGGGTTGCGTTCGGACACTTGGCGGGTGCGGCGAAGCTGAAGGAACTACTGCAGGAGCACGTCGAGTTCGCCGAGAGCATGCAGCGGCAGGCGACGCGTGACGCCCACGGCGCCGAGACGTTGGATGCGTGGGCCTATCCAAAGTTGGCGCTGCAATGGGCGTCGAGGTACTACGCCAACGAACGCGAACTCGCTCTACAGATGATCAAGGACCTCGACGAGGCCGAGGCGGCCTATATCCGCGCCGGTGGCCCGGCCGGGGTGCCTCGTCCCGGTCCGCGTTATTGGCGCGAGGTCGAGCAGCAGGTGATCGCCACCGAGGACGACGGGTCGGTCTAGACGTCGGCTCCTGCTGCATCCCGAGCCGCGAGGTAGCCGAAGACCAGACCTTGCGCGATGGTCGCTCCGGCGCCGGGGTAGCTGGCCCCGAACGCATTCGCCGCGGTGTTGCCGAGAGCGTATAGCCCATCGATCGCACTGCCGTCTTCCCGCAGCACACGGGCCCGGTCGTCGGCGCGCAGGCCGCCACAGGTCCCGAGATCGCTGAGCACCATCTTGACCGCGTAGAAGGGTCCCTGGGTCAAGGGCCGCAAGTTCGGGTTGGGAGTGACGGTGGGATCGCCGTAATACCGGTCGTAGGCGCTGCGCCCGCGGTTGAAGTCGGGATCGTCTCCCGCGCATGCACCGGTGTTGAAGCGGTTGAGGTTGTCCAGGAACCGCTCTCGGGGTACACCCATGGCCAAGGCCAAGTCACCGAGGTTCTCGGACTTGTGCGCAATGCCCGCGTCATACCAGGGTTGCGGAATCGCCATGCGCGGAAACAGTTCTGCCGCAAAGACATAGCTGTTGCGATACTGCTGGTCGAAGACGATCCACATCGCCTCCACGGGATTGCCGCTGCGTTCCCGCTCCAGGACGCATTGCCCGAACGACATGTAGTCGGCGGATTCGTTGGTGAAGCGATCGCCTTCTTGGTCGACGATGACCGAGCCGGGCAGCGATCGTTCCGCGAGCATGACCGCAGGCGCCCCGCCGGGCAGCGGAGCCACCGCGGGAAACCACCACGACTGCTCCATCAGGTCGATCGCAGCGCCAACCTCTTGCCCGATCCGGATCGCGTCGCCGGTGTTGGTCTCAGCGCCAAGGCTGGCATGCGGCGGAAGCGACTCGGACTGAAACTTCCACCGCATGTCCATGCTGTGGTCGAAACCTCCTGCGGCTAGGACGACACCCCGTTGGGCGGTGATCGTGTAGTCCTGCCCGTTCTGTCCGACCACTGCACCCGTGACCCTGCCGTCCTCGGTCGTCAAGCGGGTCAACGTCGTATCGGTCCAGATCGGGATGCCGGCCTTCAAGACCCCGGAAAACAACGCCGCGGCCAGTGCCTGTCCGCCGGCGACGTAGTGCCGGCCGAGCAGCAACCCACCCACTCCCTGTGCCAGCCGCTTCACCACAAGCGGCAGGCCCTTTCTGGGGACTCGGGCCATCAGATTGAGCCAGCGGTAGTCGGCACCCGTGGTTGGCATCGGGATGGAGGCCTTCATGACTCCCGCGCGCAGCCGGGAGCGGTAGGCGCCGAGGACGGACGTGTCGAACGGGCGGCATTCACACGTACGGCCTGCGGCCGAACCGCCCGGCGCCTCGGGGTGGTAGTCCGAGTAGTCCTTGGCCCAGAACAATCGCATCGGCGTCGTGCGCCGCAACATCTCCAGTGCGGGTGCCTGGTTGGCGACGAAGGCGGCAGCTCGCGCGGGCGAGGTGCTGTCAGCTACGACGGACTCGAGGTAGGTCTGCGCACGTTCGACGGTATCGCCGGCGCCGGCCTCGGCCAGCACAGGGCTGGCAGGCAGCCACAGCGCACCGCCTGACCGCGCGGTGGATCCGCCGACGACGGAGGACTTCTCGACGATGAGCACCGAAAGACCGCGCTCCTGCGCCGCCAGAGCTGCCGCCAAACCGGTGCCCGAACCGACGACCAGCAGGTCGACAGTGGTATCCCGCACGGGCAGTCCGGTGGGAATCGTCGTTGAGTACGCAGTCGTCACACGCGAAATGTAGGACAGCATTCCGCCACGGTTACGCCAATGTCCTGGTGAGCGGAACGCCGCATCCACAACGGCGTCGATCGGCGATTCAATCGGTGGCGAACCCGACCCGCAGCCAATCCGAAGGACGGTGCAGATGAGTACGGGAAGCCTGCATGACGATGTTCGATTGATCGAAGCCGACGCGGCGCCGAACCGGTTCGCCCGGGGATGGCATTGCCTCGGTCTGACAAGGGATTTCGGCGACGGAGCTCCGCATCAGGTCAACGCCTTCGGCCAGAAGCTGGTGGTCTTTCGTGGCGGTGACGGCGAAATCAACATCCTGGACAGCTATTGCAGGCACATGGGGGGTGACCTGTCCCAAGGACAGGTAAAGGGCAACGAGATCGCCTGCCCGTTTCACGACTGGCGATGGGGCGGCGACGGTAGATGCAAGAAAGTTCCCTACAGCCGACGGGTGCCCCGGCTGGCCCGCACGGCGACCTGGCCCACGTTGGAGCAGGACGGGATGTTGTTCGTCTGGAACGATCCGGAGCGCAGCGCCCCTCCGGCCGAGGTCACCATTCCCCGCATCGAAGGCGCGACCAGTGACAAGTGGACCGACTGGCACTGGTACACGACGGTGGTGAACACGAATTGTCGCGAGATCATCGACAACGTCGTCGACATGGCGCACTTCTACTACATTCACGGATCGCTGCCCACTCATTTCAAGAACATCTTCGAAGGCCACGTTGCCACTCAGTACATGAAGAGCGGCTCTCGCCCCGACATTGACGACCCCGAAGGCGTGAAGCTGCTCGGTACGACGTCATTGGCGTCCTATCACGGACCGTCTTTCATGATCGACGATCTGACTTATCACTACGAATCCGCTGATCAGCGCACCGTGCTGATCAACTGCCACTACCCAATCGATGCGAATTCCTTTGTCCTGCAATATGGAATCGTGGTCGAGAAGTCGGAATTCCTGCCGGAGGAACTCGCGGTGCAAACTGCGCATGCCCTCGGCGACTTCGTCAAGATGGGTTTCGAGCAAGACGTGGAAATCTGGCGAAGCAAGGCGCGGATCGACAACCCGCTGCTCGTCGAAGAGGACGGGCCGGTCTATCAGCTGCGGCGGTGGTACGAACAGTTCTACGTCGACGTCGCCGACGTGACGCCGGACATGGTGGACCGCTTCGAGTTCGAGCTCGACACCACTCGACCGAGCGAGGCCTGGATGAAGGAAGTCGAAGACAACATGGCAGCCAAAGCGTCCGTGTCGGGAACCGTGGGATGACGCTGCGCGCCGACAACCGACTCGCCGACGCACCCATGACGGCGGTCCACTGCCGGCGCTGCGCCACTCAGGTCCTGGTCCGCAAGAGCAGCTGGGATCAGACCAGCGTGCAGTGGAACGCCCTAGCGACAGCCAGCTGCATCGAACGCAGCACTGCCCAGCGGCTTGCCGCGTACGGAGGACACGGGTCGTTCCTCAGGTGTTCCGAACTCGGCGCCTCAATAGCCGACGCGGTGCGCCGCGGGGTGTTGCCGGTAGTCGAGGAAAGTTCGCCCCGAAGCGGTAGCTAGTCGACCTGATGGGCGATGTGGTCACCGACGGCGGAGCCCAACGCGGCCACCCAGCCCGTGATCTGCCGCGCGACGTGCCGGTCGGTGAGCCCGACTTCAGTGAGCACCTCGTTGCGCGACGCATGGGCCTGGAACTCCTGCGGCACCCCGACGTCACGGCACGGCACGTCGATCTCGTTGCGCCGCAACGCCGCCGACACCGACGACCCGATGCCCCCGTGCACGCCGTTGTCCTCGATGGTCACGACCAGCTTGTGTGCCATGGCGAGCTCGCCGAGCACCTCGGGCACCGGAAGCACCCAGCGGGGGTCGACGACCGTCACGCCGATGCCCTGGTTGCGCAGCCGCTCGGCCACTGCCAGCGCCATCTTCGCGAATGCGCCGACCGCTACCAGCAGAACGTCCTCGGATAGGCCGTCGGCGGGGGTGGCGAGCACGTCGACACCCGTTCTCCGCTCGATGGCCGGAATGTCTTCTCCGACATCGCCCTTCGGGAACCGAATGGCAGTGGGCCCGTCCTTGACCTCGAGCGCCTCCCCGAGCTGCTCCCGTAGCCGGGCGGCGTCCCGTGGTGCGGCGACCCGCATGCCGGGCACGATCCCGAGCATCGACAGGTCCCACACGCCGTTGTGGCTGGCCCCGTCCTGGCCCGTGACGCCGGCGCGGTCGAGCACGATCGTGACGGGCAACCGATGCATCGCGACGTCCATCATCAGCTGATCGAACGCCCGATTGAGGAACGTCGAGTAGATGGCGACGACGGGGTGCATGCCGCCCATCGCCAGGCCCGCTGCGGACGTCATCGCATGCTGCTCGGCGATGCCCACGTCGAAGAACCGATCGGGGTACCGCTCGCGGAAAGCGCTGAGCCCCGTCGGCCCAGGCATCGCGGCGGTGATGGCGACGATGTCGCGGCGGGTCTTCGCGCGCCGGATCAACTCCTCGGAGAACACCGACGTCCAGCCGGGGCCGGCCACCGACGTCGCGACGCCCGTGTGCGGGTCGATCACGCCGCACGCGTGCATTTGCTCTTCCTCGTCATCCTCCGCGGGCCTGTAGCCCATGCCCTTGCGGGTGACGACGTGCACGATGACCGGTGCGTTGAAGCCGCGGGCGTGACGCAGCGCGGCCTCGACCGCGTGTTCGTCGTGGCCGTCGATGGGCCCGACGTACTTGAGCCCGAGGTCGGTGAACATCACCTGCGGGGACAGCGCGTCCTTGATGCCCACCTTGATGCTGTGCATGCACTGGTAGCAGAGCTCGCCGATGAGCGGCATGCCCCGGACGGCCTTGCGGCCCTCCTCGAGGATGCGTTCGTAGCCCGGCTGCAGGCGCAACGCCGCGAGATGGTCGGCGAAGCCACCAATGGTCGGGGCGTAGCTGCGGCCGTTGTCGTTGACGACCACCACGACCGGCCTGCGCGCGGCGGCGATGTTGTTCAGCGCCTCCCAGCACATGCCGCCGGTGAGCGCACCGTCGCCGACGACGGCGACCACGTGCCGATTGCGGTGCCCGTTGAGCTCGAAGGCCTTGGCCATCCCGTCGGCGTAGGACAGCGCCGCGCTGGCGTGGCTCGACTCGACCCAGTCGTGTTCGCTCTCGCTGCGCGACGGATAGCCCGACAGGCCGCCCTTCTTGCGCAGGTTGTCGAAGTCGGGGCAGCGTCCCGTCAGCATCTTGTGGACGTAGGCCTGGTGGCCGGTATCGAAGATGATGGGGTCGTGCGGCGAGTCGAAGACCCGGTGCAGCGCGAGCGTCAGCTCGACGACGCCCAGGTTGGGGCCGAGATGTCCCCCGGTCGCAGCGACCTTGTGAATCAGGAACTCACGGATTTCGACGGCGAGCTCGTCCAACTGGGACTGCGAAAGGTGCTGCAGATCGGCGGGTCCGCGGATCTGATCGAGCATCCCGTCAGTTTACGCACGCCGCAGCAGTGCAGTCCTGTCAAGGCTCGTAGACGTCGGGCACCCCGTCGTGGTCGGCGTCGGCCGTCTCACGGTCGTGAATCCGGCGGTATTCGGCGTTGCGGCTGACCAGAACCAGCGCGGCCAACATGCCTGCGACCACCGATCCGAGCAACACGCCGATCTTGGCGTCGGCGCCCGTCAGGGTTCCGTAACCGAACGCCAGTTCCCCGATCAGCAACGACACCGTGAACCCGATGCCCGCCAGAAGTGCCACCCCGAGCACGTCGCGCCAGGCCAGGTCGTCGTCGAGCGCGGCGCCCGTGAACTTGGCCAGCAGGTACGTGGTGACGAACACACCAAGCGGTTTGCCGACCACCAGCCCCAGCAGCACGCCCAGCGTCACGGGATGCGTCAGCGTCGCCGTCAGCCCGTTCCAGCCGCCGACCGTGACGCCCGCCGCGAAGAATGCGAACACCGGCACCGCCACGCCCGCCGACAACGGCCGCAGCCGGTGCTCGAACTGCTCGGCGACGGAATGCTTGCCGAGTACCGGCACGGCGAACCCAAGCACCACCCCCGCGACGGTCGCGTGGATGCCGCTGGCGTGCACGAGCGCCCACGTCGCCACCGCCAGCGGCACCAGCAGCCACCACTGCCGCAGCCCGCGCTGAACGGCGACGACGAAGAGCCCCCCGGGAATCAGGGCCAGCGCAAGGGGGCCGATCGACATGTGTTCGGTGTAGAACGCGGCGATGATCGTGATGGCCAGCAGGTCGTCGACCACCGCGAGCGTCAGCAGGAAGGTCCGCAGGGCCGTCGGCAGGTGCGTGGACAGGACGGCGAGCACCGCCAGCGCGAAGGCGATGTCGGTGGCGATGGGCACCGCCCAGCCGTGAAGATTCTCCGGATGGCCCGCGAGCAGGTTGATCGCGATGAAGATCCCGGCGGGCACGACCATCCCGCCGACGGCCGCCGCAATGGGCAATGCGGCCCGCGCGGGGTCGCGCAGGTCGCCCGCGACGAACTCGCGTTTGAGCTCGAGTCCGACCACGAAGAAGAAGATCGCCAACAGCCCGTCAGCCGCCCAGGTCGCCAGGTTGAGCTGCAGGTGAAGTGACTCCGGGCCGATCGAAAACTCCGAGATCGCCCGGTACGAAGCCACCCACGGGGAATTGGCCCAGCCCAGTGCGACGCCGCCCGCGATGAGCAGCAGCACCCCGCCGACCGTCTCGCGCCGCAGCACGTCGGCCACGTGCTTGGCCTCCGGCCACGAGCCGCGGCTGAGCAGCCGAAGGCGGGGCCGGCCGCCTGGTGTATCCGTCATGTCAGGTTCCTTCGGCGTCGTCGAACGATCGCCGACCAGACTTCCCGGCACACCTGGTAGCACCCTAAACGGTCGAACGGTCAGTTACGTTGGCGACGTGGGCCTCACGGTCGTCGAACGCCGCAGCGTCATCAACGCGCCCGCCGACGAGGTGTGGCAGCGGATCACTACGCCCGAGGGCATCAATGACGAGTTGCGTCCCGTGATGACGATGTCGATGCCACGGGGTGCCGGACCGCTCACCATCGACACCATCCCGGTCGGAACTCCGATCGGACGCTGCTGGCTACGCCTGTTCGGCGTGCTGCCGTTCGACTACGACTACCTCACCATCGTGGAGCTGGAACCGGGACGGCGGTTCCACGAGGAGTCGACGATGATGTCGATGCGCTCGTGGCGACACGAACGCACCGTGACACCGGACGGTGACGCGGCGGCAATGGTGCACGACCGCCTCAGCTTCCAGCCGCGGCTCCCCCTGAGGCTGGCCGCGCCGCTGCTGGCCGTCGGCATCGGCGCATTGTTCAGTCACCGGCACCGACGGTTGCAACGGCACTTCGCCCCCAGACAGTCCTGAAATTCCGGCGCCACGACGCAAACTGACGTCCTATGTGATCCAGGCTGATCCAGCACTCGGGCTCCGTAGACTCCCGCGGCGTGGCCGACGTTCCGCTCGACACGCAAGAGCGGCATGAGCTGTGCGATCTCTTCGCCGAGCTCGGTCCTTCCGTGCCCACACTGATCGAGCGCTGGACGGCTCACGATCTCGCCGCCCACCTCGTGTTGCGAGAACACGATCTCGTTGCGGGCCCTTGCCTCGTTCTGCCCGCTCCGTTCCAACGATTCGCCGAGCGCCGCAGGGTCAGATTGGCCGAGCGCAAGGATTTCGCCTCGCTTGTCGCGCAGATCCGATCCGGCCCGCCCATCGGGTTCTTCCGCATGAAATGGGTCCGCTCGTTGGCGAATCTGAACGAGTTCTTCGTTCACCACGAGGACGTTCGCCGAGCGAACGGGCATGGGCCCCGTCTCCTCACGCCCGCAATGGATGCTGCCTTGTGGCGCAACGTGTGCCGCGGCGGCCGCTACCTGAGTCGGCGGCTTCACGCGTCGGGGCTCGAGATCGCGTGGTCCGGATCCGACGAGCGAGTGTCGGTTCGACCAGGCGAGCCGACGGCTGTACTCAGCGGTCCGCCGGGCGAACTCCTCCTGTACCTCTTTGGGCGCCAGGCCACGGCGCAGGTCGAAGTGAGCGGACCACCGCAAGCCGTTGCGGCGTTGCGTCGCACGCACTTCGGCATGTGAACCAGCGCTCGCTTCGATCCACGGGCGGGATTGCTCCTGGCGTGCTGCTGGGACGAATTGCAAACCAGACTTCCCGGCACACCGACGCCCAACCTGGCACCGGCGTGCCCGAACGGTTCAGGTGTT
>Ga0070668_100001509_pt1 | contig 16823 bp, 18 predicted proteins | sample KBSS43metaG_FD_64661 | JGI IMG/M metagenome (GOLD analysis project Ga0070668, IMG submission 64661) | Switchgrass rhizosphere microbial communities from Kellogg Biological Station, Michigan, USA - KBS S4-3 metaG | ecosystem: Host-associated > Plants > Roots > Rhizosphere > Soil ... | reverse complement strand
CACGCGGCGGTGCTGGCGTGCCTCGGAAGCACCGACGCTCATGCCCGCGTGCTGCGCGCGCTGACCAGCCCGAACGACGCCGACGTGCAGATCGCGCAGGTTTACGTGCATCACCGGCCGCTGGCCAACGCTGCCGAGCTGCGCGGCGTTGCATCGGGGGTCGCCCGGATGAGTGGGTCCGACGCGCAGGTACGCGCGCTCGACACGCTCGCGCGGCTGCGGCTCGACGACCGCGAAATCCTCGAGGAGCTCGCCCGCCTGTTCCCACTCGCCAAGTCGGTCAATGTCCAGCGGGCCATCGCGGGAATCCTGATCCGGTCCGACTATCGGATGATCGCGCGGCCGGAGCTCGTACGCGCGCTGCGCCAGTACCGGATCAAGTCGAACGACGGCGAAGACGTGATCGACGTGCTGATCCGCCGGATGCAGGCATCCTGACCTGTCGGTCGTCGAGTTGCCCGGCGCCTCGCCGGTAGCCGGTTTCGCCGACGCCTCGCGTGCACGGCGGCGGGCAGCGCCACGCCGCTGACCCACCGCCGCCCTGCGCAACGCCCGGTACGGATGCCGCGGAGCACTTCCGCCCGCACCCGATGACGCGCCGCAACATGCCTTGTGGTACTCAACCTGTCCAACGCTGACCTTCGTTCGTCGCACCGGGTCGTCACTAGCGGTCGGATTCCGAACCACCATCGCAAACCGGGTTACGTCCGTCGGATTTCCTCCTAGAGTTCGTCCACGTCAATCGAGAAGATCTCGAAAACACGGGGCCGAAAGCCAAACCGACCGAGTCACGGCCAACGGCCTGAAAGACACCGGAAGGAAGATTCCATGCTGATACGAGACGAACGCGAAACGTGGCGCAGCCACAACCGACGTAACGACACTGGATCGATGCTCCTGGCAACGGGCGTCATCGCGATCTTCACGATCTTCGGGATTGCCGGCTGGACGGCGGACGAGACGCCGGCGAATGCCCCCAACGTCGTGGCGCATGCATCGACGCAAGGCAACGAAGGGACCGAAGCACCGGCCGTCACCGCGACGATGCCGCTCCTGCAGCACACGAGTTTCGATCGCTGAGGGCTCGTCGGCGAACGCGGGCCTGCTTCGCAGGCCGATGCAGATCAGCCTGGCGGCGCGCCGGGCTCCGGACTCCGCAGGAACGCACAAAGCAGCCGGTGGAAGTGATGGACGCCGCGCTCGCGCGCCGGCGAATACCGTCCACCCCGGTAGAGGCGTGAACGCACGCCGCGCTGGACCGCCTCGACGATCGCTTCGTCCTCGTGCTCCACGCGGTCGAGCCCGGCGCCCGCGCCCACGTCCTGCAGCGCGCGGTCGCCGACATAGCTGCGGAACGCCACCCGCGTGCGATCGGGCGCCTCGGGCCGGACGCAATTGAGCGACAGCCCCCACGGATAGAAGTTGAGCATCAGGTTCGGAAATACCCACCAGTAGTACGCGGCGACACGCGGCTCCGCGCCGCCTGTGTCGGCGAATGCCGGCTCGCCCGGCTTGGCCAGCGCGCGCTGCAGCACCGAATAGCGAAACAACTCGGTCGCATAGCTGCCGTAGTCGACGACTTCATTCAATCCGGCGTGGACGAACGGGATGTGGAAGCCTTCGAGGTAGTTCTCGACATACAGCGCCCAATGCGCGGCGACGACGTAGTCGTGGTCGCGTTGCGGGTCGTGAACGAGCTGTCCTCCGCACCGCGTCGCGATGTGCGCCATCACGTCGCCGAGAAAATCATCGATGGGCGCCGCCGGATCGAGCGCGGCGAACGCGTGCCCGGCGCGTGAGGCGAACGGCACTTCCGGCAGGTTGTCGGACGGCGACGGAAAATTGCGGGCGTCCTGGAACTCCGGCATGAACGTCATCCGGCCGGCCAGGTCGAAGCGCCGCGAGTGATAGCCGCAGCGAATGTGCGCGGCACGACACGGCGCACCTACGAGAATGTTGCCGCGATGGGTGCAGACGTTCGACAGGCAGCGCAGCGTCCCGCCCGCGTCGCGCGTCAGTAGCAGCGGCTCGTCGAGAAGCCCTGGCAGCAGGTCGCGCGGGGAAAGCGATTCGGGTTCAGCGATATCGGCCAGGTCACCGAGCCATTGCCACGTGCGCGCGAATACGCGCTCGCGCGTACGCGTCCACGCGGCGGCATCGCGATAGAACGCACTGTCGAGTGTCGACGCGACAGTGATGTCGGCGGCAACGGCGTAGTCGCGATCCACCTTGCGATTGTAGAACCAGTCGGCGCTTCGGCGAATTCAGCAGCGCCCGACGTCAACGCTTGCCCAGCATCAGGTTCGGCAGAAACGTCGTCACCGCCGGCCACACGGTGATGAGCGCCAGCACGGCGATCAGCGCCCACAGGTACGGAATCGTCGCGCGCGCCAGGCGGTCGAATGGGACGTCGGCGACCTTTGCCGTCACGAACAGCACCACGCCTACCGGCGGCGTGATCGTGCCGATCATCAGGTTCAGCACGAATATCAACCCGAACTGAATCGGGTCGATTCCCAGCGCGATTGCCGGCGGCACCAGGATGGGAATCAGCACCAGCATTGCCGCCAACGCCTCCATGAAGCAGCCGACGACGAGCAGCAGCACGTTGACGATCAGAAGGTAGACCAGCGGGTTCGTCGTCAGCGACGTCAGCCAGCCGCCGAATTCCTGCGGGATCCGGGCGATCGTGATGCAGTAGCCAAGCAGCGACGCCGTCATCACCAGCGCCATCACCACGCCGGACGTTTCGACGGTGTCGAGGATCAGCCGCGGCAGGTCGCGCACCGAGAACTCGCGATAGACGAACAGGCCCAGTATCAGCGCGTAGACGACGGCGACGGCGGCCGCCTCGGTCGGGGTGAAGACGCCGGACAGCATGCCGCCGATCAACAGGAACGGTGCCATCAGCGCCCAGAACGCGCGGCGGAAGGCAATCCACAGCTCGCCCCAGCCTTGCCACGGATGCCGCGGCAGGTTGCGCCGGATCGCAATGCGCCGGACCATGACCATCAGCGCGACCGCCATCAACAGGCCGGGAATGATGCCGGCGATGAACAGTGCGCCGATCGACGTCTCCGCGGCAACACCATAGATGATCATCGGCAGCGACGGCGGTATGATGGGACCGATTGTCGCCGACGCCGCGGTGATGGCGCCGGCGGTCTCGCCGTCGTAGCCTTCTTTCTTCATCGCTTCGATCTCGACGGTGCCGAGGCCCGCCGCGTCGGCGACCGCTGATCCGCTCATGCCGGCGAAGATCACCGAGCCCACGATGTTCGCGTGGCACAGCCCGCCCCGCATCCAGCCCACGACCGCCTTCGCGAAATCGAAGATCCGGTAGCTGATGCCCGCCGAGTTCATCACGTTGCCCATCAGGATGAACAGCGGCGCCGCCAGCAGAGGAAACGAATTGGCGGCCATCGCGACCTTCTGCGGAATCACGAGGCCGGGTATGCCGACGATCGCGACGAACGCGAATCCGGCGAGGCCCATGGCCGCGTACAGCGACGGCCCGACGAACAGTGACAGGAACCACGCACCGAGGATGGTGAACATCAGCGCGGTCAAGGCGCCCCTCCCGTAGCCGAAAACCTGCGCAGCGCGGCGACCAGGTCGCCGATCGCATGCAGCCCGACGGCGATCGCCGCAAGCGGAACGATCGCGTAGACGGCGCCAAACGTGAAGAACAGTGCAACCGTGTCGATGTCGAGATTGCGCCGCGTGATCTGCAGGCCGTACCAGAACAGGATGCCGGCGAACAGGATCGCGGCGACCGCGCCGACGACCGCAAACACGGCCTGCCCGCGTGGTCCCATTCGGTCGCTGACGACGCTGATCGAAAGGTGCGAGTGGCGCCGCGCGGCGATGATCCAGCCCAGGAATGCGCACCACACGAACAGGTAGCGCGCGAGTTCATCGCTCCAGACAAGCGGGCGGTCGAGCCCATAACGCATCACGACCTGCACGAAGACGCACAGGAACATGCCGACGAACGTTGCGATTGCCAGCGCGTCGATCGCCCGCGCAGCGATGCGGATGAGGGGGGACATTGAAACCCGGGATTAGGGGTTAGGGGCTAGGGTTAGCGTGCATCTACGTCAGCCGGCGGCAAGGCCGCGGTCTGTCACTGCACGGGACGAAGATGACTTGCCTGTGACGCCTTGTTCTCTGCTGGACACAGCGCAGGGGCAAGCTAACCCCTAGCCCCTGATCCCTAGCCCCTGATCGCACAGCGATCTATTGCGCGCTCTGGATCTTCTCGTACATCCCGGCGCCCCACTTCGACTCGAACATCTTCGGCACCTTGGCCATGACCGGCGCCTTGAACAGGTTGACGTCGGGCGTGATCACCGTCATCCCGGACGCCTTGAACTGGTCGACGAGAGCCTTTTCCTGCTTGATCAGCTCTTCGTTCTGCCAGGCGATGCCGGCCTTGACGGCGTCGGCGATGATCTTGCGGTCGGCCGCCGGCAGGCCTTGCCAGAACGCCTCGTTCACGACGACGAGGCGCGGCGTGATGATGTGGCCGGTCAACACCAGATACTTTTGCACTTCGTCGAACTTGCCGGACTTGATCGTCGGCAGCGGATTCTCCTGACCGTCGACGACGTTCTGCTTCAAGGCCAGGTAGAGCTCGCCGAAATTCATCGGCGTCGGCCGCGCGCCCCACGCCTCGGCCATCGCCTTGAACACGTCATTCTCGGGAACCCGCAGCTTGAACCCGACCATGTCGGCCGGCGACTTCACGTCCTTCTGCGTCGTCGTGACATGGCGCGTCCCGTAATACGTCGTGCCGAGGATGCGCATCCCGCGGCCCTTGACCAGCTGCTCGTTGAACTGCTCGCCCAGCGGCCCGTTCATCACCTTGTCGAGGTGCGCGGCGTCGCGCCAGATGTACGGGGCTTCGACGATCGAGATCGACGGCACCCATGCGCCAAAATTCGCCGCGCCTTCGGTGACGATCTGCTGGACGCCATTGGCCGTCGCGTCGATCATGTCGCGCGAACTGCCGAGCTGGCCGGCGGGAAACGACTGGATCGCGATCCGGCCATTCGATTTCGCCTTAACGTCGGCGGCGATGCGGTCGATCATCTGGACCGACGGGTGTGTGGCGGGAACGACATCGCCCCAGCGCAACGTGACCTGCTGCGCCTGGGCGGCGGCGGCCGCGCAACCGACCGTCAGCAGCAGGAATTTCAGCATGCGTGCCATCGATACTCTCCTCGGGATTGCGCCCTTGCTGCCGACTGTTCCGGGCGTTTTGGTTTTGACCAGCGAGAACTTAGAGGCTTGCGCCGAAAAGCACAAGGGCCACGAGCCGATATCGACTTCGAACGTCGATCGCATTTTGCTGCGTCACAGCCGATGTGCGACATCGACCAGCGAGAACCCGCGCCACGCGATGCCAGGCGTGCGGGCCAGCGCGATGACCTTGAACAGCTCGCCCATTTCCGCTGGCGACGTCAGCATCTGGACGGCGGCGGCCTCGCGCAGATAGGCCGTCGTCGTTGGATCACCGGCGGCGGCGAGACCGTCGAGAATGCCCGAGGCGAGCAGGAACGCCGCCTGTGCCGTAAAGCCTTCGACAACGAGTCCCGCGCGCTCGCCGGCTTCGGCGACCGCAGTGAAGTCGACGTGCGCCGTCAGATCGGCCAGTCCCGGCCACAGGAACGGATCGGATGTCGAACGATGCCGGTAGTGCGCGATCAGCGTACCCGCAGCGCGCTGCGGGTGGTAGTACTCGTGTCGTGGAAAGCCGTAGTCGATCGCCAGAAGGGCCCCTGAGGCGAGCCGGCGCCCCAGGTGCTCGACCAGCGCTTCGGCAGCCGGGTTTATTTCGCTTGCATAGTCGACGCCGGGCGGAAATCGTGCCTCGGCGCGGGCGCGCAGCAGCGTATCCGTCAGCGGGCGCTCGGCCCAGCCCAGTGCGCCGTCGCGCCACGCGACCCCGCGCTCGAACCAGGCGCCGGCGCGCCGCACAACAACATCGGGCGCGATTGCGTCGAGCACTTCGTTCATCACGATCGCGCCATTGATTGCCGGCGGCAGCGCGGTCAGCCATTCGACGCGCGGATCATCGCGTACGCTTGCGCGCTGTCGATCGCGCAATTCGGGGCTCACCTCGACGATGCGATAACGAGACGGCGCGGCGCCTGCGGCGTCGAGTGCCGCCAGCAAATCGGCGGCCAGTCGTCCGCTGCCGGCCCCGAGCTCGACGATCTCGCGCTCGTTGGTCGCGGCAAGGGTCGCCGCAACATCGACCGCGAGCGCATGCCCGAACAGCGACGTCAACTCGGGGCCGGTGACGAAGTCGCCGCCCGCGCCGAACTTGCGGGTTCCGGCGACGTAGTAGCCAAGACCCGGCGCATACATCGCAATCTGCATGTAATCGCGAAACGGCAGGAACCCACCGCCGGCGGTGATCGCCGCACGGATCGCGGTTAGCACGCGCGTCGAATGCGCGCGTGCATCGGCGTCGGGTTCCGGAAGCGGGATGGGTCTCATTTGCGCGGCGCGGCTTGGCTCGGCGCCCGAGGCGTGCGCGACCCGGTATCCGCCTCGCCGTTGTGCTAGATTGGAACGAGTCTAACGGATCGGCGGAGACTAAGGCGTGCAGGACAAGGTCGTGCTGGTCACCGGTGGTGGCAAGCGGCTCGGCGCAGCAGTATGCCGGCGCTTGCACGCGGCGGGCGCGAACCTGATGCTCCACTATCGCGCGTCGGCCGGCGAGGCGCGTCTGCTGCAGGCCGAGCTCAATCATCTGCGCGCCGACTCGGTCGCGCTGATCCAGGCCGACCTGCTCGACCACAGCAAGCTGCCGTCGCTGGTCGAGCAGACGGTCAATCGTTTCGGACAGCTCGACGCGCTGGTCAACAATGCGTCGTCTTTTTTCCCGACGCCGGTCGGCGAGATCACGGCCGCCGATTGGGAGGACCTGATCGGCACCAACCTCCGCGCGCCGCTGTTCCTGTCGCAGGCGGCGGCGCCGGTCCTGAAGAAGACGCAGGGTGCGATCGTCAACATCACGGACATCCACGCCGATCGACCGCTGAAGAACTACGTCATCTACTCGGTGGCGAAGGCCGGCCTGGTGGGACTCACGCGGTCGCTGGCGCGCGAACTGGCGCCCGACGTCCGCGTCAACGCGGTCGCACCCGGGCCGATCCTGTGGCCCGACGAAGAGCAGTTCGACGAACTCGCGCGCCAGCGGATCATCTCGCACACGCCGCTGCGGCGCGAAGGCGTTCCCGAGGACGTTGCCAAGGCCGTCCATTTCCTGCTCGCCGATGCGTCGTACGTGACCGGCGAAACGATCAACGTCGACGGCGGCCGCCACGTCGCCATCTAGAACCTGGCCCGGGCTTTTGCGCCAGGTTCTCGGTTGCGCTGATCCGGCCGGACGTCAGCGCGGTGGTTCCTCACCGGAGATGGGCGCATGCTCGCCGCGTGCACGCGCCGACGCGCCGACCTTCGCCGCCAGCTTGTCCAGGTAGCGGTCGGCGATACCGTGCTCGGCGAGCGCGGCGCGCGTGAGGTCCAGGTATTCGAGCGACGAGCCGAACGCGCCGCACGCGCCGCAGATCACGCGCGCCTCTTCGTCGACCGACATCCGGCCCGCGTATTGCGGATGATCGCGGCGCACGACGAACGCCAGCGCGATCCGCGTCGTATCGCCGACTTCGACGCTGACCCAGCGCGGCTCGTACGCGCCGACGACCATTTCTCGCCGCCACAGCAAGTGCAGCTCGTCGATCGCGAGCGGTGAAGGCAATCGCAGTGCAAGACCGCGGCACGTGCCCCCACGATCGAGTCCGAGCACGAGGCCCGGATTCTCCGGCGTGCCGCGCGACGCGAGGGACCACAGACACATCCGGCGATGGAGGCCGCGCACGGTGGCGGGCCGCTTCTCCGACACCGGAAACAACGGATTCCACAACAGCGATCCGTACCCGAACACCCACCAGCCGGCACCCGGCGGCTTGGCGGCCAGCGTCGTCGTCAGCGATGCCGACAGCTGCTCGTCGGTCAACGCGCGCTTCTCGGTCACCACCTGCGCGTAGATCGCGCGCATGCGGTTCTGCTCGAGATCGCGGCGCGACAGCGTCACTCGAATGTCTCCGGATCGCGCAGTGCCTTCGTCAGGACGGTCTTTGCGCGGCGCCGTTTCGCGCGCTCGGTCTTGCCGTGCGCGCCCCCCTTCGCAAGCAGTGGCGAGCGCGCCACCGGGTTGCGCGGCTTCGGCAGCGCGTGGAGCTTCGCACGCTTCATTGCCGGCTCGAGCTTTCGCAATGGCGACAGCGGGAGGGTTCAGATCCATTGCGCGCGCAATTTGTTTCGGTCATCACACCAGTCCCCGGAACGGCAATTTTCCCTCGCACCACGCCGCGACCGCCAGCAGTGCGTCGTCGGCGCCTGCCGGCGCCGCGAGCTGCATCCCGACCGGCAGCGCGTTGCCGGCACGGCCGACCGGAATGGTGATCGCCGGGAACCCCAGCAGCGACCACAGTGTGCAGCATGCCGGATCGCCCGTTTCCGCGAGACCTTCGGGCGCCGGCCCGGTAGCTGGCGGCGAGATCACGGCGTCGTAGTTCGCCATCCAGTCGACGGCCGTCGCGATCATCGCCAGCCGCGATGCCTGTGCATGCGCGTAATCGGCGGCGGTAATCGCGCGTCCCTCGTCGAGCGCGGCGTTCAACACGGGCGACAACCGTGCGCGGGCGCGCTGCTGCAACGCGCTCAGATTGCTGGCGGCCTCGAACAGCATGATCGTGCGCTGGATGCGCTTGGCATCGTGCAGCGCTTCCGGCAGTGCGACCGGCACCACCTCGGCGCCAGCCAGCCGCATCCGCGTGGCCGCAGCGTCCAGCGTGTCGTCGCTGTCGCAGTCGACTTCCACCCACGGGAACCCGTCGAGGTATGCAACGCGCGGCGGACGGCCGGTCGCGACGATCGCCGGCGCGATGGCTCCCGGATCTGCCATCGCGCTGGCGAGCCGCGCGGCATCGGCAACGCTGCGCGTGAACGTCCCGATGGTATCGAGCGTCGCACTGAACAGGTTGACGCCGGCAAACGGGATCGCGCCGAGAGTCGGTTTGAATCCAACGATGCCGCAGAACGCGGCCGGCCGGATCACCGAGCCGTTGGTCTGCGTGCCGATCGCAGCGGGCACGTGTCCGGCGGCTACTGCCGCCGCGGAACCGGACGATGACCCCCCCGGCGTGTGCCGCGCGTTCCACGGATTCGTCGTCGGGCCCGGGTGCATGAACGCGAGTTCGGTCGTCACCGTCTTGCCGAAAGCGTAGCCGCCGGCGTCGACGATGCGCGCGACGCATGGCGCATCGGCACCCGCCTGGTGCCCGGCGAATACCGGCGTACCCATCCCGGTCGGCAGGTCCGATGTTGCGATGATGTCCTTGACGCCGACCGGCACGCCATGCAGCGGCCCCCGGGCCGTTGCGTGGACGAGATCGAGTTGCGCGGCGAGGCGCCGCACACGCGCGGCGTCGAAATTCACCCACGCCCGAAGCGTCGGGTCGCCACCGGCAACGTTCGCGATCAACGTTTCGGCGTAGGCGCCCGGCGTCAGCGATCCGGCCACCATCTGCGCATGGGCGTCGGTCATCATCAATCGCTGCAGCGAGGTCGTCACGTTGCCGCCTTCTCGCGCAGGAACAGCGCGGTGAGATCGTTCAGGAATCGCCGGCCGAGCGGTGTCGGCCGGATCATCGTCGGATCGGGTTCGAGCAATCCACGCTCGGTGGCGAGCGCGATCTCGCGCGCGATCAGGGCCAGCGGGAATCCGGTGCGTTCGGCGAACGTTACCGTGGTCACGCCGGCGGTCAACCGCAGCGCATTCAGCATGAATTCGAACCCGACGTCGTCGCGGGTGACGTTCGTACGCTCATGGACGGGCTCGCGCTTGCCGGCCTGCTCCAGATAGCGTGCCGGCTGCTTGTACCGGACTTCGCGGACGATGCGATCGGCGAACGACAGTTTCGAGTGCGCGCCCGCGCCGATGCCGAGATAGTCGCCGAACCGCCAATAGTTGAGGTTGTGCGCGCATTCGCGTCCCTCGCGCGCATACGCGGAGACTTCGTAGCGGCCGTAGCCGGATGCGGCCAGCCTCGTTTCGATCATTGCCTGCATGTCGGCGGCCAGCTCATCGTCGGGCAGCGGTGGCGGATACCGGTGGAACAGCGTGTTGGGCTCGAGCGTCAGCTGGTAGAACGACAGGTGCGGCGTACCGAACGCGACCGCCGCGGCGACATCCGTCTCCGACTCCGCAAGGGTCTGCGCCGGCAGTGCGAACATCAGGTCCAGGTTGACGTTTCCGAAGATCATCAACGCTGCCTCGGCGGCGCGGCGCGCCTCGTCGGGATCGTGCACGCGCCCAAGCGCCTTCAGCTTCTCCGCTGCGAAGCTCTGCACACCGATCGACAGTCGGTTCACGCCGGCCGCGAAGAAGCCCGCGAACTTCGCGCGCTCGAACGTTCCGGGATTCGCTTCCAGCGTGATTTCCGCGTCCGGCAGCAGCGGTACGCGCGCGCGGACGCCTGCGAGCAGCCGGTCGATCGCCGCTGCCGAGAACAGGCTCGGCGTACCGCCGCCGATGAAAACCGTCGTGATCTTGCGCCCCCAGATCGACGGCAACGCGGTCTCGAGATCGGCCAGCAGCGTGTCGACGTACGCATCCTCCGGCAGGTCGGCGCGCGCCTCGTGCGAATTGAAATCGCAATAGGGACACTTGCGGATGCACCACGGGATGTGCACATACAGTGCCAACGGCGGCAGCGCCGTGAAGCGCGGACCGGACAGCGCGGGCGCGAGGGCGAGGGCGGTAGTCATGTGCGCTCGGAGGCCAGTCAGCGGTGCTGCTGCAGCCGCTCGATCAGCACGCGCATCGCGCGTCCGCGGTGCGACAACTCGTTCTTGCGCTCCAGCGGAAGCTCGGCGCCGGTGGCGCCGGTTTCGGCATCCTCGAAATGCGCGTCGTAGCCGAAGCCGCCGCTGCCGCGCGGGACGTCGATGATCCGGCCATGCCAGGCGCCTTCGGCAATGATCGGCTGCGGGTCGCCGGCGTGGCGGACGAGCACCAGCACGCAGTAATAGTGCGCGCGCCGGTCGCCGACACCGGCCAGCGCCGCGATCAGCGCCGCGTTGTTGCGCGCATCGGACTTCGGCTCCCCCGCGTAGCGCGCGCTTTGCACGCCCGGTGCGCCCCCGAGCGCGTCGACGCAGACGCCGGAGTCGTCGGCCAGTGCGGGCAGATTCGCGAGCGCGCTGGCGTGCCTGGCCTTGGCGAGCGCGTTCTCGACGAACGTCGCGTGCGGCTCTTCCGCTTCGGGGATGGCCAGCTCGGATTGCGCGATCACGTCGATGCCGAGCGGCGCGAGCAGGCGGCGGAATTCACGCAGCTTGCCGTCGTTGTTCGACGCCAGGACGAGCCGCGGAATCACGCCGCCAGCGCCGCCTTCTGCGCGTCCACCAGTTGCGCGACGCCGCCCTGCGCCAGCCCCAGCAGCGTATCGAATTCCGCGCGCGAGAATGGCGCGCCTTCGGCCGTGCCCTGGACCTCGACGAACCCGCCAGCGCCGGTCATCACGACATTCATGTCGGTATCGCAGGCCGAGTCCTCGTCGTAGTCGAGATCGAGCAACGGTGTACCGCCGACGATCCCTACCGATACCGCCGCAACGAAGTCATTCAGCGGAGTGCCCGCAAGCAGGCCGCGCGCGCGGCACCACGCGATTGCATCGGCGGCGGCGACGCAGGCACCGGTAATCGAAGCGCAGCGGGTACCGCCGTCCGCCTGCAGCACGTCGCAGTCGATTTTCAGCGTACGCTCGCCGAGCGCGCGCAGGTCGACAACGGCGCGCAGGCTGCGGCCGATCAGCCGCTGGATTTCCTGCGTGCGCCCCGACTGCTTGCCTTCGGCGGCCTCACGGCGCATCCGGGTGTTCGTCGCGCGCGGCAGCATGCCGTATTCGGCGGTCAGCCAGCCCTGGCCCTTGCCCTTGAGAAACGATGGAACACCCTCCTCGATGCTCGCCGTGCACAGCACGCGCGTGTCGCCGGCGGTGATCAGCACCGAGCCTTCGGCGTGCTTCGTGTAGTTGCGAACAATCGAAATGGGGCGCAGCTGGTCGGCACGGCGGCCGTCGGGGCGAGGGTTCATTGCGAAATTATAGCGGCGAGCCCCTGCGCGAGCGTCGCGCGCGGCTGCCAGCCGGTGGCGGCGGTGAACGCCGACGCGTCGACTTCGAGCGACGACGTCAGCCGGTCGACGGCGGCACGACGACCGGCGAAGCTGCCTGCGAAGCGAAGTATCGGCAACGGCACGAACGCGAGGTTCGCGGGCTTACCCTGTACGTCGGCGATCGCCTGCACGAGCCCGGGCGTGGAGACGCTGTGCGCGTCGGCGACCAGATAGGTCCCCGCGGGCGCATCCACGGCGGCGATCAACGCATCGACCAGGTTGGCCAGGCCGAGGAGACTGCGGCGGTTGTCGATCGCACCGAGCGGCAACAAGCGACCGCGGGCCACGGCGTCCCACAAGACGCGGAAGTTGCCCTTGACGCCGGGCCCGTAGACGAGCGGCAGCCGCAGGATCACCGGTTGCAGGGCACCCGTCGCCGCAACTTGCCCGAGCGCGCGTTCGGCGTCGTATTTGCTGCGTGCGTAGTCGTCGGCCGGCGCCGCAGGATCATTCTCGCGGAAAGCGCGGCCGCGCGGCGACGCATCGCCGTTCACCTTCACCGTGCTCGCGAACACGAAGCGCGCCGCCCCCGCGCGTGACGCCGCATGCGCGAGCCGTTCGGTCGCCACCGCGTTCGCCACACGATAGGCATCGGGCGGGTTGGCGGACGTCTCGCGCATCACGTGGGCGCGTCCGGAAAGATGGACAACGGCACCGGCGCCGCGTAGCGCGTCGTCGAGGAGGCCGTCGTCGGCCGTCGCGAGATCGCCGTAATCCGCCCGCGACAACGCTCGCGTCGCTACGCCTTCGGCTGCCAGCTGCGCGCACAGCGCGCGACCGATGAATCCGTTCGAGCCGGTGACCACCACCGGCGACGTCGTCAGAACCATTTCCAGCCGTGCTTGCGGTAGAACCGCCAGCCGCTCTTGACGAACCATCCGACATGCTTCATGCCCTTCCGCGACGCGCCGCCGCCGTGATGGACAACCTGTACCGACGGCACGTAGGCGGTGCGCGTGATCTTGTTGAGCCGCACCGTCCAGTCGAAATCCTCGAAATAGAGGAAGAACTCCGGATCGAAGCCGCCGGTGGTGTCTATCGCCTTGCGCCGAACCAGCAGGCACGCGCCCGACATCGCCGGGATGTCGATGATCTCGCGCTCGGGGTCGGCGTCGATGACGTCGCGCATTTCGTAGCGTTCCATGCGGCCGCGAAACAACGCGCGGCCGAACGACGGCGTCGCGCCGCGCAGGAACAGGTCGAACACCGCCGGATAGCGCTTGCACAGGTAGTCACGCGTGCCGTCGCGCCGCGATACCTGAGGCGCCAGCGCGCCGATCTCCGGGTGCACGTCCATCCAGCGCACCGCGTTGGCGAGCGCGTCGGCCGCCAGCTCGACGTCAGGGTTGAGCACCAGGTGATAGTCAGCTCCGCTGCCGTGCAGCACCAGGTTGTGCGCGGGCCCGTAACCGATGTTGGCGTGGCCGTGCAGGTAGGTCATCTGCACGCCTGAATCTGCGAAGCGCGATTTTGCGATCTTGATGATGGCGTCGGCGGTCTCGCGCTCGCCGGTGTTGTCGATCAGCGCGACGTTGACCGTGCGGATCGCACCGTCCTCGCGTGCCGCACCGATCGCCAGCGCGAGCTTGCGCAACGTGCGCTCGAGCAGCGTTCGGTCGGGCCGGAATGTCACGACGCTGACTTGAAGCGACGAGGGAAGCACGGTGGGCTCAGGACCGTCCGCGCAACGGCGCGCCGGCGCGTTAGAATCGGCCGAGTTTACCGCGTCCGCCTTGCTCCGTCCGTTCCATCCCGCTCCTGTCCCCTGGGCCCGACGATGACCATTGCACTTGCACGACCCTTTCTCGCGTCCGCCGCGCGCGCGTCCGCATGCATCTCTCGGGGCCTCCGATGACCGCGCCCCGCTATGCCGTCCCGGAACTGGTCGAGTTCGCGCGGGCACTGCTCGCGCGCGTCGGCTTGCGCGACGACATCGCGCGCGACGTCGCGACGGTGCTCGTCGACGGCGACCTGATGGGCCACACGACGCACGGGCTCGCGCTGCTGGCCGCCTATCTCGGCGAACTCGACAAAGGCGCAATGGCGAAGGACGGAGCGCCCGTCGTCACCGAGCGCCGCGCCGCGACGCAGATGTGGGATGCCGGCCGGCTGCCGGGCCCGTGGGTGACGCTGCGAGCATTCGACGCCGCCACCGAGATGGCGAAAGCGGCCGGGACGGGAACCGTCGTCGTCCGCCGCTCGCATCACATCGCTGCACTCGCCGCGTACCTGCCGCGCGTCACCGCCTCCGGCAACATGGCGCTGCTCTATTGCTCCGATCCGAACGTGAAGAGCGTCGCGCCCTTTGGCGGCGTCACGTCGGTGTTCACGCCGAATCCGTTCGCGGCCGGCATTCCGACGTCGAGCGATCCGATCCTGCTCGACATCTCGGCCAGCTACACGACCAATGGCCTCACCAACCGCTTGCACGCAGCGGGTGAGAAGTTGCCGCATCGCTGGCTGCAGGACGCGCAAGGCAACGCCACCGACGATCCGGCCGTGCTGTTCGGCGAGAATCAAGGAACGCTGCTGCCGCTCGGCGGGCTCGAGGCCGGGCACAAGGGCTACGCGCTGGCGCTGCTGGTCGAAGCGCTGACCGCCGGGCTTGCCGGCTTCGGCCGCGCCGATCCGAAGGAAGGCTGGGGCGCGACACTGTTCGTGCAGGTGCTCGACCCCTCGGCGTTCGGCGGCCGCGACGCGTTGCTGCGACAGATGGATTTCATCGTCCAGGCATGCCACGACGCGACGCCGCGACCCGGTGGCGCGCGCGTGCGGCTGCCGGGCGAGCGGGCGCTGGCATCGCACCGCGAAGGCATGGCGCGCGGCGTCGCCTTGTATTCGACGATCATGCCGTCCCTCGCACCGTGGGCGCAAAAGCTCGGCGTCGCGATACCTGCAGGGTCAGCCTGACGGGACGTTCACCCGCAAGCGTCCGGCCATCACGCGATGAATGCCGGCGAGATCGCGGTAAGCCCTCACGTCGTCGAACGCTGCCGCGACGAACAGCTCGCGCACCGCATTCGATTGATCGAAACCGTGCTCGACCAGCAGATAGCCGCCCGGCAACAGTCGTTGCGCTGCCCCGGCAACGATGATGCGGAGCGCGGCAAGCCCATCGCCGCCCGGCGTCAGAGCCGCCACCGGCTCGAAGCGCAGGTCGCCGTCGACGAGATGTGGATCGCCGCCGGCGACGTACGGCGGGTTGGCGACGATCGCGTCGAACGCTTGATCGCCGAGCGCCGCGTACCAGTCTGAGCGGAGGAACTCGACGTTCGCGACGCCAAGGCGCAGCGCGTTGTCCTGCGCAAGCGCCAGCGCATCGGCTGCGATGTCGGTTGCCGTGACCCGCGCGCGCGGCCGCTCGTGCGCCAGCGCCAACGCGATCGCGCCCGAGCCGGTCCCCAGATCCAGCACCCGCAGGTCGCGATCTGCGGGCAACCGCGCGAGAGCCGCCTCGACCAGCGTTTCGGTTTCCGGTCGCGGCACGAGCACGGCCGGCGACACGCGCAGCGAGAGTCCCCAGAATTCGCGCGTCCCGGTCAGATAGGCGACCGGCTCGCCGTCACGGCGGCGCTTCGCCAGTCCGAAGAACGCGTCCGCCTGCTCGCGCGTCAGCGGCGCCTCCGGATGCGCAACGAGCCAACCGCGGTCGCGGCCGAGCACGTGCGCAAGCACGACCTGCGCATCGATCGGAACGAGTCCGCTGTGCACGAGCGCCCGGCGGACGGTCATCGCATCCATCAGTGCGGAGACCGCTCGGCGACGAACACCCGCAGTCGCCTGTCGTAATAGCGGCCGAAGCCGCGGTACGTCAGTCCCGCCTTCGTCAGCACGCGTTGCGACGCGACGTTGTCCTTGTGCGTGAGGCCGATGATCCGGTACAACCCCAACGTGTCGAAGCCGTAGTGGACAAGCGCGGTCGCGCCTTCGGTCGCGAAGCCCTGGCCCCACGCGTCGTGCAACAACCGGTAGCCGACTTCGATCTCCGGCGTCTTCGGAACGTACTTGAACGTGAACCAGCCGATGTACGCGCCCGTGTCGCGGCGCTCGGCACGCCACGTACCGAGTCCCGGATACATCGCGTAGATCCGCGGTATGCGCTTCATCGCCACGGCGATCTCCGCGGGCGTCGACGGCTTGCCACCGTTGATGTAGCGCATGACGCGGGGATCGGAATCGAGCCGCAGCAAATCGCCGGCATCGGACGGCACGAACCGCCGCAACGCGATCCGCGCGGTCTTGAACCACGGCTTGGGTATCTGCTGCTTGGCCATCATTCAGCTCCGCTCCGGATCACGCCGGAGGTGCTCATGCGTTTCCGGCGAAAGGCGAAGGGCCGACGACGACCTCTTGGCAACCCGCGATCGATGTCCCTGGAGCGTCGGTCGTCTGCTGCCGATTCGCCAATGGTCGCATCCGCTCGCATGACGCTCGGGGTTCCCATGCAATTTCCGGCGAAAGGCGAAGGGCCGCCCCAAGCATTTCCGGACGAAAGTAGGGGGTCCACTTTCGTCCGTTAGATCACTCATCCCCGGCCAGCGCCGCGAGCTGCTCGGCAACGTGC
>Ga0070668_100001503_pt1 | contig 16850 bp, 17 predicted proteins | sample KBSS43metaG_FD_64661 | JGI IMG/M metagenome (GOLD analysis project Ga0070668, IMG submission 64661) | Switchgrass rhizosphere microbial communities from Kellogg Biological Station, Michigan, USA - KBS S4-3 metaG | ecosystem: Host-associated > Plants > Roots > Rhizosphere > Soil ... | reverse complement strand
CAGGGACGGCCGCGCAGGCTGTGGCCACCGTCGCTGTTCTTCACCCAGGCTTCGACGCACAGGACCGAGCCGTTCGGCAGGTCACGGCGCGGGTAGATGGTCCAGCTGACGGCGGAGTCCCAGTTGCCCGTCGAGCTGTTGACGTCGATGCCGCCGCCGTAGATGTGGTAGTGGCCGTAGAAGCCGCTGTTCGCCAGCACGCTGGCATCGATCGACTCGACGCGCAGGCTCTGGCCTTCCACCCCGATGCAGGTCCCCTGGTTGCACCCGCTCGCCGAGGCGAACGCGGCCGTCGGCACGAGCGCGGTAGCGGCGCAGGCCACCGCCCCGGCGGCAGCAATCTTCTTGAGCATGGGAAATCCCCTCAGTTCGGACAAAACAATGGATGACCCGGCAGCAGGTCCGCTCAGCTGAGCAGCACCCGGCCGTGGCTCAGAAGTGCACCTCGACGCACGGACGGCCGATCAGGCTGTGGCCGCCGTTGTCGTTCTTCACCCAGCCTTCGACGCAGAGCACCGACCCGTTCGGCAGGTCACGCTGCGGGCGGATGGTGAACCCCGAGAAGCCCCAGGTCTGCGTCGCGCTGTTGACGTCGATGCCGCCGCCGTAGATGCGGAAGTGGCCGTAGAAGCTGTCGCCCGCCGTGGTGCGGGCCTTGATCTCGTTGACCCGGAGCCCGCTCCCGTCCACCTCGATGCAGCTCCGGTCGTTGCAGCCACCCGCGGACGCGAACGCGGGCGTCGCCACCGTCGTGGTGGCGGCGGCCGCGATCAGCGCGACGGCCGCGATTTTCTTCAGCATGGATCTCCCCTTGGTCGTGCAAACGATCATGAGGAACCTAACCCAGTTGATCATCAAACCGGCATCATTCCGGCAAAAGCCCCCGGTCAGGCCTCCGCGGTCAGCCGCTGGGTGACCGGGAGCAGATCCTGGGCCAGCACCTGCCGCAGGAAGACCGCCGCCACGCGGTGCTGCTTGTCCAGCACGATCGTCGACGGGATGATGTTGCGCGGGTAGCCGCTCAGCTTGAGCAGGACCCGGCCGTCCGGGTCGTAGATCGACGGGTACGTCAGCTTCCGGTCGCGGACGAAGTCCTGGGCCACGTCCCGCGCCGGGTCGCGGACGTCGATGCCCAGCACCTGGACGCCGGTCGCCTGCTTGGCCAGCGACTCCATCTCGGGCGCTTCCGTGCGGCACGGGCCGCACCACTGGCCCCACAGGTTGAGCACGACGACCTTGCCGGGGAAGTCCGCCAGCGACAGCTGCTTGCCCTCGTTCATCAGGTCGTCACCGGCCAGCACCGGCGCCGTCTGGCGCTGGGCGACGTCGTAGGTGATGTCGACCTGGCCACCCGGGGAGACGAAGCTGAAGCTGCTCCCCTGCACCACCGCGTCCTTGCCCGCGCTGCACCCCGCGAGCGCCAGCACCGCGACCACCGCCCAGAAAAGCTTCATGCCCCGGTCACCTTCGGGTCGGTGGCGCCGGCGGGCTCGCTGTAGACGATCTCGCGCAGCTCGTCGCCGTCGAAGACGAGGCTGGTCAGCGAGGCCAGCGAGCACTGGCGGCGCCGCGGGTCGTGCCACAGCTTCCGGCCCTCGAGGAACCGCCGGAGCGTCCAGATCGGCAGCTGGTGCGACACGCACAGGGCTTCGTGCCCGGCGGCCGCCTCCCGCGCCCGGTGGACCGCGCCGAGCATCCGGTGCGCGATCTCGAGGTACGGCTCACCCCACGACGGCTTGAACGGGTTGACCAGCTTCGGCCAGTGCTTCGGCTCCCGCAGCGCGCCGTCGCCGACCGCGACGTGCAGGCCCTCGAACTGGTTGCCCGCCTCGATCAGGCCCTCGTCGGTCGCGATGTCGAGCCGGTGCGCCGCCGCGATCGGTGCCGCCGTCTCCTGCGCCCGCTGGAGCGGCGACGCGACGACGTGCGCCAGGTCGTGCGCGGCGATAGCTTCGGCGACCGTCAGCGCCTGACGCTGGCCACGGTCGGACAGCTTGTACCCGGGAAGGCGGCCGTACAGGATCTTCTCGGGGTTGTGGACTTCGCCGTGACGCAGCATGTGGACGACGGTGGTCACTGGACGGCTCCAGCCGCCGCGCGCGCCGCCGCGGGCAGTGCCGCTTCGATCACCGAGAACGCTTCGTCGTCCATGGCCGCGTTGACGAACCAGGCCTCGTACGCGCTCGGGGGCGCGTACACGCCTCCGTCGAGCAACGCGTGGAAGAACGGCGGGAACCGCCACGTCTCGGACGCCTGCGCGCCCGCGTAGTCGCGTACCGGCTTCTCGCCGAAGAAGACGCTTACCAAGTTGCCCGCGTACTGGACGTTGTGCGCGACCCCGGCTTCGGTCAGCGCGAGGTGGAAGAGGTTTCCGAGGCGCTTCGCGTTGGCGTCGAGAGCCGCGTACACGGAGTGGTCGGCCGCGCGCAGCGTCGCGAGGCCGGTGGCGACGGCGACGGGGTTCCCGGACAGCGTCCCGGCCTGGTAGACCGGGCCGCCCGGGGCGAGCTTGGCCATCACGTCGGCGCGGCCGCCGAAGGCCGCGGCCGGCAGCCCGCCGGACATCACCTTGCCGAACGTGTACAGGTCGCCGGCCACGCCTTCGAGGCCGAACCAGCCCGCGCGCGAGACGCGGAACCCGGTCATCACCTCGTCCATGACCAGCAGGGCGCCGTGCTCGTGGGCGATCTCACGCAGCCCCTCGTTGAACCCCTCGTCCGGCGCGACGGCGCCCATGTTGCCCGCCGCGGCCTCGGTGATCACCGCGGCGATCTCGCCCGGGTTGTCCACAAAGGACTTCCGGACGGCGTCGAGGTCGTTGTAGGGCAGCACCAGCGTGTCCGCGGCCTGGGCGCCGGTGACACCCGGCGACGTCGGCAGCCCGAGCGTCGCGACGCCGGAGCCCGCCTGCGCGAGCAGCGCGTCGACGTGACCGTGGTAACACCCGGCGAACTTCACGATCTTCGCCCGGCCGGTGAACCCCCTGGCCAGCCGGATCGCGCTCATCGTGGCCTCGGTGCCGGAGTTGACCAGCCGGACCTGCTCGACCGGCTCGACCCGGCCGATGATCTCCTCGGCCAGCTCCACCTCGCCGATGGTCGGCGTGCCGAACGACAGCCCGGACGTCGCGGCCGCGCGCGCCGCCTCGACCACCGCCGGGTGCGCGTGGCCCAGGATCATCGGACCCCAGGAAGACACCAGGTCGACATAGCGGTTCCCGTCGGCGTCCCACAGGTGCGGGCCCTCGCCGCGGACCATGAACCGCGGGGTGCCGCCGACCGAGTTGAACGCCCGGACCGGCGAGTTCACCCCGCCCGGGATGGCCGCCTTCGCGCGTTCGAACCATGCCTTGGACTGCTCGGTTCCAGTGCTCACCCGTTCAGTCTCGCAAACCCGCCTAAGATGACCGGAAGCCGCCCGGGGAGGGGACAGCCGGTGACCGAACGTGTCTCGCACCGCAATCCATGGCTGGTGCTGGTCGCCTTCTTCGGCCTCGTCGCCGTGGTGGCCGTGGTCGGCGCCCTGGCCGCGACGTCGGCGAAGGACGTCTACGCGCGGCTCGAACAGCCGCCATGGGCACCACCCGCGTCGGTGTTCAGTCCGGTGTGGACGGTGTTGTACGTCATGATCGCGCTGGCGGGCTGGTGTTACTGGCGGACCGACGGCGAGACCCGCGGGTTCGCCGCGTACGGCATCGGCCTGCTGTTCAACCTGCTCTGGACGCCGTTGTTCTTCGAAAGCGGCGCGGCCAGGGTCGCCCTCGTCGACGTCGTGCTGCTGGACGCCGCCGTGGTCGTGACGATCGTCCTGTTCGCCCGCCGGTCGAAGCTCGCCGCCGCGCTGCTGGTGCCCTACCTCGGCTGGATCCTCTACGCGACGGCGCTCAACACGGCGATCATCGCCCTCAACTAGCGCGCGGCCTCCTGGGTGATGGCCTGCGCGGTCACCGTCCCGTCACTGCCCGCCTGACCCTGGACGACGACGGTCGCGCCCGGCTTGAGGTCCGCGAGCTTGCCCTGCTGGGTCACGCCGACCGTGGTCGAGTCCGATGTGGACACCTTGACGTCGGCGCCCTGCGCGGTCTTCACGTACACCGTGGTGCCGTCGACGCGGTCCACCGTGCCTGTGGTGCCACGCCCGCCGGCACTGCGGAAGCCGCCGCCCGGCTGGCCGGTGCCCCCCTGCTGGCCGCCTTGGGTGCCACTGGCCGGGCGGGTGGGCGTCGACGAGGACGATGAGCCGAACGCCGCGTGCGTCCAGGCCCCGCCGCCGAACGCGATCGCGAGGACGACGAGCCCGGCCAGCACCAGCGTCGTGCGGGAGAACGGCTTCGCGGCCCGGCGCATTTCGGCGTTCAGATCACCCTCGACCGCCGGGCTGGCGACGATCTCCTCCGCGTCCGGCGGCGGGGTCGTGGTGGAAGACATCGAAGGCTCCTTATTCGTGACGCAGCGCGTCGATGGGGCGCAGCTTGGCGGCCCGGTTCGCCGGGAAGCTGCCGAAGAACAGCCCGATCAGGGCGGAGACCGCGAAGGCGAGCAGGATCGACGACGGCACCACGACGGGCTTGATCCCCGAGATGGTGAACCGGCTGCCGATCAGCCCGATCGCGACGCCGAGCAGCCCGCCGAACAGGCTGAGCATGGTCGCTTCGGCGAGGAACTGGCCGAGGATCGCCGAGCGCGGGGCGCCGATGGCCTTGCGGATGCCGATCTCGCGGATCCGCTCGGTCACGGTGACGAGCATGATGTTGGTGACGCCGATGCCGCCGACGAGCAGCGAGATCGCCGCGACCGCCGCCAGCAGCACGGTGAACGTCTCCGTCGCCGACGTCCGCGTCGCGAGCAGCTGCTCGGAGTTCTGGATCTGGTAGTCGGCGGTGCCGCCGAGCCGGATGCCGTGGCGCGCGTTGAGGATCGCGGTGATCTCCGACTGGGCCAGCGAGACGGAGTCGGCGCTGGTCGCCTGGACGGCGATCTGGCTGAGGCTGCCGTAGCCGGCCAGGGAGTTCTGGACCGCCGAGATCGGCGCGATCGCGACGTCGTCGGCGTTCTGCAAACCGGTGCTGCCCTTGGCCTGGAGCACCCCGACCACGGTGAACTGGATGCTGTTCAGCAGGACGTTCTTGCCGACCGGGTCCGTGGCGCTGCCGAAGATCGACTCCGCCGTCGTCGGGCCGAGGACGACGACCTTCCGCGCGGCCGTGACGTCCTCGCTGGTGAACAGCTGCCCCTGGGCGAGTTCGCGGTTGGTGGTCGCGAAGTACGCCGGTTCGGTGCCGGCGACGCTGGAGATGTCGTACGACGTCTGCCCGTAGGTCGCCGTCGCCGTCGTGTTGACCACCGGTGACGCGGCTTTGACGTCGGGAGCGCCGACGGGGTCGACGAGCGCGTGCGCGTCCTGCACGGTCAGCGGGCGCGCGGACGCGCCCTGCCCGCCGCCGCGCGCCGGGGAGACGTTGACGACGTTGGTGCCGAGGCCCTGGATGCTGGCCGCGATGGCCGCCGAGGCGCCGTTGCCGACCGCGACCAGCAGGATCACCGCCGCCACGCCGATGGTGATGCCGAGCGTGGTGAGCGCCGAGCGCAGCTTGTTCGCGGTGAGCCCGCGCACGGCGAAGCGCAGGATTTCGAGGACGTTCACGACGCGACCCCCACGGTCCCGGTCGAGCGGGTGATCTCGTCCGAGACGATCAGGCCGTCGTCGACCCGGACGACCCGGCGCGCGTGCGCGGCGACCTCGTCCTCGTGGGTGATCACGACGATGGTGCGGCCGAGCCGGTTGAGCCGGTCGAACACGCCGAGGACGTCCTCGGTGCTGCGCCGGTCGAGGTTGCCGGTCGGCTCGTCGGCCAGCAGCATCGCCGGGCCGGTGACCAGCGCCCGCGCCACCGCGACGCGCTGGATCTGCCCACCGGAGAGCTCGCTCGGGAGGTGCTTGGCGCGGTCGGACAGCCCGACCATGTCGAGCGCGGCGAGCGCGCGACGGCGTCGTTCCGCCCGCCGGAGTCCACTGTAGACGAGCGGCAATTCCACATTGGACAAAGCGGAGGTCCGCGGCACCAGGTTGAACGACTGGAAGATGAAGCCGATCTTCCGGTTGCGCAGCAACGCCAGCTGACGTTCGTTCAGCCTGCCGACGCCGAAGCCGTCCAAAAGGTACTGGCCGGACGTCGGGACGTCGAGGCAGCCCAGCATGTTCAGCAGCGTCGACTTCCCGGAACCCGAGGCGCCCATGATGGCGACGTACTCGCCGGGCCACACGGTGAGCTCGACGCCACGCAGCGCGTGCACCGCCGTCTCGCCGGCACCGTAGGTCTTGCGCAGTCCGGAGACCGCGATCACCGGGTTCATCCGCGTCCGCCGAAGCCGCCGCCGGCGCCGGTGCCCGTGCCGCGCTGGCCGCCACCGGGGAAGCCGCCGGTCCCGCCGCCGGGGAAGCCGCCGGTGCCGCCCGTCCCGGTGCCGGTCCGGCCGGTGCCGCCGGTCGCGGCCGTCGCGGTGAGCACGACGTTCTCGCCCTCGGTCAGCCCGGAGGTGATCTCGACCGTCGACTCGCCGCGGATGCCGACCTGCACCTGGCGGGTGACGTTCCGGCCGTTCTCCTGGACCGTGACGAGGTTGGTGCTGCCGACGGTCTGCACCGCCGCGGCCGGCACGCTCAGCGCGTTCGCCGCCTCGGCGACGGTGATCACGACGCTGGCCGACTGGCCGGGCCGCAGCCCGTCCGGCGGGCTGGTCAGCGCCAGCTGGGCGCCGTAGGACACGACGCTGCCGCTCGTGGTCGGGGTCAGGTTGAGGCTCGAGACGGTGGCCTGGATCGGCTTGTCCGGCAGCGCGTTGAGCGTCACCGTGGCCTTCTGGCCCGTCTTGACCTTGCTGACGTCGATCTCGGCGACCGAGGTGTTCACGACCAGGCCGGTCATGTTCGTGATCGTGATGAACCCGCTGCTGCCACTGCTGCTCGACGCGGCGGCGGAGTTCGACGAGCCCTGCCCGCCCTGGCCGCTGCCGCTGCTCGACGTCGACTGGGAGCTGCTGCTCGACGAGCCGCTGGAGGACTGCTGCCCGACGCTGCCGTTGATCGCGGTGACCGTGCCGGCACCGGGCGCGTAGAGCGTCGTGTTGTCGAGCGTCGCCTGCGCGGTCTGGACGTCCAGCTGGGCCTGGTCCAGCTTCGCCTGCGCCGAGGTGACGGTGTTGGCCGCGGACTGCGCGCTGTTCTGGGTGTTCTGACCGTTCTGGCCCGTGGCCGGCGCGTCCTCCGCGTCTTCGGCGCTGTCCAGGTTGTCCTGCGCGACCGCCAGGTTCGCCTTCGCGACTTGAAGCTGCTTCGCCGCCTGCGTGCTTTCGACGGTGGCGAGCTTCTGCCCGGCGCTCACGACGTCGCCGACCTTCACGTCGATCGAGGTGACCTTGCCGGCCGTCGCGAAGTTCGCCGCGCCGGTGTAGCTGCTGGCGAGGGTCCCGGCCGCGGAAATGGTCTCGGTGACCGTCGCCCGGCGTACCGGGGAGCTGCGCGTCTGCGCCTGCGCCGTGCTCGGTTCGGGACTGAATGCCTGGTATATCCCGAATCCCGCTCCGGCCAGCAGTACGACCAGAGCACCGTTGATCACCCATGCCTTCGAGGCACGCACGCGCGTCATGCGGCAACCCTGCGGCCGCCGCTTAGCAATTGACTGTTCGTTCCCTGTGCGGGAGCTGTGTATCAGGCCTTGGGTGCGCGGTGCCGGGCACGGACCGCGAGCGACAGCTGACGGACCGCGTCGACCAGCAGGATCGCGGCCAGCGTGCCCAGCCCGATGGCCGCGGCGAGGAGCCCGCCGAAGTACCGGTGCGACTCGAGGACCGCGCCGTCGTCGGTCCGGGTGACCACGGTGGCGGTGGCGCCGTGCCAGCACACGTAGGCGCCCCAGCCGGCCAGCACGGCGAGCACGACCTCCACGACGGCGACCAGCGTCCGCCACGGCTTGTGCAGCCGCGCGCGGGTGCCGGGTTCTTCCGGCGGCCAGAGCTCGGCGCCGGTGGGCTGCGGAAGGTCGATCACAGCGGTGATTTTCTCATGCTTCGCGCGGAGTCGCCCGGACGAGGCGGTCGAGCGCGTCCCGCAGGGCCTCGACGTCCTTCGCCCAGGCGAGGACCACGGTGCCGTCGGCCAGCTTCACCGGCAGCGAATCGTACTTGCGCGGCACCGACCAGCCGCCGCCCAGCACGCGCGCGCCGACCGGCGTGCCGACGTCGGTGACCTCGGCGAGCTGCGCCGCCGGCACCTTCTCCCGGCCCTGCCGCAGCTCCTTCGTGGTGACTTCCAGCGACAGGAACCGGCGCCGCGCGTACACCCACGGCACGGTGATGACGCCCAGGCCGAAGCCGACCATCAGCCAGCCCACGACGTGCACCGGGCCGCCGGTGGCGAGCTCGGCGAGGGCGCCGACCACCGCGAACACCGGGCCCCAGACGATCGCGGCCCAGCTCACGCCGGATTCGGCGTAGAGCCGTTCGCTCACGGCTTCCGGCCGGCCTTCGGGAAGTAGCCCGGCGCCACGTACAGCAGCGCGATCGCGACGATGAGGACGATCAGTGCCGCGACGGTCAGGAAGTTGATGATCGGCGCGATCACGAGGATCAGCAGCACCATCACCACCGGCAGGACGGTGACCACCGTCCGGGCCGAGCGGGTGCCTTCGCGCGCCTTGTACGCGAAGAGCACGAAGAGCAACACGAACACGATCGAACCGAAGAGCATGTACCACAGCCGCGACGTGATCCCGTCCGCGATCACCTGCGGCGTGTACTTCGGGTCCGTGGTCCGCTCGATGACCTGGGCGATGATCGCCGACTTGCTGCTGAGCAGCTGGACGTAGCTGAGGATCAGCAGGACGCCACCGACGATCCACAGCCAGAACGACCACTTCACCGGCGTGGGCGGGGTGACTTTCGGCGCCTGCTCGCCCGGCAGGACCGGGTCCGGTGCGCCGCCCAGCTTGCGGCGTTCGTCGTCGGTGAGACCGTTGAGGTCCTGGGTGTCTTTGTCGTACTCGTCGGCCACGCGAGGACTCTAGCCGCTCAGTCCAGCCAGGCAGCGGCTTCGGCCGCCCAGTAGGTGAGGATCATGTCGGCACCCGCCCGGCGGATCGAGGTCAGCACCTCGAGCACGGTCCGCTCGCGGTCCAGCCAGCCGTTCGCCGCGGCGGCCTCGACCATCGCGTACTCGCCCGAGATGTTGTACGCCGCCACCGGCACCGGGGAGATGTCCGCGGCCGCCTTGACGACGTCCAGGTAGGCCAGCGCCGGCTTGACCATGATCATGTCCGCGCCCTCGGCGAGGTCCAGCTCGATCTCGCGCAGCGCCTCGCGGGCGTTGCCCAGGTCCTGCTGGTAGGTCTTGCGGTCGCCCTTGAGCTGCGAGTCGACGGCCTCGCGGAAGGGGCCGTAGAACGCGCTGGCGTACTTCACGGCGTACGCGAGGATGGCCTTGTCGTTGTGCCCGACCTCGTCGAGCGCGCGGCGGACGACGCCGACCTGGCCGTCCATCATCCCGCTCGGCCCGAGCACGTGCGCCCCGGCTTCGGCCTGCGCGACGGCCATCTCGCCGTAGATGCGCAGGGTGGCGTCGTTGTCGACCTCGCCGTCGGCGTCGAGGACGCCGCAGTGACCGTGGTCGGTGAACTCGTCGAGGCAGGTGTCGGCCATCAGCACGGTCGAGTCGCCCAGCTCGTGCCGCAGGTCGCGCAGGGCGACGTTGAGGATGCCGTTTTCGTCGACGGCGCCGGAGCCCTCGGCGTCGCGCGTGGCCGGGATGCCGAACAGCATCAGCCCGCCGACCCCGGCGTTGACCGCGTCGACGGCGGCCTTCCGCAGGGTGTCCCGGGTGTGCTGCACGACGCCCGGCATGCTCGAAATCGGCCGGGGCTGGTCGAGCCCTTCGCCGACGAACATCGGGAGGATCAGCTGGCGTGGCCGCAGCGTCGTCTCACCCACCAGCCTGCGCATGGCCGGGGTGGTGCGGAGCCTGCGGGGACGATGCTCGGGGAACACCCTTACCAAGTTACTCCGCGCGGTTCGGCGCGAGTTCCGCAAGGGTGCTCAGCGGCCGATCTGCCCCGAGGCAAGAGACCAAAGCGCCCCAATGTGGCGTTCGGTGCGTCCAACGCACCGAACGCCACATTGGGTGCGTTGGACGCAACCAACGCCACATTGGGGCGCTTGGACCCTGGGCAGCGCGAAGGCCGCCCCGGCGAACCGGGGCGGCCTTCGTCATGCAGAGCCTCAGGAGCGGCGAGCCCGCTTCGCCTTCCGCGGCGGCGGCAGCGCACCCTCGGCGCGCAGCCGCGCCGCGTGCTCGGCCAGCGCGTCCACCAGGTGCGGGACGTCCGCCTTCTCCGGCTGGACGTCGACCCGGAGCCCGAACTCCACCGCGGTCTCGGCGGTCTTCGGGCCGATGCACGCGACCAGCGTGCGGGTGTGCGGCTTGCCGGCGATGCCGACCAGGTTCCGCACGGTCGAGGACGAGGTGAAGCAGACCGCGTCGAAACCGCCGGTCTTGATCATCTCGCGGGTCTCGGCGGGCGGCGGGGCGGCCCGGACGGTCCGGTAGGCCGTCACGTCGTCGATCTCCCAGCCGCGTTCGCGCAGGCCGGCCGACAGCGTCTCGGTGGCGATGTCCGCCCGCGGCAGCAGCACGCGGTCGACCGGGTCGAGCACGTCGTCGTACGGCGGGAACTCGGCCAGCAGGCCTTCGGAAGACTGCTCACCCGAGGGCACCAGCTCCGGGATGATGCCGAACGAACGCACCTTCGCCGCCGTCGCGTGGCCGACGCAGGCGATCTTCACGCCGGAGAACGCGCGGGCGTCCAGGCCGAACTCCTCGAACTTCTCCCACACCGCGCGCACCGCGTTGGTGGAGGTGAAGACGATCCACTGGTAGCGGCCGTCGACCAGGCCCTTGACCGAACGCTCCATCTGCGCCGGGCTGCGGGGCGGCTCGACCGAGATGGTCGGCACCTCGTGCGACGTCGCGCCGTGGCCGCGCAGGCGCTCGGCCATCTCGCCGGCCTGCTCCTTGGTGCGCGGCACCAGGACCTTCCAGCCGTACAGCGCCCGCGACTCCCACCACGACAGCTTCGAGCGCTGCCCGGCGGCCTGGCCGATCGTGACGATCAGCGGCCCGACGAGCTCGCCCGCGTCGTTGGCGACCTTCTCGAGCGAGGTGTCGAGGGTGCGCTGGGTGTTGATGGTGCCGTTCGCGGTGACCGCGACCGGGGTCGACGACGGCAGGCCGTGGCCGGTGAGCGCCGACGCGGCTTCGGCCAGGTGCGCCGACGTCGCGTGCAGCACCAGCGGCCCGGGCGCGGCGGCCAGCGCCGCCCAGTCGACGTCACCGCGGACGTCGACCTCGACGTGCGTGCCGCCCAGCGCGACGCCCGCGTACGCCGGGACGGCCGCGCCCGGGGAGACCCCCGGGATCACGTCGAACACGGCGCTCGTGCGCGCGACCGCCTGGACCTCGGCCACCACGGCCGGGGTGGTCAGCGGGTCGCCCGCCACCAGGCGCAGCACCAGCCGGCCGGCCTTGGCCTCGCTGGTGAGGTCCTTGGCGACCTCGGTGGCCTCGCCGACGGCGGGCCGGACCTCGGCGCCTTCGGCGGCCATGGCCAGGACGGCCTGCGGCACGTCCGGATCGGTCACCACGACCTCGGCCTTGGCGAGCAGTTCCTGGGCACGGACCGTGAGCAGGCCGGCGTCGCCGGGCCCGGAGCCCACGAACGCTACGCGCCCGGTGGTCTTTCGCGCGGGGGTCATCTGTGCGTTTCTCCTCTTGCGGCGGCCGTGCGCGATTGCCCGGCCACAGGTCTCCTACGTCCTTTGAAGCGCTCTCTGCAGAGCGCTACTGCGCGGGGCCGGAGAGTGCTCCGGCTCCGAGGTCCAGCAGCTCGGCGGCCAGGTCCTTGCCCAGCTGGGCAGCCTGGTGCTTGTCGGCGAGCGCGATGGCCCGGACCATGTCCACCGCGCCGTCCTCGCCGTCGACCGCGGCGGTGCCGCGCAGCGAGATCCGTTCCACGACCTTGCCCTCGGCGTCGAGATCTTCGACGATCTCGGCGAGCGCGCCCACCGGCGCGCTGCACCCCGCCTCGAGCGCGGCCAGCAGGGCCCGCTCGGCCGTCACCGCGGCCCGCGTGCCCTCGTCGTCCACTGTGGACCCGAGCAGTTGCTCGATGTCCACGTCGGCGGACCGGCACTCCACCGCCAGCGCGCCCTGTGCGGGCGCGGGCAGCATCTGGATCGGGTCGAGGGTCTCGGTGATCGCCTCGGCCAGTCCGATCCTGGCCAGTCCGGCACGCGCGAGCACCACGGCATCGAGCTCGCCGTCGGTGACCTTGCGCATGCGGGTGTCGATATTGCCGCGAATCGGCACGATTTCCAAACCGAGACCCAGCGCACGCAGCTGCGCGGTGCGCCGCGGCGAGCCCGTGCCCACCGTCGAGCCCGGCGGCAGCTCACCCAGCGTCAGCCCGTCACGCGCGATCAGCGCGTCCCGCGGGTCCGCGCGCGGCGGCACGGCGGCCAGCGTGATGCCCGCCTCGGGAGCGGTCGGCAGGTCCTTGTACGAGTGGACGATGACGTCGACTTCGTTGCGCAGCAAGGCTTCCCGCAGCGCCGACGTGAACACGCCGACCCCGATCGTGGGAATCGGCGCGGACGACTGGTCACCGGGGGTGGTCACCTGGACGATCTCGACCTCGACGCCGGTGGCGCGCAGGGCGTCGGCGATGGTCCCGGTCTGGGCGAGCGCGAGCTTCGAGCCGCGCGTACCCATTCGAATGACTCTGGTCACTACTACTTCTTCTCCGGTGGGGGCTTCGGGCTCGCCACCGCGGCGGGCGCCTGCGGGTCGAGGCAGAACAGTTCTCGCAACGCGTTCGCGTAGTCGGTTTCGGCCGTCTCCGCGGCCAGCTGCTTGACCCGCACCGTCGGCGCGTGCAGCAGCTTGTCGACCACCCGGCGGACCGTGCGGCCGACCTCCTCGCGGACGGCGTCGTCCAGTTCGGGCAGGCGGTGGTCCAGCCGGAGCAGCTCGGCGTCGACGACCTCGGCCGCGCGGCGGCGCAGCGCGGTCACCGTCGGCGTCACCTCGGCGCTGCGCTGCCCGGCGAGGTAGTCGCGCACCTCGTCGAGGACGATCCCGGTCGCCTTGGCGGTCTGGCGCTCGGTGGTCGGCGTCCCGGCTTCGCGCATCCGGCGCTGGATGGTGGCCAGGTCGACCACCCGGACGTCCGCCAGTTCGCCGACCGCCGGGTCGACGTCACGAGGCAGGCCCAGGTCGCAGACGACCAGGGCCCGGCCGCCGCGCGGCAGCACCTGCTCCGGGCCGAAGACGGCGTCCTGCGCGCCGGTGCAGCAGATCACGACGTCGGCTTCGCGGACCGCCTCGGGAACGCCGGACAGCGGGACCGCGCGGGCCGGCACGCCCTGCTCGGTGGAGTTCGCGGCGAGCCGGCGGGCACGGGCGTCGGTGCGGTTGGCCACGGTGATCTCGCCGATCCCGGCCTTGCGCAGCTGCGACGCGCTCAGCGCGCCCATCGAACCGGCGCCGACGATGACGGCGTGCTTGCCGGTGACGTCCCCGGCCGCGGCGAGCGCCTCGGACACGACCGACGCGCCGAGGGCGTCGAGGCCGGTCTCGGTGTGCACGCGCTTGCCGACGCGCAGCGTGGTCTGGATCAGTTCGTGCAGCGTGCGGCCGACCGTGCCGACCTCGCGCGCGGTGGCGTAGGCCGAGCGGATCTGGCCGAGGATCTGCGTCTCGCCGACGACCATCGAGTCCAGGCCCGAGGTGACCGAGAACAGGTGCTCGACGGCGGCGCCGGCGTAGTGCACGTACAGGCTGTCGTAGAGCTCGGCCGGTTCCATCCCGGCCTGGCGCGCCAGTACTTCGGAGACGTCGTTGAGGCCACCGTGGAAGGTCTCGACGACGGCGTAGACCTCGATCCGGTTGCAGGTCGAGACGAGCATGACCTCGGTGATGTGCTCGGCCTGCTGCAGCTCGTGCAGGATCTTGCCGACCTCGGGAGCGGGCACCGCGACGCGCTCGAGCGTGCTCAGCTCAGCGCTCCGGTGCGAGAGCCCGACCGCCAAAACGCTCATGAGCGCACCACCATTTCCCGTCCACCGTCCGGACCCGTGCCGTTCCGCCCGCTCTTGCCATTGTCGGACGGCGTACCACCGGCTGGTAATCCGGAATTGCCCTGATTACCGGCGGCGGCGGCGTCGTCCGCGCGGCGGGCCACATGGAACGAGAGTATCTGCAGCTCGACGGCCAAATCCACCTTGCGGACCTCGATGTGAGCAGGAACCTGCAGCACGACCGGGGCGAAGTTGAGGATGCACTGGACACCGCCCGCGACCAGGCGGTCACACACCGATTGCGCCGCGGTCGGCGGGGTGGCGATCACGCCGATCGAAATGCCGCGCTCGGCGCAGATCCGCGGGATGTCGTCCATGTGCGACACCGGGAGGCCGCCGACCGGCACGCCGATCAGGTCCGCGTCCAGGTCGAACAGCGCTTCGACCGGGAACCCGCGCCCCGGGAAGCCGCCGTAGTTGGCCAGCGCGTGCCCCAGGTTGCCGATCCCGACGACGGCGACCTTGTGCTGCCGGGTCAGGCCGAGGATGCGCTCGATCTGGCTGACCAGGACGCTGACCTCGTAGCCGACGCCGCGGGTGCCGTAGGAGCCCAGGTAGGAGAGGTCTTTGCGCAATTTCGCGGAATTGACACCAGCGGCTTGCGACAGCTCTTCGCTCGACACCGTGGTCGCGCCCTGTTCGGACATTCCGGACAACACGCGAAGATAGACGGCGAGCCGGGCGACGGCGGCCTCGGGAATCTGCTTCGCCCGGACGGCCTCGGGGGCATCCCCGTTCCGGCCGTTGACCTCGGCCGGCACGGCGGGCATCTCGGCGGTCGGCGCGTTGTCGGCGTCCGGGGTGTCCTGACGGCGGGACCGTCGTGGCGGCCGCGCCGGGGGATTCGCCGCGTCCGCTCCGTCGCGCCTCCCCCGCTGTGTCACCACGCCGTTGTCTCCTGCTCGCTGTGCGCCTGGCGGCCATCGCCACGACCGTTCGGAACTGTGTCTTGACCCAGGACCCGGGGACCGGTTCGATACCGGCCCGCCCGGGGGCGATGGACACACGGTAGACCACTTGTGAACGCGTGCACAAAGTCACTGGTCGGAGGCGGTTCCGGGCCACCGGGAGCGGGCGCGTGATCATGACACGGCGTCAGAATCCTTGCCCGCCAGGCACTTCCGGCGTCAGCGGGCGCGGAGGGTGATCGAGTACCGGCCGGTGGCGCCGCTCACCAGCGCGGCGAGCGGGCCACCGGGCGCGGTGAACGGCTCTGGTGCGCCTCGGCACCGCGGGTGCGTCGTGGCGCCGGCGTCAGCGGGCGTCGAGGGTGACCGAATGCCAGCCGGTGGCGCCGTCCGGCACCGGGTCCGCGCGGTTTTCGGTCTGCGTGTAGCCGTCCTGATCGGTGGCGCGGACGAACGCCTGGTGCGTGCCCGCCGGCACGTCCAGCTCGAGCCACCACATCCGCCAGGTGTCCTTGCTCACCTCGGCCGACAGCGTGGCCGGCCGCCACTCCCCCTGGTCCAGCCGGACCTCGACCTTCGCGATGCCGGTGTGCTGCGCCCACGCCGTGCCGGCCAGCCGGACCTTGCCCGCGGTGACCTTGGCGAACCCGGTCGGGGTGTCGATCCGGGACTCGGTCTTGATCGGCGCCTGCTCGGCCCAGCCGCGGCCGAGCCAGTACGCCTGCCGGGCGTCCCACTTGGTGAATTCGAGGTCCGTGACCCACTTCGTCGCCGAGACGTAGCCGTACAGGCCGGGGATGACGATCCGCGCCGGGAAGCCGTGCTCGACCGGCAGCGGCTCGCCGTTCATGCCGATCGCCAGCATCGCGCCGCGCGCCGGGTCGAGCGCGACGTTCGCCGGGGTGCCGCACGTCCAGCCGTCGACGCTGGTGGCGAACATCTGCTCGGCGCCGGCCTGCACGCCGGCTTCGCCGAGCAGGTCGGCGAGGTCGACGCCGATGAAGGCGGCGTTCGAGATCAGCGGGCCGCCGACCTCGTTGGAGACGCAGGTCAGCGTCACCCGGCGCTCGACGAGCGGCCGGTTCCGGATGTCGGCGTAGGAGAAGGTCACCTCGCGGTCGACCATGCCGTGGATGCGCAGGTTCCAGTCCTCGGTGCGCAGCTGCGGCACGACCAGCGCGGTGTCGATGCGGTAGAAGTCCGGGTTCGGCGTGATGAACGGCGGCGAGCCGAGCTTCGCGAAGTCGGCGTCCGCGGGCAGCGGCGGCGCGGTGCGCGCGGGGACGAGCGGCCCGATGGCCGCGCGGGAGCTTTCGGCGTCCGAGCTGGTCCCGGCGACCTGCCCGACGACGGCGGCGACCCCCGCCCCGGCGGCGACGCCGACCCCACCGCGGAGGAACTTCCGGCGGTCGAAGCCCCGGTCGTCCCCGGCCGGTTCCGGCGGCAGCGCCGTCCGGTGCAGGAAGGTGAACACCGCGAGCCCGGCGGCCAGCGCGGCGACCGGCGCGAGCAGCGCGACCTGCCCGAGATCGCTGCGCGCGTAGACGGCCGCGACCCCGGCGGCGCCGAGCAGGACGACCAGTACCTGACCGGCTCGCGGCGTCCGGCGCGAAAGCTGTCCGGCCAGCACGGCGAACAGCACCAGCACCACGGCGAGGCCGATCTTGAGCACCGGCTTGTCCCAGGTGCCCAGGGTCCGCTCGGCCCACTTCACGATGCCGGTCGGGCTGTGGTCGATGACGTAGTTGGCCACCGCGAT
>Ga0070668_100001501_pt1 | contig 16862 bp, 12 predicted proteins | sample KBSS43metaG_FD_64661 | JGI IMG/M metagenome (GOLD analysis project Ga0070668, IMG submission 64661) | Switchgrass rhizosphere microbial communities from Kellogg Biological Station, Michigan, USA - KBS S4-3 metaG | ecosystem: Host-associated > Plants > Roots > Rhizosphere > Soil ... | reverse complement strand
TCGGAGGGTTTGCGGCGGGGAGAGACATTGGAGGACGGCTGGGACTTGGGGGCCATGGATCGCCTGTGGTGAGAGAGGTAGGAGACAGAAGACAAAGATGGCCCGCCGGTTCCCTGGGAAGCCGGCGGGCCGATGAGGGCCGTCCGACGGGACGGCTCAGGCAGTGCTAGCGGCGGTCTTCCCAGCCCCGGCGAGCGGCCTGGGAATGGCCTTCCGAATCACCGAACCAGCCGCCCTGGCTGCGTCCGCGCGAGCCGCGGTCGCCATCGTCGTCGCGGCCGCCACGGGAGCGGCCGCCGCGATCATCATCGTCCCGGCCGCGGCTCCGCGCGCCGCCGCTGTCTCGCTCTTCCCAGCCGCGCCGGGCGGCTTCGGCGTGACCGCGGGAATCGCCGAACCACCCGCCTTGGCCGCGCCCGTCAGACCGGCTCCCGCGATCGTCATCGTCGTCATCGCGGCTACGGGCGCGATAGCGGCGGTCATCGTCATCCTCGCTGGCGAAGCGACCGCGCTCGTCACGGTCGCGGTTCCCGCCGTCGCCGCGTCCGCCGCGCCGGCCGTCGTCATCGTCGTCGCGGCCGCGCGAGCGGTAGCCTCGGTCGTCCTCGCTGGTGAACCGTCCACGGTCGTCGCGGTCCCGCTCGCCGCCGCGTCCGCCGCGCCGGTCGTCATCGTCGTCGCGGCTGCGCGAGCGGTAGCCTCGGTCGTCGTCGCTGGCGAACCGCCCCCGCTCGTCGCGATCGCGGCTGTCGCCTCCGCGTCCGCCGCGCCGGTCGTCGTCATCGCGGGACTGGGAGAAGCTGCGGCTCTCGCCGCGCCGCTCGGCCCAGCCGCGGCGCGAGGCTTCGGAGTGGCCTTCGGGATCGCCGTGCCAGCCGCGGCCGTCGTCGTCGTCGCGGCTGCGCAAGCGGTAGCTGCGATCGTCGTCGTCGCGGCTGCTGCGGCCGCCGTCGCCACGTCCGCCGCCGCGGCCGCGGTCATCGTCGCTGGTGAACCGGCCGCGGTCGTCGCGATTGTTGTCGCCTTGTCTAGCCATTTGATCCTCCTTTGGAGCTTCTGGGGGCGTGGAACGTCGGGGTTGGAACGACACCGGCTGCGGGGCCGGCAGCTCGTTCGGCTTGGTCTGCAGGTCCTGCTTGCGGTCCTGCAGGCGTTGGGCGAGTTCGGGAGTGTTCACCCCCGCCGCCTGGGCCTTGGCGAAGATCCCGACGGCGGGTTTCTCCTCCTCGGCCACATGGTGGCGAATCTGTTCGGCCAGCACGCTGACCTTGGCGTCGCGGTAGCGGTCGCCCCGCCCGCCGCGCATCAGGTCGGCGATCAGCATCTTGGCGCTGTCGTGCTCCACCTGCGCTTCGTCGAGCGGATCCTCGTCCGACGCCGCCTCGCGGCAAGCCGGGTAGAAGATCTCCTCCTCGAGCAAGGTGTGGATCACCAGTTCCTGGCAGATCTGTTTGACGATCCGCCCCTTGCGGCCGGACACAGCCTGTTCGTACTCGTTGAACAGCGCGTCCACCCGCCGGTGGTCCTCCTTCAGCGCCTCAATGGCGTCCGGTGCGGCGGACGGCTTCTGAGCGTCCGGCTCGGGCCCAGTCTTGCCGCCGCCATGGGCTGCGGCCGCCGATTGGGTCGTGGCTTTCAGTTCGGCTTGAGCGTCCGCATCGCGGCCTGATGGCATGGGGGTTCCTCCAGCGGCTTCCGGTGGCGACCGGGCCGACAGTGGTTGATTGATGAAGCGCCCCGGAAAACACTCGCAGCGGCGGCGCGGTTTCAGCTTGGCAATGAATTTAATCTGCTCATGGTCACCCCCGTTGCTTTAATGTCGACATATCGACGCAACAACGCGAAGAACCTCCTAGATATCTGGCCAGCGGCGCTAATGTTGAAGTCCAACCATACTTGCGATTGCCGACATAGGGCGGACAGCAGAGCTCGAACTCTGGGAGGACGTCCGCCGCGGCTGAGCGCACCGGCGTAGCCCGGCCCGGCGGGAACTCCCCGCCCACCGCCGCGCTGAAGCAGGCGCATTCGATATGGAGAAGCGCCGTGGCCGCCATCGACGGACTGACGCTCGCGAAACGCGCGATCGGGCTGACAAGCGTCCTGCTCGGCGTCGCGGCGCTGATATCGCCCGACCGGCTGGCGCGCCGCGCGGGCCTGTTCGACAAGGACGCGCCCGAGACGATGGCGGCGTTCGGCGCCAAGGAGATCGCCGCCGGCGCGGCGCTGCTGGCGCCGGTCAGGCCCGGTCCGTTCCTGTGGGCCCGGGTCGCCGCGGACCTCGTCAATGTCGGCGGCCTCGTCGTGGCGTTCCGCAAGCCGGGCGCCCACCGCACTCTGCTCACGGTCCTCGCCGGCGGCGCCATCGCCGCCATCGTCGTCGACCTGATCACCGCCAGCCAGGCCGTGAAGGAAGGGCGCTGACGGCGCCGTTCGCCGCCGGAAGGCGCGCCAGTGTGGAAGGCGCGGTAGGGTCCGGCAAGAGGTCGAGAGGACAGCGAAGATGGCGGACGAGGCGGCGCAGATCCCGGTGATCGTGGGCGTGGGCCAGGTGAACGACCGGCCGAAGACGCCGGCCGAGGGCCTGGATTCGCTCGGGCTGATGGAAGCGGCGATGCGGGCTGCCGACGCCGACGCGGGCGGCGGCTGGCTGGCGCGGCTGGATTTCCTGGCGCTGGTCGACCAGATTTCGTTCCGCGACCTGGGCGAGACCTCGGGGCCGTTGGCGGAACGTCTCGAGGCCAAGCCTCGCATCTGCTTCAAGACCAAGTCCGCGATGGGCGACAGCCCGATCCTGCTGCTCAACGAGGCGGCCAACCGGATCGCGGCGGGCGAGATCGAGGTGGCGGCGATGGGCGGCGGCGAGGCGTTGCGCACCGCCGCCCACCTCGCGGCGGCGGCCGCCGGCGACGATCCCTCGGCGCACAACGCCACCCGCCAGACCTCGAGTCGCCGCGCGCCCAGCTATCGCCAGCGCTACGGCCTGACCGCGCCGGTGGACATCTATCCGCTCTACGAGAACGCCGGCCGGGCCGCCTACGGCCAGACACTGGCGCAGGCGCAGCAGGAGAGCGGCGAGATCTGGTCCAGGTTCTCGCAGGTGGCCATGGAGAATCCCGGCGCCTGGATCAGGAAGCCGGTGACACCGGAGGAGATCATCCGCCCCTCGGCCGACAACCGCCCGATCGCCTTCCCGTACAACAAGCTGATGGTGGCCAATTCGTCGGTGAACCAGGGGGCCGGCTTCATCGTCGCCAGCCTGGCCCAGGCCCGCGCGCACGGGATCCCCGACGAGCGACTGGTCTATGTGGGTCGCGGCGCTGCGGCGCACGAGCCGGACGATTTCCTGCAGCGCGACCGCTACGACGCCTCGCCCGGCATGGCGGTGTCGATCCGCCGTGCGCTGGAGCTAAACGGCGTCACCGCCGACGACCTTGACTATGTGGAGCTCTACAGCTGCTTCCCCTGCGTGCCGAAGATGGCGCGCCGCGTGCTGGGCTGGCCGGTGGAGAAGCCCGCCACGGTGTTCGGCGGCCTGACCTTCGGCGGTGGTCCGATCGGCAACTACATGAGCCACGCGGTCGTGGGCCTGGTGCTGAAGCTGCGCGAGGGCGGCCGCAAGGGGCTGCTGTTCGCCAACGGAGGGTTGGCCACCCACAACCACACGATCGTGCTGAGCCGCGAGCCGATCCCGGCCGGGACGCTTCCCTGCGACTTCGACTTCCAGGCCGAGGCCGATGCGGCGCGCGGGCCGATCCCCCCGTTCGTGGAGGACTATGCGGGACCTGGGACCATCGAGACCTACACTGTCCTCTACGAGCGCGACGGGCGGCCGAGGTTCGGGGTGATCGTCGGGCGCAGCCCTGACGGGGCCCGCTTCCTGGCCAAGGTCCCGGCCGCCGACGAGGAGGGAATCGGCTTCCTCACCGATGGCAAGGTCGAGCCGGTGGGCGCGCGCGGCGAGGCGGCCGCGGGCCCTGACGGCCACATGGTCTGGCGGCCGTCGCGAGCGTAAGGTCAAACCCGCTGCGGCCTCGGAACCCCACCGACGCCCGGAACTCGCCGGACGAGGAGCAAGCATCGTCCTGGTCAAACGGTCGATATCGCACCGATGACCTGCGGGCCTGAGAGGTCTATGCTTGAACCGGGACCCGCGTGCATAGGCACTGGAGGTCATGCGCAGATGGCGACGCTGACGATCAACGGCCAGGTCCACGACGTGGACGCTCCGCCGGACATGCCCCTGCTCTGGGTGCTTCGCGACCTCCTGAAACTCACCGGCACGAAATTCGGCTGCGGCGTCGCCCAGTGCGGCGCGTGCACGGTGCATGTGGATGGCGCGCCGCTGCGCTCCTGCATGCTGCCGATCAGCGCGCTCGCAGACCGCGCCGTCACCACCATCGAGGGCGTCGGGGCCACCCCGGCCGGGCGCAAGGTCCAGCAGGCGTGGCTGGACCTGGAAGTGATCCAGTGTGGCTACTGCCAGTCGGGCCAGATCATGTCGGCCGCCGCCCTGCTGGCCGGCACGCCGAACCCGGATGACGCCGACATCAACGCCGCCATGGCCGGCAACATCTGCAGGTGCGGCACCTATGTGCGCATCCGCGAGGCCATCAAGCGCGCGGCCAAGGCCGTCTGAGGCGGATCGATCATGGCCCTGTTCGACAGACTCCCCGCCGGCCCCGCCCCGCAATCGCGCCTCTCCCGGCGGACCCTGCTTCAGGTCGGCGTCGCCGCGGGCGGCGGCCTGCTGGTGGGCTTCCTGGCGCCGGTGGGAAAGGCGGCGGATCAAGGCGGGGATCCGCCTGGTCCCGGCTTCGCGCCCAACGCCTTCATCCGTATCGACCGGACCGGAAAGGTCACCCTGGTGATGCCCCAGGTGGAGATGGGGCAAGGGGTCTACACCTCGATCGCGATGATCCTGGCCGAGGAGCTGGACGCCGACTGGGCTCAGGTGACGGTGGAGCACGCCCCGCCCGACGAGGCGCTCTACGCCAACCCGATGCTGGGCGTGCAGGCGACGGGCAACTCCAACTCCGTGCGCGCCTTCTGGACGCCGCTGCGCAAGGCCGGCGCCGGGACGCGGGCGGTGCTGGTCCAGGCCGCCGCCGCCGGCTGGGGCGTCGATCCATCCGCCTGCCGCACCGAGGCCGGCCAGGTGATCCACGACGCCAGCGCCCGGCGGATCGCCTACGGCGCGCTGACGGGCCGGGCCGCGGCGCTGAAGCCGCCCGCCGACCCGCCCCTGAAGTCGTCCGCGGACTTCCGCCTGATCGGCAAGCCGCTGAAGCGGCTCGATACGCCGGCCAAGGTCGACGGCTCGGCTCAATACGGCATCGACGCCCTGCCTGAGGGGGTGAAGTTCGCCACCCTGGCGCACTCGCCGGTGTTCGGCGGCAAGGTCGCCCAGGTCGACGACAGCCAGGCCAGGCTGGTGCCCGGCGTCCGCCAGGTGGTGGTGCTGGACGACATGGTGGCCGTCGTGGGCGACCACATGTGGGCCGCGCTGCAGGGCCTGAAGGCGCTCAACATCACCTGGAACGAGGGCGCCCACGCCGGCGTCGACACCGCCCAGGTGCGCGAGCGGCTCCGCGCCGCCGTCGACCGCAAGGGCGTGGTGGCCAAGTCGGTGGGCGACGTGGCCAAGGCGCTGGGCGACGACCCGGTCGTGACGACCTACGACGTGCCCTTCCTGGCGCACGCCACCATGGAGCCGATGAACTGCACGGTCCACGTGACGCCCGCGGGCTGCGAGGTGTGGACCGGCACTCAGGTGATGGGCCGCTGCCAGGCCGACGCCGCCCGGATCACCGGCCTGCCACTGGACAAGGTGATCGTCCACAATCACCTGATCGGCGGCGGGTTCGGCCGCAGGCTGGAGTTCGATCCGGTCACCAAGGCCGTGCGCATCGCCCAGCAGGTGGACGGGCCGGTGAAGGTGGTCTGGAGCCGCGAGGAGGACATCCAGCACGACGTCTATCGTCCCGCCTGGCACGATCGCCTCAGCGCCCGCCTGGACGGCGACAAGATCGTCGCCTGGAAGCACGTGCTGGCCGGTTCGTCGGTTCTCGCCCGCTGGCTGCCCTCCGCCTACGTCGATGGCAAGGATTTCGACGCCTACGACAGCGCCGCCGACATGCCCTACGACATACCGAATCTCCACGTGGAGTTCGTCCGCGAGGAGCCGCCGGCGCCGCCGACCGGCTTCTGGCGCGGGGTGGGGCCGTCGCACAATATCTTCGTCGTCGAGAGCTTCATCGACGAGCTGGCGCACAAGGCCGGCAAGGACCCGGTGGCGTTCCGCCTGTCCATGCTCGACAAGGCCCCCCGCCTGCAGGCCGCGCTGCGGCTCGCCGCCGACAAGGCCGGCTGGGGGACGCCCCTGCCGCCCCGCTGCGGCCGCGGGGTCGCGGTCCAACCCTCCTTCGCCAGCTGGATCGCCACCGTGGTGGAGGCCGGGGTGGATGAGGAGGGCGCGGTGACCCTGCGCCGCGTGGTCTGCGCCGTGGACACCGGCATCGCCGTCAACCCGGACACCATCATGGCCCAGCTGCAGGGCGGACTGATCTTCGGCCTGACCGCCGCCCTGTTCGGCGAGATCACCGTCGAGAACGGCCGCGTCCAGCAAAGCAACTTCCACGACTACCGCATGCTGCGCATCGACGAGACGCCGCCCATCGAGGTGCATGTCATCCCGAGCGGCGAAGCGCCGGGGGGCATCGGCGAGACGGGCGTCGTGGCCGCCATGCCGGCGCTGGCCAACGCCATCTTCGCCGCCACCGGCAAGCGGCTGCGCAGCCTGCCGATCGACCGCGAGGTCCTGGCAGGAAGGCGGAAGGCATGAAACTCGGCCGCCTCCTGCTCATCCTGGTGGCGCTGCTCGTGGTCGCAGGCGCGGGCGTCCTGGGCTGGTTCGTCACCGGGTCGCGGCCGATGGCCTTCGCCGGCGGACAGACGGTGACGCTGGCCGCCTACAAGGGCCCCTCACCCACCGGCGTCCCCGCCGATTTCGCCTCGAGCGACCCCATCGCCCGCGGCCAGTACCTGACCCGCGCGGCGGACTGCCAGGCCTGCCACACCGCCAAGGGCGGCGCGCCGTTCGCCGGCGGCCTGGCGTTCAACCTGCCGTTCGGCACGATCTGGTCGCCCAACATCACGCCCGACCGGCAGACAGGCATCGGCGCCTGGACCGACGCCCAGTTCCTGCGCGCCCTGCACCAGGGCGCCGGACCGCGCGCCCACCTGTATCCGGTCATGCCCTATGCGGCCTACACTTACATGACCGACGCCGACGCCCTGGCGATCCGCGCCTATCTGGCCACCCTTCCGGCGGTCCACAAACAGAGGCCGCCGAGCACCTTCGGCTTTCCGTTCAACCAGCGCTGGCTGATGGCGATCTGGAGCCGGCTGTTCAATCCCGACCAGCGCTTTCGGCCGCATCCGGACCGCAGTCCGCAGTGGAACCGCGGGGCCTATCTGGCCGAGGCCATGGCCCACTGCGGCGACTGCCATACGCCGCGAACCCTGGCTCAATCCCTGGACGACCGGCGCAAGTACGCCGGGGCGGTGACCGCCGGCTGGAAGGCCTACAACATCACCGGCCACCGCCTCTCCGGCGTCGGGACCTGGAGCGACGCTGAGCTCGGCCAGTACCTTTCCACCGGGCAGGTCGCCGGTCGCGGGATGGCGGCCGGGCCGATGGGCGACGCGGTGGACCTCAGCCTCAGCCACCTGACCCCCTCGGACATCGCCGCCCTGACGGCCTATCTCCGCAGCGTCCCGGCCATCTCCACCCCGGACCAGCCGGCGCCTGTCACACGCCCTGCTCCGGCCGCGCCGAATCTGGGGGTCGCGGACGGCACCAACCCGAAGGGCAAGCGCATCTTCGAAGGCGCCTGCGCCAGCTGCCACAGCTGGACAGGCCAGGGTTCGCTCACCCCCTGGGCCACGCTCACTGGCGGGCGGGCGGTGAACGACCCCACCGCCACCAATGTCGCCCAGATGGTCCTTTCGGGCGCCAACCGGCGCACGGCGACGGGCCTGACCTTCATGCCCGCCTTCGGCCACGCCTACAGCGACGACGAGGTCGCCGCCGTCGCCAACTACGTCACCGCCCGCTTCGGCGCCCAGCCTTCGAACGTCACGCCAGGGCAGGTGGCCGCGTTGCGCAAGGCGGCGAGCTAGGGCCGCCGGCGGCTGATCCGGTCGCCGGACTCGCGCCAAGGCGTGAACGCCGCGCGGCGCCGGCCTCAATATCTGGGGGTCAGGTCGAGGCCATGCCCGGATAGGGACATCTTGCAGAATCGTGGATCTTCACCACGCCTCGTAAATCCCCGCTCACCACCTTCGTCTAAGCCTCCCCGCGCACTCGCCGGGAGCTTGGTATGTCGGGTTCACTGAGAGAGCTTCACGCGTTGTGGGCAGAGGTTTTTGGTGAGCCGCCATCCATCGCCGCGGAGGCCGATCTGCTCTACGAGCTGCTGTTCCGCTACCTGCCGCCGGCCCCGCCCTACGGCGACGTCGAGCGTGCGCGTGGTTTCGACCCTGCGCCTATCGAGGGAAATGCAGGCGAGGCGCCTGTCTCGTCATCCCCGAAATAGGAGCTGACGACAGACTAACCGCCAGAGTCTGCACCGGCCGGGGTTCGCGAGCCCATGGCCGAATTCCCGCACCCGACGCTGCTCCCGGTTTGGCCTTGGCCGACCACCGCCCACGACACCATCACCTGCCAACGTCGCACTTTCTTGACTTGACTGATAAGACAATTCGAGTTTCCTGGTTGGCGTCCAGGCAGTCGCCCTAAAGGGGGCTCGGGCGCCGATTTGTCTGGACCGGACGTGGCGGACAAGCACGCGGACCACCTGAGCAAGCGGCTTGGCTAGACGCGAGTTGGGAGACCCGGCCGGAGGTCTGACGCGCGGGGCGACACGTTCAAGATCGTCAGGAGAAGCCTCGTGCCAGAAGCCAGCAACTATGCGTCAGGTCTGCCTATCGCTTACGAGCAGGTGACGCTTGCGCAACCCCCGGATCAGCCCGGCTTTGGCGAGAACCACGCCTTCTGGATCCACGACGAGGCGAGCGGCGTCCATATCAATGGCCATCTGATGACCTGCGAGGACCTCGGGGCGTTCGACCAGCGGATCACCAAGCTGTCGATATTGTTCCCAAGCGGGCGCACCTTGCTGCTGCGTGAAACCGGCGGGAGTTCGGACGTTGACACGGCCGCGGGAGCGAACCTTCGCTATCGTTGCATCGAGCCGTTCCGGCGCTGGCTGTGCAGCTTCAGGGGCGTGATGCAGGACGTCACCGTGTCCCGATCCTACATCAGCGGCCTGCCGATGGACTATCATCGTGTGCCGGTGAGCTTCGAGATCGATACCGAGATGGGCGCGCCAGCCTGGATACAGGGCGCATTCACCGAGGGCGGCCTTGGGCCCGTCGCGCCGTTCATCGGAGGCGAGCGCTACGAGCAGCTCTTCAGAGCGTCGGGCCGGCTGACGGTGGGGGGCGAGCCGCTCATGGTCACAGGCTTCGGCAACCGCACCCATCGCCTCGGCCGGCGGGACCTGACCGCCACGGCGACGGCGCCGCGGATGCTCGGCCACGTCTGGTCGGCCGCCCTCTTCCCAAGCGGCGCCGGCTTCGGGCTGCAGGCCTATCCGACGGCCGAGGGCGGCATCCTCTGGGCGGAAGGCTATGTGATCCGGGACGGCGCCCTCGTGGGCGCAGAGGTGGTGCGAGCGCCGTGGTTGAACAGCTACTGGAGCCGCGGCGAGCCGCTGGCGATCTCGCTGCGCAGCCAGGACGGGGAGATGTTCGAGATCGGCGGCGAGACGCTGGGGACGGTCGTCGGCGGCCGCCTGCCGGGGTCATCGCCGGGCGAGCAGCTATCGTTGTTCCAAGGCTATGCCCGGTACGCGATGCGCGGCGAGAGCGCGATCAACATGATCGAGCGCTCCTTGCGACACAGCGCCATCGAAACGGGCGTCGGGCGGCCTGCCTAGCGGTCGAGCCGCCAGATTCGCACTATTCGAACCACAGAGAAACGGGAGACGTCCACGATGCGCAGACTGATGGGACTGGAGAAGGGGCAGAAGCCGGCGCTGGTCGTCGTGGAGTGCCAGAACCGGCAGACCAACCCGGACTATATGGACGCCAACCGCCAGGGCCTGATGGAGCAGGTCGTCTCGCGGGACATCATCGGCAAGATCAACGTCCTGTCCGCGGCCTTCCGCGAGCAGGGCCATCCCGTCATTTTCGCCACCATCGCGCCTCGCCCCGGCTTCCACGGCTTCAAGGTGAACTGCGTCCTCAGCGCCCAACTGGTCAAGAACGGCCAGATGACCTTCGGGAGCAAGGCGGCGGCGGTGAACGACAACCTGGTGGTCACATCCACCGACATCGTCACCAACCGCATGAGCGGCATGGCCATATTCACAGGGACCGAGATGGACTCGATCCTGCGCGGCTTCGGCGTCGAGACCGTGGTGCTGGCCGGGGTCTCGACCAACATCGCGATCCCGTGCAGCGCCTGCGAGGCCATTGGCCTCGGCTACAACGCCGTCCTTGCCGAGGATTGCAGCGCGGGCGGCTCGGCGGAAACCCATCGGATGCAGGTCACGATGCACATCCCGTTCCTCGCCACCGTCGCCTCCGGGGCGGACGTTGCGGAGGCGATCGCCGCCCGCTGAGGGTTCGGCAGGGGCGGGCGAGCCGCTTGGCGCCGGCTATTTCCAGGACGGGTAGAGGTCACGCTCCAGGCAGAACGCCTGCGCCTGGATCGTCTCCCCGGAGAGGCGTGCGCCCTCGTCGCTGGTCAGCAGATAGGCCACCACCGCGCCGATAGCCGCTGGCGGGGCGCCCATCGAGATGTCGCGGGCCACGTCCTTGGCGACCATATGGTTGCGCTCGGTCGCCACGAAGCCGGGCTGGACGTTGTAGGTGCGGATGCCCTTGTCCTTGAACTCGGCGTTCAGCACCCACGCGAGGGGATGGCCGGAGGCCTTGCCGACCGCATAGCCCAGGCCCCAGCCCCCCTGCCCCGCCGGGCCGGCCGGCGGCTCGTAGGCGGCGTTGGAGGTGGTGGTCATCACCGCGCCCCTGCCCCGCTCCAGCATCCCCGGCAGCAGCATCTTGGTCAGGACGATGGGCGAGACGCAGTGGGCTTCGAAGAACTTCGCGTAGGCGTCCGTCGGCGTGTCGAGGAACGTGTCCATCAGTCCCGGGCCGATGTAGCGGCCGTTGTGCACCAGCACGTCGACGCCGCCCCAGCGCTCGAGGATCGCCTGGCCGGCGGCGCCCACCGAACCCTGGTCCAGCAGGTCCATGGGCAGGACCAGGCACTTGGCCCCCTTGGCCTCGATCTCACGCGCCGTCTCGGTCAGGCTGCCGGGCACCGGCCGGGTGTCCGACTTGTGCACCGACAGGGTGTTTTCCCGGCTCTCGCCGGGGTTCACGGTGCGCGCCGAGATGGCCACGTCGAAGCCCTTGCCGGCGAGCGCGACCGCGATCGCCTTGCCAATTCCGCGGCTGGCGCCGGTGATGAACGCGGTTGGGTTCGGCATGTCGTGACTTCCTGCATGAGAAGGACCGGCGCCTGTGCGCCGCTTGGGTTATTGGTCGTTGCGGTCCGCGCCGGGCGACAGGTCAACGGCAAGACGTAGAGGTCCGGGTCGCCGGATCGGAGGTCGCTTCGGGCCGTGCGACGCCCGCAACTTCAAGGCAGTCCAGCCGGACGCGGGCGGTCGGCGATCATGTGGCCGAAGCGCGCGCGATAGATCGGGAACTGGTTCTCGAGATCGAGGTCGGCGACGCCGAATTCCGCCAGCTCGTAGTGATGGCGCCCGTCGCCTGTCTCGCGCGGCGCTGCGACATGAGCGGCGATGCGCTCCTCGAAGGCCCGCGTGAAGTCGAAGCCGAAACGGTCGTAGATCCGCCGCACCACCCCGATCGGATCACGGATGGTGTCCCGGTAGTCGACGTCGAAGAACAGCGCGTCGATCTTCGGGTTGCGGCGACTTTCCGCGGCCCGCTCCAGGCCGGCGCCGAAATGGTCGAATACGGATCGTGCGATGGCCTTTGGGTCCATCATCTCCGGCACATCGGCGAACTTATCGCGCCGCCGGCTGCGGATCATGTTGGCGAGCGAAGCGACCACCTTGGCGGGATCGCGGTGGGTCTGGATCAGGCAGGCGTCAGGATAGGCCTCGACCAGCTCGTCGAGCATCAGGATGTGGGGCGGCGATTTCAGCGTCCAGCGTCCTTTGGGTCCCTTCCACTGCAATTGCTGCAGGACACGCTTGTGGGTGTTGAAGACCCCTTCGGGACGCGTTTCGGTCAACCAGCGGATATAGTCGGGCACGCTGTAGACCGCCCAGAAGTTCGAACTGGCGAAGTGGAGCGCGGTGATGGCGTTGCACTCCTGCGGCAGCCTGGCGTGCCAGTTGTGCATGGTGGCCAGTTCCGGCGCGCCGGCGACGATGGCCCGGTTCTCGGCCTCGATCTCGGCGATGCGCGGATCGGTGTCATAGGTGGCGGCCTCGGGCGCCGGCCATGGGCGCTGGACTTCCCAGTCCAGCGGCGCACGGGCAGCGGGATCCAGCGCCAGGAGCTCATAGAGCCAAGTGGTCCCGGTGCGCGGCATGCCCGTGACGATCAGCGGCCGCTCGATCCTGCCGGCCAGGATTTCCGGATTACGCCGCTCATCGTCCACCAGATGCAGCCGGGTCGCCAACAGGCGGACGACGTGGGCCGCCACGATCGGACGCAGCTTCGCCGCCGCGCCCATCGCCTCCACCGCCGCCAGCAGCTTGCCCAGTCCGACCCGGAAGGTGGGATCGTCGCCCCAGTCGGAGAGGCCCGTTCGCTGTTCGGCCGCCGCCGTCAGGCGGCCGTCGTCGAGAGGGATGTTTCCCCAGTCCTCGGGAGACGAGGCGACGCCGGCTTCCGGCGCCACCAGCGCCGGGGAAGGCCCGCCAGGCCGTGCCTGCATTTCGTCCTCCCTGATCCGCTGGGGTCGCCCCCGGCCGCCGATCGAGCGCGGCTGGAGCCAGCGGCGCGGCTACGGCCTATGGGCGGATCATATTTGACTGGTCTGTCAAGTCAAGCGGCGCCAAGCGGCCGGCGCGCTCGGTCAGGATTCGGCGGCAGGCGGCGCCAGGGCGTCAGCCAGGATCAGGTTGAAGTCGTCCAACGGCTTGAGGCTGTTGTTCATGCGCGCGACGAGGGTCGCGCCGCTTACGGCGTAGGCCAGCAGCCGCGCCGTGGCCTCGACGGGGTGGCGCAAGCCCTGGCTCTCGGCGAGCCGCTGCAGGCCGCGCTCCAGGTAGTGCAGGTTCGAATCCATCAGCTCCCGCAGCTTGCCCGCGATCCGCTGGTCCTCGCGCAGGATCGAGGTGGGCATGGACATGTTGAAGGTCCCCGGGACGAAGCCCAACTCCGCCTTGGCGTCGATCTGAGCCCGCAGCAGGGTCTCGATGTGCCGTTCCAGAGCCTCCCGCGGCGACGCGGACTCGACGTAGATGGCGGCCAGCTGATCGGCCTGTCTGCGCCAGAGATTGTCCAGGCATTCCAGCAAGATGTCCGCCTTGGACGGGAAGAAGTGATAGAAGCTTCCCCTGAGGACCTTGGCGCGATCAAGGATCATGTCGACGGACACTTCGCCGATGCCATGGCGCCACATCAGCTCCGTGGCTGCGTCCACGAGCCGTCGACGCGTGTCGTTTCGCGTGCGCCGGGCGCGAGGCTTCCCCTCCGCCGCGTCTGTCATGTCCTCGACCAAGGCCGGGCGGCGTCAGAGAATGTCGTCGTCGCCATCGGTTTCTCACCTGCGGTTTGGCTGCAATCCTGAGCGCGCAATCCGAATTGACCTGGCGCCAATGCGCGCTAAGTTGACGATCCAGTCAAGATAAACCCGATCCACTTCAAGCCTCGCCGGCAGCCCGGCGCACAGGTCGCGGCGAGAGCGAGGTTTCAGCATCGATCGGAGGATTCGCGAGCTGCAAAGCCTTTATGGCGACGAATTTCTTCAAACCCGACGAAGATCGGGCGAGGAAAAGTCGCTGGCGCAGCGAAAGGCAAAGGTTAAAACTGTCGCAGGCGGGCGCCGAGAGCCCGCCAAGAAGAACGAAGAACGTGGGAGGGCGATCATGAAGAGGCTTTACGCCTGGATGGCGAGCGCCAGCGTGCTGGCGCCCGCCGCATATGCGCACGCGCAGGAGGCTTCGACGGGGGTGGCTGTCGGCGAGGTGATCGTCACCGGCTCCCGGATCGTCAGGAACGGGAACGACGCCCCTACACCGGTCACCGTGGCCTCGGCCGAGCAGTTGCAGACGGCCGCGCCGAAATCGATCACCGATGCGCTCAACCAGCTGCCTCAGTTCCAGTCCCAGCAGGTGTCCCGTGGCGGCAACCAGTTCAGCGCCCTGGTCACGGGCGAGCACGGCAATTTCGTCAACCTGCGCAACCTGGGCACCGTGCGCACGCTGGTCCTGCTCGACGGGCGACGCGTGCCGCCGACCACCCACACCGGCAAGGTCGACGTCGACATCATACCCGAACTGCTGGTCCAGCGGGTGGAAGTGGTCACCGGCGGGGCGTCCGCGGTCTATGGCTCCGACGCCGTCTCGGGCGTGGTCAACTACATCCTCGACCGCGACTTCGTGGGCGTGAAGGCGCAGGCCCAGTACGGGGTGTCGCAGTACAACGACGGCCGGTCCTGGAAGTACGGCCTGGCCTTCGGCGGCAAGTTCGCCGACGACCGCGGCCACGTGCTGCTCAGCGCTCAGCAGAGCGTCCAGCGGCCGGTGCTGCAGGCGGACCGGCCCTACATCGGCCGCACGCCGATGTTCATCCCGAGCAATCCCAACGTCGCCGCCGCCGGCGCGCCGGGCAGCGTGAACAACCCCTATAAGATCGCCTTCAACGTGGTGGACGACGCCCGCAACTACCTGGGCAAGTTCATCACCGGCCCGGCCGGGGTGATCAACCAGACGATCACCGCCAACGGCACGCTCAGGCCCTGGGACAACGGCCAGCCCGCCGGCGTGGGCGGGATCCAGATCGGCGGCGACGGCGTGCCCAGCAGCCCCTTCGTCTATGCGATCGGCGGGCTGCGCACGACGCAGACATTCGGACAGGTCAGCTATGAGATCACGCCGGACATCCGGGCGTCAGTCTCGGCGATCTACGCCAGGAACGTGGCGTTCACCAACGCGTCGGGGATCACCCTCACCCGCTTTACGTTCTTCAGCGGAAACCCATTCCTGCCGGCGCCGATCCAGCAGGCGCTGACGGCGACCAATACCCCCAGTCTGGTGTTCTCCAAGCGGATCGCGTCGTCCTTCCCGCTCCTGGGCCAGGAGCACACCAAGGACTTCAACGTCACCGCCGCGCTCACCGGCAACCTGTCCGAGAAGTGGACCTTCGAGGCCTACTACACCTATGGCCAGGTCAAGACCGACAACTTCTCCAAAGGCCAGTACCAGAACAACCGGCTCTATGCGGCGCTGGACGCGGTGGTGAATCCGGCCAATGGCCAGATCGTCTGTCGCACGGACCTCACCCAACCGGGCCGGTTCCCCGGCTGCGTGCCGTTCAATCCCTTCAACCCCGCGGGCGAAAGCGCGGCGGCCCGAGACTACGTGTCCGAGGGACAGACCGAGTTCTGGGCGACCAACACGACCAACGACTTCAATGTAAGCGTCTCCGGCGAGCTGTTCGACCTTTGGGCCGGCCCGGTCCGCGTCGCGGTGGGCGGCGATTACCGGACGAACAAGGTCGTCATCACCAGCAACGGCGACCCCAACGTGCCGGTGGACTACACTGGGCTGCGCGGCGTGCCGGCGACCCTGCCGGCGAAGTGGTCGCTGGTGAACCAGGGCGCCCTGTCCGGCAAGGTCAATGTGAAGGAGCTGTTCGGCGAAGTCGACGTGCCGCTACTGCGCGACCAGCCGTTCGCCAAGCAGCTCGACGTCACCGGCGCCTTCCGCCACACCGACTATAGCCAGAGCGGCAAGATCAACAGCTGGAAGGGCGGCTTCTCCTGGGCGCCCGTCGAGGACCTGCGGGTCCGCGGAACCATCTCCCGCGACATTCGCGCGCCGGTGATCACCGAGATCGCCGGGTCACGCCGCGGCGTGGACGTGTTCGTCGACCCGCACACCAACACCGGTACGCCGCAGGTGCCGCAGATCATCCGCGGCAACCCCGACCTGAAGGCGGAGAAGGGCAAGACCAAGAGCCTCGGAGTCGTCTATCGGCCGCAGTGGCTGCCGCGCTTCAACCTGGCGGTCGACTACTTCGATATCCAGATCAGCGACGCGATCAACACCCAGAACAGCGTCCAGCAGATCAACGACTGCGAGCTGAGCAACGGGACGGCCTCGGTCTGCGACCTGATCGTCCGGCCGTTGCCGTTCAGCAACCGCACGCCGGCCAACGTGCCGATCCAGGTCACCATCACCCCGCAGAACCTGTCGACCTTGATCGCCAAGGGCTTCGATGTGGAGGCCTCCTACGTCGTCGATCTCGACCAGGTCCGCGAGGGGATGGACGGCAGCCTCACACTGCGTGCGCTGGCGTCCTACACCACCAAGTTCGACACCCAGTTCAGCGCAAGCTCGCCCGTCGTCCACCTGGCCGGCTACACGGAAGGCGAAAGCCCGACCAGCACGCTCGCGGCGGTGCCCAAGCTCCGCGGCCAGCTGTCGGCCCAGTACCGCAGCGGGGGCTTCGGCCTGTACGTGGGCTCGCGCTACGTCGGCAAGCTGAAGGGCGGGCCGGTGTTCCACTACACGCCGGACCACATCAGCGCGCAGGTCTACTTCGACACCACGGTGAGCTACGACACCGAGATCGGCGGCGCG
>Ga0070668_100001500_pt1 | contig 16863 bp, 21 predicted proteins | sample KBSS43metaG_FD_64661 | JGI IMG/M metagenome (GOLD analysis project Ga0070668, IMG submission 64661) | Switchgrass rhizosphere microbial communities from Kellogg Biological Station, Michigan, USA - KBS S4-3 metaG | ecosystem: Host-associated > Plants > Roots > Rhizosphere > Soil ... | reverse complement strand
CGGGTCAGGCGCCGGCGGAGCGGTGTCCTTGGCGCGCACGTCGTCCTCGATCGCGCGCTTGCGGTCGTCGATCGTCTGGAGGAACTGGCGCAGCGGCCTCGCGAACGGCGGGGCGTTGACGGCGAGCCGGCGGAGCTCGGCGACCTCCTGCTTGCCCTCCGTGAATGCCTTCGTCCCGACGGCGCCCATCTCGCCGAGTGACTTGACCGCCGGGCGGCTGGCCTCGGCGAACGGGCCGAGTCGCGTGAAGAAGGTGTCCAGGTCCGGGGCGGCGCGATGGAGGTCTGCCAGCAGCGGTGTCTGCTCGTCGGCCAGCTGGCCGAGGCGCGCCATCGTGGGCCGCAGCTCGTCGAGGAACTCCGGGAAGCGGCGGAACTGGGCGCGGAGCTCGTTGCGGCGGGTCGCGGAGATCTCGGCCGCGTCGCCCGCCTCCTTGACCCAGCGGACCACGTCGCGCTTGTTCTTCTCGAGCTCCGTGACGACGGTGTCCGAGTTGGTGATGAAGTTCTTGATGACCTCGTTCTGGTCGCCGAGGATCCTCAGGACCTTCGAGGTCTCGCGCAGGCCGGGGTGCGCGCGGCGGAGGACCTCCTGCAGGTCGTCAGGCCGACCGGCGAGGCCCGTGCCCAGCTCGGTGATGAGCAGCCGGAAGCGCTCGCGGTAGGGGCGGCGCATGATGTCGTTGACGACGTCCACCGGGATCGTCGAGGCGGTCTGCTCGACGGGGACGGTGCCGCCCGGCTTCAGGCGCTGCTCCGACTTGCCGGGCTGGCAGTCGACGTAGTACTCGCCGATCAGCGACTGCGGCCGGATCTCGCAGCTCGCGTCCGTGCGGAAGTCCTCGAAGCCCGGCTTCGTGATGCTGACGGTGACCACGGCCTTGGGCGCCTCGCCGGGCTTCTTCTCCACGGCGAAGTCGGTCGTCTGGCCGGCGTTCACGCCGCCCACGCGGAAGTCGCCGCCCTTCGCAAGGCCGAAGGCGTTGTCGAACATGATCCGATAGGTCCGGCCCTCGGCGCCCTTGTCCGACGCTCCGGCGAGCACGAAGGCGCCGGCGCAGATGCCGGCCACCGCGAGCACGATCAGGAAGCGCCTCACTTCGGCGTCCCCCTGTCGCTCTCGTCGCAGTCGAGCCGGTCGCGCTCCTCCTGCGAGAGGACGTTCGAGCCGTCGTTCGCGGGCGGCTCTGCTGAGCCGGGGCAGCGTTTGTACTGCTTGTACGCAAGCGAGTCCTTGTGGAGGACCTCGGACATCGTGATGAAGCCGCGCGCGGTCGCCCCGAGGGCGTCGAAGCCGCCGCCCGTGGTCGAGAAGTCGTCGAACCAGCCGAGGAAGTCGGTCGTGTACGGGCGCGCGAAGGAGATCTCGCGTGCGCCGCCCTTGAGCGCGTCGACGGACTGCTGGAACGCCCCCTGCGTCTCGCCCACGGAGTGGCGTGTGCCGCCGGGCGCGTAGGTGCGGTTCTTCTTCGCGGTCGCGATCTCGGCCAGCGGCGGGAAGCTTTGGACGAGGTCGATCAGGTCGTTCGCGCGGCCGTTCCGGCGGATGGTGAGGCTGAGGTCGCGCACCGTCGGCTCAGCGTCGGCGGCGAAGGCTCGGGCCTGCGAGAGGAAGGGCCCGAGGCGCTTCGCCACCGGCTTCGAGGCCTCGACAAGCGGGTCGACTTGGTCGAGGGTCGATCTCAGGTTCACGAACGTCGTGTTCGCCCGCCGCATGAAGGGCGGGAGCCGCCCGATCGACTCCGCGAGCGCCGTCTTCTGGCTGCCGAGCGCGCGGGTGGTGTCGTTGAGGTTCCCGATCAGGGACGCGAGGTCGTCGCGGCGCTCGGCGAGCGCGGTGACCATCTGAGAGCTGTCGACGAGGAAGCGCTGGAGGAGGGGCGTGTCCTTCGTGAGCTCGTTGAAGAGCCGGCGCGAGGTCGACAGCGCCGGGTTCAGGTACTGGAAGCCGACGTTGGCCTCGTCCGCGACGTCGCGCCACTGGGCGGCCGAGCCCTTGAGGAAGTCCTGGAGCGAGCGCCGCGTCTCGGGGTCGAGCGTGTTGTAGAGCTCGTCGAGGTCGACCTGCGTGACGGTCTTGTCCGTGTCGATGACGCCGCCGTCGGGGATCGTGTCCTCGGTGTTCGGCGGGAGCTTCAGGTCGACGTAGCGGTTCGCCAGGCCGGATTGGGAGAACTGGCGGATCTCCGCGCGCGTCCCCCGGCGGAGCGGAGCGTGGTCGCCGTCGATCGAGAGCTCCACCTCGGCCTGGCCGTTGTCCGTGATCTTGATGCCCTTCACGGAGCCGACCGGGACGCCGCCCACCTGCACCGGGTTTCCCTTGACGAGCTGGCCGGCGTTCAGGAAGCGGGCATGGACCCTGTAGCCGCCCCCGACGCCTCCGTTGAACAGGATCAGGGCTACAAGCACGATCGCAGCGATGACCGCACTGACGGCGGCGACGCGTCCGATAGCGCTCAGCGATCGCACCTACCCCTACTCCTCTCGCACCAGCCCCAGCCCCTCGCCCTCCCAATGGCGAGGCTCCCAAGCCGGGAACCGAGCTCTGCCGTGAACTCTTACATCCGTAAACGAACGGATGCGCTGGTTCTTGCGCTATTGCCCGTTTAGCTGAGGGCGTATTCCCTGTAACCCCGAAGGGTTACTCGGGATCGGGGTGCTTTTCGCCGGGCCAGGTGCCGGTGGTCCGGTAGAAGCCGCGGCGGGCGGCGTGGTCGACCGCCTCCTTGACCGAGCGGAAGATCGCCCCCTGGATCGCGCCGGCGAGGATCAGCCTGCCCCACGAGATGTCGCGGTGCTTCGAGTCCGGCGGCTCCTCGTGATCGATGACTCCCCAGACCCCGTCGAAGAGCTTCTTGCCGAGAAACCCGGCGATCAGGCCACTTACGATCGAGAATGGGATGAAGAGGACCTTGGCCACTGCCGGTTGTATACCCGACGAGCGGCCCCCGACGCAGGCGGGTCAGCTGCCGAGGTATGTCAGCTTGAGGCTCACCGGGACGCTCCTCGGGCTGTAGCAGCGCCGCCTCGTGATGGTACGGACCCGGCGGATCCGGTGGGTCTCGGGGTCGGGCCGGAAGATCGCGCGGCGAACGACGCCGCAGAACCGGCCGGCGCCGAACGTGCCGAGGAGCGGTTGGTACCCGTAGAAGTTCACCGGCTCCACGACGGAGAAGAGCTGCCCGAGCCCCATGCCCGAGGCCGTCGCCGCAGACTTCGCGTTCGCCAGGGCCGCCTCGGCCGCTGCGGGCGTCGCCTCCAGTCGCGCAGCGCGCAGGGAGCGCCTGATCGCGGGACTCTTCCGCTGAGCGGGTTCGCTGGGCCCGTTGGCTATCCCCGTCCCCTCGATCTCGCGCGCCCCCTCCGAGTCCGTAGGGCCACCCACGATCGCGAAGGTCGCGTCGATGTTCACCGCGTCAAGCGGGCTGCACCGGCGAGTGGGCCGGCCGCCGCAGGCGCCCGGGCGGGGGTCGAACGGCGCGGTGAGCTCGGCGTACCGCACCTCGCCGATCGTGACGCCGAGCGCGGATGCGATCGCCTCCGCGCGGCGGCGCGCGTCACCCATCGCGCGGGCGGCGCTGCGGTCCCGTTCGCCGACGGGAGCGAAGCCGACGCCCGACACGGTGATGCCGGGGCCGTAGTCCTCCTGGCTCGGCGGGAAGAACGGGCCTCCGAACTGAGCGGACGCCTGTCCTGGGAAGGCTGCTCCGGCGAGCGCCACGGCTACGGCCAGTCGCCTCATGATCTCAGTATTCCTCAACATTCCTCCAATGACAAGCAGGTCTACAGGGCTCGCCGGCCGCGTACCCTTGGGTGGCCCGGGTGGCGGAACTCGGTGAGACGCGGTCGGCTTAAACCCGACTGCCCCCAGTGGGCGTGTGGGTTCGAATCCCACCCCGGGCACCTATGCCGCCTCGCCCGACCATGAAGGTCGTGGGCCGCCGCCTCGAGCCCGAGCACTACCGGCTGCGGGACTTCCTCACGCGGGCCGCGCAGCCGCACGTGTTCTACGAGGCCGGCACGCCGGAGGCGGAGGCGATCCTCGTAGAGGCGGGCGCCGCCGGAGCCGAGCTGCCCGTCGTGGTCGAGGAGGACCGCACCGTCCACCCCGCCGCGACCGTGGAACGGCTCGCGGAGGTCTGGGAGGTGTTCGCGCGGCCGAAGCTCCACCACTACGACCTGTTCATCGTCGGCGCGGGGCCCGCCGGCCTCGCCGCGGCCGTGTACGGGGCCTCGGACGGGCTCTCGACCGCCGTCGCCGAGGCCGACGTGCCTGGCGGGCAGGCGGGCTACACGTCGATGATCGAGAATTTCTTCGGCTTCGTCGAGGGCATAGGCGGTGCGGAGCTCTCGCGGCTGGCCGGACGCCAGGCAGAGCGCTTCGGCGCCGAGCTTCTGATCCTCAACGGGGTCGTCAGCGGGCACATGAAGGCGGGCGCGATGCCGGTGCTGGAGCTGGCGAGCGGCGACCGCGTGAGCTCCGACATCCTGATCGCGGCGCCGGGAATGGAGTGGCGCCGGCTCGAGCTCGACGGCGTCGAGGAGCTGCTCGGCCACGGGGTCTACTACGGCGCGGGCCGAAGCGAGGCGCTTCAATGCGCCGGCGAGCATGTGATGGTGGTGGGAGCCGGCAACTCGGCCGGACAGGCGGTCATGAATCTCGCCTCCGCGGGTGCGACGGTCACGATGGTTGTACGCGGGGAGGGCCTCAGGAAGTCCATGTCCGCGTACCTCGTGGACCGCATCGAGGCGAACGACGCGATCGAGGTCAGGCTGCGCAGCGAGGTGCGCGAGCTGCACGAGGAGGCCGGGAGGCTCGACGCCGTGACCGTCGAGGGGGCCGACTCGCCGCCCGAGCGGCTCCCGCTGACCGCGCTGTTCCTCTGCATCGGCGGGGTGCCGCGCACGGGCTGGGCGCCGTCGAGCGGTGTGCACACGGATCGGAACGGCTTCATCCTCACCGGGCCGGACCTGCTCGACGGTGGCAAGCGGCCTGACGAGTGGCCGCTCGACCGCGACCCGCTGGCGCTCGAGACGAGCATTCCCGGCGTCTTCGCCGCCGGCGATGTCAGGCACGGCTCGGTGAAGCGCGTTGCAGGAGCGGTTGGCGAGGGTTCCATGGCGGTGTCCTTCGCGCACCACCGCCTGGAAGAGCTTCAGCGCGGGCCGTAGCGCGGTTGCATGATCCGTTCGTGGCGCAACTTTTGCGCTGCTACGGTGTCCACGAAGCGGGGTGGCCCAGGCCCCCGGCATGCCGTATGGAAGCTTCTGCTCTCCGACAGTCAGCCGCGCTGCCCGCTCTCGCGGGGCGTTCGCCCCTCCTCAGGCTCCAGAGCGACGAGCGGCTGATCGCGCTCACGCGCCGCGGCCACCACGGCGCCTTCGAGGCGCTGGTGCAGCGCTACCAGCCGCGACTGCTCGCGTTCTGCCGCCACATGCTCGGCTCACAGGAGGACGCCGAGGACGTGCTCCAGGAGGTCTTCACCGCGGCGTTCAACGCCGTGCTGGCGGACGACAGGGCCATCAACGCCCGCCCCTGGCTGTACCGGATCGCCCGCAACCGGTCGCTCAACCACCTGCGCCGCCCGCAGCCCGCCGGGCAGGATTCGATGGACGTCTTCGAGCGCGACGGCGGCACCACGACCGCCGACACGGTCCACAAGCGCGAGGAGTTCCGCCAGATCGTGGCCGACGTCCACGAGCTGCCCGAGACCCAGCGCACCGCACTGCTGCTCCGTGAGATCGACGCGCTCTCGTACGACCAGATCGCCGAGGCGATGGACACGACGGTGCCGAGCGTCAAGTCGCTGCTGGTTCGCGCGCGCGTATCGCTGGCCGAGGCCGCCGAGGCGCGGCTCCTCACCTGTGGCGAGGTGCGTGTGGAGCTGGGCCGTGTGGCCGAGGGGCTCACCCGGACGACCGCGCCCCTGCGCCGCCACCTCAAGGTCTGCGATCGCTGCCGGACGTTCCGAGGCGAGCTGCGCAAGACGACGCGCCAGCTCGCGGCGGTCTACCCGCTCGGGCCGCTCGTGCTCCTGAAGGGGTGGCTTGCGAAGGCGGGCATCGGCGGCGCGAGCGCGGCAGGAGCCGGTGCCGGCGCGGCAGCGACCGGCGGCGGCGCCGCAAGCACCGGCATGGCCGGCGTCGCGGTGACCGCCGCGAGCGGGATCACCGCCGGCGGTGCCGTGTCGGCCGGCGTCTCGACGCTCGCCACGAAGGCCGCGGCCGGCATGGCGGCGGCCGTGATCGTCACAGCCGGTGCCGTCGAGGTGAAGCACGTGAGCGAGCGCCACGCCGCGCCACCGGCGCAGATCGCTGCGGCGGCCCCGGCGCCCGCGCCGGCCACGCCCGCCCCGGCGGGTCCCGCCACCAAGCCGGCGCGCCACGCCGCGCCCGTGCCGGCGCCCGCGCCCGAGCCGGTCCCCGCCGAGCAGCCGCCCGCGCCCGTTGAGCAGGCGCCCGCTGAGGAGATCCAGGCGCCGCCGGTGCCGCCGGTCCAGGAGGACGGGTCGACGGTCACGCTTCCGCCGCGTGAGGAGGAGCCCACCGAGCCCACCACCGCGCCCGGCGAGCCCACGACGCCCACGACGCAGCCCACCGACGACGGCACGAGCGGCACGACTCCGCCGCCCGCCCCGCCCGCCGGCGAGCCAGGCGGCACGAGCCAGCCGGCACCGCCGCCTCCGCCGCCGCCCGCGCCCGCTCCTTGATCGACTTCGACGACTTCCTCAAGGTCGACATCCGGGTCGGCCGGATCACCCGAGTCGAGGACTTCCCGGAAGCTCGCAAGCCGGCCTGGAAGCTGTTCATCGACTTCGGCCCCGAGCTCGGCGAGAAGCGCTCGTCGGCGCAGATCAAGAACTACACGCGCGAGGAGCTCGAGGGCAGCCTCGTGCTGGCCGTCGTGAACTTCCCGCCGCGCCAGATCGGCCCCTTCATGTCCGAGGTCCTGACCCTCGGCGTGCCCGACGAAGAGGGCCAGGTCATCCTGCTGCGCCCGACCGAGGACGTGCCGGTCGGCGGCCGGATGTTTTAGGCCACAGGCGCCAACCCGATCACCTTCAACCGGCGCTCCAGCGCCTTTGCCGCGAAGGCGCGGGTCTCCTCGAGGTCGGTGCCGAACAGCTCCGTCTCGCCCTCCACGTACCACTTGGGCCTCAGCACGGCGTCGGCGATCGGCGCGACCTCGCCGAGCGTGCGCGTGATCGCCTCTCCGTAGCGGGAGTCGGTCTGCGCCATCTCGCGCAGGAAGCGGGCGCCGAAGGCCACGTGGCGGTGCTCGTCACGAGCGATCTTGTTGAAGCCCTCGACGAAGCCGGGCAGCGTGCCCTGCTCCTCGTTGTACTGGAGGATGAAGTGCTGGCCGGTCAGGGCGAGCATGCCTTCGATGACCATGTGGTAGAGCGTCACCGCCTCCACCAGCTTCTCGAGGTCCTCCGGCTGGCGGGCGAGGTGGTCAACCCGGCTCTTCAGCATGTCGTCGAAGAGCTCGTTGAACTCCGGATTCACGTGCTCGCTCGTCTCGGCGAGCCGGCCCTGCAGGTCGCCGGCCTCCAGCACGCCGACCTCCTCGTAGAAGCGGTTGAAGAAGCGCACGTGGCGCGCCTCGTCGGCGATCTGCGTGCAGAGGAAGATGCGCATCTCCTCGGTGGGCGCCGCGCGCATCATCGGCCCCAGCTCCTCGGCCACCTTCTGCTCGCCGATGAAGAACGAGCTGAGGCCGTACATCCGCTGGAAGCGCTCCTCCTCGGGGATGCGCTCGTGCCAGTCGATCCGGTCCTGCGTGAAGTCGATGTCCTGAGTCGCCCACTGCTGGCGCTCCCACAGGTTGTAGAGCTGCCCATAGCTCAGCAGGTGGACCTCACCGCGATCCGCGGACTCCAGGAGTGCGGGGTCGCTGGTGGCCTGGAAGTCCGCACGTGCCGTGCGCTCGGTGACCGGATCGCTCATAACGGGCAATTTACCCCATGGTTGGCTGGCCAGCCAAACGTTTCCGGAACCGGTCCTACGGCCCCGGCTCCGCCGTCGCCTCGATGCGGACCGGGTTGCCCGCGCCCTGCGGCCGCCCCACGATCGCGCCACCCGGACGCAGGCCGTCGATCGTCGTCGACACCGAGCTGAGCTGGCCGCCGGCGGTGATCGTGGTGTCGCCGAAGCGCAGCGAGTAGCTGGCCCCGTCCGCCGACCGCAGCTCCACCTTCACCGCGATGAACGCAGGCACGCGCACCACGCGAGGCGTGATGCGGCCGGCCTTCGCGGTGAACAGCGCGAGCGTGCGGGCCGGCTCCTCGTCGCCCGCTCCGCCCGGCATGGATTCAGGCGACGTCTCGGCTGGCGGCGCGGTCTCGCTCTGGGTTTCCGTGGTCCCTTCGGGGACCGTCTCGGTCGCTTCCGTCTGCGCCGGAGCGGTCTCGGTCTCCGCCACCGTCGGCGTCGTGGTCGCATCGGTGTCGTCGTCGCCGCCACAGCCGGTAACCGCTGCGAAACACGCAACGAGCCCTGCGAGAACGACAATTCGAGTGAATTTTCGCCCGCGGATGCCGATGAGTTCTACGGCGGAGTCAGGCAATGCAGACGCCATTCGGACACGGTAAGGGGCTCGTTCGGCTCGACATCACCCGGAAGCGGGTGTGGATCTGCGGCCAGCGGGTGCACCACGGGGCAACGGGCATCCTGCTCGCGGCATTTGGCGCCGCCCTCGTCGCGCACGACTGGAAGGACCGTCCGGTCTGGTTTGCGCGCGGATCGCAGGACAACGCCTAGAGCGTCAGCATCCCGCCCGGGTCCAGCACCTCGACGGTGGTCCTTCCGCCGGTGCGCTGCTCCACGTCCGCCTTGAACGCCTCGGCGTCCGTCTCGATCGGCGGGAAGGTGTTGTAGTGGCACGGGATCACCACCGGGGCGCCGATCCACTCGGCCGCGATGGCCGCGTCGTGGCGGTCCATCGTGTAGTGGCCGCCGATGCAGACAATCGCCGCGTCCAGCTGGTCGCGCTCACCCGGAAGCCGGATGTCGGAGAAGAGAGCCGTGTCGCCCACGTGGTAGACGGTCTTTCCGCCCAGGTTGATCACGAGCCCGGCCGGCGTGTTCACGGTGCCGTTCGGCGTGGTGGACGTGTGCCAGGCCGGGGTGACCCGGACCCAGACGCCGTCGAACTCGACCGTCCCGCCGACGTTCGGGTCTGCCACGTTCTCGAGCCCCTGCTCGCCGAGCTCACCTGCCACCTCGGTGATCGCCACCACCTGCGCGCCGCTGCGCTTCGCGATGTCCACGATGTCGCCGTAGTGGTCGGCGTGCCCGTGCGTCAGGAAGATGTGCGTCGGGTCGAGCTCGTCGGCCTGCGCCGCCGCCTTCGGGTTGCCGGTGAGGAACGGGTCGACGAGCACGCGCCTGTCGCCGTCCGAGAGCTCGAAGCAGGCGTGGCCAAGGAAGCGGATGTCCACGTTTCAGTCTCCTTCAGTGTCGTTCGGGTTTCCCAGCTCACCAGCGAGCTGCCAGCCTACGGCGACCCCGACCAGCATGCCCATGCGGGTCTCCTCGGCGAGCAGCGTCTCGATGCGACTGACGCGCTCGGCCTCGTCTGGCTCCGCCGCCGCCGATCGGACCTCGGACTCGTGCGCCGCGCCGAACCAGCCGCCCTCTTCCAGCGCCTGTCCGAGGATGCGCTGGAGCTGAGGTGCCGCCGCCGCTACCAGCCGTTCGGCGCCCTCGAAGCGCTCTGGGTCGGAGAGGGCGCGCACCGCCGCCTCGAGCTGCTCGTCGGAGAGCATCAGGGGGTTCTGGTGAGCCGCGGCAGCAGGAGGCCGATCAGCGAGCCGGCGAGCGCCCCGCCCACCGCGGCGGCGATGTTCGCCTCCTCGATGGTGAGCGAGAGCAGGACAAGCACGGCCGCGATGATGTAGACGCCGAGCAGGTCGTTCTCGCGGTCGTCGCCGCGACGCGCGGCGAGGCGGTCGTCCACCAGCCAGGCGCACACCAGCCCGAGCGCCGCGCCGTTGGCTCCGTAGACCGACCAGTCCTGGGCGTCGGAGAGCAGCGGCGGCGTCTCGAGCGTCGCGGCGAGGGCCGCGCCGGCCGCACCGGACAGGACGAAGATGAGCACCACCGGGATCGGCCCGAAGCGGCGTTCGAGCAGCGTCCCGAAAATCCCTACAGGCACCAGGGCGACGAACGCGTAGCCCAGCTGGTCGGCGAACAGGAAGGGCGTGACGAAGTAGCGCCAAACCTCGTCATGGCCGAAGGGGCTCTTCACGAACAGGTACCCGACGTCGCGGCCCGGGTCGGCGGCCCAGAGCACGACGCCGACTACACACAACAGAATCAGGATCCCGGTCGCGTACGGCCTCGTCTCGGGAGCGATTCCGGCGATCTCGTCGGCGCGCAGCCGCGGGAGCTTCCTGGCGCGCCGGCGCCGCTTCGTCGAGGGCTCCCCCGTCGAGCGGTCGATCTTCGGCGCACGCTTGCGCACCCGCTGCCCGCAATACGGGCACTCGGTGACGTACGGGCTGACCTCGGATCCGCAGTTCTTGCAGACGACGAACAGATCGGGCTGCGACACAGTTCCCCTCAGAGTACCCGGCGCGGAAAGCGCCGCCGGCGGTTATTCGCCAGTCGCCTCCGCGGCCTCGGGCACCGTTGCGTCGAGTATCTCGCGTACGACCTCCCGGAGGTCGTGGTTCGCCTCGTAGACGACCAGCTGCCGGCTCGCCCCGTTTCCGCGGTCGAGGATGTCGTCCAGGGCGTCGAAGTCGGATCCTGAGCCGAGCTCCTCGGCGTGCGGACGCAGCCGCTCCATGAGCCGCCGGGCCAGCTCGGGCACCGGCACGCGGTCGGTGGCGGGCAGGTCCACGAGCTGCCCGCCCAGCCCGTGCCGTGCAGCAAGCCACTTGTTCTCGTCGAGCATCTCGTAGGGGTAACGGGACAGCTGCTCGCCGCTGTCGTAGTGCTCGCAGAGCTCCTTGACCATCGCCTGGACGAGCGCGGCCAGCGCCAGCGTCTGCTCCACATGGGTCTGCGAGTCCATCACCCGGATCTCCACGGTGCCGAAGTTCGGGTGCGGCCTCACGTCGTACCAGAGGTACGTGTAGTCGCCGATCACCCTCGACTCCATCATGAACTCGATGCGCCGCGACCAGTCGGCGAAGTCGTCGTAGCGCGGCGGGATGCCGACCCGCGGGAAGGTCCGGAAGACGGGCGTGCGGGTGGAGTCGAGGCCGGTGCTGTCGCCACGCCAAAACGGCGAGTTGCCGGACAGCGCCAGGAGCAGCGGGGCGTGCACGCGCATCCCGTTCGTCACATGGATGGCCTTGTCGGGGTCGTCGACGCCCACGTGGACGTGGATGCCGAAGATGATCTCCTGGCGCGCCACGAACTGGAGGCCCGAGATGAGGTCGCGGTAGCGGGGCCGCGCCACGATCCGCTGGTCCTCCCAGAGCGCGAACGGGTGCGTGCCCGCGGAGCCGATCGCGCAGCCGTGCTGCTGGGCGACCTGATTGACCGTCCGGCGTAGGGAGCGCAGCTGGGCGCCCGCCTCGACCGTGTTCCGCACCGGCGTCGTGGCGATCTCGCAGACGCTCTCCATGAGCTCCGGCTTGACCTCCCCCTCGGTCGGCATCTCGCCCAGGTCGGAGAGGAGGCGCTCGATCGAGTTCGAGAGGCCCAGGGTCTCCTCGTCCACGATCATGAGCTCTTCCTCGATCCCAAGCGTGTACGAGGGGCCCGTGAACCGGTGCTCCATTACGCGCGGAGGGTATAACCCAGGTATGTCACTCGGCTACAGCGGCAAGCTCTACATCCTGGCCTTCGATCACCGTGGCTCCTTCCAGAAGAAGATGTTCGGAATCGAGGGCGATCCGACGCCCGAGCAGACGGACGAGATCTCCGACGCGAAGCGCCTGATCTTCGAAGGCCTCCTGGAGGCGACCGCGGAGGGCGTGGATCCGCACGCCACCGGCTGCCTCGTCGACGAGCAGTTCGGGACGCCGACGCGCATCCCCGAGCAGGCCAAGAAGAACGGGCTGCTGCTCGCGATGCCGGTCGAGAAGTCGGGCCAGGACGAGTTCGACTTCCAGTACGGCGAGGACTTCGGCGCCCACATCGAGCAGTTCGACCCCGACTTCTCGAAGGTGCTCGTCCGCTACAACCCGGAGGGCGACGGCGAGCTGAACGAGCGCCAGACCGCGCGGCTGAAGCGGCTCGCGGACTGGCTCCATGAGCACGACCGGAAGTTCCTGTTCGAGCTGCTCGTGCCGGCGGAGCCACACCAGCTGGAGCAGGTGGCCGGCGACACCGACCGCTACGACGCCGAGCTGCGTCCGGAGCTGATGCGGCGGACGATCGTGGAGTTCCAGGACGCCGGAGTCGAGGCCGACATCTGGAAGATCGAGGGGATCGACGCGCAGGAGGACTGCGAGCGGATCGCCCAGACCTGTCGCCGCGACGGCCGCGACGGCGTGATCTGCGTGGTACTCGGCCGCGGCGCGGACGACGCGAAGGTCGAGCACTGGCTCCGCCAGGGCGCGCCGGTGGAGGGCTACGCCGGCTTCGCGATCGGCCGGACGATCTGGTGGGACGCGCTCAAGGGCTTCCTCGACGGGAACATCGAGCGGCTCGACGCGGCGGCGCAGATCGCCGAGAAATATCTCCGCTTCGTACAGGTGTACAGAGAGGCAGCGAGGGAACACGCAACCGCATGAGCGCATTGCTACGAGTGCGTGAGCGCCGTGCGCTCGCCAATCAGCCCGCTGATAGCCTTCCGCCGCGAATGCGCATGAGGCAGTCACTGGCGCAGTTCGAGGAGGCCTTCCGCGAGGAAGCCGCCGAGTCGATCGTGCGCAGGGAGCGGCTCCGCAAGGAGGCCGCTCAGCGTTCCCGGGTGCGGCGCGTCCAGCGCGTCCGCAAGCAGGGCTCTCTGCGCTTCACCTTCCTGGCGCTCTCGATCGTCGTGACGGCGGTAATCGTCACGATCGTGATGTTCGAGACGCTCGCGATGCTGGCTGGCTAGCCCGTATCGCGGAGCCTCTGCAGGCCCAGGCCGGTGCTGTCCTGATCATCGTCGGTGTCGTCCGAGTCCTCCTGGATCTCGATGTACACCTCCTTGCGGAAGACCGGCACCGACCGCGGTGCCTCGATCCCGATCCTGACCTTTTCGCCCATGACGGCGAGCACCGATATCTCGATGTCGTCGCCGATCATGATGCTCTGATTGGTCTTGCGCGTGAGAACGAGCACGGCCCGACGTCTCCCCTGCCGAAGGATTCAGCCTCCCAATAAAGCACCATCGGCCAGACGGTGCAATGGACAACCGTTTTGGGTCAGCGAATGGCGTCGATTGCGGGTGCCGGGTTGGTAGTGTCCGGCGCCGTTTGGCACGGAGATCGCTCAAGCCACAGCTGAACCAGATCCGCACCTGGGTGCGTCAGGGCCGGACCGACGCCTGGATCGCCCACCAGCTCGACGTATCGGTGGGCGACATCCGCTCGTTCAAGCGCGAGCACGAGCTCGCGCCGGCCGACGCGCCCGACGGCGAGACGCCCGGCACCGAGGCCGACGAGCCCGATCTGCGCGCCGAGGACGACGCGCTCGTGGCCGAGGCCCTGGAGGCGGAGCAACGCGAGGCTTCCGAAGTCGGGCCTGACGCAGGCGAGGACGAGGCCGGCGACGAGGACACGGCCGACACCGAGGACGGCGACGAGAAGCCGAGGCGCCGCCGCCGCGGGCGCCGCGGAGGGCGTGGTCGGACCCGCACTCGCAAGCCGAAGGCGCTCGAGGGCACCTTCGACCACGGCGAGGAGGGCTACGGGCTGTGGCTCGATCCCGCCGTTCAGGACGATCCCACCTACGCGGAGCACTGGGCAGGGCACCGCCCGGTGACCGTCACGATCGAGCCGGACCGAATCGTCATCAGCCGCGCCGGCGAGGACGCCGGCGACGGTGAGGATGACGACGGCAACGACGACGACTAGCCCTACTTCCACCGGCCGAGCCGCTAGCCTCGGGCCGCCAGTGTCCTACGCCATCGAGAACGCCCTCTATCAGTGGCGGGAAGGCGAGCGCCGGCTCGCCCAGGCCCCCGAGCCCGCGAAGGCCGACCTCGACCTCGCCACGGACGTGGTCGTCGAGGAGCTGCGCCGGCGCCTCGGCTCGAGCTTCGTCGTGGACGAGCTGGCCGACCTCTACGGCCGCGACACCGACTGGGCACTCGAGATCGCCCGCCGCAACGCCGCCGGAACCGACTCCGCGAGCGTGGTCGACGCAGCCTTCGCTCGCTACGTCCGCGAGGCCAAGGACTACGCGGGCGGCCGCCCGCGCGAGAAGCACGAGAAGCCGTAGGGGCCCAGCGCGCGGCGCCGCTTGCAGCATTCGGGCGAAGCAGAAGCAGCTTCACGCGCCCGGGCGCCGGGCCGCGCGCCGGCCTGATCCCGACGAGGCGATCACCATCCTCGAAAGGTCGCAGACGCGGGGCTCGTCGGGCTGCGCACGCACTCGCGAGGGTGAGCCCGGGGGCGTATCCGCGTGGCCTTAGATGAGCGCGCGTGCCTCGTCGGCGTCCAGCAACTTGCCGTCGAGCCCGCCGTTCTCGTGCAGATCTCCGCCTGGTACTTCGATCCGTCCGGCGTCCTCTACTCCGCCCACTTTGACCGGATCGAAGCCGGCGGCGGTGATCAGTCGCTCCGCGGTCGCGGCAGCCCGCTCGTCGTCGGTGGCGTAGAACAGGACGGCGCGCCGCGGGGTCCGGTTCGCGGCGGCCACGAGTGACGCCGCTCCCAGCGTGCCGAACGCCTTCACGTAGTGCGCCCCGTGCGGCAGCAGCTGGGCGACGACGGAGGCCGCGGATTGCCCTTCTGGGAGCGACCGGACCACTTGTCCGCTCTCGTCGACGCCGATCGGGTTCGAGGGATCGACGATCACCTTGCCGTCGAGCAGGTCTGCATGCCGGGGGAGCAGCTCCTTGATCACATCCAGCCAGACCGCTAGCACGACGGCGTCGGCCTGCGCGATCGCCTCTTCGACGGTCGCAGCACGCGCTGCATCGCCCAGTTCCTCCGCCAGCGCGGCCGTGCCCGATATGTCGCGAGCGGCCAGCACTACCTGCTCGCCGGCGCCCGCGAGGTGCTGAGCGAGCGGCTTGCCGATGTTTCCCACGCCGATGATTGCGGTTGTCATCGGACAGCTCCTGACGCCGACGGTTCAATGATTTGGATCATCGTCGCGCGAAGCGGGTGTGCGGGCTGTCCCGGAGGAATCGTTCCGGCTGGTGCTCCCCCTTGATCCTCTCCATGATGCCCGACCTTACCCACCCAGAGTCTGTGCCGCCGAGTGCCGCGTCGAGCGTCCCGCGTGCTGGCGAGCCACTTGCGGAACGGTTCTTCAGTGGCCTGGGTCATTCCCGGGCCTTGCGTAGGAGCGTTGAGACGCGTTGCCGTGTGACACCGAAGCGGTCCGCGATCTGTTCCATCGTCATGCCCTCGGCGTGTAGCGCCTGTGCCTCCGCTCGGCGCACTTTCGCGCCGCTGGTGTCCAGAGCCTTTGAGCTTTCGCTGAGCAGCTGGACGATGAGCGGGCTGTCGTCGCCGGAGACGAGCTCGGTGTACGACGCACCTTTTGAGCGCAAGCGCCGGAGCTGGGCGATCCGCTTCTTGATCAGGCTCGCACGTCTGCCGTTGTCGGCGAGGACCTCCTCAAGCGTGGCTAGGGCGGTAAGGAATTCGTCTGCGGCCATTGGCTCCGTTCGGTCGCGGGGGCTGGAAAGGCCCCAAAACAAAGCAACTGGGATTGCGACAATGACTATTGCGGCAACTGCTATTGCAGCAACTGCTGGTGCGGCAATAGCTATTGCGCTATTGTACCGGCAGTTGTTGGACATCGCGTCGCTCGGGAGCCGTCCCCTGCCCGCGCCGTGCCACATCGAAAGGAGTCCGTATGGCGCTTGCTAGCCGACTTCCCGTGAGCACAACGAATCCGGAGGGCGGCGTCCCAAGTGGAGGCCGCAAGACGGAGACGAACCTCGTTTCTCCGGACCAGGAGCGGGATACCGCCGACGGCCCGGCTGCAATGGCGATCTGCAACGCCATAACAGGAGCGCTGAAGCGGAGCTCTGGAAAGGGCCCGACGAAGGTGAAGGCGCACAGCACGCAGGACCACGTGGAGATCGTCGTGGAGGACATGCTCACGGCACTCGAGAGAACGCTTGTCCAAGATGGGCACGAGCAACTGGTCAGCGAAGCACGACAAGTGCTCACCGGGCGCGTGGCCAACGAGTGCCGCGCGACTATCGAGCAGGCGACGGGACGGCGTGTCGTCGGATGGCAGACGGATGTGGACCCCGGCGCCGACCGCTCGTTCACGCTGATACAGCTCCAGCCGCTCTAGCGCCTTGGACGAGCCGCGAGAGCGCAAGCGCGCGGGGATCGCGCTGCTGTTTTCGCGTGGATGCGATAGCGCGGAAGGCGACGCCTGTTCGGGGTCGACGTTCGCGGCGGTGGTAGCGTTGCCGCGGACCGTTCAACGGCGACTCGGGAAGGTGTCCGATGGCTGAAGCGCTCAAGGGAACCTGCCTCTGCGGCGGCGTCGAGTACGAGCTTCAAGATCCCCAGGCACTGGGTTACTGCCACTGCTCTCGCTGCCAGCGGTGGACGGGCTCGAGCCTCGCAGGGGTGGTGGTGGCCGCGGAGAACTTCAGGTTCACCAAGGGCGAGGACTTGGTCAAGCGCTACGAGAGCGAGCTCGCGCCCCGCAACTTCTGCAGCAACTGCGGATCGAGCATCTATGACGACCTCGGCGCGGTGTACTTCGTGGCCGCAGGACTGATGGGCGACCTCGAACTCACTCCGAGCTTTCACCAACAGGTCGCCTACAAGGCCAG
>Ga0070668_100001496_pt1 | contig 16884 bp, 16 predicted proteins | sample KBSS43metaG_FD_64661 | JGI IMG/M metagenome (GOLD analysis project Ga0070668, IMG submission 64661) | Switchgrass rhizosphere microbial communities from Kellogg Biological Station, Michigan, USA - KBS S4-3 metaG | ecosystem: Host-associated > Plants > Roots > Rhizosphere > Soil ... | reverse complement strand
CATACGGCCCGGGCTGCTGCCCGTAGCCGCCCGGTTGCTGCGGCGGGTAGGTCATGAGTGGGGCCCCCTAGCGTCCTTCGAGGCCGGCCATCCGGCGGCCGACGTCGGCCCGATGCTAGCCACCGGGCGGACCCGCCGCGCGGTTAGGGCGGAACTGGCCGGAATCACCCCGCTCCGGCGCGGTTGGCGGCCGTGAGGGCTGGGTACTCCCGTCGTGCTTGCTTCACCCCGGCCCGGTCGAACCCGTTACGCACCCGCGTCACGGCACCGAAATGGCCTCTTGCGCTGCGGGAATGTCCGTGCTGGGGGTGGTGTGGAAACCGCGACGCGCCGATCTTGTGATGCGGAAAGGCCTTTTCTTGTCGGTGATCGCCGGTACCGTGGAATGAAAAGCACTCCGAGGAGGTGCCCGATGCATCATGACCTTCCCGGAGGTCGGCGCGAGGAGGCCGACCCTTCAGCAACATCCGGAGCTGGGACGACGGCGGACGAGCAAGCTCGGCAGATCCGTTTTCTCGAGGAGGAAGTGGCGCTGCTGCGCCGCAAACTGACCGACTCGCCACGGCAGAACCGAGTTCTCGAACAGCGACTCGCCGAGGCCTCGGAAAGGGTGAGCCAGCTCACCGAGCGCAACACCAAACTGGTCGAAACCCTGCGCGAAGCGCGAGGACAGCTCCTCGCACTCCGCGAGGAGGTCGACAGGCTGGCCCAGCCACCGTCCGGGTACGGCGTGTTCGTCGCGGCGTACGAGGACAACACGGTGGACGTCTACACGGCCGGCCGGAAGATGCGGGTGTCCGTTTCGCCCGCGGTCGAGCTCTCGTCGTTGCGCCGCGGCCAGGCGCTGCGGCTCAACGAGGCGCTGACCGTGGTCGAGGCCGGCGGCTTCGAGCGCGTCGGCGAGGTATGCGCGTTGCGTGAGGTGCTCGCACCGGACGTCGAGGGCGGCAGCCCCCGTGCGCTGGTGGTCGGGCACGCGGACGAAGAGCGGGTGGTCCTGCTCTCCGACCCGCTGACCGAGCAGCCGCTCAAGCCGGGCGACTCGCTGCTGGTCGACTCCAAGGCCGGCTACGCGTACGAGCGCGTGCCGAAGGCGGAGGTCGAGGACCTGGTGCTGGAGGAGGTGCCGGACGTCCGCTACGAGGACATCGGTGGCCTCACCCGGCAGATCGAGCAGATCAGGGACGCCGTGGAACTGCCGTTCCTGCACGCGGACCTGTACCAGGAGTACCAGCTGCGGCCGCCCAAGGGTGTCCTGCTCTACGGCCCGCCGGGCTGCGGCAAGACGCTCATCGCCAAGGCGGTGGCGAACTCGCTGGCCAAGAAGGTGGCGGCGGCGCGGGGCGACAACGAGGACGGGAAGTCCTACTTCCTGAACATCAAGGGTCCCGAGCTGCTCAACAAGTTCGTCGGGGAGACCGAGCGGCACATCCGCCTGATCTTCCAGCGGGCGCGGGAGAAGGCCTCCGAGGGTACCCCGGTGATCGTGTTCTTCGACGAGATGGACTCGATCTTCCGGACCCGTGGGTCGGGCGTGTCGTCCGACGTGGAGACCACGATCGTGCCCCAGCTGCTGTCGGAAATCGACGGTGTCGAGGGCTTGGAGAACGTCATCGTCATCGGCGCCTCCAACCGTGAAGACATGATCGACCCGGCGATCCTGCGGCCGGGCCGGCTCGACGTCAAGATCAAGATCGAGCGTCCGGACGCCGAAGGCGCGAAGGACATCTTCTCCAAGTACCTGGCCGAAGGCCTGCCGATCCACGCGGACGACCTCGCCGAGTTCGGCGGCGACGCCAAGGCGACGTTCGACGCGATGATCCAGCACACCGTCGAGCGCATGTACGAGGAGAGCGACGACAACCGGTTCCTCGAGGTGACCTACGCCAACGGGGACAAGGAGGTCCTGTACTTCCGTGACTTCAACTCGGGCGCGATGATCCAGAACATCGTGGACCGGGCGAAGAAGTCGGCCATCAAGTCCGTGCTGGAGACCAACCAGCCCGGCCTGCGCGTGCAGCACCTGCTGGACGCGATCGTCGACGAGTTCGCGGAGAACGAGGACCTGCCCAACACCACCAACCCGGACGACTGGGCCCGGATCTCCGGCAAGAAGGGCGAGCGGATCGTCTACATCCGCACGCTCGTCACCGGCAAGAACACGGACTCGGGGCGGGCGATCGACACCGCCACGAACACCGGTCAGTACCTGTAGGAGTGCGCAACGGTGGGGCGGTCGCTGCGGCGGCCGCCCCACCGGCATTCCCGGGTCGAGCTCACCGGCGTGTCGGTGTGAGGCAGGTCACTCGTAGATGGAACAGTGGCGGCGAGCGGTCGCCTACGTCGCGAGCCGCGTGGACGGGCCGCCGCTGCCCGGCGGCCTGGACGTCACCGTGCACTTCCACCCTGACCGCCTGGTGGGACCGGTGCCGTTGCTGCGGCACCTCGTCACCGACGGCGTCTACCGCTCACAGTTCGAGACGGGCACCGGCAACGGCGGATTGACCGCGCACGCCGGCGGTGACCGCTGGCGCTGGGAGCACCGCATGTTCGGCGGTGCGTACGACGACCTGCCGCCGTCGGCCCGGCCCAAGTACGGCTCCCTCGACCACCGCCGCCGCCCGGCGGGCGGCTCCGTCCGGTTCGGTTCGTCCCACCTGCGGCTGAGGCGGGAAGTGCTCGCGCGCACGACGTTCTGCTACCCGGACAGCTTCGCCGAGCCGGCCGACTTCGGCACCGCCGAGCACCTGCCGCTGCTGCCGCTGGTCGAGGCGGACCGGCCGGACGAGCTCGACGACTACGTCGAGGCCCACGTCCACGGCCCGCTCCGGCTCGCGACGGACGTCGAGGCGCTCGTCCTGGACCCGGCGTTCCGGGGCACCGACGTCGAGGCGGCGGCCGCCGGGCTGCCGTTCCCCACGTACTGGCACCACGGGTTCCGGCTCTCGGTGGCCGCGCTCGCCGAGCACGCGGACTACCGCGGCGAGGACGTCGTGCGGGCGGGCAAGGAGATCGCCGAGGACGGGTGGCTGGACGCCCGCGTCATCGGCGACGCCGTCCGCGCCGGCCGGCACGACCCCCAGGTGCTCAAGCGCGTCTGGCACTGCACGGCGCGGTTCGGCCTACGCGGCGACGCCGGCGGGTAGCAGCGCTTCGGCCAGCCGGCGCCAGTGCGGCATGGCCGAGGTGCCCGGCTCGATCCCGATGACCTGGATGCCGACGTGGTCGGCGCCCGCGTCGAGGTGCTCGCGCAGCTTGCCGGCGATCGTGTCGAGGTCGCCCCAGAAGACGAGGTCGTCGACGAGCCGGTCGCTGCCGCGGCCGCCGTCGATGTCCGCCTCCGTGTAGCCCAGCCGCCGGAACTTCGCGACGTTGTACTTCGAGGTGAGGTACGGGTGCAGGTGTTCGCGGGCCACCTCGCGGGCCTTGGCCGCGTCGGTCTCGAAGAGCACGGCGTGTTCGACGCCGAGGAACGGGCCGTCGCCCAGGATCTCCCGCGCCTGCGCGGTGTGCCGCGTCGGCACGTGGTAGGTGTGCGCGCCCGCGGAGCGGTCCCGGGCCAGCTCCAGCATCTTCGGGCCGTAGGCCGCGAGCAGCCGCCGGATCGGCGACCGCGGCTCGGGGTTGGCGCTCGGGGCGGCGTCCATTTCGTCGAGGTAGTCGTTCATCGCCCGAAGCGGCTTCGCGCCGGGCTTTCCGCCGCCGAAGCCGAGGCCGAGCAGGTGCCGGTCCGGGTACGCGTCGGCCAGCAGCAGGGCAGCGCCCCGGGTCCAGGCCGGTTCCCGGGACCAGATCCGCGCGATCCCGTTGACGACGGTGAGGCGCTCGGTGGCCGACAGCAGGAACCCGGCGTGGGTGAGGGCTTCCCGGCCGTCCCGCTCCGGGATCCAGACCGCCGGCCAGCCCAGTTCCTCCAGTTCCCGCACGGAGTCCCGGATCAGGCTCGCCGGCTGGTCTTCGAAGTCGAACGTCCAGATCCCGTAGCGGCCCAGCCGCATGTTCTCGATCGCACCCATAAATCGAAGTATCGCAGGAATACGATGTGAATCGGCGGATCATGAAGCACCGGCGTGTCCTCCCCGACCCTGGCGTATAACGACCTATACTCGCTGGCCGTGAGCGAAGAAACCCGGCGACCCCGCGCACCCATCACCGAGTCCGACGTCCTGGCCTGGCTGGAGACGACCGCCGCCGCCGTCGAGGCGGGGGAGGTGAGCGCTCAGGAACTCATCGACATCCTCGGCGAACTCCGCCGTGCCTCGGCCGCCTGTGCCGACGCCTCCGACTGGGCCCTGCTCGCCGCCCGTGAAGGCGGTGCCAGCCTCCGTCAGATCGCGCCCGTGTTCGGCAAGGGCTACGTCCGGGCCCCGGCCGCGCGGCTGGAAAAGCTCCACCGCCAGGCCCAGAACTCGGACCAGTGGCTGGCCATCCTCCGGCACAAGCAGACGGCATGAGGGCACCTGTGGACCGCGTCGCGCTCGGCCTGGCCGCGCTGGGGCGCCCCGCGTACATCAACCTGGGCCGGGACGGCGCGCTGCCGCCGGTGCGGGACGTCGCTTCGATGCGCGCCGCGACGTTCGCGGTGCTCGACGACGCGTATGCCGCGGGTGTCCGGCACGTCGACGTCGCCCGGTCGTACGGGCGCTCGGAGGAGTTCCTGGCCGGCTGGCTCGCCGAACGAGGGCACGCCGACGTCGAGATCTCCAGCAAGTGGGGCTACGCGTACGTCGGGGACTGGCGGCTCGACGCCGCGGTGCACGAGGTGAAGGAGCACTCGGCGGCGCGGTTCGCGGCGCAGTGGGCGGAAACCCTGGCGCTGCTGGGTGATCGGGTGGGGCTCTACCAGGTGCACTCGCTCACTGTGGACAGTCCGCTGTTCACCGACGAGCCGCTGCTCGAGGCGCTGGCGGAGCTTTCCGCGAACGGGGTGGCGGTGGGGTTCTCCACGTCCGGCCCGGCGCAGGCGGACGCGATCGAGCGGGCGTTCGCGCTGGAAGTGGCCGGGCGCCCGGTGTTCTCCGCGGTGCAGTCGACGTGGAACCTCCTGGAGCCGTCGGCGGGGCGGGCGCTGGCCGCGGCCCACGCGGCCGGGAAACGGGTGCTGGTCAAGGAAACCCTGGCGAACGGCAGGCTGGCGGTCGAGGCGCCGGCCGCGCTGCTCGACGTCGCGGCGGCGCACGGGACCGGGCCGGACGCGGTCGCCGTGGCCGCGGTGCTGGCTCGCGGCTGGGTCGGCGCGGCGGTGCTCGGCCCGGCGAGCCCGGCTCAGCTGGCGGCGAACCTGCGGGCCACCACGGTGTCGTTGAGCCCGGACCAGGAAGCGGCGCTGGCCGGCCTCGCCGAAAATCCGGCGGAGTACTGGCGACACCGGTCCTCCTTGGGATGGGACTGAGCCGCTGCACTACCCTTCGCAGTCACCAACGGGACTAGCGGGATGGCGGGAGGCCGGATCAGGTGCGTCATCGGCAGGTGGTCGCCTTGGCCGCGGTCGCGTTGGTCGGCCTCACGGGCTGCGAAGGACGTGCCACGGACAACCTGGAGACGTACTACGACGATCCGGTCACCACGTCCGCGCCGGCCCCGGTCGCCGAAGCGCCGGTGAGTCCGGCGAAAGCGGCCCCCACGACGACTCCGGCGCTCGACGCCGGTCTGCTCGCGGAGCGGGCGCTGCTGTCCGATGCGGACGTCGCCGAGGAAGGCGTGCAGCCGGGCTCCGGCGAGGCGTCGGGGTGCCTGACGGACGCCGTTTCGGCGAGCAGCCGGACCGCGACCTGGCGCTACCCCAGCGGGTCCATGCTGCGGCACCGGGTCGCCGTGTACCCCGGCCGGACGGCCGCGGACGTCGTGGCGAGCGCGGACTGCGCCGGCAAGACGGTGACCGTTCCCGCGCAGCCCGGCGTGGCGGCGCAGCGGGCCTGGTGCGAGGGCAAGACCTGCACGGTGCTGCTGGCCGAGGGGATGCTCGTGTCCGCGCTGACCGTCTCGGCGAGCACCGAGGCCAGGGCGGTCGACGCGGCCAAGCGCCTGCTTCCCGCGATGGCGGCGAAGCTCGTGGCTCAGCCGTAGCGGCGGAACCACTCCTGGACGCCTTCGCGGCCGTCGGGGATGAAGGGGAGTTCCGGGGCCGGGTCGTCCACCCAGGCGCGCAGCTCCTCGAGGGCGATCCAGCGGCCCTCGGCGATTTCCTCGGCCTGGTGGCGGATGGGGCCGTCCCAGCGGACCTCGAAGGCGAAGTTGTGGCAGCGGTTGCGGCCGTCGTCGTAGACCTTGGTGAAGAGCGGGACGGGTTCCACTCCCCGGACGCCGAGTTCCTCGGCGAGTTCGCGGCGGGCGCACTCGGCCGGGGTCTCGCCGGCGGCGACCATGCCGCCGGCCCAGCAGTCCCAGGTTGACGGGAAGACGTCCTTGACGGGCGTGCGGAGGTGCACGTAGACGGCCTTTCCGTCACCCGAACGGACCAGGACGACGCCGGCGGCGTGCCACAGGGCTTCGGCGCGGACGCGGCCACGGGTGGCCGATCCGGCGACGGAGCCGGCCTGGTCATAGAGCGCAACGAGTTCGTCACTGCCTGGCATGGGTGCATCGTTCCACTAGGCCGACCCCGTAGGGTGGTGGACATGCGGCGGATCATGGGAACCGAAGTCGAGTACGGCATCTCCGTGCCGGGCGACGCGACGGCGAACCCGGTACTCACCTCCACCCAGGTCGTGCTGGCCTACGCGGCGGCGGCCGACATCCCGCGCGCCCGGCGGGCCCGGTGGGACTACGAGGTGGAGTCACCGCTGCGGGACGCGCGGGGCTTCGACCTGACGGGCCCGGGCGGGCCGGGGCACGACCCGGACGTCGAGGACCTGGGCGCGGCGAACGTCATCCTGACCAACGGGGCGCGGCTGTACGTCGACCACGCGCACCCGGAGTATTCGGCGCCCGAGGTGACGAACGCGCGGGACGCGGTCATCTGGGACAAGGCCGGCGAACGGGTGATGGAGGAAGCGGCGATGAAGGCCGCTTCCGTGCCCGGCCAGCCACAGCTGCAGCTGTACAAGAACAACGTCGACGGCAAGGGCGCGAGCTACGGCACGCACGAGAACTACCTGATGGCGCGGTCGACCCCGTTCACGGCGGTGATCGCGGGGCTGACGCCGTTCTTCGTGTCGCGGCAGGTCGTCACCGGCTCGGGCCGGGTGGGGATCGGGCAGCAGAGCGAGGAAGCCGGGTTCCAGCTTTCCCAGCGCGCGGACTACATCGAGGTCGAGGTCGGCCTGGAGACGACGCTGAAGCGCGGGATCATCAACACCCGGGACGAGCCGCACGCGGACGCGGACAAGTACCGGCGGCTGCACGTCATCATCGGTGACGCGAACATGTCGGAGTATTCGACGTACCTGAAGGTCGGGACGACGGCGCTGGTGCTGGACCTGATCGAGTCGGGGATCCGGTTCGACGACCTGAAGCTGGACGAGCCGGTCAAGGCGGTGCACCAGATCAGCCACGACCCGACGCTCAAGGCGAAGGTCGCGCTGGCGAACGGGCGCAAGTACACGGGGCTGGACCTGCAGTTCGCCTACCACGAGATCGCTTCGCAGAACCTGGAGCGCACGGGCGCGGACCAGGCGTCCAAGGAGGTCCTGCGGGTCTGGGGCGAGATCCTGGACGCGCTGGCGCGGGATCCGCAGGAGTGCGCGGACCGGCTGGACTGGCCGGCGAAGCTGCGGCTGCTGGAGGGCTACCGGCAGCGGGACAGCCTGGCCTGGGGCGCGCCGCGGCTGCGGCTGGTGGATCTGCAGTATTCGGACGTGCGGCTGGCGAAGGGCCTGTACAACCGGCTGGTGACGCGCGGGTCCATCAAGCGGCTCGTGTCGGAGGAAGAGGTGCTGGCCGCGGTGACGACGCCGCCGTCGGACACGCGGGCCTACTTCCGGGGCCGGGCGCTGGAGAAGTACGCGTCGTCGATCGCGGCGGCTTCGTGGGATTCGGTCATCTTCGACGTCGGCAAGGAGTCGCTGGTGCGGATCCCGACGTTGGAGCCGTTGCGGGGAACGAAGGCGCACGTCGGCAAGTTGCTGGACAACGCGGCGACGGCGGAGGAGCTGGTGGAGGCGCTCACCGGTTCGGACTAGCCGGTACGCACCAGTGATCGCGGCGTTGCCCCGAATGTCGGGGCCGCTGGGTAGGCTAGGAAACATCAGCCACACCGGGAGGCGAGATGGCCCAGGAAAAGATCGAAAAGCACGGCGGCGGCGACTCCGACGAGGAGTTCGACGACACCGGCGCGGCGGGTCAGGAGCGGCGCGAGAAGCTCGGCGAGGACGTGGACACGATCCTCGACGAGATCGACGACGTGCTCGAAGAGAACGCCGAGGACTTCGTCCGGGCCTATGTCCAGAAGGGCGGCGAGTAGCCGCTCGGGCGTTCGCGCCCTTGCCGACCGTTCAGCCGGCGGCCGGGGTTTCGCGTGGTGGTGACCGTGGTCCGTGCGGGCCGGGGTCGCCGGACGCGGGGCCACGGTCGCCAAGGCCCGCACAGATGGGATTTTTGAGCACGTATGGACAACACCAGGGGCATCTCGGGTCCCGCGCTGCCGGGGGCGTACTTCTCGTCGGCGACGTCGTCGTTTTCGGACTTCCTGCGGGTGCAGGCGCCGGAACTGCTTCCGGAGCGCCGGATGTCCGGTGGTGCGTCCGAACTGGGCGTGCCGCACGGGACGACGATCGTCGCGTTGACGTTCGCGGGCGGTGTGCTGATCGCGGGTGACCGGCGGGCGACTTCGGGGAACCTGATCGCGAGCCGTGACATGGAGAAGGTGCACGTCACCGACGAGTATTCGGCGGTGGGCATCGCGGGCACGGCGGGGCTGGCCGTGGAGATGGTGCGGCTGTACGCGGTGGAACTGGCGCACTACGAGAAGATCGAAGGCGTCACGCTGTCGCTGGACGGCAAGACGAACAAGCTGGCCGGGATGGTCAAGGCGAACCTCGAGATGGCGATGGCCGGGCTGGCCGCGATCCCGCTGTTCGTCGGGTACGACCTGGAGGCCGAGGACGCGAAGCACGCCGGCCGGATCGTGTCGTACGACGCCGCGGGCGGGCGCTACGAGGAGAACGGCGGGTACGCCGGGATCGGTTCGGGTTCGCTGTTCGCGAAATCCGCGCTCAAGAAGCTGCACGACCCGGACGCCGACGTCGAGAGCGCCACGCGAGTGGCTGTCGAGGCGCTGTACGACGCGGCGGACGACGACACCGCGTCGGGCCTGCCGGACCTGGTGCGCCGGATCTTCCCGTCCGTCGTGACGATCACTGCCGAGCACGGGGCCGTGCAACTGCCGGAGGCGGAGACCGCCGCGGTGGCGGAGGCCGTGATCGCCGGGCGGATCGAGCGCCAGCAGCGCCGGCTGTCCTGACCGGGCGGATCTGAACCAGTGAACGATGGAACACCGAAAGACCTGGAGCGCACACCGTGACGATGCCGTTGTATGCCTCTCCCGAGCAGCTGATGCGGGAGCGTTCCGAGCTGGCGCGCAAGGGCATCGCGCGCGGCCGGAGCGTGGTGGTGCTGAAGTACTCGGGCGGCGTGCTGTTCGTGGCGGAGAACCCCTCGGCCACCCTGCACAAGGTTTCCGAGATCTACGACCGGATCGGGTTCGCCGCGGTCGGGCGCTACAGCGAGTTCGAGAACCTGCGGGTGGCGGGGATCCGGCACGCGGACCTCAAGGGCTACCAGTACGACCGGCGTGACGTGAGCGCACGGGCGCTGGCGAACGCGTACGCGGCGACCCTGGGCAGCATCTTCACCGAGCAGCTGAAACCGTTCGAGGTGGAGATCTGCGTGGCGGAGGTCGCGGCGAGCGCGGCGGAGGATCAGCTGTACCGGCTGACCTACGACGGCTCGATCTTCGACGAGCCGCAGTACGTCGTGATGGGCGGTCAGAACGAGAAGATCGCCGCGAAGCTGAAGGAGACGTTCGAGGACGGCCTGGACCTGCAGGCGGCGCTGGGCGTGGCGGTGGCCGCGTTGCGCACGCCGACCCAGCCCGCGCCGACCACGACGTCTTCGTCGGCCGGCTCGTCGGCGAACACCCCGGCGAACGGCAATGCCGACGCGGACCCGATCAAGCTCGAAGTGGCGGTCCTGGACCGCGACCGGCCGCGGCGCGCGTTCCGGCGGCTGACGGGGGCGGCGCTGGACACGCTGCTGCCGGTGCCGGACCCGCAGGTCGACGAGCCTGAGAAGAAGCCGGAAGGCGAGTGACTTCCTGAGCGAAAACGGGGGGCGTGGCCGGGTGGCCGCGCCCCCCGTTTTCGTCGTTCGGAGGCCGTGGGTGGTTCAGGACGTCGTGGGGGAGGTCCGGAAGTTCTGGTCGGCGAAGGCCAGCAGGTACGGCAGTGTCGCCCGGGCGGTGTGCCAGGTGTGGTTGAAGCCGCGTTCGGCGTGGACCACCGCGTTCTGGCCGCGGGCGCGGAGCGCGTCGGCGATCCGGTGGGCCGTGGTGACGTCGGTGGGCGCGCCGGTGCCCACGGCGAGCATCACCGAGATCGGGGCCGGGAACTTCATGGTGGGCAGGTAGCGGCGCGGGGTGTTGGCGGCGATGGCCGCCTGGTCGCCGTCGAGGACGCCGACGGAGTCGTTGAGGTCGTCGTACGGCAGGGCGATCACCAGGGTGGCGAACTCGTCGACGTGGTGGAGGCCGATGTTGAGCGCGCCGAAGCCGCCGCCGGACATGCCGCCGAGCGCCCGGTGGGTGCGGTCGGCGAGGGTGCGGTAGCGGTGGTCGATCGCCGGGACGACCGTCTTCGCCAGGTACGTCTCCAGCTGGGGGCCCCCGGGGACGTCGAGGCATTCCCAGTCGGTGCTGGGGTTGCCGGCGGTCATGTCGACGCTGACCACGATCATCGGGGCGATGACGCCGGCCTGCTGCAGCGCCAGGAGCGTGCCGGGGGCGTCGCCGGAGGTGAGCCAGTCGCGCGGGCCGCCGAACGGGTAGCCGTGGATCAGGTAGACGACCGGGTAGCGGTGGCCGGCGTTGGCGGGGTCGGTGTAGCCGGGTGGCAGGACGACGTAGTTGCTGCCCGAAGGGATCCCGTGGGCGGGGTCGGGCAGCGACACGACGTCGGTCTTCTGGCCGGCGGCCGCGGTGGCGTGCTGCGGCTGTGGCGCGGAGTCGTTGTCGGACGGATCGGGGGCTTCCTTGCCGTCGTCGAGCAGGCGGCCGGCGAGGTTGACGACGCCGGGGCCGCGCTGGAGGAGGCGGGCCAGGTCGTCGGACGTGCGCACGTATCCGACGTAGCTGTTCACGGCAGTGACCGCGGCGAGCAGCAGCAGGACGCCGAAGGCGGTGAATCCCCAGCGGCGGACGCGGCGCCGGTGCCCGAGCGCGACCACGACGGCGAGGACGGCGACGGCGGCCGAGGCGAGCGCGAGCCAGATGAGCGGCGACTCGAGCGGGCCGAGGTCGCGGGCGCGGGCGGTGACGTCGCTCGGCAGCACCGGGTCGGTCGCGGCCCCGTGAACGACGCTCGCCAGGCCGTGCCCGTCCATCGAATCCCCGCTCGTCCCCTGGCCGCGGGCAGGGTTGCCCGCATGTCGATCACGAAGTTAGCCAGGGGTCGCTGTGGGTTCGTTGAGAAAAGGTAAAGAGCCGTCAAAGGCGGTAGATGGTGAGGGCACTGGGGCGGGACCGGAACCGGAACCGGTTGCCGAGCGGGCCGACCTCGCCGTCGGTGGCGACGCGGCGGTGGCCGTCGAGCAGCTCGACGTCCAGTTCGGGCAGGTCGAGCTCCTGGTAGACGTGGCTGGCGGCGAGGCTGCGGGTGATCATCGCCAGCAGGAACCGGGCGCGTGAATACGGCAGGTCGGCACGCAGGTAGCGGATGTCGAGCAGGCCGGTGTCGAGCGCGGGCCGCCGGCTGGGGGCGAAGCCCTTCGGCGCGTACGTGCCGTTGCCGACGAACAGCAGCCAGACCTGGGTCCGCTTGCCGTTGAGCCGGACGCTCAACGGCTTGGCGTGCCGCAGCGCGCGGGTCAGCGCGATCGCCGCCGAAGGCCACTTCGGGTGCTTTTGCTGCAGCTTCTCCCGCAGCCGGACCATCTCCGGGTAGCCGCCGAGGCTGGCGGTGTTGACGAACCAGCGGTGGGCCGGGCGGTCGGTGCCCTCGATCTCGACCTCGCCCAGGTCGATGCGCACGGCGTTGCCGACCTCGGTCGCCGCGTCGGCGTCGGGCATCGAGCTGACGCCGACGTCGCGGGCGAAGTGGTTCAGCGTGCCCGCCGGGATCAGCGCGAGCGGCAGGTCCCGTTCGGCCGCGATCGACGCGACCGCGGCGACCGTGCCGTCCCCGCCGGCGACGCCGAGCGCGCGGATCGTGCCGCGGGCGTCGATCTCGGCCTCGAGCTGGGCGCGGAGGTCCTGCTGGGGATCCGGGTAGATGAGCGTGGCCTTGGGCCAGGCGAACCGGACGTCCTCGGTCGGGTCGTGGGTCGCCACCCCGGAGCTGGGGTTGACCACGACGAGCATGTCCTCGCCGTCGACCATCTCGGGTGCGTCCGCGTCGTGGGCCGTGCGGCCCGGGACGTCGTCGTGCAGGGGCCACCAGTGCCGGGTGGCCAGGCCGGCGCCGACTCCGATGGCCAGGCCGACGCCCACGTCGGAGGGCCAGTGCACGCCGGTGTGCACCCGTGAGTAGGCGACGGCCAAGGCCACCGGGGCCACGGCGAGCGCGGCCCGCGGCGACTCCATCGCCACCGCCGTCGCGAAGGCCGCCGCGGACGCGGAGTGCCCGGAGGGGAACGACGAGGACGTCGGCCGTTTCCGCAGGCGGCGGTGCATGGGCACCTCCTCCTCGGCCGGGCGGCGGCGGGGGAACAGCGGCTTGCCGATGAGGTTCGCCGCGGCGCTGGCCCCGGCGATCGCGACGATCCCGCGCAGCGCGCCCCGGCGGGTCGCGCCCTTGCGGGTGGCCAGCAGCGCGGCGACGGCCCACCAGAGGTGGGACCGGTTCGCCGACCGGGACAGCGCCATCAGCGCGTCATCGGCCCTCGAGGCCGGTATCGCGGCGCTGCGGCGCATCAGGGCGCGATCGGTCCGGCCGACCCGCCGGAAGGCCCGGATGAGCTGGTGTGACAAAGAGTCCGCCTTCCGCGCGTCGTCAAGACCTGTGCTCCAATCGTGCCTGATTCGGGGAGTTTTCACCGTCTGTGGCCTACTGGGGGCGTGTCGACGCCCGAACGGCGCACCGTCGACGGGGGTGCAGCGCCTACTCTGGTGGAATGCAGCGGCGGATCTTTGGCATCGAGACCGAGTTCGGGGTCACGTGCACCTTCCATGGCCAGCGCAGGCTCTCGCCCGACGAGGTGGCGCGCTACCTGTTCCGGCGAGTCGTCTCGTGGGGACGCTCATCGAACGTCTTCCTGTCGAACGGCTCCCGGCTCTACCTCGACGTCGGCTCGCACCCCGAGTACGCCACGGCCGAATGTGACGACCTCGTCCAGCTCGTCACGCACGACAAGGCCGGGGAGCGCATCCTCGAGGACCTGCTGGTCGACGCCGAACGACGGCTCGCCGACGAGGGCATCGGCGGCGACATCTTCCTGTTCAAGAACAACACCGACTCGGCGGGCAACTCGTACGGCTGTCACGAGAACTACCTGGTGACCCGCGCGGGCGAATTCTCCCGGATCGCGGACGTCCTGCTCCCGTTCCTGGTGACCCGCCAGCTCATCTGCGGCGCCGGCAAGGTGCTGCAGACCCCGCGGGGCGCGGTCTACTGCCTCTCCCAGCGCGCGGAGCACATCTGGGAGGGCGTTTCGAGCGCGACCACGCGGTCGCGGCCCATCATCAACACCCGCGACGAGCCGCACGCCGACGCCGAGCGCTACCGGCGCCTGCACGTCATCGTGGGCGACTCGAACATGGCCGAGCCGACGACGATGCTCAAGGTCGGCTCGGCGAACCTGGTGCTCGAGATGATCGAGGCCGGCGTCCAGTTCCGCGACTTCACCCTGGACAACCCGATCCGGGCGATCCGGGAGATCAGCCACGACCTCACCGGCCGCCGCCAGGTCCGCCTGGCCGGCGGGCGCGAGGCCTCGGCACTGGACATCCAGCGCGAGTACCACGCCCGCGCGGTGCAGCACCTCAAGGACAACGGCTCGACCCCGGCGAACGAGCGCGTCATCGAGCTGTGGGGCCGGGCGCTGGAAGCGGTCGAGCAGCAGGACTTCGGCAAGATCGACACCGAGATCGACTGGGCGATCAAGCACCGGCTGGTCGAGCGCTACCGGCACAAGCACGACCTGGACCTGTCCAGCCCGCGGATCGCCCAGCTCGACCTCGCCTACCACGACATCCGCCGCGGCCGGGGCATCTTCGACCTGCTGCAGCGGAAGGGCCTGGTCCGCCGCGTCACCGACGACGGCGAGATCGAGGCCGCCAAGGACACCCCGCCCCAGACGACCCGCGCGAAGCTGCGTGGCGACTTCATCGCCGCCGCCCAGGCCGCGGGGCGCGACTTCACGGTCGACTGGGTGCACCTGAAGCTGAACGACCAGGCCCAGCGCACGGTGCTGTGCAAGGACCCGTTCCGCTCGGTCGACGAACGCGTGGAACGCCTGATCAGCTCGCTCTAGGCGCTGTCCGGCCGAAGGGGACTCCCGATCCGGGGGTCCCCTTCGGCCGTTCCCGACGAAAGTCGCTGGGCGGGTGCGGCAGGATCGCCCCATGCGTGTGCTGCGTGCGGTGCTCCTGGTCCTGGCTCTCCTGCTGTCCCTGGCGGCTCCGGCGGCCGCCTCCGGGCACCTGCCGACATGGGAGCCGACGCCCACCGGCGGCACCGCCCAGTTCCGCGGCCTGTCCGCCGTCAGCGCCCGCGTCGCCTGGGTCAGCGGCACGCAGGGCACCGTCCTGCGCACCACCGATGGCGGCACCACCTGGAAGTCCGTCGGCCCGCCCGGCACCGAGACGCTCCAGTTCCGCGACATCGAGGCCTTCGACGCCGACCACGCCGTCGTCCTCTCCATCGGCCCCGGGACCGACTCCCGCGTCTACCGGACCGACGACGGCGGCGCGCACTGGCGCCAGACCTTCCAGAACACCGACGCCGCCGCGTTCTACGACTGCCTCGCCTTCTTCGACCCGTGGCGCGGCCTGGCGATGAGCGACCCCGTCGACGGCCGGTTCCGCGTGCAGGCCACCTTCGACGGCGGCCGCAGCTGGCGCCAGGTTCCCGACAGCGGATTCCCGCCCGCGTTGCCCGGCGAGGCCGGGTTCGCCGCCAGCGGGCAGTGCCTCACCACGGCCGGCCCGTTCGACGCGTGGCTCGCCACCGGCGGCGGCGCCACCGCCCGCGTCCTGCACTCCGGCGACGGCGGCCGCCACTGGACCGCGTCCGACACGCCGTTGCCCAGCAGCCAGTCCGCCGGCGTGTTCGCCGTCGCCTTCCGCACGCCCGGCCAGGGCGTCGCGATCGGCGGCGACTTCGCGAACCCGAGCGCGCCCGGCCCGGCCGTCGCGCTCACCCGGGACCGCGGCCGCACCTGGACCACCCCGGGGCAGTACCCCGCCGGGTACCGCTCGGGACTGGCCTGGCGCGGCGGCGCCGTCCTGGCCGTAGGCCCGGGCGGCAGCGACTACAGCCCCGACGGCGGACGGCACTGGACGTCGTTCGACACCGGCAGCTTCGACACCGTGGACTGCACGCCGTCGGGCAGCTGCTGGGCCAGTGGTGCCCAGGGGCGCGTGGCCCGCCTGCGCTTTTAGACCTGGTCTCAAAACTCGGCGTGTCGCTAGGTGAACCAACGGCCCGCCCGTGGCTCCGCACCGCCCGCCGGTGGGCCCGGCCCGACGGACCGGAGGTCTGTCAGGGAGACTGGGGGCCATTGCCCGCCCTCTCGACCTGGAGTCTTTGATGCCGCAAGGGACCGTCCGTTGGTTCGACGCCGAACGGGGTTTCGGCTTCCTCGCGCCCGAGGACGGCTCGCCGGACGTGTTCGTGCACGCCTCCGAGATCGTCGGGGACGGCGACGCGAGAGTGCTCCGCGAGGGTCAGGCCGTCGTGTTCGAGGTCGGCGAGAACGACCGCGGGCCCCAGGCGCTGCGCGTTCGCGTCACCGCCGATGCGGCCACCGGCAGCGCCGTGGGCCTGCTCGGCACCGTCACCTGGTACGAGCCGGGCAAGGGGTACGGCTTCGCGTCGCCGGACGGCGGCGGCGCCGACATCTTCGTGCACAGCTCCGCCATCGTGACCGGCGGCGTGGTCACCGAGGGGCAGCGGGTGGCCTTCCTGATCGTCGACGGCGAGCGCGGCCCGCAGGCCGGGCACGTGATCCCGCTGGGAGCAGGGGCCGGCTCACCCGCTGCGGCTGGTATCGCGGACGGTGCCGACGGCACGGTGGCCTGGTACGACGAGGACAAGGGCTTCGGCTTCATCAACCCCGACTCCGGCGCCGGGGACGTCTTCGTTCACGCCCGGGCCCTGGCCGAGGGGCTGACGTGGCTCGCGGAGGGCGACCGCGTCGCCTACGAGGTGGCTAGTGGAGACAAGGGCCCGCAGGCCCGCGACGTGCACCTGGTCCGGGGCGCCGAGCCCCAGACGGCGCCGCAGCGGTCGGCACCTGCCGCGGCCGCAGGGCCGGCGGCGCGGGACGTGCCCGTACGAGGCGGCGAGGGCGTCGTCGCGCGCTACGACGGCGACCGCGGCTTCGGCTTCATCACCCCGGACGCAGGCGGCGACGATCTCTTCGCCCACGCGTCCGTGATCATGGGGTCGGAGCCGCTGCAGAAGGGTGACCGGGTCCGGTACGCGGTGCGTCAGAGCGACCGGGGCCCGCAGGCCGACCGCATCGAACGCCTCTGAAGAGGCGGCCCCACCGATGGCTGATCACTTCCCGACG
>Ga0070668_100001495_pt1 | contig 16888 bp, 12 predicted proteins | sample KBSS43metaG_FD_64661 | JGI IMG/M metagenome (GOLD analysis project Ga0070668, IMG submission 64661) | Switchgrass rhizosphere microbial communities from Kellogg Biological Station, Michigan, USA - KBS S4-3 metaG | ecosystem: Host-associated > Plants > Roots > Rhizosphere > Soil ... | reverse complement strand
GGCCGGGTGACGATCCAGGTCATCGTCGAGAACTCCGGGCTGGGCGGCACGCACTGCACCAGGTCGCCGTGGATGTCGGCTGTCAGGCACGGCAGGGCGGCGATGCCGATCCCCGCCTTGGCCTGGTAGAGCAGGTTGGTGATCGTGTTCGACCGGCTGTGCGGCGCCGCGTCCGGCGCGTGGGCGGCGACCCACTGCATGACCGGCAGGTCCTCCAGGCCGCCGTCGCCGGCGATCAGGGCGTGGTCGCACAGGTCCTGCGGCGCGGACGGCACGCCGCGGCGGGCGGCGTAGTCGCGGCTGCAATAGAGGGCCCAGTCGATCTCGGCGAACTTGCGCGAGATCAGCTCGGAGTCCGCCAGCGTCCGTCCGCCGCGGATCGCCACGTCGGCCTCCCCCTTGGCCAGGTCCAGCAGCTGGTCGGTGAGGATGAGCTCCACGGTCACATGCGGGTAGAGCGCGCGGAACTCCGCCAGCCCCGGCGTCAGCGCATTGCCCATCACCTCGTTGGCCGTGATCCGCAGCGCCCCGGTCAGGCCGCGCTGGTAGGCCTTGGCCTGGCTGGCGACGCCATCCACCGCGCGCGCCACGCGCTCGGCCTCGGGAAGCAGCGTCGTCCCGGCTTCGGTCAGCCGGCTGCCGGTCTGGCCGCGCTCGAAAAGCTTCAGGCCCAGGGCGTGCTCCAGCGCCTCCACCCGCCGCGCCACCGTAGTCTGGTTGACGCCCAGGCTGCGCGAGGCCGCGAGCGTGCTGCCGTCGCGCGCCACGGCCAGGAAGGCCCGAAGATCGTTCCAGTCGAACATGCAGCGCATTCTGAGTCTGACGCTGCGGCCCCCGCAAGGGTTCGCTCTGCGATCCTGCAGAACAGCGCTGCAATAGCGCGGATTGTCGAGCTTAACCTTACGCCGTAAGACGCCACCGCCCGAATAACCCATGGCCGCGGCAAGCGGCCCGAGAACGCCGCATCCGGCGGCGGAGGATCAACCATGCAACGTATACAGACCCTGGAGTCCCTGACCTTCTTCTGCCCGGCGTCCGACAACGGCCGCGCCGCAGCCGAGACCCGCGCCTTCACCTGGCGCAGCCCCGGCGAGGGCACGCGCTCGAGCCTGCTCGCCCGCCTCCGCGCCGCGCGTCGGCGCGCGCAGAATCTGCACCCCTCGGCTGGGGCGGCGCTCAACGCCTCATGACGATCCCGTAAGGTTCCCCGGGCGGCTGCGGATGCTATGGCGTCCGGTCAGCCGTCCACCCGGGAACTCGCCATGCTTCGCAAAGCCGCCGCGTCCGCTCTCCTCGTCCTCTGCCTGGGGCTGGCCGCACCCGCCGCGAGGGCGGCCGACGGGGCGCCGCCGATCGTCTACAAGCAGCGCACGCTGCCGAACGGGCTTGCGGTCTACACCTCGCTCGACAAGACCACCCCGAACGTCACCGTCCAGGTCTGGTACGGCGTCGGCTCCAAGGACGACCCCGTCGGCCGCTCCGGCTTCGCGCACCTGTTCGAGCACATGATGTTCAAGGCCACCCGGGACTTTCCGGCCGAGAGCATCGACCGCTTCACCGAGGACGTGGGCGGTTTCAACAACGCCTCCACCTACGACGATTTCACCAACTACTACGAGGTGGTGCCGGCCAACCACCTGGAGCGGCTGCTCTGGGTGGAGGCCGAGCGGATGGGCGCGCTCGTCGTCGACGAGGCCAACTTCAAGTCCGAGCGCGACGTGGTGAAGGAGGAGCTGCGCCAGCGGATCCTGGCCGACCCCTATGGCCGCCTGTTCGGCCTGATGCTGCCCCAGGCGACCTACACGACCCACCCTTACCACCGGCCCGGCATCGGCTCGATCGAGGACCTGGATGCGGCCACCATCGATGACGTGCGCGCCTTCCACGCGGCCTACTACCGCCCCGACAACGCCGCCCTGATCGTCGTCGGGGCCTTCGACGAGGCCAAGCTCGACGCCTGGATCGACAAGTACTTCGGCGTCCTGAAGCGCCCTGCCGAGCCGATCCGCCGGGTGGACGCGGTGGAGCCGCCGCGCAAGGGCCCCGGCGTCTACGACGGCTATGGCCCCAACGTGCCGCTGCCGGCGCTGGCCATCACCTGGCTCGGCCCCAAGGCCTCCGACCCCGACGCCCCGGCGCTGAAGGTGCTCGACGCCATCCTGTCGGCGGGCAAGTCCTCGCGGCTGTATGACAGCCTGGTCTACGACAAGCGGATCGCGGCGCAGATCTTCTCCAGCGCCGACCTGCCGCAGCAGCCGGGGAACTTCATGGTCGGGGCGGTGATGGCCAGCGGCCATGACCTGCCCGAGGGCGAGGCCGCCCTGCTGGCCGAGGTCAAGCGCCTGCGCGACGCCCCGCCCACCGACGCCGAGCTGGCCGAAGCCAAGAACGAGCTGGTCGCCGACAAGCTGCGCGGCCGTGAGACCATCGACGGGCGCGGCTACGCCCTGGGCTACGCGCTGGAGATCCAGGGCGACGCCGCCCGCGCCAACACCGAGGTCGCCGACCTGCAGGCGGTGAGCGCCGCCGACGTGCAGCGCGTGGCGCAGAAATACCTGCCGGACGAGCGGCGCATGACCATCCGCTACCGGCCGGAGTCGGAACAGCCCAAGGGCCAGATCGCCGCCAAGCCGCCCGCGCCGCCCGTGACCTCCGCCAAGTATGCAGGGCCGGTCGTCACCCTGGCCCCGGCAGGCCAGCGCCAGGCGCCGCCGCCGCTGGCCGAGCCGGTCTCACCCGTGCTGCCGAAGCCGGCGGAGAGAACCCTGGCCAACGGCCTGCGGGTGATCGTCGCCCGCTCCAGCGACCTGCCGCTGGTCACCGCCGACCTGACGGTCAAGGCCGGCGCCTGGGCCGACCCGGCGAACCTGGCCGGCGCGGCCGGCATGACCGCAGACATGCTCACCGAGGGCACCAAGACCCGCTCGGCCCAGCAGATCGCCCGCCAGATCGAGGCGCTCGGCGCGACGCTCGGCTCCAGCGCGGGCCTGGAGTCGTCCTCGGTCACCCTCAACGTCATGCCCGACAAGCTGCCCACCGGCCTGGAGATCATGGCCGACGTCGCCCGCAATCCCGCCTTCGCCGCCGAGGAACTCGAGCGCCAGCGCCAGCTGGCCCTCGACGGCCTGCAGGTGTCCTACCAGGAGCCGGGCTCGGTGGCGGGCTTCCTGGCCGCGCCGGTGGTGTTCGGCGGCACGCCGTTCGGCCATGTCTCCACCGGCACGCCGGGGTCGATCCCGCGCATCAAGACCGCGGACCTCGCCACCATCCACGCCAGGTACTTCCGGCCTGACAACGCCATCCTGGTGCTCGCCGGCGACATCTCGGCCGAGGACGGATTCGCCCTGGCCGAAACGGCGTTCGGCGGCTGGGCCAAGCCGGCGGCGCCGCTGCCGGACCAGCCGCAGGTCACCCCCAAGCCCAAGCCGCGCGCCATCGCCGTGGACATGCCGGGCGCCGGCCAGGCGGCGGTCACCGTCGTGCGGCCCGCCATCGCCCGGGGCGACCCGGCCTACTATCCGGGCATCGTCGCCAACACCGTGCTGGGCGGCGGCTACTCGGCGCGGCTGAACGCCGAGATTCGCGTCAAGCGGGGCCTCAGCTATGGCGCCGCCTCGGGCCTCACCGCCCGGCGCACCACCGGCTCCTTCGCCGCCCGCGCCCAGACCAAGAACGAGTCCGCGCCCGAGGTGCTCGACCTGATCCGCGCGGAGATGGCCAAGCTCGCCCAGGCGCCGGCCGGGCCGGAGGAGCTGAAGGCCCGCAAGTCGGTGCTGGTGGGCAGCTTCGGCCGCCAGCTCGCCACCACCGGCGGGCTCGCCGACATCCTGGGAGACCTCGCCCTCTACGGCGAGCCGCTGGACGAGATCACCCGCTACACCGGCAAGGTCGAGTCGGTGAGCGCCGGCGAGGTCCAGGCCTTCGCCGCCCGGACCCTCAGCCCGGAGGGCGCCAGCGTCATCGTCGCCGGCGACGGCAAGGCCTTCATCGAACCGCTGAAGGCCAAGGCCCCCGGCCTCGAGGTGATCCCCCTCGCCGACCTCGACCTGGATTCGCCGACGTTGCGGAAGGCGAAGTAGGGGGCGACGGGCGGCCAGGCCGCAAGCGGCTGAGAACACACTCGAAACCCCTCAGGGTCTACGCTCGGCGTCCACGGAGCTTCATTGGGGGAAACGCACTGTGCTCAGACGACTGGCCCTGGCCGCTGTGGCGGCGCTCGCGACCTGCGCCACCGCCCAGGCGGCCTCCATCGGCATCGTCCGGGTCAAGGAGGGGGACATCGCCCCCGTCCCGGCCGCACAGCCCGGCGTCTCGCTGTACAAGGGCGTGCCCTACGCCAAGCCGCCGGTGGGCGAACTGCGCTGGCGGGCTCCGCAGCCGCCGGAAAGCTGGGTGGCGGTCCGCTCCGGCGCCCGCTATGGCCCAGCGTGCCTGCAGCCGCCGTTCGCCGTCCCGGCGCGGGAGGGCCTGAAGGAAAGCTCCGACCTCTTCCTGCCCTCCGCAAGCGACGGCCAGAGCGAGGACTGCCTCTACCTCAACGTCTGGTCCTCGGCGCCGGACCGGTTCGCCCGGCTGCCGGTGATGGTCTACCTCCACGGCGGCGAGTTCCGCACCGGCTCCGGCGACGCCCCGATCCAGGACCCGAGCCGGCTGGCCGCCAAGGGCCTGGTGGTGGTGACGCTCAACTATCGCCTGGGCGCGTTCGGCTTCCTCAACCACCCCGACCTCGCCCGCGAGAGCGGCGCGGGCTCGGGCAACTACGGCCTGCTGGACCAGGTCGCGGCGCTGAAGTGGGTGCAGGAGAACATCGGGGCCTTCGGCGGCGACCCCGCGCAGGTGACCGTCTTCGGCGGCTCGGCCGGCGCCACGTCGGTGAGCCTGCTGACCGCCTCGCCGCTGGCCAAGGGCCTGTTCCAGCGGGCGATCGCCGAAAGCGGCACGGCCTTCGGCGCCCGCGCCTCCCAGCCGGCGGCGACGGCGGAAGCCGCCGGCGTGAAGTTCTTCAAGGAGATCGGGGCGACCAGCCTCGCCCAAGCCCGTACTGTCCCGGCCCAGGACATCCTGCGAACGCAGATCCGCAGCGCCTTCGCCGGCCGCCCCACCGTCGGCGACGCTTTCATGCCGAAGAGCCCCGCCGCCATTTACGCCGCCGGGCAGCAGAACGAGGTCGCCTTCATCGCCGGCTGGAACGCCGACGAATACACCCTGCTGGCGCCGAAACCGCCGGGCGGCGGCTCGGCCGCTGGGTTCAAGGCCTACCTCGCCCGCCGCTTCGGCGCGAACGTCGGCGCCATGCAGGCCGCCTATCCGGTGAAGGCGGACGAGGACGCCGTGCGCGCCGCGGGGCGCCTGTTCGGCGACGAGGCCTTCGGGGCCGGGGCGGTCCGCTGGACGCGGCTCAACGCGCAGAGCGGCGCGAAGCCCGGCTACCTCTACTACTTCAACCATGCCGCCCCGATCCCAGCCGACACCGTCCTGTTCGGCAAGACGGGCGAGGAACTGGGCGCCACGCACGGCGGCGAGATGTACTATGTCTACAACGCCCTGGACGATCTCGCCTGGCCCTGGACCGAGCAGGACCGCGCGCTCGCGGCTGTCATGCAGAGCTATTGGGTCAACTTCGCGCGCACGGGCGATCCCAACGGGCCGGGCCTGCCCCGCTGGTCGGCGGTCGGCAAGTCGGGCGCGGTGCGGTTGATGAACTTCGGCGACGCCCCGCGCATGACCATCGTCCCCCGCGGCCTGGCGATCGACGTCATCAACCGGCCGGCGAAAGGACGCTGAGGCGTCCCTACGCCTGCTCCGTCCAGCGGGTCAGGTCGCGCTCGCGGCCCATCAGCGCCAGGCCCGAGGCGATGGATTCCAGCTCGGCGCCGGTCTCGATCCGGCCGGCGTCGAACCGCTGCGCGAACAGCCGCCGCACCGCCGGGACCAGAGAGGAGCCGCCGGTGAGGAACACCCGGTCGACCCCCTCCGCCCCCAGCCCGGCGTCGGCCAGGGCGGCGTCGATCGCCCGCTCGATCAGCGCGAGCTCCGGGGCGATCCAGCCCTCGAACTCCGCGCGGGCCACCTCGCGGACGATGTGGATGCGCCCGGCCTCGAAGCGGAACTCGGCGGCGGCCTCGCGCGACAGCGCCTCCTTCAGCCGCGAGACCGAGCGGTAGAGCGGATAGCCCAGGTTCTCGTCCAGCACCTCCACCAGCCGGCCGATCGCCTCCGGCTCGACGGCGTCTCGCTGCAGCCGGCGGATCTCGCCCATGTCGCGGGACGCCCGCATCAGGGCCAGCTGGTCCCAGCGGGCGAAGGCTGAATAGTACCGGTTGGGAATTGGCAGCACCTTGCCGAACGAGGTGTAGCTGCCGCCCTTGCCGAGCCGTGGCGAGACCAGGTTGTCGATGATCCGATAGTCGAAGGCGTCGCCCGCCACGCCGACGCCCGAACGCCCCAGCGGCCGGGCGCGGACCTCGCCATCGCGGCGCTCGAAGCGGATGATCGAGAAGTCGCTGGTGCCGCCGCCGAAGTCGCCCACCAGCACGGTGGCGTCGTGGTCCAGCCGGCGGGCGAAGAAGAACGCCGCCCCCACCGGTTCGTAGGCGTAGAGGATCTCTTCGAAGCCCAGTCGGCGTAGCGCCTCTTCGTAGCGCGAAAGCGCCAGGGCCGGGTCCGGCGAGGCGCCCGCGAACACCACCGGGCGGCCGACGATCACCCGCCTTGGCAGGTCCGCCAGCGCCGCGCCGGCGTGCTCGCGCACTTTCAGCAGGAAGGTGGAGAGCAGGTCTTCGAACCGGTAGCGCCGCTCCAGGATGCGGGTCTCGCTGAACGCGGCGCTGGCGGCGAAGGTCTTGAACGACTGGATGAAGCGCGTCTCGCCCGGGTCCTCCGCGTAGGCCTCCACCGCCCAGGGCCCGGCCTCGATCGTGCGCTCGCGCGGCCGGCCGGGGGGCGCGTGGAACGACAGCGCCGAGCGGAAGGCGAACAGCTCGCCCTCCGGCGCCGGGAACTTGGCCAGGTGCGCGACCCCGTCGTCGCCGGCCAGGGCCACGACGGTGTTGGTGGTCCCGAAATCGAGGCCGAGGCTGAGGCCCGCGGTCATGGTCGCGCTCCAAAAGGCGGGGAAACGGCGGCGTCGGACCGCCGCGCCCCGCTCGCGCGATCCGTCAGGCTGGCGAGGTGGCTCCGCGCCGCATCAGGCTTCGGCCTCCACCAGCGGGCGGTCGTGGGCGGCGACGGTGGCCATGTGCAGGATCTTCGACACCGAGGCCGACAGCGGGCAGATCTGCACCGACTTGGAGAGGCCGAGCAGCAGCGGGCCGATCACCGTGGCGTCGCCCAGGGACTGGACGAGCTGGGTGGCGATGGCGGCCGAATGGATGGCCGGCATGATCAGCACATTGGCCGGCCCGGTCAGGCGCATGAACGGGTAGTTCTTGCGGCCCTCCGGCTCCAGCGCCAGTTCGGGCGGCATCTCGCCCTCGTACTCGAAGCCCACGTCGCCCATGGCGTCCAGCATGGCCACCGCCTCGCGCACCTTCTCGGAGCGCAGGCCCATGGGGTTGCCGAAGGTCGAATAGGACATGAAGGCGACGCGCGGCGTGAAGCCCAGGCCGCGCACGGTCTTGGCCGCCTGCAGCGCGATCTCGACGATCTCGTCGGCCTCTGGCAGTTCGGTGACGTTGGTGTCGGCGATGAACAGGGTGCGCCCCTTGGCCAGCACCACGCTCATGCCCATGATCCGGCCGTCCGGCTGCGGATCGATCACCCGCAGCACCTCTTCCAGCACCTGGTCGAAGGACCGGGTGACGCCGGTGACCATGGCGTCGGCGTGGCCCAGGGCCACCATGCAGGCGGCGAAGGAGTTGCGGTCCTGGTTGATCAGCCGCTGGACGTCGCGCAGCAGGTAGCCCTGCCGCTGCAGCCGCGCGTAGAGATAGTCGGTGAACTCCGGGTTCCAGTGCGACAGCCGGGCGTTGATGACCTCCAGCTTGGTGTCGGAGGCCAGGCCCGCCAGGCGCATGTTCTCGTGCACCAGCTCCTCGCGGCCCACCAGCACGGCCTCGCCGAGGCCGGCGTTCTGGAAGGCGTAGGCGGCGCGGATGACGCTGGGCTCCTCGCCCTCGGCGAACACCATCCGTTTCTTCGGGCCCGAAAGCACCGAACCCTGCAGCTTCTGCAGGAAGCCGGCGGTCGGATCGAGCCGCTGGGCCAACTGGGCGCGGTAGGCGTCCATGTCGGTGATCGGCTTGCGCGCCACGCCGGTGTCCATAGCAGCCTGGGCCACGAACGGCGGGATGTAGGACATCAGCCGCGGATCGAAGGGCGAGGGGATGATGTACTGCGGGCCGAACTTCAGCTGCACGCCGTGGTAGGCGGCGGCCACCTCGTCCGGAACGTCCTCGCGGGCGAGGGCGGCCAGGGCGTTGGCGCAGGCGATCTTCATCTCCATGTTCACCCGCCGGGCGCGCACGTCCAGCGCGCCGCGGAAGATGTAGGGGAAGCCCAGGACGTTGTTCACCTGGTTCGGATAGTCGCTGCGGCCGGTGGCCACGATGGCGTCGGGCCGCACCGCGTGGACCTCTTCCGGCGTGATCTCCGGATCCGGGTTGGCCATGGCGAAGATGATCGGCTTTGGAGCCATGGTCTTGACCATCTCCTGGGTCATCTGACCCTTGGCGGACAGTCCGATGAAGACGTCGGCGCCCACCAGCGCCTCATCCAGGGTCCGTGCGTCGGTCTCGGCGGCGTGGGCCGACTTCCACTGGTTCATGCCCTGGGTGCGGCCACGGTAGATCACCCCGGTGGTGTCGACGGCGATGACGTTTTCGCCGCGGACGCCCATGGCCTTGACCAGGTCCAGGGTGGCGATGCCGGCGGCGCCTGCGCCGCAGAGCACCACCTTCACGTCCGCCATCTTCCGCCCGGTGATCTCGCAGGCGTTGATCAGGCCGGCCGCGGAGATGATCGCCGTGCCATGCTGGTCGTCGTGGAAGACCGGGATGTCGAGCAGCTCCTGCAGCTCGGTCTCGATGCGGAAGCACTCGGGGGCCTTGATGTCCTCGAGGTTGATGCCGCCGAACGTCACCCCGATGTTCTTGACCACCGTGATGATCTCATCCGGGTCGGTGGCGGTCATCTCGATGTCGATCGAGTCCACGTCGGCGAACCGTTTGAAGAGGACGCTCTTGCCCTCCATCACCGGCTTGGACGCGAGCGCGCCCAGGTTGCCCAGCCCCAGGATCGCGGTGCCATTGGTTATCACCGCCACCAGGTTGCCCTTGGACGTGTAGTCGTAGACCTTGTCCGGATCCGCGGCGATGGCCAGGACCGGCACGGCCACCCCCGGCGAATAGGCGAGCGAGAGGTCACGCTGGGTCGCCATCGGCTTGGTGGCCACGATGGCGATCTTCCCGGGCGTCGGGTGCTTGTGGAAGCTTAGCGCCTCCTCATCGGTGAAGGTGCGGCGTTCGTCGCTCATTTCGGCGGCGTTTCCTCAATCTGATCAAAAGCGGTTGGGTCGGCTAGTATAGAGACCGGCCCGCGGGAACAACTGTCAGGCTTCGACAGCGTAATCTTTCAGCACGCCGAGGGGTACGATGGCGAGGGTCTCCTCGTGGGTGGCCTCTAGCACCACCTTGGGCGCGGCGCCGGCGTCCAGCGCCTCCTTCCAGCGCGGCGCGCACAGGCACCAGCGGTCGCCGGGCTTCAGGCCCGGGAAACCGTACTCGGGATTCGGCGTCGAAAGATCATTGCCCGCCGCCTTGGAGAAAGCCAGGAACTCGGCCGTCATCACCGCACAGACGGTGTGCAGGCCCAGGTCATGCGGCCCCGTCTCGCAGCAGCCGTTGCGGAAGAACCCGGTCAACGGGTCGCTGGAGCAGCGCTCCAGCTCCCCGCCCATGACATTGCGCGCCTCGGCGTCGTATCGAGTGGTCATATCGTCATTGTAGCGGATAAGATTTGGCTTTCTGCAACAAAGGTTCGCGCGTGACTCCAAGACCTCGCCGCAGCGCCCTCTACATGCCCGCCGCCAACGCCCGGGCCATCGAGAAGGCCCGCACCCTGCCCTGCGACGTGGTGATCCTGGACCTGGAGGACGCCGTCGCCCCCGACGCCAAGGACGCCGCCCGCGACCAGGCGGTCCAGGCGGTGAGGGCCGGCGGCTTCGGAGGGCGCGAGCTGGTGATCCGGGTGAACGGCCTGGAGACCCCCTGGGGCGCGGCCGACCTCGCCGCCGCGGTGGAGGCCCAGCCCGACGCCATCCTGGTCCCAAAGGTCGCCGCCCCGCAGGACGTGGAGGCCTATGACGCCGCCGTCAGCGGCAAGCCGCGCCTGTGGGCGATGATCGAGACCTGCGCGGCCGTGTTCCGCCTGGAGGCCATCGCCGGCGCGGCCCGGACCACCCGCCTGGACGCCTGGGTGATCGGGACCAACGACCTGGCCAAGGAAATGCGCTGTCGCCAGGGGGTCGATCGCACCCCGCTGGCCCCCTTGCTCGCCCTGGCCGTGGCCGCCGCCCGGGCCCAGGAGATGGTCATCCTGGACGGGGTCTTCAACGACATCGACGACGCCGCCGGACTGGCGCGCCAGTGCGCGCAGGGGGTGGAGTTCGGCTTCGACGGCAAGACCCTGATCCATCCGTCCCAGATCGGCCCGGCCAACGCCGCCTTCTCTCCCGATCCCGACGAGGTCGCCTGGGCGCGCAAGGTCGCCGCGGCCTTCGAGATTCCGGAGAACAGCGTTAAGGGAGTCTTGAGGGTCGATGGGCGTATGGTGGAGCGGTTGCATCTGGCCGAGGCGATGCGCCTGATCGCCGTGGCCGACGCGATCGCCGCCCATGAGGCTCGAGACGGATGATGACCGGCGCCGCGCGCAGCCTGCTACCCTTCGCAGCCGCCCTCGCGCTCGCCCTTCCCGCCGCGGCCCAGACCCCGGGCGACGCCATCGGTGATATCCTCGGCGCGCCGGAACGGTCGCCGGCGCCCCCGGCCCAGCCCGCCGAGACCATCGCCACCTCGCCCGAGGCGCAGCCCGCGCCAGCGCCCCTGCCGGAGGCCCTGCCGGAATCGGCGCTGGAATCCGAGGAGCCGCCGCCGGTCGCCGAGACGCCTGCGCCGCCCCCGGCGCCGGTCGCGCCCACGCCCGGCGTCACCTCCGCTCCGCCGCCCGCGCCTGTGGCTTCGGCGCCTCTGCCGACCATTGAGAGCCTTTCGTCGACGCCCGCTGCGTCGGAGCCTCCGCCGGTCGACCCGGCTCCGCCGCCCCCGATCGCCAACACGACGCCGACGCCCGCGACGACCGAGCCCTCGCCAGTCCCGGAGGTGGCGAGCGCGACGCCGCCCGGCCCTGCTCCAGCCCCGCCGCCAACCGTGGCCAGCGCGGCGCCCCCCGCGGTCATCGCCACGCCACCGACGCCCTCTGCGATCCCAGCCCAGCCTCCGGCCATGGCCAGCGCGCCCCCGCCCAGCTACCAGCCGCCCGCTCCGGCCATCACGAACACCGCCCCGGCTCCAGCGGCGCCGACGCGGCCCGCCTACCCGGCGGCGGCGCCTTCCCTGGCGACCGCTGCGCCGCCGCCGGCGATCGCCAGACCCCCGGCGCCCACGCCCTATCCGTCGTACCCGCAGCCGGCGGCGACGCCCTATGCGCCCGCCGCGGCCAACACGACGACGCCCTCGGCGCCCCTGCCCTATGCGTCAGCCCCGCCGCCGCCCGCGTCGGTCGTGTCCCTGCCCTATCGCGGCGCCCGCCGGCAGACCGGCGCGCCGGTGCACATCGACGAACTCGGCAAGACGCCGGAGGGCCCGCCCACGGAGAGCGAGATCAGCTATGAATCGCGCCTGCGCTCGTCCTTCGCCTCGGCCCAGGGCCTGCAAGGGCCGCTCGACGGGAGCTGGGTGCTGAGCGCCGACGGCGGCGATCTCTTTTCCCTGGAGCTGGTGGAGCGTTCCAGCGGCGTGCTGGAAGGCGCCTGGCGCGACCTGCGCCGGGCGGGCGCCCTCAACGCCTCCGGCTTCGTGGATGACATCCAGCGCTACGGCGGCCAGCTGACCTTCCGCTTCCACCCGCGCGGCGCCGAGCCGGCGACCGCCAACCTGGTCGCCGGCGTGGACGGCCGCTGGACTGGCGAGCTCGTCAGCGGCAAGAACCGCAGCATGGTGACGCTGCGGCGGAACTAGGGTCGGGGACCTGGGATCCCGAGCGCCGCCTGCGCCGCGCCCATGGCGCGCGCCAGGTCCTCCGGCCCGTAGGACTCCGCCCGCCCGAACCCCCACACCGGCCCGGGCCAGGCCGGATCGTCCGCCCGCCGGCCGACGATATGGACGTGCAGCTGCGGGACGATATTGCCCAGCGCGCCGACGTTGAGCTTCTCCACCGGCCGGCCCTGCGCCGCGCCGATCGCGCGCACCGCCGCGCCGGCGCGGATGATCTCGCCCATCAGCTGGGCGCGGGCCGGCTCCGACAGGTCCTCGATCTCGCGCGCGCCCTCCGCCCGGGGCAGCAGCACCAGCCACGGAAACCGCGCGTCGTCCTGCAGCCGCACCAGGCAGAGCGGCAATTCGCCCGTCGCATGGGAGGTCGCCAGGAAAGCAGGGTCGATGCGCATCCTGCCCGCTACCTATTCCTGCGCAGGCCTCCTGTCACGGCGGCGCCTTGCCCAAGGCCGGGCGGCGGTCTAGACCGCCGGCGACTTTTGCACTGCAACCCGATCCGGAGACCTCCCCATGGCCCGCGCGAAGATCGCCCTTATCGGTTCCGGCATGATCGGGGGCACGCTGGCCCACGTCTGCGCCCGGGAGGAGCTGGGCGACGTCGTCCTGTTCGACATCGCCGAGGGCCTGCCGCAGGGCAAGGCGCTCGACATCGCCGAGGCCGCCCCCGTGTTCGGCAAGGACTCCGCCCTGACCGGCGTCAATGGTTACGAGGGCATCGCCGGGGCCGACGTCTGCATCGTCACCGCCGGCGTGCCGCGCAAGCCGGGCATGAGCCGCGACGACCTGCTGGGCATCAATCTCAAGGTGATGAAGTCGGTGGGCGACGGCATCAAGGCGCATGCGCCGAACAGCTTCGTCATCTGCATCACCAACCCGCTGGACGCCATGGTCTGGGCGCTGCGCGAGTTCTCCGGCCTGCCGCACAACATGGTGGTGGGGATGGCCGGCGTGCTGGATAGCGCCCGCTTCCGCTTCTTCCTCTCCGAAAAGCTGGGCGTCTCGGTGGAGGACGTCCATGCCTGGACCCTGGGCGGCCACGGCGACGACATGGTGCCGATGGTGCGCTACTCCACCGTGGGCGGCCTCCCGCTGCCGGTGCTGGTGGAACAGGGCGCGCTCAGCCAGGCCGACCTCGACGGCATCGTCCAGCGCACCCGCGGCGGCGGCGGCGAGATCGTGGCCCTGCTGAAGACCGGTTCGGCCTACTACGCCCCGGCCGAGAGCGCGGTGGCCATGGCCAAGTCGTTCCTGAAGGACAAGAAGCGCGTCCTGCCGGTGGCGGCGCACCTGTCCGGCCAGTACGGCCTGAAGGACGTCTATGTGGGCGTGCCCGCGGTGATCGGGGCCGGCGGCGTGGAGAAGGTGGTCGAGTTCCCCATGGACGACGCCGAGAAGGCGATGTTCAAGAAGTCGCTGGAGTCCGTCCAGGGCCTGCTGGCCGCCTGCAAGCAGATCGACCCCACCCTGGCCTGACGGCTCGTTCCCCTACCAGTCCTCCCGCGCTTCGCTGCGGGCCATGTCCTCCAGTTCATGGATGCGCTGGTTGTAGACCTGCGCCAACGCCTGGGGCGAGACGCCGGCCGCATCCTCGCGGATGTTGTCCCAGTCGCCCTGCTCTGCGCGCAGGTCCTCGCTGGGCGCGCCGGAGGCCATCGCCCGGCGATAGGCGCGCGCCAGGCGGCGGTCCTGGGCGGCCAGGCGCTCGTCGCCGCAGACCATCTCCTCCGCCCGGGTGAGCGCGCCGTCGCAGTCGAAGCTGGGCCGGGCGCGCAGTGGCGTCGGGGCCGCCGAGGCCACGTCAAAGGCGGTGGCCGGCGGCTCCTGTAGCGCCGGAGCCGGGGCTGGGGCGGGAGCCGGCGGCAAGGGCGGCGCGCTGATCACCCTGGGCGCGGCTGCGGCCATGTCGGGCGGCAGCACTTCCAGCGGCGCGCCCGCCTTGGGCGCAGGCGGCGGCTTCGCCGGATTCACCATGATCTGCACCTGCGGGTCGACCCGCGTGGGCGTGACCGCGCTCATCGCCATCGGCCGCGGCGCGACGCTGAGCCCCGATGGCTTGGCCAGGAATCCCAGCGCCACGCCCAGCGCCGCCGCGAGGCCCACGCCCGCCAGCATCAACTTGCCCAGGTCCGGCGGCCGGCGCCTGGGGGGCGGCTGCGGCGCTTGCGGCGCGCCTGGCCGCAGGGGCCCGGAAAAGCCGTGGTGGGTGGGCGCGAGGCCGGCTCCGTCCAGGTGCTCGATCGGCATGGTTCAGGCCTTTCCGTCGCTCCGTCGACGTGGGCTAAACACCTTCGCGCACGGGGCGTTGCAACCGATCGTGGCGCGATTCGGGCCTGGCCTATTCCTCGTCCTCGCGCGCCCGGTCCGCCTCGTCCTCCAGCTCGGCGATCCGCGCGTCATAGACCCGCGCCACCGCCCAGGGCGCCTCGTCCGCGGCGGCGTCCCGGGCGGCGAGCCAGCGGCCCTGCTGCCGGCGCAGTCGCTGTGCGGGGACCCCGGCCGCCTCGGCGCGCCGATAGGCCGCCGCCAAACGGCGGTCCGCGGCCGCCAGGGCGGGATTGGCGCATAGCAGGGCCTCGGCCCGTGTGTCGGCGTCGCACGCGGCGGCGCGGCGGACGGGCGCCGGGCGCGGCGCGGGTTCCGCGGCCGGCGGCGCGACCGGCCTGGGCGGCGCGGCGGCGACCGCAGGCTGCGGGCGAGGCCTGACGGGTGCGGGCTTCAACGGCTCCGCGCGCAAGGCGGCCAGTTGCACGTCCAGGGTGCTCGCCATCGGCGCCAGCCGGGTCGCCGGGAGCCGCAGCGAGGCCTTTTCCAGGATCGCCTCGATGGACCGGGGCCTGGCCGGCGGCCGCGCGAGCGCCTTTTCCGCCGCCTTCGGCTTCGGGGGCGCCTGGGTCGTCACCTTGACGAGCCGGGCCGCTGGGGCGGCGGGTTTCGCCGGCCTGGGGGCTTTGGCGGGAACCGCCTTCGGCTTCGGCGGCGCCTCGGCCTTCACCTTGACGATCCGAACGGCGGCGGGCTTCGCCGGCTTGGGAGCCTTGACCGCGATCGCCTTGGGCGGCGCCGTCGGCTTCGTCGCCGCCTTCTGCTTCCTCTCCGCCGGCTTCAGCGCCGCCTTCTGGAGAGCCGCCTTCGCAGGGCGCGGCTTGGCCGCGGCCAGTTTCGCAGGCTTAGGATCGGCCTTCGCGGCAGGGGCGAGCTTTGCTGTCGCGACAGGTTTCGGCGGCGGGGGCGCGGCCTCCGCCTTGACGCGCACGACGTCGGACTTGGGGATGATCGGCGCCGCTTCAGGCGGGGCGCCGGAGGGCGCGGGCGAGGGAGCGACCTGCGGCGTGGGAACGGGCGCCGGCTCAGGCCGGGTCAGCGTGACCGGCGCCGGGGCGGCGGCGATCTGCACGCGCGGGGCCTGGGCGCCGGGGACCGGTTCGTCCTCGTCGACCAGGATGCGGATCCGGCGCGGGACATCCGCGCCAAGGGCCGCCTTGGCGTCGGCGCGGCGTTCGGCGGCCTCTTCGTGGCCCGGCCGCGCCCAGACCCCAGCGATGACGCCCAGCGCGCAGGCGCCCACGACGCCGGCCCCGATCAGGCCCCAGCCGCCGAACACGCCCTTCTCCGGCGTGCTCACCAGCGCCGCCGGCGTCCCGGGGGCAAGCCCGGCCCCCTCGGCTCGATTCCCGCCCATGCCGTTAACCAAACCCTTGACAAAACTCGGTTTTCTCCCCAGCCAGCTTGGCCGGGCGAACCTGAATTGAGTCTGAACGGCGGCTTGCCGTCCATGCCGGATTGCACGTGGGGGCGCCCTTTGGGTGCGACGGAAGCGCGCAGCCTCGCCGTCCCGCTCCGCCGCCCCTTGCACAGCAGAACCATGGCCGCGCCTGACGCTGCGGCAGACGTCTTGCGCCGCAGTGCGGCAATTCGCGCCGCTGCGGTTGCCACGCCCGGAACCGGCGCCTATAACGCCCGCCACCTGCCGCAACGGCGCGGCCGTTTCCCCCCAAGCACGCCGGCTCCATGAACATTCACGAACATCAAGCCAAAGCCGTCCTCGCTGAGTTCGGCGTGGCGGTCCCCCGGGGCTATCCGGCCTTCACCCCCGACGAGGCGGCCGAAGCGGCCCAGAAGCTCGGCGGGCCGGTGTTCGTCGTCAAATCCCAGATCCACGCCGGCGGGCGCGGCAAGGGAAGATTCGAAGGCCTGGGCCCGGAAGCCAAGGGCGGTGTCCGCGTGGTCAAGTCGGTCGACGAGGTCCGCGCCAACGCCCAGGAAATGCTGGGCCGGGTGCTGGTGACCCACCAGACCGGCCCCAAGGGCAAGCAGGTGAACCGCCTCTACATCGAGGAAGGCGCCGCCATCGCCAAGGAGTTCTACCTCTCCCTGCTGGTGGACCGCGAGACGTCCCGGGTCTCCGTGGTCGCCTCCACCGAGGGCGGCATGAACATCGAGGACGTCGCCCACGACAGCCCTGAGAAGATCACCACCTTCTCCGTCGACCCGGTCACCGGCGTATGGCCCCACCACGGCCTGATGCTGGCCCGGGCGCTGAACCTGTCCGGCGACCTCGGCAAGCAGGCGTCCAAGCTGCTGGGCCAGCTCTACGCGGCCTTCGTGGCCAAGGACATGAGCATGCTGGAGATCAACCCGCTGATCGTCACCGCCGACGACCAGCTGCGCGTCCTCGACGC
>Ga0070668_100001491_pt1 | contig 16911 bp, 12 predicted proteins | sample KBSS43metaG_FD_64661 | JGI IMG/M metagenome (GOLD analysis project Ga0070668, IMG submission 64661) | Switchgrass rhizosphere microbial communities from Kellogg Biological Station, Michigan, USA - KBS S4-3 metaG | ecosystem: Host-associated > Plants > Roots > Rhizosphere > Soil ... | reverse complement strand
GGTGGCGGCCGGTGGCGCCTTGCGCTGGCTGCCGGAGCCGCTCATCGCCGCGACCGGCTGCGACCATGTCACGATCACCAAGGTCGAGATCGCGACGGGCGGCGCGCTGCTCTGGCGCGAGGACGTCGTCTGCGGCCGACACGACGAGCCACCCGGCAACCTGCGCACCGAGACCACGATCCGCTACGACGCCCGCGTGCTCTACCGGCACGACCTGTCGGTCGGCCCCGCCGCCCCCGGCTGGTCGGGCGCCGCCGTCCTGGGCGACGGCCGCGCCGTCGGCACGGTGGTCACCACCCCACCGCCCGCGACCGCCGCCTGGGCTCCTCGCGCCGAGCGCGGCCCCCTGACCGGCGACTTCGCCGTGCTACCCCTGGCCGGCCCAGGCCTGCTGGCCACCGCAGTCGGCACCGACATCCGCCAGGTGCGCGCCGCCCTCGACCCGCTGTGCGCACCCACCCCACCCGCAACCCGAAGCACCCCGCCCAACATCACCCTCAACGCATGAGAGCCGCCACCCAGCCGACGGAACCCCACCGTGGCAGCCCCGGGTTTCCCTCGTAACCGGGACTGTCCGACAACCGGCATGCGAGGGGCGTTCACCAGCTCGCAGGGCGGGGAGACGCAGACCGAGCCGACTCACTTCCGCCGCCCTCCGGACACTCCCTCGGAAACTTGAGATATCGCCGAGCTGGGTGAACACGGATCGGCATCGTCGGGCAAACACACTGGCTGGTTGTCAGAGGACGACCGGGTCGAGTTGGCTCGGCCGCGGGTAGAGGTCAGCTCCCGCGTAGCGCGGAGACATCCGCCTTACCGATAGTTCGGATCGAGGTCTCCGGAGTCGCCCGCTGTGGATATCGAGCCGAAAATGTCAGACCCGGATGCTTCACTGACCCCCCACCCACAGGGGTGGGGAGGGCATCTGGGGCGCAGCAGACCTCGATGACGAAAGTTCAGTAAGGGCTGTGACGGCAACGGCGGAGACACCACGAAGGTGCGAGCAGGACCTCAAGGACGGGCCGGTACGGCTGGTCCGAAAGGCCGGTGGCACGAGTGGCCCGCGATCTCGGCATCAATGCACGCCCCGGCCAACTGGGTGAACGCCGACCGAGGGCGGGAGACGAGGCCGTTGGCTGGTTGCGGACGAGCGGGCAAAGTTGGCCGGCTCCGCCCGGAGAACGCCGAGCGGCGGATGCGGCGCGCCGAGCTCAAGCGCAGTCTGCCTGCCCACCGGGTCGAGGACACGTTGGGCCGGTAGCCGTGACCCACAGGCGCTGACCACGCCGGTCATCACGCTGTACGAGTGCCACGCCCCCAGCCCCGATTGCCCCACAACGGCCTGCAAGCTGCTGAGCGCAACCGGCACGGTTCTGCTCCCGCGCCCCACCACCCAGGCCGGCCCGCCCGACCGAACCTCCCACCTCAACCACAGCGCGGCAGCCCGACCGCCCACCCGCCAGGTGACCGCTCAAGCTCATCCCGCACCCAGCAGCGCGCGACCCACCACCTGGCCGTCACGTGATCCCCCGCAAGGTTGGGGCCGGGGGTGACCAAGAACGGCATAGAAGCGCTCCACCAGCCGTTCTTGGGCACCCCCGGCCCCAACCCCGTCCACCGCAAGCAATCCGAAGCCCCCAGAGCGAACGAGGACCGCAGGGCTAGGGCCCCACCGAAGCCCCCAGAGCGAACGAGGACCGCCGAGCTCGGGCACCCGCGAGCGAACGAGGACCGCCGAGCTCGGGCACCCGCGACCGAAATTGGACCGCCGAGCGCGACCAAGAACCGCAGAGCTCGGACACGCGCGAGCGAACGAGGACCGCCGGGGGCGAAGAGGGCGGCCGAAGCCGCCCTCCCTCAGGCCGCAACCGCGATCGGCACCCCGTGGCTGTCGGTCAACGCCAGCCGAGTATGCAGGCTCCCCTGCTGTGCCACCCGGGCAAAATACTCCGACCGCCGCCGCTGCATGCACCCCTTCCGGGTCCGCGGTCCCCCGGAGGTCACCGTGAGCAGTTCCGGCGCCAGCGAGCTGTTCAGACCCTCCCGCAACAGCTGCAAGGCCTCGGTACGCAGCTGTGAGATCCGCGACTCGGTGACGCCCAGCCGGGCCGCCACGTCGCTGAGCGGCTGCTCCTGCAGGAACGACTCGATGACCACCATCCGCAGCCGCTCCGGCAGCGCCTGGATCGCCTGATGAAGGTAGCCGAGTTGTTCCCGCTTGAGCAGGAGGTCCTCGGGCCCCTCGGACAGCTCCGGCACCATCTCCTCGGCCGCGCCGGTGGGGAAGCCCTGCAGGCTCAGCAGCGCCGCCTTCTGCACATCGTCCTCGACGCCCGCCAGTTCGGCCACGCCGATGCCGAGCATCTCGGCGACCTCGGCGTCCGAGGGTGTCCGGCCGAGCGCCGCGGTGAGTTCCTGTCGGGCGGCGGCACTGCGGCGCGCCCGGGCCCGCACGGATCGGCTGGCCCAGTCCTGCCCGCGCAGCTCGTCGAGCAGCGCGCCACGGATGCGTACCGCGGCGAAGCGGTGGAAGGGGATGCCGCGGGTCACGTCGAACGACCGGGCCGCGCCCAGCAGCGCGGCGAAGCCTGCCGAGGACAGGTCATCTGAGTGGACGTGGCCGGGTACCCGGTTGAGCAGCTCCCGGACCAGATGGCCAACCATCGGCATGTGTTCGCGGACGAGGTCCTCGATATCACGCGCGGACGGCGCGTCGTGGGTCGTGCCGATGGTGGCGGGGAGTTGGGTCGTGTTGGTCACGTGGTCCTCCTCGCTCATACGACCGGTTCATGAACCGGCTGACGAGGAGAACTTTTGCCGCCGAAAGGTGCAGCGGCGGCCGAACTCGGTTGCTTTTAAGGTGCTTTTCGCGAAAAAGCCTCAGATATCAGCTGATCGCGGCCGTGCGCCTGGGTGCTACCACGCCGGTGAGCTCCGCGTGTACCCAATGCATCCGCCGCACCGCGGTCTCCGGATGGTCACCGAACTCGGTGGCCACGCAGGCCGCGCAACCCTCGCTGCCGTGCAGCAGGATCATGGCGGTCACGGCCTGCTCGACGGCCGTGCGGCTGGGGCACTCGGACGGCTGCAGGTTGGAGACGAACAGGGCCTCCGCGGCCAGGTCCTTGACGATGCTGATCATGTCGGACTCCCCGATGTACGACGTCGTGCACACTGCTGGATCCGTGCCCGGCCCGGCGGCCCGCAGACGGCCTGCTGCCAGATCATCCGGGCGCACCCTCATCATCCCCGGGAACGCGGGACCGACCGGCAGCCACGCCGATCGGGCCGGTGGCGACCTTGTCGCCCACAACACCGGATAGCTCCAGATCGTGCCTGGTCACATCGGTTTTACCCTATCGCGACGACCGGCCGCCCGGCGCGTGGTTTCGCGCCAGGGCGGCCGATCGGCCGATCCGGTGTCAGGTGCCGGTGGACGGCTTGCAGTCGGGGTCGGCCTTGTCGCACGGGTCGCTCAGGTCGGGCGGTGTCGCGACGGTCGTCGTCGTCTGGGTGGCTGACGGCGTCGTGGACGGCGTCGTCGGCGGCGCGGAGGACGTCGGCGGGTTGGGATCCACCGGCTTGCTGGAGGTGCTGGCGGACGGCGACGGCGTGCTGGTCGACGTCTTGGTCGGGGTCGGACTGCTGGTCGGCCGGTTCGTCGGCCGCGAGGTCGGGTTGATCGTCACCACTCCGCCGGGCCCGACGGAGACGCCCGGCAGGGGCGTGTCGCTCGACGGCATCGCGCCCAGCCGCACGCCCCCGTTGGACAGGTGCTCGACCTGCCGCGACGGGGCGCCCGGGGTGGCCGACACGAAAGTCTCGCAGGTGCGGTTGTTGAGCGAGAACGCCAGCGGGGCCGCGTTGTTGTTGGTGTAGGTGCCGTAGATCGGCAGGGTCAGCGCCTTCTGCGGCTTCAGCGCCGCGGTCGCGAACACGGTGACGCTGTGGTCCTCCTGGCTGAGCGGCACCTTGCCGTGGCCGGAGAGCACCTGGTCGCCCGGCATGATGAACCAGAGCCGCCAGTTCTCGATCGGGCTGTCGTTCCGGTTGGCCAGCGTGACCTCGGCCTTGAACTGGCGGTTCTCGTCGGACTGCACCGCGTAGCTCACCACGCACCGGCCGGTCGCGGGCACGACGTTGGGCTGCGGCAGAGCCGCCAGATTGCGGTCACCCTGCCGTCCGGTGAAGCTGAAGCCGTACGTACCCAGGCCGAGCAGCAGCACGCCCACCACCACCACGAGGATGCGGTGGGTCTTGTTGTGCACCAGGCCGCGCGGCCGGCGGGCGGGCGCCTGGTCCTTGCCGTACGCCGGCCGCAGCGCCGGGTCGTCGCGGGACGGCGGCCCGACCGGCCCGGAGCGCAGCGCGGCGAAGCGGCTGTTGCGCACCGGCGCCGCGGGGGCGGCCTGCTCTTCCTCCTCGTCGGCCGGCTCGTCCTCCGGCGGTACGACCTGCTCGCCGGTCTCGTCGACCTCCTCCTCCGGGACGACGGCCGGAGCCAGGTCGACGCCGGCCGCCGCCAGCACCGCGCCGCGCACCTCGGGGTAGGGCCACTGGGCCGGGAGGATCGTGGTGTCCTCGATGTTTTCCGCCCAGCCTGGCACGTAGCCGCGCGCCGCGGGGGTGGCGCCCGCGGCGATCGCGGCCAGGATGCTGGCGAGTTCGGCGCTGGACGGGCGGTCGGCCGGGCGCTTCTCGAGGCAGCGCCCGATCAGCGCGTCGACCTCGGGCGGCAGGCCCTCGACCGGCGGCATCGGATCGGGCTCGGTGTACTGGTGGGCGCGCAGCAGCGCGGTGGTCGTGCCGACGTCCCAGGGGAGCTGGCCGATCAGCGTGCGGTAGACGAGCAGGCCCACCGCGTACACGTCGGTGGCCGGGCTGACCTGGCCGCCCTCGAGCCGCTCGGGGGCGAGGTAGGCGGGCGTGCCGAGCAGGCTGCCGTCGGGGTCGATGTCGTTCTCGCCGATCAGCGCCGAGATGCCGAAGTCGACGACCTTGGCTCCGGTCGGCGTGAGCATGACGTTGGCCGGGGTGACGTCGCGGTGCACGATGCCGCGGGCGTGGGCGGCGGCCAGCGCGGCGGCGACCTCGGCGGTCATCCGGACGGCCTGCTGCCAGGGCAACTTGCGCGTACGGGCGAGGACGGCGGCCAGCGACTCGCCGTCGATCAGCTCCATCACGACATACGGCACCGGCTCACCGTCGACGGTGGTGGCCTCGCCGTAGTCGTACACATTTGTGATGTTCGGGTGGCTGAGCCGCGCGGCGGCCTGTGCCTCCGCCCGGAGCCGCCGCCGGAAAGCCGGATCCGCGCTGGTCGAGGGCGGCAGCACCTTGACCGCGACCTGGCGGCCCAACACTTCGTCGAAACCACGCCACACCACTGACATCCCGCCGGCACCGAGCCGCTCGACCAGTCGATATCGACTGGCCAGCAGACTCGCACCGGGCAGGTCCGTCGTGCTCATGTGCCCCCACATGCGCGCGTTGAAGTAACACCGAGTTGCACCGCCATGCCCCTCGATGTCGGGGCGAGACCGGCCCGCCTTCGGACTGAGCATCCCCCCTCGACGGCCAGGATGTTAGCCGACGATCGGCCACTATCACGACCCCGCTACAACGGGGTCTACCTGCGGCTCGTTACCGTCCGTTTCTCGGCGGATCCGACCCGTCGCGCAACCTGCGAGAGGGCTGAAAGTCGGATGCCCGACTCAACGACTCGATCAATTGTCCGGCAACGCCCGATATGGGATCTCGGCCTCCCGAGACAACTTGAAGATTTTTCACTTTCATCCGAGGCTCGACCACCGACCGTCGTCGCGCGTTAACACATCGGAGGCCGGTAGTGAAGATCTTCGATGTTCGCCCTTCGACAATTTTTGCGATGTTGACCTGTGCAAACCCCGCTGATCGGCCGGGCCGATCGGCTGATCAGCCGATTCTGTGTGCCAACTTCCGGATCAGGGTGTCAAGCCCCCGATCCGGGGACGGATTCCGCATCGTACGCCCTAGCCGGGGACGGATTCCGAACCTGCCCGCACCGTCCGGGCCGCACCCCTGAGGTCCATGGCCGGTCCGGCGGCCGCACCGGGCGCGGGCGTGACCGGCAGCGCCGGCGCCCGCACCGGACCGCCGGGCAGCGCCCCGAGCTCGGCGAGAAACGACAGCACCGGAGCCAGCTTCTCGTACAGGATCAGCACCACGTCGCCCGGCCGGGCCAGCCGCAGCCCCGCGGTCACCGCATCCCGGTAGCCGTCCGCCCGGACCGCACACAGCGCCGGCCGCCGCGCCCGCATCTCGCGCTCCACCAGAGCCGACACCTCGGCCGGAGCCCGCCCGCGGAGGTCCTCGTCGTCGTACAGCACGGCCCTGCTCACCCCGTCCGCCACCACCTGGGCGCAGGCGGCCAGCAGGTCGTCGCGCCGGTCGCCGGGCAGGGTCACCACGGCTACGCAGCGGTCCGGTCCCCAGAGCCGGTGCAGGGTGCGCAGCGTGGCGGCGAGGGCCGCCGGGTTGTGCGCGTAGTCGACGAACAGCCCGACGTCCGCGAGCCGCAGGAGGGTGGCCCGGCCGGGGTTGTCCACCGGCGGGTCGAAGTCGGTGAGCCGGCGGATCACCGCGTCCTGCCCGGCACCCAGGGCGCGGGCCGCGGCGACCGCGGCGAGCGCGTTGGCCGCCGCGTGCGGTGCCGCTCCCCCGTACGCCCCGGGCAGTTCGGCAAGCCGCACCAGCGGCGTCCGCCGGGCCCCGGTGGCCTGCACGAGCCAGCCGTCCTGCACCAGATAGGCGGTCGCGCCCCGGGCCAGATGCTCGACGATCACCGGCTGCCGCGGGTCCAGCCCGAACCAGAGCAGCCGCTTGCGGTCGGCCCGCACCCGCGGCCGTTCGGCCAGGCTGCGCACCCACGGGTCGTCCGCGTTCAGCACCAGCGTGCCGCCGTCCCGTACCCGCTCGGCCACCAGGGCCTTCACGTGCGCCAGGTCCTCGACCGTGTGCAGGCCGTCCTGCCCGAGGTGGTCCGCCGTGATGTTGGTGATCACGCCGACGTCGGTCCAGTCGTAGCCGAGCCCCCGCCGGACCAGCCCGCCCCGCGCCGTCTCCAGCACGGCCACCTGCACCGCCGGGTCGCCGAGCACCATCTGCGCGGAGAGCGGACCGGTGGCGTCGGCGGTGTAGACGGCGCGGCCGTCGATGCGTACGTCGTCGGTGGTGGTGAGCCCCACCCGCAGCCCGCTGTCGGCCAGCAGGTGCGCGGTCAGCCGGACCACCGTGGTCTTGCCGTTGGTGCCGGTCACCGCCGCCGTGGGGATCCGGCCGTCCGAGCCGCCCGGGAACATCGCCCGCACGATCGCGTCGCCCACGTCGTGCGCCCGGCCGCGCACCGGCGCGAGGTGCATGCGCAGCCCCGGCGCGGCATTGACCTCGATCACCCCGCCGGTCACCTCGCGTTCGCCGGCGGCCGGCGGCAGCGGGTCGCCGATGTCCGGCAGCCGCAGGTCGATGCCGGCGATGTCGAGCCCGACCAGGGCGGCCACCCGCAGGCAGAGCCGGGCCACGTCGGGGTGCACCCGGTCGGTGACGTCGGCGCTGGTCCCGCCGGTGGACAGGTTGGCGCTGTCGGTGAGCCAGACCTCGGCGCCGCCGTCCGGCACGCTGGCCGGCGACCAGCCCTGCCGGTCCAGCAGCCGGACCGCCGCGTCGTCGAGGGCGATCCGGGTCAGCACCCGGGAGTGGCCGGTGCCGCGCCGCGGATCGGCGTTGACCCGGTCGACCAACTCGGCCACGGTGCGGTGGCCGTCGCCGATCACATGCGCGGCGATCCGCTCGGCCGCGGCCGCCACCTCGCCGGCCACCACGAGCACGCGATAGTCCCGTCCGCCGAGCTGACGTTCCACCACGACATCCGAGCCGGCCGCGCGGAAGGCCCGCTCCACCTCGGCCGCGGTGGTCAGGTTGAGCGTGACGTGCTCGCCCTGCCGGCCGTGCCGGGGCTTGACCACGACCGGTCCGCCCAGTTCGTCGAGCAACCGCACCGCGTCGGCGATGGTCCGGGCCGCGTCGCCGGCCGGCACCGGGACGCCGGCCTCGGCCAGCAGCCGCCGGGTGACCTGCTTGTCGCCGGCGATGTCGACGCCGATGCCGCTGGTCCGGTCGGTCATCGCGGCCCAGGCCAGCCGGCGCCGGGTGCCCCAGCCGAGGCGGACCAGGCTGAGGTCGGCGAAGCGTTCGGCCGGGATCCCGCGCCGCCGGGCGGCCGCGATGATCGCCCGGGTGCTCGGCCCGGTCGCCTCCCGCTCGGCCAGCGCGGCCAGCGCCGCCAGCCGGTCGGCCAGGGCCCCGGCGGCCCCGCCCGGACGCGGCTCGACGGTCTCGGTGACCAGCGCCACCGCGGCGGACAGCAGCTCGCGCGGGACCCGCGACTCCGGCGCCTCGTCCACCGGACACTCGATGATCACGTCGTACCGGCCCGGCTCGCCGGTCGACAGCGTGCGGCCGAAGCTGACGTCCCGGCCGATCAGCTGGGAGAGCTCGAGGCAGACGTGCTCGGTGACATGCCCGAAGTAGGTGCCGCCGCGCAGCCGGCTGACGAACCCGCCGGGTGCGCCGGCCGCGCAATGATGTTCGGCCAGGCCCGGCAGGGCCCGCAGCAGGCGTTCGGCGAAGCCGGTCACCTCGGACGTCTCGCGGCCGGTGAGCTCGTCCAGGCAGAGCCGGGCGACCATCGCGGGCCGGGACAGGTAGACGTTCGGGCCGCGGAGGCGGCGGACGTACTCGATCTTCATGCGACTGCTCCCCGTAACGCGCCGGGCGCGTCGACGTCCGGCCGGCGTCCCGTGAGATGAAAGGTGTGCCCCGCGGGCAGCACGTGGATCCGCGCGTCGACCAGGGCGATCGGGCCCGTCTCGGGGACCCGGATGTCGGTGGCGGCGCCGGCGTCGACGACCGTGACGGCGCCGCTGCCGAGCACCTCGAAGCGGTCGCCGTCGGTCAGGATCGCGGTGTCCTCGTCGATGCCGAGGCCGAGCTCGTGCGGATACAGCGCGACCGCGCTGAGCAGCCGGTTGACCCGGCCCCGCTCGGCGAAGTGCTGGTCGATCAGCACCCCGGGGAGGAACTCCAGGCCCGGGCCGGTGCGCACGCTGGACCGGCCGATGCCGGGCCCGTCGCCCGCGACGATCATCGTGGCGGACATCATGGCGGCGCCCGCGCTGGTGCCGCCGAGCACCACGGCGCCGGCCGCGACCAGTTCCTGCAGCAGCCGATCGGTGGCCGTCCCGCCGAGCACCCGGGTGATCCGCTCCTGGTCGCCGCCGGTGAAGAAGACCCCGGTGGCCTGCCGCAGCATCGCCTCGGCGGGGGCGGCGTTCGCGTCGGCGCGGGTGGTCAGCCGCAGCGCGTCGACCTGCCCGGCGCCGAGCGCGGTGAACGCCTTGCGGTGGACCGCCTCGGCGGACGAGGGCGCCGCGCTGGCCGTGGCGATCACCACGATCCGGGCGGAGCGGCCGCCCGCGAGTTCGACGAAGTGGCCGAGCAGGCCCGGACCGGCGGCACCCCCGATGATCAGCAGGCGGCCGCGGCGCGTATCGACCGGATTCGACACACGCACCTCCTCAGCCGGCCGGACTGCCCGTCCGGCCGCCCCAGCACCGCCCCATCCCCTGAGATTAAACGGAACAAAACCGAAACATCCGGCTAATCCGGGTAGTGGGACGGCTACCGGCGGCGCGCCCCCGGCCCCGGCCGGGGCACCACGGCCCGGTTGTCCGCGACGGCGTGGCCGTCCGCGCAATGGAGCTCGGCGCGCACCTGCGACCCGCAGTCGCGGTGCACGAACTCCAGCGGCGGACCGGCCGGATCGGCCAGGTAGCGGTCGCCCCAGCCGGCCACCGCGATCAGCACCGGATAGAGGTCGAAACCCTTGGGGGTCAGCCGGTACTCGTGCCGCACCCGGGCGCCCGGCTCCTGATAGGGCTCGCGGCGCAGCACCCCGTTCGCCACCAGCATGGCCAGCCGGTTGGTCAGCACCTGGCGCGGGATGCCGGTGCGCACCCGCATGTCGTCGAAGCGGCGGATCCCGTTGAAGACCTCGCGGAGCACCACCAAGGTCCACTTCTCACCGAGGATCTCCATGGCCCGGCTGATGGTGCAGCCGTCGATCGACCACGCCATGGCCGTTGTGGGATGCATGACAGCGAGGCTAGGTCTGTTTGACAGATGCAGCAAGCTGATGGGAATCTGCGTCCATGACCCAGACTCAGGATGACACGCGCACCCGCACCTTCGGCTGGACCGACCCGGCGCTGCACGCGGGCCTGGTCGGCCGTCGCAGCGGCCTGCAGCTGCTCCAGGCGATGAGCACGGGCGAATACCCGGCGCCGCCGATCATGCATCTGATCGACATGGCCAGCTTGCGCGCCGAGGAGGGCAGCGTCACCGTCGAGCTGGATCCGCAGGAGTTCCACTACAACCCGCTCGGCACGGTCCACGGCGGGGTCATCTCCACGCTGCTCGACACCGCCGCCGCCTGCACGGTGCACAGCACGCTGCCGGCCGGCGTCGGCTACACCAGCCTCGACCTCAACGTGAAGTTCCTCCGCCCGGTGACCATCGCCTCCGGCCGCCTCACCTGCACCGGCACGATCATCCAGCGTGGCCGGCGCACCGCCCTCGCCGAGGCGCGCCTGACCGACGCGCAGGGCCGGTTGCTGGCCCACGCCACGTCGAGCTGCATGCTGTTCGACCTGCCGGCAGCCTGAGGGCGCGGGCTCCGTACCTATCGGTTCAGACGCTGGCGGCGCGCCTCGCGCTTCTCCTCGAAGCGGCTCGCCTGGATCTCCAGTTCCTCCAGGTGGGCGGCGAGTTCCTCGCGCGCCTTCTCGCCCTCGGCGGTCAGGTCGGTGCGGCCGAAGATGTTCCACTGGCGCAGCACCGGCTGCAGCACCTCGTCGCGGTGCTGGCGCAGGTCGTAGATGCCGGCCAGGGCGATCGACAAGGCCTTGCGGCCGAAGCCCTCGATGTTGGCGCCGGGCATCTGGAAGTCCGCCACCACGTCGGCGACCGCGCGCATCGCGTGGTCGCCGTCCAGGTCGAAGGCCGCGGCCAGCAGGTTGCGGTAGAAGACCATGTGCAGGTTTTCGTCGGCCGCGACGCGGGCCAGCAGCTGCTCGGCGACCGGGTCGCCGGTGGCCTTGCCGGTGTTGCGGTGCGAGATGCGGGTGGCCAGCTCCTGAAAAGCCACATACGCGATCGAGTGCAGGATCTCGTCGTCGTGCGCGTTCGCGTAGCCGGCCTGCATGTGGTCCATCCGGGCGCGTTCCAGGGCGACCGGGTCGACGGCGCGGCTGACCGTCAGGTAATCGCGGATGGCGATGCCGTGCCGGCCCTCCTCGGCGGTCCAGCGGTGCACCCAGGTGCCCCAGGCGCCGTCGCGGCCGAAGAGCGTGGCGATCTCGTGATGGTACGAGGGCAGGTTGTCCTCGGTGAGCAGATTGACGATCAACGCCGTACGGGCGACATCGGGCAGTTTCGAGTCGTCGGCCCGCCACGGCTCGCCGTTGAGGATGCCGTCGAACGTGCGGCCCTCGCTCCACGGCACGTACTCGTGCGGGAACCACTCCTTGGCCAGCGAAAGATGCCGGTCGAGGTTGCTGGCCACCACGGATTCCAGCTCGATGAGCAGGGCGGTCTGGTCCACGATCACTCCTACGGTTGCGTAACCTACGCTACCGTAGCCTCTTACCCACGAGTATCCACGTTATGTCGCGGACGACACCTCGGGGCGCAGATCCGCGGCCGGCGGCGCCCACGTCGCCGCGTCGGCCTCCACCTGCTCGCCGGAGCGGATGTCCTTGACCGTGTCCGCCGCCTCGGCGAGGCCGGGGAACCAGACGAACGGGATGCCGCGCCGGTCGGCGAACTGGATCTGCTTGCCGAACTTCGCCGCGGTCGGGGCCACCTCGGTGGGGATACCCCGGCGGCGCAACGCCTGGGCGATCCGGTCGCAGTCGGCCCGCCGCTCCTCGCTGGGCAGCGCGACCACCACGCAGGTCGGCACCGAGCGGGAGACGGTCAGCGCGTTCTGCCCGAACAGGATGCCCAGCATGCGGGACACGCCGATCGAGATGCCCACGCCCGGGAAGCGCTGGCTGCCGGCCGACGCCAGGTTGTCGTAGCGGCCGCCGGAGCAGATCGAGCCGAACCGCTCATACCCGCGCAGCTGGGTCTCGTAGACGGTGCCGGTGTAGTAGTCGAGTCCACGAGCGATCTTCAGCTCCGCGACCACCAGGCCGGGCGCGTGTTCGCGGGCCGTCTCGACCACCCGGACCAGCTCCTCGAGGCCCTCGTCGAGCAGCGGGTCGACGACCCCGAGCTTGCGGACCGCCTCCACGAAGGACGCGTCCTCGGCCGAGATCGCGGCGAGCTCCAGGCACGCCGCCGCCTGCGCGTCGGTGGCGCCGGCGGTGGCGACCAACTGCTCGGCCACCCGGGCCGGTCCGATCTTGTCGAGCTTGTCGACGGTGCGCAGCACCTGGTCCGTGTCGGACAGCCCCAGGCCGCGGTAGAAGCCCTCGCACACCTTGCGGTTGTTGACCTGGATGCGAGCCGCCGGGATGGGCAGCCCGCCCAGCGCGTCGCCGATCACCAGCGGCATCTCGGTGTCGAAGTGGAACGGCAGCGTGTCCCGGTTGACCACGTCGATGTCGGCCTGCAGGAACTCGCGGTACCGCCCCTCCTGCGGGCGCTCGCCACGCCACACCTTCTGGATCTGATAGCGGCGGAACGGGAACTGCAGCTTGCCCGCGTTTTCCACCACCCAGCGGGCGAACGGCACGGTCAGGTCGAAGTGCAGGCCGAGCTGATCGTCGTCCTTGCTCTGCTCGTCCGCCTGGAGCCGGCGCAGCAGGTAGACCTCCTTCGAGGTCTCCCCCTTGCTCAACAACGTGTCGAGCGGCTCGACCGAGCGGGTCTCGAGCGGCGCGAAACCGTACAGCTCGAAGGTGGACCGGATCCGGTCGAGCACGCGCAGCTCGATCATGCGCTGGGCAGGCAGCCATTCGGGGAAGCCGGAAATGGGCACGGTGGGAATCTCCTCGGAAAGAAGGTCAGAGACCGCGGCCGGGCGCGGCGACCAGCTCCCGCAGGTACGGGTTTTGGGCGCGCTCGCGGCCGATGGTGGTGGCCGGTCCGTGGCCGGGCAGCACGACGGTGTCGTCGGCCAGCGGCAGGATCTTGTCCCGCAGGCTGGTCATCATCGTCGTGGTGTTGCCGCCCGGCAGGTCGGTACGCCCGATGGAGCCGGCGAACAGCACATCCCCGGAGAGGCAGATCTGCTCGGCCTCCCAGGACGAGCCGGCGCCGGGCAGCCGGAACAGCACCGACCCGCCGGTATGGCCGGGCGCATGGTCGACGGTGAGCTCCAGGCCGGCGAGGCTGAGCGTCGCGCCGTCGGTGAGCTCGGCGACGTCCTCGGGCTCCGTGTACGGCAGGCGGCCGCCGAACAGCTGGGTGAGATCCATGCTCAGGCCCTTGGCGGGGTCGGCCAGCATCTCCCGGTCGGCGGGATGCACGTACGCCGTGATGCCGCGCGCGCCGCAGACCGGCGCGACCGAGAAGGTGTGATCGAGGTGGCCGTGGGTGAGCAGCACCGCGGCGGGGAACAGCCGGTGCTCCGCGAGCACCGCGTCGAGCTGGTCGAGGACCCCGATGCCGGGATCGACGACCACGCATTGCTCGCCCGGGCCGGCGGCCACCACATAGCAGTTGGTGCCGAAGGCGTCGGCCGGGAAGCCGGTGACGAGCACGACGAGTCCTCTTCCACAAAGCAGGCTGATAAAACGGGAGCGAATCGTAACGAGCCTAGCCCGCCGGGCGCACACCACTTTCTCAGGAGGTACCCGTACACTCTTGCGGGCGTGTGACGTGGGTCGTATGAGAGGACAGCGTTCGGTGGCATCCAGCAAGGACCGGCAGCGCAAGCTCGCCCGGGCAAAGCTCGATCGGCAGATGGCACGCCGGGCTGCCCGCGAGCGCCGCCGTCGCCGGATCCTGGCCGGCGTGGGGTCGGGTGTCGCGGTGCTGCTCATCGTGGCCGGCGTCGCGTGGATCGGCGGGGCGTTCGACTCCGACGACACCAAGACGAGCGAGGCTCAGGACGTGTGCGCCTGGACACCGCAAAGCGCGACGACCAACACCAACCTCAAAGAGGTCGGCACCCCGCCGACCAAGGGCATGCCCACCAGCGGTACGCAGACGATGACCGTCACCACCAACCAGGGCGCACCCATCGTGGTCAGCCTGGACAACACGCTCTCCCCGTGCGGCGCCGCCGACCTGGCCTATCTCGCCGGCAAGAAGTTCTACGACAACACCGACTGCCACGAGATCACCACGTACGGGGCGGTGCACTGCGGCGACCCGTCCGGCACCGGCATGGGCGGCCCGACCTACTCGGTCTACGGCGAGAACGTGCCCGACGCGCCGCAGCCGAGCGCCTCGCCCAGCGCCCCCGCCGCCAAGGCCCCGATCTATCCGAAGGGCACGGTCGCGCTGATCGGCAGCCCGCCCGGCGCCAACAGCAGCCAGTTCCTCATCTTCTTCAAGGACTACAGCCCGGCGAAACCGGAGTATTCGATCGTCGGTTCGGTTACCGGTGGCATGGACACGGTGACAAAGATCGGAAAGATCCCGACCGAGAAAGACTCCGCGGGCGACGCGGTGAAGCCGAAACAAAAGATCACGATCACGAGCCTGACCGTCGGCGACGCGCCCACTCCGGCGTCCGCATCCCCGGCGGCCAGCACCCAGTCCTAGTTACCCAAGGCCGAACACCCCAGCAGGAGGAACACCGTGTCGTCGATCAAGGACCGGCAGCGCGCGGCGGCGCGGGCCCGGCTCGAGAAGGAGATGGCCGAGCGCGCAGCGGCCGCCCGCAAGCGCCGCCAGCGACAGGCGATCATCGGCTCGGCGATCGCGGTCGTGGTCATCACCGGTGCCGCCGTGTGGATCGTCTCCGCGGTCAACAAGGACGACAAGAAGGGCAGCACCAACGCGGCCGCCAGCACGATCCCGGCCGGCCAGGTCGCCTGCACCTGGACGCCGGCTCCCCCCGGCGGCGGCAAGGTCAAGGATGTCGGGACGCCCGCGCCTACCGCGCCCAACACCGGCACCGCGACGCTGACCATGGACACCAACCTCGGCGCGGTCAAGGCCACCCTGGACCGGTCCAAGGTCCCGTGCACCGCGGCCAGCTTCGAATACCTGGGCGGCAAGAAGTTCTGGGACAACAGCAAGTGCCACCGGCTGGTCAACAAGGACAAGTTCCGGGTGCTGCAGTGCGGTGACCCGTTCGCCACCGGCAAGGGCTGGCGGCAGACCGACGGCCAGGGCGGCCCGAGCTACACGATGGCCGAGGAAAACCTGCCCACCGGCGCGAAAGACCCGTACCCCGCGGGCTCGATCGCGATGGCCAACGTCGGCCAGCCCAACAGCACCGGCGGCCAGTTCTTCATCTGCGCCGAGGACACCCAGCTGCCGGCCAACTACACGCTGCTCGGCAAGATCACCACGGGTATGGACATCATCAAAAAGGTGGTCAAGGCCGGCGACGACGGCGCCTTCGAGCCGAACCCCGGCGGCGGGCACCCGAAGACCGAGGTCGTCATCAAGACGCTGACGGTCGCCGCGGCCTGAGCAACCGGTTGATCTGAATGGGGGCGGGACATCCCGCCCCCATTTTTCATGCCCCGCTGGTCACCCGGTAGGCGTCGAAGACACCGTCCACCTTGCGCACCGCCGCCACCAGGTGGCCCAGGTGCTTCGGGTCGGCCATCTCGAAGGTGAACCGGCTGACCGCCACCCGGTCGCGGGTCGTGGTCACCGTCGCGGACAGGATGTTGACCCGTTCCTCGGACAGCACCCTGGTCACGTCGGCCAGCAGCTTGTGCCGGTCGAGCGCCTCCACCTGGATCGCCACCAGGAAGGTCGAGGCGCTGGTCGGTTTCCAGGTGACCTCGACGACCCGCTCGCTCTGCTCGCGCAGATCCTCGGCGTTCGCGCAGTCCTCCCGGTGCACGCTCACCCCGCCGGAGCGGGTGACGAAGCCGAACACCGCGTCGCCCGGCACCGGGGTGCAGCAGCGGGCCAGCTTGACCCACACGTCGCTGACGCCCTTGACCACCACGCCCGGGTCCTGCGCACTGCTGCGGTTGCGCGGCGGCCGGGTCGCGACGGCGGTCTCGGCGATGTCCTCGACCGCGCCTTCCTCGCCGCCGAAGCCGGCGACGAGCTTTTGCACGACGGACTGCGCCGACACGGTGTTTTCGCCGATCGCCGCGTAGAGCGAGGCGACATCGGGCAGGTGCAGGTCGCGGGCGATCGTGGTGAGGTTTTCGTTGGTCAGCATGCGCTGCAGGGGCAGGCCCTGCTTGCGCATCGCCTTGACGATCGCCTCCTTGCCGTCCTCGATCGCCTCCTCGCGACGCTCCTTGTTGAAGAACTGCCGGATCTTCGTACGGGCTCGGGGGCTCTTGACGAAGCCCAGCCAGTCCTGCGTCGGGCCGGCGGTCGCCGACTTCGACGTGAAGATCTCGATGACGTCGCCGTTGGAGAGCGTCGACTCGAGCGGCACCAGCTTGCCGTTGACCCGGGCGCCGATGCACTTGTGCCCGACCTCGGTGTGCACCGCGTACGCGAAGTCGACCGGTGTCGAACCCGTCGGCAGCGGGATGACGTCGCCCTTCGGCGTGAAGACGTAGACCTCCTGGCTGGACAGGTCGAAGCGCAACGCGTCGAGGAACTCGCTCGGGTCGCTCGCCTCGCGCTGCCAGTCGAGCAGCTGCCGCAGCCAGGTCATCTCGTCGATGTGCGCCGGCGGGCCGACGATCGTCGCGCCCTTCTGCTCCTTGTACT
>Ga0070668_100001485_pt1 | contig 16932 bp, 17 predicted proteins | sample KBSS43metaG_FD_64661 | JGI IMG/M metagenome (GOLD analysis project Ga0070668, IMG submission 64661) | Switchgrass rhizosphere microbial communities from Kellogg Biological Station, Michigan, USA - KBS S4-3 metaG | ecosystem: Host-associated > Plants > Roots > Rhizosphere > Soil ... | reverse complement strand
GTCAGGTGACGGACCTGGGGAGCCAGTGGTGGGTCACCGAGACCTCGCTGAAGCCGCATGCGGTGGGCCGCTTCGCCCAGCCCGCAGTATGGCTGTTGCAGCAGCTCATCGCCGAACATGGCCTGACGGCCGACGAGATCGAGGGCGTCGAGGTGCGCACCTTCGAGACCGCCGCCGGGCCCTGGTTCAGCGGCCAGCGCATCCCGGAAAACCCCATCGACATGCAGTTCTCCATCCCGCTGGCGCTGGCCTCCGTCGCCCACGGCCTGGACCTGGGGCCCAGGTCCCAGACCATGGCGCGGGTGACGGATCCGCGGATCAACAACTTCGCGGCCAAGGTCCGGGTGAGCGTGAATCCGGAGGCTGCTGTCGAGATTCATCGCCAGATGACGGCCGACGGGCGCATGCGGGCGATCCCCAACGAGGTGGAGGTGAGGGCCCGCGGCCGCACCTTCCTGGCCAAGGGCGCCTACGCCAAGGGCGATCCGTGGACAGAAGCCAGCCGAATGACCGACGCCGACCTGCGCGGGAAGCTCGAGCTCTATGCCGAGGGCGTGCTGGCGCCGGAAAAGGTGAGAGGGCTGGCCGCGGCCCTGTTCGAACTGGAGGACGCGGCCGACGTGCGCGCCGGGCTTTCCGGCGTCCTGGCTTGAGCGCGGCTGAAAGGCGGGGGGAAGTCATGAGCGGCCCGAAGCTCGTTCGGTTCGACGTCACCCGGGCGGTGGGCTCCGAGACCCGGCAGAGCGTCGCCGCCTGGCTCTTCCTGCCGCCGAAGGACCGCATCAGCAGCGCCACGCGCCTGATCGTCTGCCTGCCGGGCGGAACCTATGACAAGCGGTACTACCACCTCGAGATCCCGGACCACCCGGGCTACAGCATGGCCGGGCGCCTGGCCCGGGCCGGGCACGTGGTGCTGTCGGTGGACCACTGGGGGATGGGCGAGAGCACCCGGCCCGAGAACGTCTGCGACATCACCCCCGAGCGGGTGGCGGCCGCCAACCATGCGCTCACCGTGGAGGCGCTCTATCGGCTCGAGCGGGGGATGCTCGACCGCAGCCTCGCGCCGATCGTGGGGGCGTTGAGCGTCGGCGTCGGCCACTCCATGGGCGGCATGCTCACCGTCCTGCAGCAGGCGGCGCACCGCAGCCACGCCCAGATCGCCATCCTCGGCAAGTCCATGCTGCGCATCGACCGCACGGACTTCCTGGGCGAGGGCAAGTCACCCGACACCATCGACCCCAACGGCTACTACATGCCGGATCGCGCCAACCTGCGCCGGGTGTTCTATTGGGAGGACGTGCCCGTGGCGGTGATCGCCGCCGACACCGCCGCCCAGGTGGAGACGCCCGGGACGCTGGTGGCGCGCACCACCGCCTCCGAGGTGGCGACCCAGGCCGCATCGACCATCGACGTGCCGGTGTTCCTGGGCATCGGCGAGCGGGACACCGCGCCCCAGCCGCACGACGAGCCGCGGTATTACCCGGTATGCCCGGACATCACCCTCTACCTGCTGCCGCGCTCGGCCCATTGCCACAACTTCGCCTCCACGCGCGAGCGGCTGTGGGACCGGCTGCTGGCGTGGATCCCGACGGTGGTGTGACGCCTGTCCCGGAAGGCAAGTTCCTCGAGCAAGTCGGGCATGCGCCTGTCACGCGTTCAACCTCGCGGCGACCCGTTCCTGCTGGCGGCGTCGGATGGCGAACTCGACGAGCGCCAGCCGGTCGTTGCCGAAGTACATGTCGGTGTCGTCCACGAAGATGGTGGGCGAGCCGAAGCCGTTGCGCTCCATCAGCTCCTCGGTGTTGTCCCAGAGCTTCTGCTTGACCTCGGGCTTGGCGATCTCGGCCAACAGCCAGTCGGCGTCGACGTCCGCCCGCTGGCAGATCCGGGTCAGCACCTCGTCCTTGGCCAGGTCCTGGCCGTCGACCCAGAGCGCCTCGAAGGCCGCGGTGGCGAACGCCACCATCTTGCCGAGCGGCTGCATGACGATGCAGGCGCGCATGCACTTCACCGCATTGACCGGATGGCCGCAGGCCGGCGGGTGGTTGATGACGATGCCGGAGAAGCGGGCCCAGTCCTGCATGTCCTTGTGGGTGTACTCCGACTTGCGCGGCACCGGCGGGTTGGCGCGGTTCTCGTAGACTGGCATGTTCACCTTGTTGAACACCCCGCCCACGATGATCGGCTTCCAGATGATCGGCACGCCCAGGCGCTCGGCCATGGGCTGCAGGTTGTGGAAGCCCAGGTAGGTCCACGGGCTCGAGCAGTCGAAGTAGCATTCGACCTTGACGGTGTCGCCCTCGGCCATCTCTCGTACCTCCTCAGTCCTGTCCGGCGCCGATGCCGAAGATCTTCTTGCGCATCTCGGCGCTTTGCGGCGGCGCATTGGCGTAGATGTCCTTGCCGACGGCGAGACCGCGCTGCAACGCCTCACGGACCCGCAACATGGCGAACCAGGCCTTCACGTGCGGATAGTCGTCGAGGGTCAGCTTCTGGGCCTTGTGCGTCATGATCCACGGGAAACAGGCCATGTCGGCGATCGTGTAGTCGGGCCCGGCCACATAGGCGCCGGTCTTGGCGAGCTGGCGGTCCAGCACGCCGTAGACCCGCTTGGCCTCCCCCCGGAAGCGGTCGATGGCGTAGGGGTGCTTCTCCTCGGCGTAGAGGATGAAGTGGCCGTGCTGGCCCAGCGTCGGGCCCAGGTGGGCGATCTGCCAGGCCGTCCACTGGATGGCGCTGAACCGGCCGGCGAGGTCCTTCGGCAGGAACCGGCCCGTCTTTTCGGCCAGATAGATCAGGATCGCCGCGCTCTCGAAGATCGGCAGCGGCGGGCCGCCGCCGTCCGGCGCGTGGTCGATGATCGCCGGAATGCGGTTGTTGGGGCTGACGGCGAGGAACTCCGGCGTGTAGTGGTCGCCCTGCGACAGGCGGATCGGCCGGATTTCGTACGGCAGGCCGCACTCCTCCAGCATGATGGTGACCTTCCAGCAGTTGGGGGTCGGCCCGTACAGCACCTCGATCATCCGCGTCCTCCGCGCTCGCGCACCTGCACGGTCTCCGCCGCGTCATCGGTTGTCCAGGCGATCAACCGCTGGTTCTGCGCCGCCGCGACGGCGATGGCGCCCTCTGTGTCGCCCGCCTCCACCGCCGTCACGATGTCGCGCAGGCCGCGTACATAGATCGCCAGCCGGGCCGCGTTGAGCGACAGGCCGGCGGAGTTCGCGCCATAGGCCTGCGACGTCTGCATGAAGAGGGCCAGCGCCGGATTGCCGGCCAGCTGGCCGACCAGCCGCCAGAAGGCGTTGATCGCCCGGATCGCGCTTGGGATGTCGGTGATCCGCCGCAGGTGGCCGCAACTGTCGAGGTAGGCGCCGAGCCTTCCCCGCTCGGTGGGGTCCGGCTTCAGGGCGACCTGGCGCAGCGCCTCGGTCTGCAGCGGAAACTGGGCGCGCAGGACGTCGGCGAAGCTGGCGCCCTGCGCGAGCAGGTAGATGCCCGCCATCCGGGCCACCACCTCGGCGCTGGGCCTGCGGCCGAAGAAGCCGCCGCCGACGCCGCGACGGATCACCAGCAATTCCTCGTACTCCAGCAGGCGCGCGGCCTGGCGGAAGGTCGGCCGGCTGATGCCCAGCCGCTGGATGAGGTCGTCTTCGGACCCCAGGAACATGTCGCCGTCCGAGCGGCGCAGGATCTCGTTGCGCAGGGCCTTGGCGGCGGTCACGGCGACGGAGGAGGACTGGATCGGCGCAAGCTCGCCCAGTCCCAGCTCCTCGTCGCGATCACCAACCATCCGCCGCCCCGCAGGCTCTATTGACGTATTTGAGTTAACTCTTATCGTTCCGGCAATTCAAGCGCCCGGAGGCCGCATGTTCAACGCCGACTACATGTTCGATCGCAACCTGCTGAAGGGGAAGATCGCCCTGGTCACGGGCTCCACTGCAGGGATCGGCGCACGCACCGCCGAGCAGCTCGCCCGGGCCGGCTGCGACCTGGTGATCCTGAACGGCCGTTCGGAAACCTCCGGCCTGGAAATGAAGGCCGAGCTGGAGGCGCTGGTCCCCTACAGCCGGTTCGTGTTCTGCGCCGCCAACTACAACCGGATCGAGGAGGCGGAGCGGCTGTTCGATTTCGCCAAGTCCCGCGGCGGCGTCGACATCTTCGTGCACACCTGCATGGCCGAGGGCGCCAACGGGCTGCGGCCGTTCATGGAATCGACGCGGAAGGACTGGGAGGCCACCATCGCCGGTCTGTTCCTCAGCCTGCTGGAATGCACCCACCGGGCGGTCCCTCAGATGATGGCCAAGGGCGGCGGGGCCATCGTCTCCTTCGCCTCCGACGCGGCCAAGGTGGCGACCCCGGGCGAGGCGGTGAACGGCGGGGCGCTGGCGGCCAACGTCATGTTCTGCCGGGCGGCGGGCCTGGAGTTGGCTCGCCACAATATCCGCGTCAACGCCGTCACCCCGTCGATCACCCGGGGAACCAAGACCTACGACAAGGTCATGGCCGGCGGCTTCTCCAAGAAGCTGTTCGAGAAGGCCGAGAGCCGGGCGCGCCTGGGCGTCGCCTCGGCCGAGAACGTGGCCCCGATGGCGGTGTTCCTGGCCAGCCCGCTGGCCTCGCACATCACCGGCCAGGTGGTGAGCGTCAACGGCGGCATCTCGGCGGCCTGAGGGCGGCCTCAGAAGTCCGTGCCGCCATCGATGTTGATCGTCGCCCCGGTCATGTAGGCGGCGCGCTCGGACAGCAGGAAGGCCATCAGCTCGCCCGCCTCCTTCGCCTGGCCCGGGCGGCGCAGAGCCACCGGCATCTTGAACTGCTTCTCCATCACGTCGGCGGAGGCGTCCTCGCGGGACAGGCCCTTCTCCCGCATGGTCTCGGTGATGCGCGCGGCGACGCGCTCGGTCTCGAAGGCGCCCGGGCAGACGCAATTGGCGCGGACGCCTTGGCCGCCGTAGGTCTTGGCGAGGTTCTTGGTGAAGTTGACCAGGGCGCTCTTCAGCGAGGCGTAGGGGAACAGGAAGCTCTTGGCCGCGCGGACCGAATAGGCCGCCGTGGTCACGATCGAGCCGCCGCCCGCCGCCGTCAGGTGCGGGACCACCGCCCGGCAGGCGCGCACCGTGCCCATCACCACGTCGTCGAAATTCGCCTGCCAGTCGTCGTCGGTGGCGCTCAACAGGTCGCCGTTGTTGTCCGTGAGGCCGCTGGTGACCAACAAGCCGCGCGGCGCGCCGAACTTCGCAACCGCCGCCTCCACGGCCGCCTCCGTGCTGCCGCGCCGGGACCCGTCGGCGGCGAAGCCCTCGGCGTCGACGCCATGCTCGCTACGCAGGGCCGCGGCGACCTCGGTGAGCGTGCTCTGGGTGCGGGAGATCAGCGCCAGCCGCGCGCCCTCCGCCGCCAGGATCTTCGCCGTCTCCAGCCCCATCCCCTTGGTGCCGCCCACCAGGATGTAGGTCCGCCCTTTGACGCCCAGGTCCATCGCCGTCTCCCTAAAGCCCTTTGGTCGCCCCGCCGTCGAGGTCGATGATCGCGCCCTGCAGCAGTTCGCCGTCGGGCGAGACAATATAGGCGACCAGGGACGCCACGTCCTCCGGCCGCCCCAGGCGCACTGCGCCAACCTGGCGGATCCTGCGTTCCAGCCCTTCCAGGGGATCGCTCGCGCCCGCCGCGCCGACCGTACGCTCCACCCGCGGCGTGCGGATCAGCCCGGGGTTGATGGCGTTGACCTGCACCCCGTCGACCACGCCGCGTTCGGCCAGGGACTTGGTGATCGCCATCAGCGAGGCGCTGAGCGCGCCGGTCATGACGTTGCCGAAGGTCGGCGTCCGCGCGCCGATCCCGCCGATGTTGACGATGGAGCCGCCGGCCTTCAGCGCCGGCCAGCAGGCGCGGCAGAGGCGGATGGCGCCGAACACCTTGACCGCGAAGCCGGCCTCCCACTGGTCGTCGGTGAGGGTGAAGAAGTCGTCGTTGCGGGTCAGGCTTGCGCAGTTGACCAGGATGTCCACCCCGCCCAGCGCCTCGGCGGCGAAGGCGGCCACCGCCTCGCCGGACGCCCGCGTCGAGAGGTCCACGGCCAGCCGCTCGGCGCGCCCGCCGGCGGCGCGGAGGTCGTCCCGCACCCGATCCAGCGCCTCGCCGTCGCGGGCGACCAGCAGCACCTGCGCCCCCTCCGCCGCGAGCCGGCGGGCGATCGCCTCCCCGATGCCGCTGTTGGCGCCGGTGACGACTGCGCGGCTGCGACGAAGGCCCGCCATCAACGCCGTTTGAAGGTGACGCCCGCCACCTCGCGGTCCCAGGTCGCCGGCGTCTTGCCCTCGGCGCGTAGCTGCTCCTTCAACACCTTGCCGGTGGCGCTGCGCGGCAGGCTCTCACGGAACTCCACGTACTGCGGGACGGCGAAGTAGGGCACCTGGTCGATCGACCAGCGGCAGAGCTCTTCCTCGGTGACCGCAACGCCGGGCTTGATCTCGGCGGTGACCTTCACCTCGTCCTCGCCCATGGGCGAGAGCACCGCGTGGATCGCCACGTCCTGGATCGCCGGGTGCTCGCGGAACACCGCCTCCATCTCGTGGGTGGAGATGTTCTCGCCGCGCCGGCGGATGTAGTCCTTCTTGCGGTCGACGAAGAAGAAATAGCCGTTCTCGTCGATGCGGCCGATGTCGCCGGTGTGGAACCAGAGGTTGCGCCAGACCTTCACCGTGTCGGCCGGCCGGCCCCAGTAACCCTGGAACATGATGTTCGGTCGCCGCGGGCGGCAGACGATCTCGCCAGGCGTGTTGACCGGCAGCTCGTTGTCGTTGTCGTCGAAGATCTTGACCTCGAAGTCGCGGCCGGGCCGGCCGGAGCTGCCGGGCGGACCGGGCGGATCGCCGGCGCCCAGGCCGCTGATCGTGGCGGCCTCGGTCATGCCGTAGCCGGTGGCGCCCGAGACGTTCACGCCGAACCGCTCGCGCCAGATCTTGACCACCGGCGGCGAGAACGGCGAGGCCTGGACGCGCCGCAGCCTGCCGTAGTAGCGCTTCGCCGATTCGTTGTCCGGCGCGTCGGCGATCAGCGAGGCCATGGACCCCAACAGGGCCACAGCGGTGGCGCCGGAACGCTCGATGTCCGGCCAGAAGGCCGAGACCGAGAAGCGCGGCGTGATGGCCGCCCGGCACTGGGCGATCAGGGCGCCCAGCACCGAGACGCCGATGGCGTTCAGGTGGAACAGAGGCAAGGGCGTCCAAAGAACGTCGTCGGCGGCGTTGCCGCGGCTCAGCATCGCGTTCCAGCCCATGCTGCAGGCGTGGTTGTGCGACACCATGCAGCCCTTTGAGGCGCCGGTGGTGCCCGAGGTGTAGACCAGCATGGCGAGCTGATCGGGTGTCGCCCTGTCCTCGATCGGGCCGCCGTCCTTGACCCGCAGGTCGTCCAGCGCGCCGGAGGTGATGCTCGGCAGGCTGGGCGCGACGCCGTCCCGGGCGAACATGTGGCGGATGTTCGGGAGCTGGTCGGCGATGGCGGCGGCGCGGTCGCAGTATTCGGCTTCGGCGATCAGCACCGCGGCGGAGCAGTCATGCACCTGGGCGCGCAGGAATTGGCCGCGAAAGGCGGTGTTCACCGGGGCGCTGACGGCGCCCAGCTTGTTGATCCCCAGCCAGACGGTCACCGCGTCGATGTTGTTGTCGAGGATGGTGGCCACGGTCTGGCCCGGCTCGACGCCCAGCCTCTTCAGGCCGTGGGCGATCTCCGTGGCCGCACGGTCGACTTCGGCGTAGGTGTGGAGATCGCCGCTGAAGTCCAGGAACACCCTGTCGGGGACCGCCGCCACCGCGCGGGCGAGGGCGCCGGTGATGGTGTCTTGCGGATTGACGCCAGTGCGGCGGCCCTCCTCGATCATCTCCTCCAGCGTGCGCATCGTCACTTGGGCTCGTCGCGCATGTAGACCGCGCGCTTCGGCTTCTCGAGCACCCGGCGCAGCATCGGCTCGAACGCCTCCAGCGGCATGGAGTCGAAACCGGTCTCGAAGCTGTTCTGGTCGTAGAGGCGGCAGAACTGCGCGGTGTGCTCGAAGTGCGGATGGCCGCGGAACTGCTCGCGCATGTCCCGGTCCAGGCCCAGGTGGTGGAAGTAGTAGTAGCCCTGGAAGATGGTGTGGTTGGCGACCATCCAGTGGTTCGCCTCCGAGACGTAGGGCCCCAGCATGGCGGCGGCCATGTCGGCGTGGTTCGACGGGCACATCAGGTCGCCGATGTCATGCAGCAGGGCGCAGACGACGTACTCCTCGTCGCGGCCGGCCCGCTGGGCGCGGGTGGCGGTCTGCAGGCAGTGCTCCAGCCGATCGACGGCGAAGCCGCCGGCGTCGCTGCGCAGGGCGCGCATCTGCTCCAGGACGCGGTCCACATAGGCGTTGCGGAACGCGACCCCGCCGGCGAGCACCCTTCGCCAGTCCTCGGCGGTGCTCTCCGCCATGGTGGCGAAGGTCGCCCGCGGCGCCACATCGACGTCCATGGGGTCAATCCTCCTTGACGAGCAGCATGGCCCCCGCAAGCGGGCCGCCGGCGGTCGAGGTGGCCACCACCTTCGGGTCGCCCTTCACCTGACGATCGCCGCCGCGGCCCCAGAGCTGGGTGCAGGCCTCGTGGACCGCGCCATAGGCGTGCAACCGGCCGGCGGAGAGGGCGCCGCCGCTGGTGTTCACCGGCAACTCGCCTTCCAGGGCGATGCGCTTGCCGCCCTCGATGAAGTCCTTGGCGCCGTAGCGTTCGCAGAAGCCGAAGTTCTCCAGCCAGTTGATCGTGTGGAAGGAGAAGCCGTCGTAGAGCTGGGCCATGTCCACGTCCTTGGGCTTCAGGTCCGTGCGGCTCCACATCATCTCCGCCACGTGCGGCTGGGCCTGGGTGGGCAGGCAGTCGAGCTGGGTCCAGGAGTTGCGGTACTCCATGGACGAGCCGACCGCCTCGATCCGCACGGGCGTGTTGCGCAGGTCCTTCGCCACGTCCATGCGCGAGACGATGATCGCGGTGCAGCCATCGATGGGCACGTCGCAGTCGTAGATGCGCAACGGCCCCGCGATCCGCTGCGAGGTCATGTAGTCGTCGAGGGTGATGGGCGTACGGTAGATCGCGGCCGGGTTCAGCGAGGCGTTGCGCCGCTGGTTGATGGAGATCTGGGCGATCTGCTCGGGCTTGATGCCGGAATTGTGGACGTACTTGTTGAAGAACAGCGACTGCTGCAGCGCCGCCGCATAGTTCCAGTAGGGCGCGTACCAGGCGAAACCGCCGCCCTGGCGCTGACCGGCCTTCAGCAGGGAGTTGGCGAAGGCCTTCTTGCGCGCGGTGGCCTCATACATGGTGCGGAAGATCAGCACGTTCTTGCAGAGGCCCGCCGAGATCGCGCCGACAGCGTTGAAGACGGCGCCGTACTGGCCCGGGGCCTCGCCGCCGCCCTCGTACCATTTCACCTTCAGCCGCAGGGCGTCCTGCAGGCCCGCGCAGCCCACCGGCGAGAAGCCGGATTCGTCGCCGCGGTCGCCGGGCCAGGTGGCGACGCCGTCGATGTCGGCGCGCGTCAGGCCGGCGTCCTTGATGGCTTCCATGCAGGCGTCGACCGTCAGGCGCAGCGCCGAATGCTCCGACCCGCGGGTGACCTTGGACTGGCCGACCCCGGTGATGGCGGTGTTCTTTTCCCCGTAGTTGCTGGCGGGCATCTTACTTGGACTCCGGCTCGAAGAAGGGGATCCAGAGGTCTTCGTGCTGCTCGAAGACCACCTTGACCGGCATGTCCATCGTGACGCTGTCCGGATCGCAGCCCACGATGTTGGTGATCAGCTGGACGTCGTCCTGCTCGGCGATGCGCACGATGGCCAGAACGAAGGTCTCCGGCAGGCCCGGCACCCACTGCTTGTAGTTGATGGTGAAGCTGGTGACGAAGCCCTTGCCCGAGACGGCCTCGGGCTCGACGTTCACGCTCTCGCACTTGGGGCAGAAGCGCACCGGGGTGTGGACGTAGTAGCCACAATCCTGGCAGCGGAAGATCGCCAGCTGGCCCTTCGCGCCCCAGGTCCAGAAGGCCTCGTTGTCCTTGTCGATCACCGGCAGGGCGCGCGCCGGCGCCCCCGGGGGCGTGATCGTGCTCCCGCTCTTCGTTTCGGTATCCAGCATCGCGTCCGTCACCTTTGTCGCCATGGCCGCGGGGGGCGGCCGCATCTCGGAAGCCGCGCCGCGCCGGCAGGATGAGGGACGCCCTCGGCTGGGCGCGCAGACGCGCCCCGACGTTCCCATCACCTTGCCCGCGCCGCACGCAGGTCTGTTGGTGTTGGCCGGCGGGGCCGTCGGGCCCACCGGCGATCGCTTGCGTGCCCATTCGCCCTTGCGACGTCCCTCGATCGGGACAGTCGGGCGTGCGCCTCGCCGCTAGTTGCTAGCCTATCCTTTCGCCTGTCAACGGCGGGGCGGCTGCTTTCCGCCCGAGCGCGGGCGCTTTTCCCCTTTGAAAAAGCTGCCTCTCCATCAGCTATCAGATCGCGAAGCGCGAACGACGTATTCCGTCCGAACTGATTGAAGCGGTGTTTCACTCACCGGTGGACCCACCGGCGACGGAGCTGGATTCGCTTGACCACGCGCCCTGATCGGTCTGTGGTTGACGAAACGTCAGTCGCGGGAACCGGAGGAAACGATGTCCGCCATGAGCATGAACGAGATGGTCCTCGTGAGCGTCGACGACCATGTGATCGAGCCGCCGGAAGCCTTCATCCGCCACTATCCGGAGCGCCTGAAGAGCCGCGCGCCGGTGATCCGCTCCGAGAACGGCGCCGACAAATGGTTCTGGGAAGGCCGCCTCTATCCGTCCATTGGCCTCAACGCCGTGGTCGGGCGCCCGCGCAGCGAATACGGCATGGAGCCGGCGGCCTACAGCCACATGCGCGAGGGCTGCTACGACGCCAAGGCGCGCATCGACGACATGAACGTCAATGGCGTGCTGGGCTCGCTGAACTTTCCCACCTTCCCGTCCTTCGCCGGCGGCGTGTTCTTCGAGAAGGCGAAAGGCGATCCGGAGGCGGCGCTGCTGGCGGTGCGCGCCTACAATGACTGGCATGTGCACGACTGGTGCGGCGCGGCGCCCGGGCGGCTGATCCCGCTGATCCTGCTGCCGCTGTGGGACATGCCCGCGACCCTCGCCGAGGTGAAGCGCATGTCGGACCTGGGGGTCCATGCGGTCAGCTTCCCCGACAACCCCGCCCTGGTCGGCCTGCCCAGCCTGCACAACGAATATTGGGAGCCGCTCTGGAAGGCGTTCTGCGACACCAAGATGGTGATCAACTGCCACATCGGCACCGGCGCGCGGGCGGCGCACGCCTCGGACGAGACGCCGATCGACGCCTGGATCACCACGATGCCGATGTCGATCTCCAACAGCGCCGCCGACTGGCTGAACGGCTCGTTCTGGAAGCGCTATCCGGACCTGCGCATGGCGCTCTCCGAAGGCGGCATCGGCTGGATCCCCTACTTCCTGGAACGCGCCGACTTCACCTATGAGCACCACCACGAGTGGACGTTCACCGACTTCGGTGCGGAGAAGCCGTCCGACGTCTTCAAGCGGCACATCATCACCTGCTTCATCGATGACCGGTTCGGCCTGAAGAACATCGACGAGCTGAACGAGAACATGATCACCTGGGAGTGCGACTATCCGCACTCCGACACCGTCTGGCCGAACTGCCCGGAATACCTCTGGGCCTGCGTCAAGAACCTGCCCCGCCAGACGATCGACAAAATCAGCCACCTGAACGCCATGCGCGAGTTCAGCTACGACCCATTCTCGCTGCTGGGCGGGCGCGAAAGCTGCACCGTGGGCGCGCTTCGGGCCAAGGCCGGGCACGTGGACGTCAGCCCCCGCGTCGGCATGGGCGGCCTGCACACCGAAAGCATGAAGGCCGCCGACGGCCGCCGTCCGATCACCTCGGGCGAGATCAACAAGATGATGGCGAGCGCCTGAGGCTCCGGCAGGCCAGATGTCTGGGGGGCGCGCCGGGCGACCGGCGCGCCCTTGTCATTCGCCGCGGATGGCCTCGAACCGCAGCACCTCGGCCAGGGTGTGGGGGCGGGTGTTCATGACCTGGTGGCCGGCCTGGACATCCACGCGCGTTTCCACCCCGAAGCGCTCGGCGAAGCGGAGCTGCCAGGGCACGGTGAGAATCCCGTCATCCAGGCAGATGACATAGGTCGCCGGGACCTGAGGCGCGCCGCCGTAACGCCAGTTGTCTTCCGCCGCGCAGGCGGCCGGCCACTCGTCGGCGCCGAGCTGCGCGATAAAGGCGCGCCGTTGCGCCTCCGACATGTCGTTGCAGAACATGAGCGGGAACAGGGCGTCGAAGCCGAGCGCCGGGTCGGTGGGCCAGCCGACCTCGTCCGGGCTCGCTCCGTGCACCGATGATCCCATCATCTGGGCCACGGTCTGGCCCGGCGCCGGCGCGCAGCAGGAGACATAGACCGCCCGGCGAAAGACGGCCGGCGCGGCCTCCAGCAGGCGGGGCATTACGGTGCCGGCCTGGGAATGGCCGACCAGCACGGCGTCGCGGACCTCGGACGCGCGCACGTCGCCGGCGAGTTCCTGGATGATCGCCTCGAACGTGAGGTCCGCGGTTTCGCGCCCGCGCTTGGCGCCGCAGCCGGGAATGTCGAGGGCGAGCACCTTGCCGACCTCGCCCGGCGCCTGCGCGCGCAACGCGGCGACGGCCTCGTCCCAGACCCAGCCGCCCTGCTTGCCGCCGTGCAGGAACACATAGTCGACCGCCATACTCCATTCCTCCCAAGTCCGCGGTGGGCCGGCCCGACCGCCGGCGCGTCAGTCGTCGTCGACGGGCTCCGGAATTTCGCCCACCGTCGCATTGCCGCCGATCAGCACCGCGGTGACGAACGCCGCGGCGTGGATGATCCTGGACCGGGTGACGTCCTCGGAGCCCACCCCGGATTCCGGAAGCGCGCCCATGCGCTCGAGCATCGCCATCAGCGCTCCGGCCGCGGAGAGCGCATGCAGGTCCGACGGCAGGCCGCCCGCCGCCTGCCGCTCGCGGATCCGCGCCGCCATCAGCTGAAGCAGCGGGCGCACCGCATGGCCGCGGGCGGCGATGAACCGCTCGTCGCCCTCGTCGGCGGCCAGGTTGCGCACCCGGAACACCGCCGCATGCGCGCTCCAGTAGTCCACGTAGCTTTCCACGAAGGTCTGCGCACGGTCGTAGGCCGTCTCCGGGTCCCAGGGGGAGGACAGCTGCGCCATGAACTCCGGCGTGCTCTGCGAGACCCTGTTGGCGACGGCGAGCACCGCCTCCGCCACGTCCTGGAAATAGAGGTAGAAGGTGGAGGTCGAGGTATTGGCCGCCTTGGCGATCTCGGCCACGCGCAGGTCGCGCACCGGGGTCGTGCGGAGCAGCGCCTCGGTCGCCTCCACCAGGCGACGGCGGGTCTGCAGGCCCTTTGCGCCCATCGCCTGGCCATTCTGATTGGTCCGCGCCTTCGGGCGGCGGCTCCGCGCCCCACTGCGCGTCATCGTGTCGGTGTCAGCCAACTGGCCTCCTGTTTCGCCGTCCCGTCCCCGAGGCCGCAGGCTGACGCAATCCTAGCCTGAGACAAGGGCGACCGCATATCCAGAGCATGTGTCGCGGCGCAATGCGACTCCCCGGGGTTGGCGCTCACCCTCAGCAGGCTAGGGTGTGACGGCGCGGGCCGCCTGGGCCTCGCCAGCGCCGCGCCCATCACCCATTGGACGAAGTGGAGGACGATCTTGAGCCAGCTCCTGGTTGCGGCCCGAAAATTCCGCAACGGCGACGTTTCGATCGCCGCCGATGTGGCGGGCCCGGAGCATGGCCCGCCGGTGATCCTGCAGCACGGCGGCGGACAGACCCGCGCCTCCTGGGGCGCGGCGGTGACGGAAGGGGCGCGCCGCGGGTTCCGGATGATCGCCCTCGACCTGCGCGGCCATGGCGACAGCGACTGGTCGGCCACGGGCGACTACAGCCTCGACGCCTACGCCAGCGACATCGAGGCGGTGGCGCGCACCCTGCCCTCCGCGCCGTTCGTGGTGGGCGCGTCCCTGGGCGGCCACGGGGCGCTGTTGCACCAGGGCGAGGGCGGCCGCGCCCGGGGCCTGGTGCTGGTGGACGTCGCCCCGCGCCTGGAGCCCGACGGCGCGGCGCGGGTGCGCGGCTTCATGCAGGCCAGGCCGGACGGGTTCGAGAGCCTGGAGGAGGCGGCGGACGCGGTCGCGGCCTACCTGCCGCACCGGCCGCGGCCGAAGGACGTGAGCGGCCTGGCCAAGAACCTGCGCCTGTCACCGGACGGCCGCTACCGCTGGCACTGGGACCCGGCGATGTTCAACGAGACGCGCCAGCCCGAGGCCGAGCGGCTCGAGGCCGCCGCGCGCGCGCTGACGACTCCGGCCATGCTGGTCCGTGGCCGTTTGAGCGACGTGGTCTCGGCGCAGGGCGCCCGCGCATTCCTCGAGATGGCGCCGCACGCCGAATTCGTCGACATCGCCGACGCCGACCACATGGTGGCCGGCGACCGCAACGACGCCTTCAACGACGCCGTGTTCAGCTTCCTGGAGAAACATCGCTAGCCGGCGTTCATCCGCCGCTTTCGGGACGGGCCTGCGTCGCTAACCCTCGGCCGCCCGGCCGCGGCGCGCCGGCCGATCGTTCGCCGGCGCCGGCAATTCGGCGGCGGGCTGCTCGCCGGAATAGACGTTGATCAGCAGGTCGAGGCCCACGTGCCGGGCCACCTGTCGCCAATAGGCGGCCAGATAGGCGATCCAGAGCTGTTCGGCTTTTTCAGTCTCGCCCTCCGCCATCAGCCGCACGAGCTTGCGCTTTGTGCGGATCGAGGCGCCGAAGTCCTGTGCCTGGTCCTGCGGGGCGACGATACGGGGCGCCAGGGACGCCATGCTGAGGCTGTACACGTCCGCCAGCAGATCGCCCATCATGTGAATCACCTCGTTGCCGCAATGCAGCATCAGAAGGCGGCGGAACTCGCTTTCGTGGTTGTTGAATTTTTCCCGGTCGTGCGTGCTGAACTCCTGCGCCGCCACGCATTGCGCCAAGGCGCCCAGCGCCACCGGATCGCGGCGGATCGCGATGGCGCGGACGGCCAGGGGCTCGAAGGCCTGCATCGCGGAATAGACTTCAGCCAGCTTCACGCCGCGCATCTGCAGGTAGACGCCAAGATAGCGCGAGATGGTGTCGAGCTTGGGCGGCAGGATCCGCGCCCCGCCACGCGCCCCGCGGGTCACCCGGATCAGCCCCTCGGACTCGAGCACCCTCAGGGCCTCGCGCGACGACGGGCGCGAGACCCCGAAGCGGGCGCTGAGCCTGGACTCCGACGGCAGATCGGAGCCCGCTGGATAGATGCCCACGGCGATCTCCCGCCGCAGGACGTCGGCCACCTGGTCCGCTTTGCTCGGCTTGCCGCTCACGGCGACGTTCCGCCTCGCCCTGCGCTCACTGGCAGTCGATCCCGCCATCGACCTTGATCAGGGCGGAAGTCGTGAAGCTGGACAGCGGGCTGGCCAGATAGAGGGCCGTGGTGATCACCTCCTCGGGGCGGCCGGGGCGGCCGAGGGCGTTCTCGGAGCGCTCGCGCTTTTCCGGGTCCCAGGCCTTGGAGATGTCGGTGAGGAAGGGGCCCGCCGACAGCACATTGCAGCGGACCTTCGGCGCATATTCCTTGGCGAGCGAGAAGGTCATGGCGTTCAGCGCCGCCTTGGAGGCCCCGTAAGGCGCCGCGTGGGGGAGTTGCATCAGCCCCCCCGACGACGAGACGTTGATGATCACGCCGCCGTCCCCGTCGTACATCCGCTTGCCCACCTGGGCGGAGAGGTAGAACGGGCCCTTGAAGTTCAGGTTCACGACGCTGTCGAACATGGCTTCGGTGACGTCGGCGGGCGCGGCCGCCGGCGACATGCCGGCGTTGTTCACCAGGATGTCGATGCGGCCGAACTCCGCGTAGGACGCCTCGATCAGCTTGTCGATCTCGGCCCAGCGGCCGACGTGGGCGCCGACGGCCAGCGCCCGGCGGCCGAGCGCCCGCACCTCCTGGGCCATCTCCTCGCAGGCCTCGATCTTGCGGCTGGTGATGATCACGTCCGCGCCGTGTTCGGCGAAGGCGCGGACCATCTGCTGGCCCAGCCCGCGGCTGCCGCCGGTGACCAGGGCGACCTTGCCGGTCAGGTCGAAATAGTTCCTGGTCATTCCGCCGCCTCCGCATGCGCCTTCAGGACATGGGCGTACTTCTCGAGCGCCGCGGCCCGTCGGGTCGGCAGGTGCTCGGAGGGGAACAGGCCGGGGGCCGGCTTGGCCATGCCCAGCGCCGCCTTGGCGACCTGAACCTTGTGCACTTCCGTCGGGCCGTCGGCCAGACCCAGCGAGATCGCGCCCAGGTACAACGAGCCGAGAGGCATCTCGTTGGTGGCGCCGAGCGACCCGTGGATCTGGATCGCGCGCTGGGCGATGTCGTGCATCACCTTGGCCATCGCCACCTTGCACATGGCGATGTGAGTGCGCGCCGCCCCGTGCGGCTGGGTGTCGATGATCCAGGCGGTCTTCAGCACCATCAGCCGGAACTGCTCCAGCTCGATGACGCTGTCGGCGATCATCCCCTGGACGAACTGGTGGTCGCCCAGCATCCGCCCCTTGGTCCGGCGCGACACCGCCCGCTCGGTCATCATCTCGACGGCCCGCTGGCAGCGGCCCACAGTGCGCATGGCGTGGTGCACGCGGCCGCCGCCCAGGCGCGCCTGGGCCACCTTGAAGCCCTCGCCGGGACCGCCCAGCATGGCGTCCAGCGGCACGCGGACCTTGTTGTAGCGCATGTAGCCGTGGATGCCGTGGTCCTCGGTCGGGTCCTCATCGATGACGCCGACGTTGCGGACGATCTCGATCCCGGGGGTGTCGGTGGG
>Ga0070668_100001484_pt1 | contig 16932 bp, 10 predicted proteins | sample KBSS43metaG_FD_64661 | JGI IMG/M metagenome (GOLD analysis project Ga0070668, IMG submission 64661) | Switchgrass rhizosphere microbial communities from Kellogg Biological Station, Michigan, USA - KBS S4-3 metaG | ecosystem: Host-associated > Plants > Roots > Rhizosphere > Soil ... | reverse complement strand
AGAAGGGGGGGGGGGGGACGGCCCTAATGTTGTGTTGGCCGGGTTGCGGGCGGATAAAAGCGGACGTGGGGACTCGGGTCGGGGCACAGCGTAACTAAGAGAGCCATTCCATTTAGTGCGAGACAGAATGGGCGGGCACAAGCGGTATGGTGTCCGAGCCGATTGGTCAGACGACGACTACTGCACATATTATATTAGCCGCCTATCCCGGAATGGACTGGGATGGAATAGAAAGAACGCGAAGCAACAAGCAAGGGATGAGCGCTTTGTTGCTAAAGCGCATACGTTTTCTTGCTGGGTCGGTTTGTTTTTTGGGGGTGGGGCAATAAGCTTGCTTCTTCACAAGCTTATCCCCGCCCCTTTCCTGTCCGTCCCGACCGGCAGCAGTTGGGTCTCCCCATCTCTCCTCAACTTCCCCGGTCTTCGGCCCGAGCTGTATGAGGCAGAAACTCGTCCCACGTACGGTTCGGAGGCCGAGCCCCACCCCTGCAATAATGGTGCGGCTTAGGTCAACTAATACGAATAAGATACAGTTCACTCAACGATTGCCTTTGGGTCCCGAACTCCATATGGGGAAGGAACGTTGTTGTTTGCGAGGTCTCGATCATTTACATGGACCCACTTCTCATTCCATTTGTGGGAATTTTTTGATTTATAAACCGTCCCCAACGAGCGAAAGGTTCATGTTTGAACATGATGAATCACTTCGTGCCGACCTGTTGCCCATAAACTTTCCTGCCTCATATGAGAATGGAAAACTGGAAGATTTTCTGCATCGGTGGATGAAGAATCACGAACATAAGAATTTCTGGTTTAGCATGTTCCCAGAAAGAAGATACTTTTTTTCCATTCGAGAAACGAGGAGTACGACTGAAGTGGCTATACATACAAATCCATTTACGGATCTATATGCTCCGATTGGAACTGGAAGTTCCAGAACTGGCGGCTGGTATACCACCATAATGAAATTGCCTTTTATTTTTAGTATTCGGATAGGATTTCTGTTGGCTTCATCGGGAGGCTCGCGTAGTTTGTTACGTCAACTCCAAAAGGATAAGTTGCATTGGAATCGAGAAAGTTTCGTTCATAATTGCATTAAAGGAGACTATGTTTGGGACCGGTCTGGGTTCGGCTCATCAACTCGAACGGTCAATGCTGGCCTGATACCAGCATCGTTATACGTCACAAGTTGGGGTGGTTGAACAGGAAAAACAACAAGGCAGGCGATAGGAAAAAGCAAAGGGGAACTGGTTAAAACTAAACAAGGAAAGGAACCGAACCGTTGGGATATGCGAATTCGATTACCAGATCGGATTGGAGGAAAAAGCAATAGTCCCTCCACATGATATTTCTCATATATAGATCCAAATCCATTGCTGCGAACGGCTGCTCGTAATCGGCATGATAGCGAAGCGAGCTCCTTTACGAGTACTACGAAGCGAGGCCTACATTCCTTTTACGCGCTCATCTTCTTTGACCCGGTATGAGAGAAGAGCTCGGCCTGCTTAGCCATCAGTTAGTGCCGATGCATGACTTCCATTCGAAGACAGGAACGGTACTTCCAACGGCTCATCGCGGATGTCAAGGGTACGGGTGAAATCTATTCAATGGTTGTATTGGCAAGGCATGCTTGTGATTGGCATGTTCCGAGAAGAGCACGGCTAAGGGCAAAGCAGACAAGGCACGGGTCCTATCCGCGGATTCGCAATAGTTCTAGTTCCTCGAAAGGACATCGTTCGCTTGCGGCTGAAGTGGAGATACGGCAGTAGTTCCTATCCGGTTTTCAACGGCTAAGGGTCGGTCCATAGAACCCTCGGTTTCGGCTTTCCTAGTCGGCTTTTTCCACGAGTTGGATCGTATAATGATGATCGGAACTGATTCCTTTCCTTCCTATCCGAATACCGGAAACGGCCTTCCTATTTGGAAAATCCTATCCTGGTTCTGTTTCTGTGTAAGCAACTATTGCCTTACTTGAGGATGAGTTTTCCCCTTGCTTTGCAACAACCAAATTCCCTTTTCTTCCAAGCAAAGCAAGACCTATTCCTTTCAAAATTCGTACTTCTGCAAAGCTTTAGGGGTTTAGAGAAAGGGTCTTTCTTTCTACCTATGACGAATAACTTCTTATTATCATGGCGACAGGCATTGTAAACCTACTTTTCCTACCTCCAGATGAGGAGGCCTTAGGACAAACATTCCGAAGTCACTGGAACGGCAGTGATGTGATCCTGTGTCAAAGTAGAGCAGTAGCGATAGTGAATTACTATTCTCATTAACAATAGGGCCTTTCTTCCGATCTTATCCAATTCGTTACGTTTTCTGATTGCACTACTTCCTTCTAATCCAACAATTTGAAACCTAATCTATAATATCCTAATCCATTAATGAATGCGATCTTCCCGTTTATCTCCATCTGCAGGGCTAGGATTTCTTCTTCTCGATAGTGATGAGGCTAGTGCTCCTTCTCTTCTTCCCAATTCCTGGAAGCCTTCTACTCCTCGAAACCCTGTCTTTTGTTTGATTTAGTTACAGATGGACTATCAAAGATATTGGCTAGAGGTCAAGATGCTGGGTGCCATGGATCGAGTGATCAAATCAGAATAGTTTTCAAAGTGAAATGTTGCTCCTAAGAAAACTCGTATAGTAGTCTCATTGGCCTTCGTCGATGGGACAAACGCGGAAGTGTATGCGTTACAAGGCAACTAGCATTTTGTTTTGTCATGGAATGAAAGAATGTTCTTGTTTTTCGTTGGAAAAACCAACGCCGACGTCAAGATCAGTCTCCTTTCTCTTTTCGGGAGCAGAGCTTCAAAAGATGGACAGTAACGATCGCGTAATATCAATTTATCGGCCTCGTCATCGAAAGCGGCTTCCAATTGCTCGGAAATTCTCAGCTATATGGGGGACTTTGATGGTGAGCAAAAAGAATTGATCAAGAAATTGGTAAACTTTCGCATGATCGATGGTAAAAGAACGAGAGTTCGTGCTATTGTTTATAAAACTTTTCACCGCCTAGCTCGAACTGAACGCGATGTAATCAAACTTATGGTTGACGCCGTAGATAATATAAAGCCAATATGCGAAGTGGTCAAAGTAGGAGTCGCAGGTACTATTTATGATGTTCCTGGGATTGTAGCCAGGGATCGTCAACAAACCTTAGCTATTCGTTGGATCCTTGGAGCAGCTTTCAAACGACGTATAAGCTACAGGATAAGCTTAGAGAAATGTTCATTTGCTGAGATACTGGATGCTTACCGAAAGAGGGGAATTTCACGTAAGAGAAGGAAGAATCTTCATGGACTGGCTTCCACCAATCGGAGTTTCGCGCATTTCAGATGGTGGTAAAGTGATACCACATAAGGAGCTCTTCCTCATTCAGTCATACTCAACAAAAGTCAGAAATGTTTGACCCTGATCCTTTTTTCATCTTCATATAGAAAGAAAATCGGCCTTCCTCATACTCCCCCCTTCATTCATGGAGTTGGAGGAATCCACAAGAGGCCTGCCCGTTCATAATTGCATAAAAGAACCATTCTTTTTATGAAAACTCTTGTTCCAAACAAGCAAGGGATTGAGCAACTAGCGCAAAAGCCGTTGCGCTAACGCGCATCCGTTTTCTTGCTCCTTAACGACCGAGGGATGAAATCTTTCGACGACTAGGGAGGCGTCACCCGAGGCCGATTCCTGTGGATCACTATAGAATCTTCTAGAAGCAAGCTAGGCTACCTTCTGGCTAGCTCTGCCATCTTAGAAAAATTCCTTCGCGCTTAGCTTAGTAAGCTAGCTTGGTAAGCTAAGCAAGCCTGGTTCTCCGGGCACTATGGTAGGACGTGGATCGATCATGACGAGAATGGACTTCTCCGTCATGTAATGGTTTAGAAGAGTCACGGTCCAGTTCCCCGCCGGGCTTTTTCCCTTCTCGACTAGACGAAGGAGATATTCATTCCATTCAGGCAGGTGAGGAAGGGCGGCGTCGGCTTGACCCTGTCTTCTCTCTTGGTCGGGTCGGAGGCTAAGTTTCTCATTCAGTGGTGAGGTGTTCATAGAAAGCAAGGCCTCGCCCAACGAGTGGCGGATTTGGTTTGGGTGGGGTCTCGTCTCGCTTGGACGCTGGGGAGATCCATAGATCTGGATAGAGTCTTTCTCGCTCAGTAAAGAAGAGTACGCGCGCTACGGCTTACGCAGTGGATCTTCGGGCAACCAACCCGGCACATCCAATTCCGATCAACAACTTGGAGGTATGGCTGAGTGGCTTAAGGCATTGGTTTGCTAAATCGACATACAAGAAGATTGTATCATGGGTTCGAATCCCATTTCCTCCGGCACGGAAGTTGAACGGGCGGGCGAAATTACGTGAGAGAAAGAACCTCAGATTGATGGAGTCCGCCGTCGGACAGAATAGCACTACTTAGTGACTAGGAGCGGAGCGCCCCTTTCTTGTTCTTGGTGGCGTCTATAGCGAAGAAGACCTTCCCGAACGAGGGCCGTCCAGTCCCTGGCCGGCTCTCGGTTCTTGAGCAAGCTCCTCCACTGCGGGTAGGATGCTTATAGATGAAGAAAAGAGACTTTAGGCAAGTGGTTCTGGTAGCTCAGCTGGTTAGAGCAAAGGACTGAAAATCCTTTTTTGCTTGTTTCAGTGGGAAGAGCAAGGGGCATTGCCCTTTAAATCCTTCAGTGGTTCGAATCCACATCTGAGCGTCTTTTTTTTTCGGTATGCCGCTCCGCGAGCAAGGAGCGCCGCGAGGAGAGCGAGAGAACGAAGTGGGCTTTGGTGATGTCGGAATTTGCACCTATTTTTATCTATTTAGTGATCAGTCCGCTAGTTTCTTTGATTCCACTCGGTGTTCCTTTTCCATTTGCTTCCAATAGTTCGACCTATCCAGAAAAATTGTCGGCCTACGAATGTGGTTTCGATCCCTCCGGTGATGCCAGAAGTCGTTTCGATATACGATTTTATCCGGTTCCTATTTTATTTATTATCCCTGATCCGGAAGTCACCTTTTCTTTTCCTTGGGCAGTACCTCCTAACAAGATTGATCTGTTTGGATCTTGGTCCATGATGGCCTTTTTATTGATTTTGACGATTGGATCTCTCTATGAATGGAAAAGGGGTGCTTCGGATCGGGAGTAACCACTAGTGAAAGGGCTAAGGGGGGAAGGACATAGGAAAGAAGGATGCCTACAAAAAATCAATTGATTCGTCATGGTAGAGAAGAAAAACGGCGCACGGACCGTACTCGAGCTTCGGATCAATGTCCCCAGAAGCAAGGAGTATGCCTGCGTGTTTCGACGAGAACACCGAAAAAACCTAATTCAGCTCTACGTAAGATAGCAAAAGTACGGTTGAGCAATCGACATGATATATTTGCTCACATTCCAGGCGAAGGTCATAATTCGCAGGAACATTCTATAGTCTTAGTCAGAGGAGGTAGAGTGAAAGATTCGCCAGGTGTGAAATCCCATCGTATTCGAGGAGTCAAGGATTTGCTGGGAATTCCGGATCGTAGAAAGGGAAGATCTAAATATGGTGCAGAAAGACCAAAATCGAAATGAATGGAAGATGCCTCTGGAACTTTTTGGTTCTTTTGTTCGGGAGACAACCATTGTAGATTCCAGCCGAGAAGACAAAAAAAGGGTATCCCCATGGAGCAGTTTTGGGACTTATTTCAAAATCTGATACACAAAGCGTGGGAAACCGAACCCGCTTTTGTTGTAAAAGTAGCAGCAATAGTCGTAATTTTAGTCTTCATAGCCACGTTTATCTCCAACCACTGCCTCAAGTGGAGATGCTTCCTGTATAATAAAAAACAGGGCAATGTCCTATTTGAGATTGAGGACTCTGTCTCCGGTTTCAAAATGAAACCGACACCTCGAGTGCCAATTCCTGTAAGGAAGACCCAGAAAAAGTTGGATGTAAGGAAGCTGAAGCGGAAATGCAATTCTCGGTGATGGTATGGTAGGAAGCCAACCCATCAAAAGGAAAGGTGAGCAGCCCTTATTGCACAAACGGCCTACTTATAGCCCTATTTATACCCTTTCTAACGTGGATGACAGGTTTTCTCTGGTGAAGCTTATAGACCCACCCCTTCTTTATACTAATATAATAGCATCTTTCCCTGCCTGTCTGCAGCTTTGTCTGACTATATTTGGTCTAGGACTAATGAGCTCCCTTTCTGACTCGAAAGAAATTGACGTATCAAATCTAGTTTGTTGTGGTTGGAAAAGAAAATAAGGTATTTCCTCCTCTGGCTATATACTTTATAATTAACCTATTTCTTAGGGAAGTAATGAAGATGGCTAAGAAAAAAGGTATCCGGTTCCTTTCATCCAAAGATAAAAAGGATACACAGATCTAAGCTAATCAAGGCTAAGGGAATCTTTTCCTATAACTGCTAACGGCGGATATCCGTTTCCTCGGGCAAACCACATTCTATTTATCTTATCCTCGGGGAAAGCACATTCTATTTATCAATTCTACTGATTCTAGCTGTATTTCCCTATAGTATTTGCTGACTAGTAAGTGAGATATGGCTTAGCTTAGTATTTGGTTCAGTTGCCTTCTTCTTTGCTTTGGTTTGGTTTGCTTTGCTTTTCAAGAATGAACTCCTTGGTCCGTTGAGATCATTCTGCTACGTACTAACTTGTAGTGGAATAGAAGATAGCGACTGTTCAGACTCGAACTGGCATAGGCTGGTCTGATCCGTATCAATATCTTAAGGGTTTCTGTTAAAGCTTAAAGGCGCATCGGTTTCTTTCCGATTGATTCCTAGTCACCTCTGCCCCCGGGTGAGGATTCCGCCCTTGCTTCTCGCAATGGTCCACCGGATATACCTAAAGACATAACAATATTCTTAAAACTATTACTATAGAGGCCCTGCCATTGAAACTAGATTCATACTCTAGTATAGTCTAGTACTTTATCAAAGGTGCCTTTCATCTTATCTGTTTAGGAATCAGAATGAAAGCTAGCTTAGTCAGTCGTAGGTATGTACAAGCTAACAATAAAGTTTAAAGGCTATATATGAGGAAATGAAATAAAGAGATAGGTTAGGAAAGAGTGGTTCGTTTCGCTACGCTTTTACCGCAGGCTTTCACTTCTTGTCTACAGCAGTTCAAGTACGAGATAATGAATTCCTCTAGCCCTGTCGAGAGGGAAGGTCAAGTAAATCGCTTCAAGCAATGGCTTTGGATCGCCCTAATTGTGATCATTCTCCGCTTCGTTCGCTGATCTCTTGCTATTGCTTTTTCTCTCTAGCCTTGTCAGGCTGGGCCTAGGGTTTCCATTCCTAAGGCTTTTTCTGTTTCAAAGTCCGACTGCTAGAATTCTTATAATGAAAGTCTTCCTAGCACGGACTATGGCTGCTTATTAATTAAGTAAGGGAAAACATCTTACCATAGGATCGATCATAAGGCCTAGGTCTTTCTTCAAAGATAAGTACTGACCTTTCCTACTGTGTCAAAGCACTTTTGCTAAGCCTCACGCTTAAGCAAGTATTTCATCTGCATAAAGGAGGAAGTAACTTACCCTTGAACAATCGCCTGCTCTAGCATATTGGAAAAGGCGTGCATAGGTTGACTAGTCTAAAAAGAGAGGCTTCCTTATAAGGGAATTGGCGCCCGCAGCTCGGCATACTTATTCTACTGACTTATTAGCAACAGTAATGAAATCTGCCGTACACCACTATCGAATCAGGTCTCGGGCAAGCAAGGGAACGAGTTTATTCATCTTGAGAGTAAAGCGTTTAGTGAAGAAGACGAATTGGACTTTCTAACCTAAAGCAGGCAGATAAACTGGTCCTATATAACCAAACTAAGCTCGGAGCGAGCCAGAAAAATAAGCTAATCCTTACGTCGTCCCAGCCTATCCATACAACGTTGTCAAAGTCCCAGCTGATGATTCTTATTTCCCTATTCTCTTAGTAGGAGAGGAGCATGGCCAACCAATCACATCTGTAGCTCGAGCTCTTGCTTTCGCTCGCAGTTGTCCGATACTTGCTTGACTAGTAAAATAAGCCTACCTAGTGGATGTGAATTCTTCCTTCTAAGCTCGTTTCCAAACGTATGAAACATGAGTTAGGCCGGGTATCCATCAAACCAAGCAACAGAGTCTGGTGTATAGATTTCTTATTGAATGACAGGAACTACTGCTTAGCTTGCCAGTTATTACTTGACTTATACAGGTGCAGGTACTTATCACTCTTACTCCAAGCCTGGTCTTTTTTGCCCAAGGACGACCGACCTAGTAAACTATGCCCGAGGCCAGCTTATTCAACCTCTTAGTCAGCTTGTATTGAGCGAGCCAGGTCGGACAAGAATAGTCTTAACTTGACTCTCTGGCAAGGAAGCTATGATCCGTTCCTGATACCCTGCCTGGGCATCACTCACTCCATTCTTTCTGTTCTTGAGGGTAGTAGTTTCTGGTGCCGGATGCAGAAGCGATCTTGAGCATGCCCCGACCCCGTCGACAACATAGTGATATTTGGGCTTGGGCTTGGGATCGGCATGGCTTGTTTTCGGTCAGGTCAGCCTACCGGAAACTGTCGGAGCAACTGAATTATGATGATCATCTAGCAAGTAATGCTGATGGTAAAGAGGCTTCCTGGAAAGCATTATGGCGCCTACAGGTAATGCCAAAAATCCGTATCTTTTGGTGGAGGGAAAAATTGGCTACCGAGCTGCGGGGAGATGAGAAGACGTCACATGAAGGAGACTAGTAATTGCCCGTTGTGCGGTCATGAGATGGAGACCCTGTTCCATGCTCTGGTGGAATGTGACCATGCAAGAATGGAGTATGGCAAAGGATCACTTTGGCCTGAAAGTGCCGAAACCCTGCAACATGGACGGAAGATATCCTTGATCACAAGGTGGTCAGCAAGAGGGATGCTGCAGTGGCGATCTCAATTATGTGGACAATTTGGGGGAGAGCAGGAATAGCTATCACCATGGGGAAGTTCAGTATCAACCACAGAAATCTGTCGAACTGGTCGAGGAGCTGTTGAAGGCATTGGAAGTACCTGCATTGTAAAATGTGGTGGTACCGACAGAAGTACCGAGATGGAAACCGTCACTTTTGGATTAAAGTAAATACTGATGGTGCAGTCGACTTTGTGAATGGGAGGGCTGGCGCAGGAATGATTGTTAGAGATGATCAAGGCCAGTTCATTCGAGCCAAGTGCAAGATCGGCTTCCTTTAGCTTTGTTACGGCATGTGTAGAACCATTCGTAGTAGCGTACGTTCCCTACGTTAATTGATAGCGCTAGGTGATCATCGACAGCTTGGGCTAGGCCACGGCTCGACACATCCTCCGATAGTCCCTTTTCTCGGCTTAAAACCAATACGAATTGGAATCCCCTATCCCTTGCGCCATTTCCATTAAAGCTTTGGGAAGGACTAGTACGCTATGTTGGTTTACTCCCTTCAGGGGTGCTTTTACGCGTATAAAACATGTATCATGAGCTAGAGCGAATATCTTCCTACGACTAACGCTTGAGCGATTCCTCTACTACCGAAGCGAGGGAGGGAAGAGCGAGTACTATCTTTCGGATTTTCTAGTTGTATACCACCAACTCGTATATGTAGTGGTTTCTCTCGCCGCCGCCCTCTTCATTTCCTGCTGATAGCATTGGGAACAAAGCCAAGCTCAGAGAAGAGCTTAAAACCAGGATTACCCCAAATCCTACGCCCTCCGGGGGCACGGGCCAGGGAAATAAGGATTCTGGTTCGAAGAGAGAATGTTGTTTTTTCTGTGTCTATAATCTAGTTATGTTCACAGATATTCACAAACTTCAATATAGTTTGGTGAAAAGCCGGCACCTTCAAAATTATTCTTCTTGTACAACAATAGTGTACGATGGGTGGGTTGTTTTGCCGGCACCCGCATAAACCCACCGCGAAGAAAAATAGAGTAGATGAATTTATCGCTCATCCTCTATCCTTATCCGATCTGCAATTGATTGTATACCATTGACACAGCAAAAGATCAAGATGGAGAATCTTTTAAAATCTAATATCTCAATTCTTGTTTCTTTATGAGTAGTTGAGCTCACAAATAATAGATAAGATTATTTCACTTAATAGATAAGATTATGTTTTCATATATTGAAATAGAGCAAGCAAACCCTCTCTCTTCTTTCTTGTTCCTACTGGTTTGCGCCATGTGGTGGTATTGCCTCTTCTTCTTTAGATCCTGAAAAAACGAAAATAAGTAAGAAGGAGCAGTAGTAGGAAGACTTAAGTGACTTCGTTCATTTACGTTGAGATAGACGAGTAACTACCTTCTTATATTTTCGTTTCTACGGTGGGCAGCCTCCACAATGAGCGCTTGCTGCTCTTGGAGCAGCGCCTTCTTCCTGTTTTCCAGACTGCGGGTTTGTTCCCGAATATGAAGCAGATGACCTAGTATCACACCTTCATTGTAGATAGGCATCTGCCCCCAGAAGTTCTCCAAAAGTGCCCTCTTCTCGTTTTCTATATTTTAAATTTGTTGACTAATTATCGCGAGTCTTGCTGCGATCCCCATTTCACTCTTTCTTGTCCCGCAAAATAGAGAGTGCACCGAAGCTTCTATTTATAGGCGAGCTTATGCTGTAGCAGAATAATTTTTGATTAGAAGTCCTTTTTTTAATAGACTTACACATAGATATTTTGCCCAGAATGAATGGTGGAACTCCCGCACTCCATTAGTGCGAAAAAGAATGAATCCCTTGAGTCCGGTCCCCCCGGGGTATCATATACGCCGCTTAATCCCGATCACATCCTGAGGCAATAATAGAGCGAATAATGAAAAGAGTACTCCACCACGAGCAGCGAAAGCACGCTCAGCCAATCCTCACTCGACAGCACCGTCCTTGCTTAGGAAAAAAGCCGAACCACTCGCAGATAGAGAGAGAAAAGAAATGAAAATGCATTGAATCGATCTTTTGTTACGGACGATATTACTTTCAAAGAAATGAGACAAGAACGAACATAGGAAAGAATAGGCGTAGGCTTGTAGGGCCCGGCGGGAAGACGCGCCTTTTGTGTCCCTTGAAGTGATGGATTTGCGGGTTATTAATAATATTGTATGTATATAATTTTGAATTCAACTTAATATCCGGATTAGGACGACGAGAAAGAAGAAACCTGATCTGTAAGGAAAAGAACCTACTGTACGAATAAGAAGACCCACAAATCCAAACATATCATCCAACTCCAGGTCTTCCAAATTACCATGCCAGACTGGTCCCGGCATAGGAAAGGTTTTCATAACAATTGGACTTACCCAGCCAACCCTACCCTAATTTCATACCCTGCGGTTTTCGTTCCTCTATTGATATTTCCTTCCTCTCCTTACGTCGAGCGACTGTCGTTCCCGATGCCAACTCCTTGCTTTTAGTTGACGTTAGTAACAATAGAATACCTTTTACCGTTCATCAAGTGAACGTAGCCCTTTCGTAATCTATGCCCCTTTATTCTTAAGTGGGGGAATCCTCTTAAAGCCGGTGATCGAGTGAGTAAGTCCGCCAGGAAGCTAGTTCTTTAGGGCTTAAATGAATAGCCATCGCTGTTAAGAACAACCGATGCCTTATGTGTATTGGATCCGCTCTTCTGTTAGCATGAACACATGAATGAGATTCTATTCCTCTTCCTTATTCAGCCATAATATCACCCCCCACCCTCACCTACCCCCCAACCTAGGTGCGGAAGTCAAATCAATCCTTGTTTGTACATCGCTGAACTTACATACCCGGGCCCGGCTCAACATTCTTTTAAAACAATCGAATAACGGCTTTTCCATGACTTGGCCATTCAATCTTGTGAACTAATCGAGACCGAAATTGGATAAAGAGATACAAAAGGAGAGGAATACCCAATCGATGAAAGAACATGAAACCCTTCTGTTTCTATAGAGGTACAGGAAACGGTTGGGGGCAATAAAGTAGGTGAAGTGGTTGGATTTTGCGAGCTGTTCCAACCACTGCTGGATGTGACTCCAAGAGCCGAACGAGAATGAATACCACACAGAAGAGTCAAGACCGGGCTCCCTAATAGAATGTTTAACCGATCCATTCCGGATCGATCGAATTGGTACGGAAGTTGTAACATGGGAAAAGCACAGAAAACACGACTTATTTGAATAACCCGGTGACCTACCAATTGTAGAAGTAGGATTTTTGGCAAGCAATAAGCACTTAAATAATACAATTCGAGTGTACCAGATTCTTTATCATTTCGAAGAAAAGGTTCGGGAGGAAAGGGAAACAACAGAGAGATCCGAATCGAACCTAAATGGGAATGACATGAAAAATCTTTTTCAAAACCTATCATTAAGGGCGTGACGACGATATACGAGAGGAATAAAAAAAAACTCGTGATTGGTGTGGAGGGGAAGATCTGCTTATGAAATTGTTCAAGAAAGAGTCGTCTCATTTCCTTACTTCTTCGTTCTTTCGAATTCATTCACTTCGACGGCTGGCGCTACGCTAGCTTTGCATGATTAGCTCCGACAGAACAGGTACTGCATTTCCTTAGTTGGATCCGCTCTTTCTCTCTCGTGCAGTTGTTGCTTCCGGCTATTTATTCAGTCGTCAATCAGCATTGATCCGGGTAGTTAGTCAGTCTCTCTCTTTTTTCCCGTCCTTCTCTATCTATGAAATTCCTAATTAAGGGAGTTCGCTTTCCAATATCTAAATGTTCATGCAAAGCTACAAACGAAATGCAAGAACTGTAACGCAGAAGTCACACAGTATGCTGATCGTTCTGAAATGATAAAAAGTATGGGATTTCATAAGAGATTCATACATAGAGATCTAAACTCATGGAAGGGCCCGGCCAGCAAACGAGATCTCTTACATCCAAAGGACCATGCCAATCGAAGATGAACCATTCACCGAGCCGAGTATGTGCAAGACAAGACACGGCTAGATAAGTAAAATAGAAGATATTGCTTTTACACGAGCAACTCTTTTCTTCATGTAGGTACAGCCCACTTTTCCTTTGATGAAATGCGAACACAAACTTCAGGCATCCAAGAAAGAAGTAAAGATCGAAATCGAAGCATTGTCATTGGGTTGAAGATCAATTCATATCGACAAGACTTTCCATTCATCTTTTTGTTGATATTTGGATTCCGTTTTCAAATAAAGTCATCTTGTAGTTTGAAATCACCTTTAGAATCATCAGCCTCTGTCCCTACACTGACTCACTTATCCGGGGTCGATCCTCACTACGGTCCTTTATTTCGAAACGAGGATAGGTCTCTCGCGGGACGAGGTGTAGATTGAGAAGAAAGATGAGCGTATGGTCCATACTCACTCGGGTTCAAACTTATTTTGCAGGGAGAAATGGGTACATGCCTGTAGATCTTCTTCTCACAGCGAGCACTTGATTACGGAGCCTGATTCTATATATTATTTGTGGATTATTAAAGAATAGAATCTATCTTTTTCTTCAAATCATAGTGGGAATCCTATTACCGATACCTAAACGTTTTCTTTGTCGAAACAGAAGAAAGGAGGGAAATTGGATAACCGACGACACGAGTTTCCCGTTCAACGTTCCGCTTCGCTCCACTGTTAGATAGGCAATTCAATAGTTACCGACGAAAGGAGTTCCCCTTCTCTTGGCCAATTGACGTTCTGCTTCAATAAGTCATGACCTTCACTCTCCTCAAGTGAGGAGGGCATATTGTTTGACCAACGAAAGCCTCACTAGTTCCTTCTTCCCGTTCACTATTCCCGTAGCCTGATACGAGTTATTTAGTTCGTGTCTCCTTGTTCTTGGGAAGAACCGAAGGTTCATTCGCGGCACTCGTAGACATAGTTGTATTTCCTCTTCTTTCCCTAAAAAGCTAATAAATCCAAAAAAGAGAAAAGCAGAAGCGAAAGCTCGAGTCGAAGAGTGGAGGTCGCTCGGTAACTCGAGTCGATCAGTCCCATTCATTCTTGCCCGAAACAAGTGGGCTATTCATTCCGGTGCCACCTTTGTTCAATCGAGTCCATGTTCTCTATTTCCCAAAACCCATTCGTTCACCGACCCGTGGACCAGAGGTTGCTTGCTTGGAATTGGGCTTTCTAGCTTTCTTTAGTACAATCTTTTTGCGAGAGCAACCCCGGGTTCGTTCCTAAGACTACACTCACAGCTTTCTCTGTTCATGTTCCGGCATAGGGGATCTAGTGGTAGGATAGGGGACAGAGCTTTAGGACTGCAGTAAACCTCATATGCGCGTGGCTCATCATAAGACCTTAGCCTGATGTCCTACCCAAAGACTTCAAAGGTAGTCACAGGACAACCTTTCCTAGTTCTAACTTCCAAACCTATAACTTGGTTTGCTTGCCTGCTTCCTATCTGACCTATCAATCAAAGAAATGTTCTAGTTCCGCGATACGAGCTTGACTGTCGCTCTGAGACAGTAGATTTCTTGGTTGGGGGTCCCTTTATCAAAGGCTCCCTTCCCTACTGATCATACAACAAATGAACGTGGTTAGAAAGATGGCACATCGATCTTCTGTACACCCTGTTCGTGCTGCGGAACGAAGAAAATCCGCCTTCCTTGGAAAAATCATTCCTGACTCCGAAGTCTCAAAGGAGACTTGGGTGGCGCCTTCTGAAGAGCCCTTCATTCTGCGACTCAGATAGGCTAGGATTCGTGTCTCAGCCGGAAGGGGTCGTAGGACTGACTCAGACAAAGCGTTAGAAGTACGATCTCCGAATCTATAAGCTTTGGCCTGCCTTCTTCCCTTATCTAATCTCTTAGGTAATAAGAAAGTGATGTTAATTGTCACGCTAAGGAGCTGACCAGTGACATTTCTGTCTCAATTGAAGTCAACCTTACTATACTCGCTTGTAGGAGATCATCGCTCAGAAGGGCGTTCTTTCGCTAGAAAAACAAGAGTTTGAAAGATCACCCACGAAAAGAAAAGAAAAGAAAAGAAAAGAAAAGAAAAGAAAAGAAAAGGTCAGAACTCTCGATCTAGCCCCACTTTCTATAGCTATTTATCGACATGTTGTTTCGAATGTCCTTGAAAAGGCCTACACACATACCCTGCCACTCGATGTAGGTTTTGCCAGCGATGTGTAGTGGATTTGTTCAGTAGAGATGGGTAAAGCGCACAAGTATTGGAAGGAAAGTTTAACCCTTCTTAAAGGATAAAAAGTATGTATTGAACTATGATTTGAATTCCTTTCTTATTAGTTTCCAAGTGAAAAATGTTCATTGCCTTGATCAGAGCCTTTAAGCCTTTTAGAAGCGAGCATTTCCGCTGCTTCTATTTTTCCTAAAGCTAATGAACCGAATGGAAGAGACTCACTTATTCTAAATAAGAAAGAAGGAACCAACAAAAAAAAAGAATTGTTCCAACCTCGGCTCGGGGTCTGTCTGGAAATGGAAAATAGTTCTCTCTCTCATCTGGTCTCGCCACAGTGACAAGAAAAACAAGTGAATAATTGGAATAGAACGCAATCGTCAACCAAAATAGGGTAGGATGTATTATAAAAGAAAGCCTTGCCTCACTCGCAAGTGAGGACCTCACCCCTCCTTCCTCATTTATTGAGAATGGAAAAAGACAATGTTCATTGCTTCCTCAAAACAAGAGTTCCACGGGCGGTTTTTCATAAACCTCTTTAAGCAAGGCAAGGCGATTCATGAAGGATTCCTCTCCTCTAGTTGGTCTATTAGACTATTATTACTATAAGGTCCCCTAAAACAGGCATACCCATAAAGGAAGGCAAGGGAAAATGGACGGAGATTGGTCAGTGGTCTCCTCTCCTGGTCGAGTATTTCTGTTCTTTTCTTTGATTTGGGTTAAGAACAGTAGTCGGACATTCCACTTTGTTAAGTTCTTTTTTTTTATTCGACATAACAAGAACAGAATCACGCTCTGTAGGATTTGAACCTACGACATTGGGTTTTGGAGACCCACGTTCTACCGAACTGAACTAAGAGCGCTTTCTTACGACAGGAGATAAAGCAGTAAAGAAAAGGATGATTTTTGTACCGCATGCATATAGAAAAATGAAACTCTGAATTTTGTCCAATTTGAATCGATCTCAATTGATCCCTCGTTACTGCCCATAGGAGAAGTAATAGGTAGGGATGACAGGATTTGAACCCGTGACATTTTGTACCCAAAACAAACGCGCTACCAAGCTGCGCTACATCCCTTTTCCAAATTGTTGTACAGTGTCATTGTACAAAACCCCTGTCTTGTTTTCCACATCGTAATTTTATCCTCCATCTATATACAACTTTCTTGTCATTTCTTCTTTTTGGTTTCATATAATAAATTATATACATCTGAAACCCAACCTAACGTATAAAGAAAGAATATTTATCGGTAATGCTCAGGAAGAAAGAAGGGGTCATCTTTTTGTTTTTTATTCCACCCTTATGTACCCTTCTTTGCATTTTTTCTAAAGCCTGTTCAACCTCATATCACCTAGAACAAGTCATGGACTTCTTCAATGAAAGAAAGTCTCATGGAAACGTTTTCAACGAAATAAGAACCATACAAAATAGATTTCTTGATCTTTTTTTTTTCGGAAAACTTTTTTATTCGCTGTTTTTTCTTTTATCCTAAAGATATGCAGAACGAGTGTATTATGAAATGTTCGTTGTCTAGCTTTGCATACATCGCGACTTAATCGTTTAGTGGTTATCGATGAAATTACTTCACCATAGAGAAAATATTATGGAAGTTTATATATATATATATTATTGGTTGCTTTTGTTTATGTCCAATTGGAAAAGTTGATCTTATAAATTCATGTGTTTAGCAAAAGATTCGACAAAGTTGACTGATGTTGTATAACTTTTCAGTGCACATTTGATTTGATCAACAGAGGAAAAAAAATAGAATCACAATACTAGCATGCTCAGCCGGTCGAAGTTAGGCCTACAATACTCAAGAATGACAATTGATCAACAGAACACACTTCAATTTCAGCATACTGAGAAT
>Ga0070668_100001483_pt1 | contig 16934 bp, 14 predicted proteins | sample KBSS43metaG_FD_64661 | JGI IMG/M metagenome (GOLD analysis project Ga0070668, IMG submission 64661) | Switchgrass rhizosphere microbial communities from Kellogg Biological Station, Michigan, USA - KBS S4-3 metaG | ecosystem: Host-associated > Plants > Roots > Rhizosphere > Soil ... | reverse complement strand
TCGCCGCTGCGGCCGCTGTGGTCCTGGTCGCCGCCGGTGTGGTCTTCGCCGTCACCCGGCCCACGCCCGAACCCGGCCCCGGCACGCCGGCGCCCGCGGCTCCGCCGTCGCCGTCGGCGACGGCGCGGTCGTTCTCCTTCGACCTGCTGACCCATTGCGGTGTCGACGAAGCGAAGATCGGCGACACCTACTTCGAGGCCGAGCAGCCGATCATCGGTCCCGCCGCCAGCGCACCTTCCGGGTGGGACAACCCGTACCAGCGCGGAACCATGACCCTGCTTTCCCCCGACACCGCCGTTTTCCACGACGACCACGGGCACGAAGTCCGCTTCCGCGTCCGCCCGGGCGCGACGGCGTTCAAAAACCTCTGTGACTGACCGGCGGCCGCCCGCGCGGGCGCGCGGGCGGCCGGTTCCGGCTCAGTTCGCGTGGTTGTAGATCTGGTACAGCTCGTCGAAGTCGTGCGCGTCCGGCAACTGGTTGACCGGCGGCGCCGCGCCCTGCGTCATGCAGCTCGCGTTGTCGAACCGGTGCGCCAGCCCCAGCACGTGCCCGAGTTCGTGCTGCGTGGTCTTGCGGGCCTGGGTTGCCGTGGTCACCGTGTAGTTGTTGAGCTGCACGTAGACACCCTCGTAGTTGTGCCCGGCGGAGTCCCAGCCGTTCGGGTACCACGTGACCCCGTAGAGCCCGTCGTTCGCCGAGTACTCGGTGACGTTCACGCAGTGCAGCCAGCTGCCCGGGCAGCTGGACTGGTAGTAGGAATCGACGCCCTGCGCCTCGTTCCACTTGTAGGTGGCCGTCGTGACCGGCCATTTCACGCCGGTGTGGTCGACGAAGTAGATCTGCGAATGCGCGAGGCCGTTGTGGGCCCAGTGGTGGCCGTTGGCGTGGCTCTGCGGCCGGACCTCGGGAATGTCGAGCGCGGGCTTGCTCTTCGGCCACGCCCGCGCACACAGCGTGGTGGCCCGCGCCGCCGGCAGCGGACCGGAGTCGACCCGGTCCAGTTCCGCGACGCCGGACAGCTTCCCGTCCGCGGTGAAGCAGGCGACCCGCGAGCCCGGCTCGTCGGCCACCCAGTCGTAGGCCTGCTCCCGCATTTCCGCCCGGCTCAACGGCGGCGCCTGCTCCCGCGTGATCTTCGCCGGGTCCAGCACCGGCTGCTTCGCCGGGTTGACATTGGCGGGTGCGGGCGGCTTGCCCCGGTCCGGTGCCGCACCGGCCGTACCGGTGGTCAGGCCGGCGCCGAGCAGCGCGGCCAGCGCGACCGCGACACCGCCGCGGCGCACAGTGGTTCCCAGTGATCGAAACACGTTTCTCCCCTTGATGACGTGCTTGATGGGCGAACAGCCGTGCGCGGCGGATCCGGGCAGCACGAAGAAAGTGAATGACCCCCAACTCCCCCGCCGGACGAAAACCGTCCGCGGCCGGTTTTCGATTCTGCCGCGCAGCGCGGAAATTTCTCAATCGGCTGGACGAGTGAACAGGGTTTTCAGCGCCGCGAGGAAACCGTCGGTGGTCACGCGGTCGCGGACCGCGAGCCGGAGGTGGTCCGGGCCGAGGCCCGGGAAAGTGTCGCCGCGGCGAACGGCGTAACCCGCCTCGCGCAGGCGCAGCCGGACCTCCGCACCGCCAGGAATGCGCACCAGCACGAAGGGGCCGCGCGGGTCGCCCAGCACCTCGGCACCCAGGGCCGTCAGGCCGGACACCAGGTACTCGCGGTCCCCTTCCGCCGCCACCGCCAGCTTTTCCGCTTCCTCCAAAGCGGACGGCCGGCAGCACGCCACCGTCGCGACACCGGCCAATGTGGACACCGACCACGGCACCTGGACCGCGCGCAGCCGATCGATCACGTCCGGCTCGGCGAGCACGTATCCCGCCCGCAGACCCGCTAGGCCCCACGTCTTCGTCAGGCTGCGCAGCACGACGACGCCGGGCACACCACCGGCAAGGCTTTCGCTCTCGCCGGGGACCGCGTCCAGGAACGCTTCGTCGACCACCAGGAGCCGCCCTGGCCGGGCCAGCGAACGCAGGACCGGAGCCGGGTGCAGCACCGACGTGGGGTTCGTCGGGTTGCCCACGAACACCAGGTCCGCGTCCTCGGGGACCAGCGCCGGGTCCAGCACGAACCCGTCCTCTTCGGACAAGAGCACCCGCGAAACCGCGTGCCCGGCGGCCCGCAGCGCGGCTTCCGGCTCGGTGAACTGCGGGTGGACGACCACCGCGTGACGCGACCGGAAAGCCGACGCGAGCAAGGTGAACGCCTCGGCCGCGCCCGCCGTGACCAGGACTTCCGCTTCCGGGCGATCGTGCCGCACCGCGACCGCGCGCGTCGCTTCCACAGAGGACGGATACGCGGCGAGATCGTCCACAGCGGACACCAGCTCCTGCCGCAGCCACTCCGGCGGCCTCGGCAGCCGGACGTTCACGGCGAGGTCCACCAGCCCCGGCCCGACCTCGCGGTCGCCGTGGTGGTGCAAGTCGTAGTCACGCACGCGCGAACTCACGAACCCGCGCCGCGAAGCGCTGCGCCAGCTCGGGGTACCCGGCCCAGTGGACGTGCAGGTAGGACGCGTGCAACGTCGGCGACGCGAAGCCGTCCAGCTGGCGATCCCAGCCCCAAGCCGCCGAAGCGCCGTGTGACGGCGTGACCTCGGTGCGGTGGAACTCGTGCCCGGTGACGCGCTGTCCCGCCACGGCCATGAGGTTGTCCTCGACGGCGACCGCGCGCCGGTAGCCGAGCTTGCCGCGGGCGGTCATCTTCGCGTCCGCGGGCACCGCGCCGACCATCGGCGCGCCGTCCAGCGACTGGCACAGGTACAGCAGGCCCGCGCACTCGGCGCTCACCGGCATCCCGCGCTCGATCGCCGAAGCCACCTCGGCGCGCAACGCCGTGTTCGCGGACAGCTCGGCCGCGTGCACCTCGGGGAACCCGCCGCCGAAGTACAGCCCGGCGCAACCGTCCGGCAACGCCTTGTCTCGCAGGGGGTCGACGTCCACCACGTCGACGCCGCAGGCGGCCAGCAGCTCGACGTTCTCGGTGTAGCGGAAGGTGAACGCCGGGCCGCCCGCGGCCGCGACCGTCACCCGTGGACCGTCCACTCCGGACGGCTCCCAAGCGGGCGCGGAGAGCCGGGAGGCGCCGGCGGCGATCCGGACGATCGCGCCGAGGTCGACGCCGTCGGCGACCCACGCGGCGAGCGAGGGCAGCACGCGCTCGGCCTCGGCGGCCCGTTCCGCCGCGGGCACCAGCCCGAGGTGGCGGCTCGGCGCGTGGATCTCTTCGTTGCGGTACAACGCACCCAGCAGCGGGACGCCGGTGGCCTCCAGCGCGGAGGCGATCTCGTCGAGGTGCCGCTGCGAGCCGAGCTTGTTGAGGATGACCCCGGCCAGGCGCACGCGGTTGTCGTAGTGGGCGAACCCGAGCACGGTCGCGGCGACGCTGCGCGAGGCGGCCGAGGCGTCCACGACCAGCACCACGGGCGCGTCCAGCAGCCGGGCCACGTGCGCGGTGGAGGCGTAGCCCTCGGTCCCCAGCGCCCCGTCGAACAGGCCCATCACGCCCTCGATCACGGCGATGTCCGCGCCGTGGGAACCGTGCCGCAGCAACGGGATCAGGCGGTCTTCGCCCTGGAGGAACGGGTCCAGGTTGCGGGCGGGCCGTCCGGTCGCCAATGCGTGGTAGCCGGGATCGATGAAGTCCGGCCCGACCTTGTGCCCGGACACGCGGTGCCCGGCCGCACGCAGCGCCGCCATCAGGCCGGCGGCGATGGTGGTCTTGCCGTGCCCGGAGCCGGGCGCGGCGATCACCACCCGCGCTACCACTCGATCCCCCGCTGCCCCTTCTGCCCGGCGTCCATCGGGTGCTTGACCTTGGTCATCTCGGCGACCAGGTCCGCGGCCTCGACGAGCTCCGGCGGCGCGTACCGGCCGGTGATGACGACGTGCTGGTGCCCGGGCCGCGAGACCAAAGTGGACACGACGTCATCGACCTCCAGCCAGCCCCACTTGAGCAGGTAGGAGAATTCGTCGAGGACGTAGAAGTCGTGCGTCTCGGCGGCGAGGCGGCGCTTGATCTCCGCCCAGCCCTCGCGCGCGTTCTCCGCGTGGTCGTCTTCGCTGCCGGACTTGCGCGCCCAGCTCCAGCCCTCGCCCATCTTGTGCCACTCGACCGGCCCGCCCTCGCCGGTGTCGTCGTGCAGCTTGCCCAGCGCGCGGAACGCGGCTTCCTCGCCGACGCGCCACTTCGCCGACTTGACGAACTGGAACACCCCGATCGACCAGCCCTGGTTCCAGGCGCGCAGCGCCATCCCGAACGCGGCGGTCGACTTGCCCTTCATCTCACCGGTGTGCACGGCGAGCAGCGGCCGGTTGCGGCGCTGGCGCGTGGTCAGCCCGTCCTTCGGGACGACCTCGGGTTTTCCCTGCGGCATCAGGCGGCCCTCCCGGTCCGGGCGCGAACGGCGCCGGCCAGCGACTCGGCGGCGACGTCGGCCAGCGGCACGTGCTCCGCGCCGAGGTGAGCGGCCAGGTCGGCGGCCAGGCCGAGCCGCATCTTGCCGCTTTCGCAGTCCATCACGACGGCCGTGACGCCGGTGAGCAGCCCGGCCGCGGCCTGGGCGCGCGCGACGGCGTCCGGGCCGCTGGTGGCCCGGCCGTCGGTGACGACGACCAGCAGCGGACGGCGCCGCGGATCGCGGATCTCCTCGACGCGCAGCACGCGCGCCGCTTCCAGGAGCCCTTCGGCCAGCGGCGTCCGGCCGCCGGTGGGCAGGCCGTCGAGCCGGGACGCGGCCGCGTCGACGCTGATCGTCGGCGGCAGCGCCAGTTCGGCGGCGTCGCCGCGGAAAGTGACGAGCCCGACCTTGTCGCGGCGCTGGTAGGCGTCGAGCAGCAGCGACAGCACCGCGGACTTGACCTCGCGCATCCGGGCCTTGGCGCCCATCGAGCCGGACGCGTCCACGCAGAACAGCACGAGGTTGCCCTCGCGCCCTTCCCGCAGCGCGAACCGCAGGTCCTCCGGCCGCAGCTTCAGCCCGGCGCCGTCGCGGCCGCGGGCCTTCTGGTGCGGCGCCGCGGCTTTGACGGTCGCGACCAGGTGCGGCCGCCCGTCCCGGACGCTCGGCGGCTGGACGCCGATGGTCCGGCCGCTGTCGGTGATCGCGCGCGAGCGGCGGCCGCGCTCCCCCTCGCCCATGCCCTTGACGCGGAACACCCGTGCCTTGAACGTCTCCCCGGCGCCGACGGTCTTCTGCTGCCCACCGCCCTGGCTCTGCCGCGGCTCGCCCTGCGGCGCGTCGCCCTGCGGTGCGGGGGCTTCCTCCGGCGTCGAACCCGAACCGGGGCCGTCGTCCTCGGGTCCCGGTTCCGGTGGCTGGGCGTCCTGGAGGGCCTGTTCCAGCTGCTCTTCCGAGATTCCCGGGGCGTCGAACGGGTTCCGGCGGCGCCGGTGCGGCAGCGCGAGCCGCGCGGCGACGCGGACGTCGTCGGTGGTCACTTCGTCGCGGCCGGCCCAGGCCGCGTGCGCGACCGCGGTGCGCGCGGTGACGATGTCCGCGCGCATGCCGTCGACCTCGAACGACGCGCAGATCTCGGCGATCTGGCGCAGTGCGTCGTCGGGCAGCTTGACGGCGGGCAGAAGCCGTTGCGCCGCTTCGATGTCCGCGGCCAGCCGCGCGTCTTCGCCGGCGTACTGCGCGGCGAAACCGTCGGGATCGGCTTCGTAGGCCAGGCGGCGCCGGACGACCTCGACGCGCTGCTCCGGATCGCGGCTGGAGGCGACCTCGACGGTCAGCCCGAACCGGTCCAGCAGCTGCGGCCGCAACTCGCCCTCTTCGGGGTTCATGGTGCCGATCAGCACGAACCGCGCCGCGTGCGAGACCGAGACGCCCTCGCGCTCGACGGTCGCGCGGCCCATCGCGGCGGCGTCGAGCAGGGTGTCGACGAGGTGGTCGTGCAGCAGGTTGACCTCGTCGACGTAGAGCAGCCCGCGGTGCGCGGCGGCCAGCAGGCCCGGCTGGAAGTCCGTGACGCCTTCGGCCAGCGCGCGCTCCAGGTGCAGGGAGCCGATGACGCGGTCCTCGGCCGCGCCGACCGGCAGCTCGACCAGCTTCGCCGGGCGCCGGTGACTCGGGGTGGCGTCGTGCGGGCCGTCCGGGCAGAGCGGGTCGGGGCTCGTGGGATCGCAGGAGAACCGGCAGCCGTCCACGACGTCCACGCCCGGCAGCAGGCCCGCCAGCGCGCGGACCATGGTCGACTTCGCGGTGCCCTTTTCGCCGCGCACCAGCACCCCGCCGACGGCGGGCGAGATCGAGGAGAGGACGAGCGCCAGGCGCAGGTCCGGCAACCCGACGACGGCGGTGAACGGGTACGGCTTCAACAGCGCTCCTCCAGCTCGGCGACCGGCCGATCATCGCACAGGGCCCGTCTCGCTTAGGGTGGGAAATCGTGCGCGAAACATCACGCCTGACGGTGGTCGGGATCGGGGCCGACGGGTGGGCCGGGCTGTCGGAACCGGCCCAGGCCATCGTGCTCGGCTCCGACGTCGTCATCGGTGCGCCGCGGCAGCTGGCCTACCTCCCCGAGGGCGTCGAGACGCGGGAGTGGCCGAGCCCGCTGCTGCCGGGGCTGGACGCGCTGCTCGCCGAGTACGAAGGCCTGCGCGCCTGCGTCCTGGCCAGCGGTGATCCGTTCTTGTCGGGGGTCGGCACCACTCTCGTGGCCCATGGATACGAGGTCGAGGCGCTGCCCGCGCTCTCGTCGGTGACACTGGCCAGGGCCCGGCTGGGCTGGTCCGCCGAGGAGACCGAGGTGGTGACCATCGTCGGCCGGTCGTCGGCTCGCGTCGCCCGGGTGCTGGCGCCGCGACGGCGGGTGCTCGTCCTGGGCGCCGACGCGCCCGCTCTGCGCTCCTTGCTCACCGTGCGCGGGTACGGCGAGAGCGAGCTGATCGCGCTGGAAAACCTGGGCGGGCCCGACGAGCGCATCACCGACGGCTGGGACGGCGAACCCGGCCCGCTGACGGTGTTCGCGCTGGACTGCGTGGGTCCGGCGCTGCCGCTGATCGGCGTCCCGGACGACGTGTACGCCCACGACGGGCAGCTGACCAAGCGCGACCTGCGGGTCTCGGCGCTGGCCCGGCTCGCGCCGAGCCCCGGCGAGCTGCTGTGGGACGTCGGGGCGGGCGCCGGCAGCGTCGGCATCGAGTGGTCGCGGCTGCACGGCCTCAACCGCGCGATCGCGATCGAGCGCGACCCCGAACGCGCCGAGCGGATCAGCCGCAACGCGGTGGACCTCGGAGTCCCGGAACTGGAGGTGGTGACCGGCGAAGCGCCCGACTCGCTGAGCGCGCTCCCCGTGCCGGACGCCGTCTTCATCGGCGGCGGGGTGACGGCGCCGGGCGTCCTGGACGCGTGCCTGGCCACGGGCGCCCGGATCGTCGCGCACGGCGTCACGCTGGAGTCCGAGCAGGTACTGGCGCGCGCGTACGAGCAGCACGGCGGTGAGCTGCTGCGCATCGGCGTCGAGCACGCCGCGCCGCTCGGCGGGTTCACCGGGTGGACGCCCGCCCGCACGGTCACGCAGTGGAGCAGCCGATGACCGTGTACTTCGTCGGCGCCGGGCCGGGCGCCGCGGACCTGATCACCGTGCGCGGCCGCGACCTGCTCGGCCGCTGCGGTGTCTGCCTCTACCCGGGCAGCATGACGCCGACGGACCTCCTGGCGTACTGCGCGCCCGGGACCGAGCTGGTGGACACCGCGAACCTCAGCCTCGAGCAGATCGTCGCGAAGCTGGTCGACGCGCATCGGGCCGGGCACGCCGTCGCGCGGCTGTGCTCCGGCGATCCGTCGCTCTACAGCGCCGTCGCCGAGCAGATGCGCCGGCTCGACGCCGCCGACGTGCCGTACGAGGTCGTCCCCGGCGTGCCCGCCTTCGCCGCTTCGGCGGCGGTACTGGGCCGGGAGCTGACCGTGCCGGAAGTCGGGCAGAGCCTGGTGATCACCCGGGTGCAGGCGCGGTCGACCGCGATGCCGCCGGGCGAGACCCTCGCCGCGTTCGCCGCCACCGGCGCCACCCTGGCGCTGCACCTGGCGGTCAACCACGTCGAGCGGGTGGCCGCGGAGCTGGTGCCGCACTACGGCGCCGAGTGCCCGGTCGCCGTCGTCGCGCTCGCTTCGCAGCCCGGCGAAACCGTGGTGCGCGGCGTGCTCGGCGAACTCCCCGTGCTGGTCCGCGAAGCCGGGATGACGCGCGCGGCCACCATCTTCGTCGGCCGGGTGCTCGCCGCGGCGGGCTTCCCGGACAGCTTCCTGTATTCGAGTGCCCGCGACCGGGCGAACCAACCGGAGTCGTTGTGACCGAACTGCACTCTGTTGATCTGCGTTGGGGCCTGCTGGCCGCCGGAACCATCGCCGCCCACTTCGCCGCGGGCGTCGAGGAGAGCAAGCACGGCGTGCTGACCGCCGTCGCCGCGCGCAACGCCGACCGGGCGCGGGACTTCGCGGCGCGCTTCGAGATCCCGAAGGCCTACGGCAGCTACGAAGACCTCCTCGCCGACCCGGACGTCGACGCCGTGTACGTCTCGACGCCGCACGCGATGCACGGCGAGTGGGCGATCCGCGCCGCCGAGGCGGGCAAGCACGTGCTGTGCGAGAAGCCGTTGACCATCACCGCCGCCGACGCCGAAGAGGTGATCGCCGCGGCCCGCGAGCACGACGTCTTCCTGATGGAGGCGTTCATGTACCGGCTGCACCCGCAGACGCGGCGGCTGGTCGAGCTGATCGCGAGCGGCGCCATCGGCGAGGTGCGCGCGGTCGACACGACGTTCTCCTTCGACAGCAACCCGGAGGAGACCGCGCGGCTGGCCGACCCGGCGCTCGGCGGCGGCGGGATCCTCGACGTCGGCTGTTACTGCACGTCGCTGGCGCGGCTGGTCGCGCAGGCGGCGCTGGGCGTCGACGTCGTGGAGCCGGTCGAGGTGAGCGGGATGGCGAAGCTTTCGCCGTCGGGGGTCGACGAGTACGCGACCGGCCTGCTGCGGCTGCCCGGCGACATCCTGGCGACGATCTCGTGCGGGATCCGGCTGGCCAGGGAGGACGGCATCCGCGTGTTCGGCACGCAAGGACAGCTGTACGTGCCGCAACCGGCGTGGATCCACCCGCTGCGGGGGCCGGGCACGTCGCAGATCATCCTGACGCCGTCGTCCGGCGAGCCCGAGGTCATCGAGGTCGAAGCGACCCAGGGCGTCTTCGCCCGCGAAGCGGACCATGTGGCCACGCACGTCGGCGACCGGCAGGCACCCGAGCTGACCTGGGCGGAGACGCTGGCCAACATGCGGACCCTGGACAGGTGGCGCGAAGCGGTCGGCTACGGACGACCCGCGTGATCCTCGTCCTCGGTGGGACGGGCGAAGCGCGAAAGCTCGCCGAAGACCTCGTAGAACGCGAAGTGCGCGTTGTCTCTTCGCTCGCGGGGCGAGTCGCCCGCCCACGGCTTCCGGTCGGCGAAGTGCGCGTCGGCGGCTTCGGCGGCCCGGAAGGTCTCGCGGCCTGGCTTCGCGAGAACGACGTACGCGCCGTCGTCGACGCGACGCACCCCTTCGCCGAACGCATCGGCGCGAACGCGGCGAAGGCGGCCGAACTCACGCGAGTGCCCCTGCTGAGGCTCGCCCGGCCAGGCTGGCAGCCCGCGGAAGGCGACGTCTGGCACTGGGCCGACGACCTCGCCGAGGCAGCCCGGAAACTCCCCGAACTGGGCAACCGCGTCTTCCTGACCAGCGGCCGCCAGGGGCTGCCCGCCTTCGCGCACCTCGACGACCTGTGGTTCCTGATCCGCTGCGTCGACCCGCCCGAGCCGCCGCTGCCGCGCCACCACGAGCTGATCCTCGCCCGCGGCCCCTATGAAGTGGCCTCGGAACGCGAACTCCTCCGCCGGGTCGACGTCCTGGTCACCAAGGACTCGGGCGGCGCGCAGACGAGCGCGAAGCTGACGGCGGCCCGGGAGCTGGGCAAGCCCGTCCTGGTGGTCCGGCGGCCGCCGCGGCCGGTGACCGAGACCGCCGAAACCGTCCCCGAAGCCGTCGAATGGGTCCTGCGCCGATGATCGAAGAGTTCTACGAAGTCCTGCGCAAGCGGCGGGACGTCCGCGGCGAGTTCACCGGCGAGCCGATCCCCGAAGCCACCCTCACGAGGATCCTCGAAGCCGCGCACGCCGCGCCGAGCGTCGGGCTCACCCAGCCGTGGGACTTCGTGCTGGTCGACGACCACGCCACGCGCGAGAAGTTCGCGAAGCACGTCCACGAGGAACGAGAGGTCTTCGCGGGCCAGCTCGGCGAAGACCGCGCGAGCACCTTCGCGAACATCAAGATCGAGGGGATCCTCGAGTCGAGCCTCGGCATCGTCGTCACCTACGACCCGGCCCGCGGCGCGCCCGACGTGCTCGGCCGGCACGCCATCGCCGACGCCGGCCTGTACTCGGTGTGCCTCGCGATCCAGAACCTGTGGCTCGCCGCCACCGCCGAAGGCCTCGGCATCGGCTGGGTGAGCTTCTACCGCGAACCGTTCCTGAGCGAGCTGCTCGGTGTGCCCGACGGCATCCGGCCGGTCGCGTGGCTGTGCGCCGGCCCGGTGAGCCGGCTCGAAACCGTACCCGACCTGGAGCGCCACGGTTGGCGCAGCCGCCGTCCCCTGACCGCGGCAATACACCACGGCCGATTCACCCCGCGTGATCCGGGGGCTGCGTCAACCGCCGACCTCTGACCCGTTAGCGTTGCGCCGATGCGTCTGATTGCCGTAGCGCTGGGGCTGCTCTCGGCCTTGTGCGCGCTGGCTTTCCCCTTCCTGCCGGTGGTGCAGGACACGGCGGAGGTCGTCTGGCCGACCGGCAGCGACACCCGCTCCGTCAACGCGCCCTTGACCGGGTACTGGGCCCAGGACCTGCGCGCCGAGCTGCCGTGCGCGGCCATCCGCTCGGTGGACGCCCGCACCAACGGCCCGGGCCTGCTCTTCGCCACCGTGCCGGACGGCCGCACCGACCCGAAGGCCGGCAACGGCGTCGGCCTGCAGCTGCGCGTCGACAACGGCGTGCTGCTCGCCTCCAGCCAGGGCCAGCAGATCGCCCAGCAGCCGCTGCCCGCCGAGAAGTGCGACGTCGAGCTGGACGTCGACGCGACGCAGATGACGCTGGCCGTCGCCGGCACGCCGGTGTTCCACGCCGAGGGCGACGTCCGCCCCCGCGTCGTCGGCATCTACTCCTCGATCAACTCGAGCAAGGACCCGATCGCCGGCCTGCACGTCTCGATCGTGCCGGACACGCGCTACCAGACGTCGCCGACCACGCTGAAGCTCGGCGTCGGCGTGCTCGCCGCGCTGTCCCTGATCGGCTGCCTGATCGCGGTCTGGCGCCGCGACTCCGGCTTCGCGCGCCGCGCCCCGCGCTGGGCGCCGGTCGGCTGGTGGCGGCTGACGCTGCGGGACGCCACGGTGATCGTCGCGCTCGGCGCGTGGGTCTTCATCGGGCCGGTCACTTCGGACGACGGCTACATCCTCACGATGGCCAGGGTCACCGAGCAGACCGGGTTCCTCACCAACTACCACCGCTGGTTCGGCGTCGCCGAAGCCCCGTTCGGCTGGTTCTACCACGTGTTCGAGCTGATGGCGCACGTCAGCGTGGTGCCGCCGTGGATCCGGCTGCCGTCGTTCCTGCTCGGCGTGCTCAGCTGGCTGCTGATCAGCCGCGAGGTCATGCCGCGGCTGGGCACCCAGATCCGCACCAGCGCCCCGGCGGGCTGGGCCGCCGCGACGGTGTTCCTGATCTGGTGGATGCCCTACAACAACGGCGTCCGCCCGGAACCGGTCGCCGCGCTGGGCTCGCTGCTGGCGATCTGCGCGGTGGAACGCGCGCTGGTGACGCGGCGGCTGCTGCCGCTGTGCCTCGGCCTGACCGCGGCCGGGTTCACCCTGGCCGCGACGCCGACCGGGCTGATCGCGGTGGCGCCGTTCCTGGTCGCCGCGCGCCCGCTGTTCAAGCTGGTGCGCCAGCGCGCGGACGAGAACGGCTGGCTGCCGGTGCTCGCACCGGTCGCCGCGGCCGGGCTGCTGGTGCTGGTAGCGGTGTTCGCCGACCAGACCTTCGCGACGGTGCAGGAAGCGACCCGGATCCGCACCCAGGTCGGCCCGAACCTGTCGTGGTTCCAGGAGCTCTCGCGCTACCAGCTGCTGTTCGAGAGCCTGCCGGACGGCTCGGCGCCCCGCCGGTTCCCGGTGCTGCTGGTGCTGCTGTGCACCGGCACCTGCCTGGTGATGCTGCTGCGCCGCGGCCGCATCCCCGGCGCGTCGCTCGGCCCGGCGCGCCGGCTGATCGGCACGACGGCGCTGTTCTTCCTGCTGCTCGCCCTGACGCCGACGAAGTGGACGCACCACTTCGGCGCGTTCGCCGCGGTCGGCGCGTCGATGGCGGCGCTGACCGCGCTCGCGACCAGCTCGACGGTGCTGCGGTCCAAACGCAACCGCGCCGCGTTCCTCGCCGGGCTGCTGGTCGTCGCCGCGCTGGCCGCGACCGGGCCGAACACCTACTGGTTCGTCTCGCGCCTCGGCGTCCAGTGGACGGCCGTGGCGCCGTCGATCGGCGGCATCCCCCTGTCCACGATCCTGCTGGTGGCGGCGGCGATCGCCGGGGTGTACGCGTTCGTCGAGAACGTCCGCGCGCACCGGCCGGGGCTGCCCGCGCAGACGGAGGAGGGCCGGCTGCGCGCGCTGCGGCTCGGGTCGCTGTCGCTGGTGGTGGTCTGCGGCCTGGTGGCGGCGGGCGAGTTCGTCACGATGGCGTGGGCGATCCACAACCAGGCCGGCAGCTACAGCCTGGGCGCGGCGAACGTCGGGCACCTGTTCGGCAAGAGCTGCAACCTCTCCGACCACGTGATGGTCGAGCGCGACGCGGCGACGAGCATCCTGCGCACGCAGTCCGAGCAGCGGACCGTCGCGGAGAAGGTCAAGGAGCCGACGTCGCCGCTGCCCGACCCCGACCGCGACAACGGCCGCGTCCAGACCGGCTTCCACACCCGCCCGGTCGACGACAAGGACCCGCTGGCCGAGCCGCCGCACGGGTTCACGCCCGAGAACGTGCCGATGTGGTCGAGCTTCCTCGACCCGGAGACGCGCGCCGGGCGCCTGCGCAGCGACTGGTACGCGCTGACGGAGAAGCCGGCGGACGGCCAGATCGTGGTCGCGACGGCGGGCGCGGCCCGGCGGCCGACGTCGGTCAGCCTCGACTACGGCGTCAACACCCCCGACGGCGTCAAGATCCTGCGCAGCCAGTTCATGCTGCCGCCGGGCGCGGGCACCAACGGCTGGAACGACACCCGCATCAACCTGCGCGACCTCCCGCCGGAGACGAACGCGGTCCGGGTCAACATCGTCGACAACGACCTCACGGAAGACGGCTGGATCGCGGCGTCGGCCCCGCGCGTGCCGACGTTCACGACGCTGACGGACAAGATCGGGTCGAAGCCGGTGTACGTCGACTGGCCGGCGTCGTTCGTGTACCCGTGCGTCCAGCCGGTGACGTCCCACGACGGGATTTCGCAGGTGCCCGAGTACCGCATCACGGCCGGGGCGCTGGCGGACGAGGCGAACTGGGCGTCGTCGACCAACGGCGGGCCGATCGGCTGGCTGGAGGAGCTGGCCGAGGAGCCGGAGGTGCCGAGCTACCTGATCGGCCAGCCGAGCCAGTCGTGGGGCCAGCTGCTGCAGATCGAGCCGTTCACCGAGGGCATCGCGCCCACGGTGGTGCACGGGGAGAAGACGGTGCCGGGCTGGTGGTCACCGGGTCCGGGCCCGCGGCAGCCGAACGGCAAGGACCCGACGCGCTGAGTCAGAGCTTCGTCCACGCCGAACGACGGTGGAGGCGAAACCCGGCGCGGCCGAGGTTGGCCGCGCTCGCCGAGCCGGGCCTGGCCGTGGCCACGGCCAGGGTGCACCCCGCTTCGGCAGCCACCTGAAGGCGGCGTTGCAGCAACCTCGGCTGCGCGCCCCGGCCCCGATGCGCGCGCAGGGTCGACGCAGCCCCGAGCACCGCGACGTCGCCGTGGATCGTCATGCCCGCGGCGGCGATCGGACCTGCTCGCTCGACCACCAGGAACCGCCGCATCACCGGCAGCCGGTGTTCCGCGGCCAGGAACGCGGCGAGCACCCCGTGCGCCTCGAACCCGGCCAGCAGCACGCGCAGGAAAGTGTCCTCGTCGGCCGCGTCCGGAGGCGCGTCCGCCGCGGGCCGGGGCTCCAGCCGTTTGACGGCCAGTAGCCGATCTCCCGTCCGCGCGAACCCCGCCATCGGCCGCTCGCCGAACTCGGCCGGCACCACCACGGTCGGCTCGACGCCGTCCCAGCCGGGTGCGTCCACGAAGCCGGTCACCGCGGGCAGCGTCTCACGCGTCACCCCGGACACCGTCGACAGGAAGCCCAGCGCGGGATCCGTCGCCAGCACGGCCCGCAACCCGGCCTGGCCCCAGACCCGGAACCGGCCGGGCACGCCGGCGTCCGACGCGGCCTCGCAGGCCAGCCCGGTCCGGTGGTGCAGGGCCCGCTCCGCCCTGCTCACGTCCGACGTCAATAGCTGCGCGGCGTCCAGACGATGCCGTTGTCCGCCCGGGTCTTCGACGAGCCCACGAGCAACACGCACCGCATGTCCACAGTGGACGGCTCCAGGCCGCCCAGCGTCGTGATCCGGATGTCCTCCTCGGGACCACCGACGTCCCGGGCCACGACCACCGGGGTTTCCCCGGAACGGTGCCGCAGCAGCACGTCACGGGCGGCGGCCAGCTGGGTCGTCCGGGATCGTGACGCCGGGTTGTACAGCGCCAGCACCAGGTCCGCCGCGCCGGCCGCGTCGAGGCGCTTCTCGATGATCTCCCACGGCTTCAACCGATCCGACAACGACAGCACGCAGTAGTCGTGCCCCAGCGGTGCGCCCACGCGGGAAGCCGCCGCCTGGGCCGCCGTCACCCCGGGGACGATCCGGACGCGCACGCCCGCGCCGTGCCCGGCAGCGACCTGCTCCAGCACCGCCGACGCCATCGCGAAGACCCCCGGGTCGCCCGAGGAGACCACCGCGACCCGGGCCCCGGAAGCCGCCAGCGTCAACGCCTCGACCGCCCGGTCGGCCTCGACCCGGTTGCCGGACGCGTGCCGCCGCTGCCCGGCCTTCTGCGGCACCCGCGCGACATACGGCCCGTACCCGACGATGTGCTCCGCGGCCGCGAGCTCGGCCGAGGCCTCCGGCGTGAGCCACTCCGGGCCGGCCGGACCCAGGCCCACCACGACGACCTCGCCGCCCGAAGGTTCGGCAGCAGGAGCAGCGGGAGCAGGCGAAGTCCGGGACGCATAAGCCGGCGAAGGCAGCAACGCCAGCGAGAAGTACGGCACCGAAGCCGGATCCACCGAAGCAAGGGGCTCGATCCGCTGCTGTCCCCAGGTCGCGCGCTCGACGTAGACGGCGTCGTCGAGCTTCCCGGCCTCCGCCAGCGCGTCCCGGACGGACGAGAACGTCCGGCCCAGCTTCAGCACGGCCGCCGCGTCGGTGTCCGCGAGCCGCCGCGCCAGCTCCGGGGCGGGGAGCGTGCCCGGGAGCACGGTCAGCACCTCGTCGCGCTGCACCAGCGGCCGGCCGAGCACCGACGACGCCGCGCTCACCGACGTCACGCCGGGCACGACGACCGCCTCGAACCGGCCGGAAAGCCGTTCGTGCATGTACATGTACGAGCCGTAGAAGAAGGGGTCGCCCTCGCACAGCACGACGACGTCGCGGCCCGCGTCGAGGTGCTCGGCGAGCCGCTTCGCGCTCAGCTCGTAGAAGTCGGCGATCGCGCCCTCGTACCCGCCGGGGTGGTCGGTGGTCTCGGTCGTGACCGGGTAGACGAGCTTCTCCTCGATCTGCCCCTCGCGCAGGTACGGCTCGGCCACCGACCGCGCGATGCTCCGGCCGTGGCGCGCGCTGTGGTAGGCGACGACGGAGGCCTCGGAAATCAGGCGCGCCGCCTTGACCGTCATCAGTTCCGGATCGCCGGGCCCGAGGCCGACGCCATAGAGCGTGCCGGTCATTCTTCGGCGCTCGCGAGGGCGTTGATCGCGGCGACGGCCATCGCGCTGCCGCCGCGCCGTCCGTGCACCACCAGGTAGGGGGCGGGTCCCTGCTTGGCCAGCTCCACTTTGGACTCGACGGCGCCGACGAACCCGACCGGCACGCCGATGATCGCCGCGGGTGCCCCGACGCCTTCGCCGAGGATTTCCAGCAGCCGGAACAGCGCGGTCGGCGCATTGCCGATCGCGACGACCGAGCCGGGCAGCTTGTCGCGCCACAGTTCCAGGGCCGCCGCCGACCGCGTGGTGCCCATCCGCTCGGCGAGCCCGGGCACGCTCGGGTCCGACAGCGTGCAGAGCACTTCGTTGTTCGCGGGCAGCCGGCGCCGCGTGACGCCGCTCGCGATCATCTGCGCGTCGCAGAGGATCGGCGCGCCCGCCTCCAGCGCGGCGCGGCCGGACTCGACGACGTCGAGGGTGTAGCGCAGGTCGTCGACCAGATCGACCATGCCGCAGGCGTGGATCATCCGGACCGCGAGGCCCGCCACGTCGTCGGGCAGGATCGCCAGGTCCGCTTCCTCGCGGATCGTGGCGAACGAGTGCCGGTAGATCTCGGCACCGTCCCGCAGGTAGTCGATCACAGGTTCCCTTTCAGTTCTTCGAGCGGCACCCACCGGCCGTCGACCCGGTAGCCGCCGGCCTCGGCGACCACGTCCACATGCGACTGCGACGGCTTCCCGCAGCGTCGTTCGCAGCCGGAGAAGTGCGCGCGCAGGCCGGGCCGGAACACGGCGTCGGCGCGCACGTCGGCCCGCGACTTCGCGCAGCCGGGGCGGCCGACGCAGGCACTGGTCCCGAGCGGCA
>Ga0070668_100001482_pt1 | contig 16948 bp, 10 predicted proteins | sample KBSS43metaG_FD_64661 | JGI IMG/M metagenome (GOLD analysis project Ga0070668, IMG submission 64661) | Switchgrass rhizosphere microbial communities from Kellogg Biological Station, Michigan, USA - KBS S4-3 metaG | ecosystem: Host-associated > Plants > Roots > Rhizosphere > Soil ... | reverse complement strand
CTCCCACTCCCACTCCGACACCGGCCCCGCCGCCGGCCACGTCGGCCCCGGAGCCGCCTCCGCCGGTGCAGCTGCCTCCGGTCGAACAGCCGATCGCGGCGCCCACGCCGAGCCCGGCGCCCGCGCCGGCCCCGGTGGTCACGCCGCCACCGGCGGCGACGACGGTTCCGGCGCCGCCACCGTCGTCGTCACCGCACGCGCGCCCGGCGGAAAAGACCGAGCCGGTGGTGGCGGACACCGGACGGCGGACCGAGGAGAAACGCCGCTGGGGCCTGACGGCCCTGATCCTGGTCCTCGGCGGCGGCGCGGCGGCAGCGCACCGGCGGCGGCACCGGTGACGGCGCGGTGGGTCAGTACTTGAACTGGTCGACGTTGTCGGTGGTGATCAGCAGCGGATCGCCCAGCAGGACGGTCTTCGTCGCGGCGTCGTACTTCACCGCCGGCAACTCCAGGCTCACCTTGTTCACCGGGTTCAGCGGCTTGCCGTCGGCGACCTGCTTCGCCGTCCACGCGGTCAGGTAGCCGAGCGACTCGACGTTCCACAGCACCGACTGCGAGCACGAGCCGTCGGACAGGAACGGCTTGATCGCCTGCGGCGTGCCGACGCCGACGGTGAACACCCGGCCGATCTTCTGCTGCTCCTTCACGGCCTTCGCGACGCCGGGCGCGGAGGTCGTGCACTCGCCGATCAGCCCGGTCAGGCCGGGGTGGCGGGCCATGATGTCCTTGGCCATCCGCGTCGCGGCTTCCTGGTCCTCGCCGGCGTACACGGTCTCGACGAGCTCGGCCTTCGGGTAGTTCGCGGCCGCGTACTCCTTCTGGACCGCGATCCAGGCGTTGAGGTTCGCCGCGGCCGGCCCGCAGGAGACGATCGCGTACTGGCCGGTGCCGCCGGTCTGCTGCATCAGCGCGTTGACGAGCGCGGAGCCGATGCCCTGGGCGGTGGCCTGGTTGACGAACACCTCGCGCTGCGTGCCCGGCGCGTCGGTGTCCGAGGTGAGCACGTGGATGCCCTTCGCCCTGGCCTCGGCGATCACCGGCGCGAGCACGGCCGGGTCGTTGGGCGCGACGACGATGACGTCGACCTTCTTCGCGATCAGGTCGCGCACGATCGTCACCTGGGCGGCCGGGTCGACGGACTCCGGGCCGGTCGTGGACCACTCCACGCCCAGCTGCTTCGCCGCTTCGAGGCCGCCGGTGTTCATCGCCTCGAAGTACGGGATGCGGGCGATCTTCGGCACGAACACGATCCGGGTCGGCGTCGGCCCGGGAGTGCTGCCGCCCAGTCGTTCCGAGCAGCCCCCGAGCGCGAGCGCCGCGACCAGCAGCAGCGTCGCGGCCAGCCGGGACGTCTTCGTCGGCCCTCGCATCCCCACCCATTCCTCAGGACTTTCGGACGGTCTGCGCACGGTGGAGACCCAGGGCGAACGTAGGGCCCCGCGTAACTGTGGTCAACGGGATGTGCGCAAAGGGTTACATAAGTGAGTTCAAGCTCGTGGACTTCCGGCGGGAATAGCCTGGACGGCGGTATCGGACACGGTGAGTGATGATACCGGGCACGCTGCGTTTCAGTCCGGCGCACTCGCCTCAATTACCCCCTGGGGGTATAGTCGAGGGTATGAGCGAACAGCACGGGGCTTCGTGGGCGACGGCGATCCAAGCGACTCTGCACTGCCTGACCGGCTGTGCCATCGGTGAGGTGCTGGGCATGGTGCTGGGCACGGCGTTCGGCCTGCACAACGCCGCGACGGTGATCCTCTCGATCGCCTTGGCGTTCGTCTTCGGGTACGGCCTGACCATGCGGGGCGTGCTGAAGTCGGGGCTGAGCCCGGCGGCGGCGTTCAAGGTGGCGCTGGCCGCGGACACCGTGTCGATCGCCGTCATGGAGCTGATCGACAACACCGTGGTCGTGGCGATTCCCGGGGCGATGGACGCCGGGCTGGCCAGCTTCCTGTTCTGGCTGGCACTGGCGCTCTCGCTGGCGGTCGCGTTCGTCGTCACGGTGCCGGTGAACAAGTGGATGATCGGCCGCGGGCGCGGCCACGCGGTCGTGCACGCCCAGCACCACCACTGACGACCTCGGGGAGGTGGCGGCCTCCCCGCGACACTGTCAGACGGCGGACAGGTCGATCGCGCGGTCGACCTTGCGCCGGTCGAGCACCCGCAGGATGCCCTCCAGCAGGTAGTAGTCGGCGTAGGGGAGCGACACCTCGACGCCGTCTTCGTTGGCCGGTTGCGGGTGCAGCGCGCGACGCTCGCCTCGGCCCGGGCGGACTTCGTGGTCAGGCACGTCCGCGACACCGCGGTGAGGATCCGCAGCGCGCTTTCCCGGTACCGCGGGTGGTGCGTGAGTTCCGCGAGGTCCAGCAGGCCGCACGCCATGATCACGCCGGCGGAGGCGTCCTTGACGTCGTCCGGGGCCTGCGGCGCCAGGTAGTCCCACACCGGCACGTGGTCGGGCGTCAGCCGGGACAGCGCGAAGTCCGCGAGCCGCCGGGCCGTGGCCAGGAACTCCGCGTCCCCGGTCCGCCGGTGGATCGTGGTGAACCCGTAGACACCCCAGGCCTGGCCGCGCGACCAGCACGACGCCGGGCTGTAGCCCTGCACCGTGTTCGGCCCGATCGGCGCGCCGGTCACCGGGTCGAAGTCGAACACGTGCGGGGACGACCCGTCGGGGCGGAGGAAGTTCCGCTGCGCCGTCTTCGCGTGCGCGACCGCGATGTCCAGGTACCGGGGGTCCCCGGTCTGCTTGCTCGCGAACGCCAGCAGGTCGAGGTTCATCATCGTGTCCATGATGACGCGGCCGGCGTTGTTCGGGTCGGTCAGCGCGCCCCAGGCGCGGATGAACCGCCCGGCCGGGTTGTAGCGCTTGATCAGCGACGTCGCGGCCTGCACCGCGCCGTCCTTCCACTTGTCGTCGCCCGTGAGCCGCCAGGCGGTCACCCATGAGGGGTAGAAGAGGAAACCGAGGTCGTGCGTGCCGGTGTCGTTCTGCCGCGGCGCGAGTTTTTCCGCCGACGCCAGCGCGAGGGTCTTGAATTGTTCCTCGCCGCTGTGCAGCCAGGCCAGCCACAACTGGCCGGGCCAGAATCCGCCGACCCAGTCGCCATTCTGCGAATAGGTCCATTTTTCGAACTTCGTGCCGACCGGAAACGCGGTGACGCCGGGGGCCACCGCGCGCAGCTTGGCGACCGCGTAATCGGCCGCCTGGCGGAGCGTCCGGGTGACCGATGCCTGGTCGGAGGCATCGGAGGTGGCCGCGGAAGCGGCCGTCGAGGTGCCGGCGCTCGCGGCGACCGCGGCACCGGCCGCCGTGGTCAAGAGGGTTCTCCGGGTAACGCTCACAGGTGACCGCCATTCCGTAGGGGAGAGTGCCCGGAATCTTGGCACGAACGGCCCGGATTTGTACACCCGGCGGACACGTGTTCATGGTTGTGAATTGTGTGCCGGTGAGCGGAATAGCGCGGAAAAGGGCGAAGGCCCGGCGGGGGATGCCGGGCCTTCGCTGTTATCGCGGGGATGAGGGCAGTCAACCACGCGACGATCGTGGCTCACTCGAGCCGGGGGTTCAGCAGTGCGGTGCGACGGGCGCGTCGGAACCGGTCTGCAGGTAGGTGTCCGACACGTAGTGCCCGGGGCCGATCCGGTCCCAGATGTTGTTGGTGCCGAACTTGCCGGCGACGGTGTCACCCTCGACGTAGCATTCGATGTTCACCTTGGCGTAGTTCGCCGCGAGGCCCTTGATGGCGGCCGAGGTGCTGGCGCTCGCCCGGACGTTCATCGGGTCGCCCGCGGTGCTGACCTCGCCGGTCGGGCCGGAGCCGGTCCACAGGTAGGTGACGTTGACGTAGCCGTTGTCGGACATCCCGAGGCCGTCCCAGAACACGCCGTCGGCGAGGTCGATGCCGGCCGGGTTCTGCACCGTGCGGCCGGAGTCGTCCTTCTTGTTGTTGTAGCCCTGCAGGTACGCGGCCTGCGCTTCGGGCGTGCCCTGCGGCAGGTCCTTGAACTCCGAGCGGACCGACGCCGGGTTCCAGTAGTCGTCGCGCTCGTTCCACGGGCCGATCTCCCACACCGGCGCGTACTCGCACTTGCTGCCGTCGGTGCGGCACACCTTGGCGGTGTAGTTGCCGGTGCCCTTGGGGGACACGGACTTGCCCGAGGGGAAGGAGACGAAGTGGTCGTGGCTGACGATCTTGTGGCCGTTGGCGGTGGTGCCGCCGACGAGTCCCTCGCGGGTGCCGTACACCTTGTAGGTCAGCGGGGTCGTCGCGGCGAGCGCGTTGACCTGCGGAGCGCTCTCCGCGGCGAGTGCGAGGCCGCGGACGGCCGGGCGGACACCGTCGGTGTCGCTGTGCAGGCTGACGCGCACCTGCACCGAGCTGACGGCGGTCTTGAGCGTCGTGCCCGCGGGCGTCCACTCGGTCCAGTCGTTCGCGCCGGTGCGGCCGCGGACGTCGACCTCGACCGAGGTGCCCTTCGGCGCGTCGGCGGTCAGCTGCGCGCTGACGCGGTTGGCCGGCGAGCCGAGCGCGTGCTCCGCCGTGATGAGGCTGCCTTCGCTGCCGGCGAACACCCGGGCGGTTCTGTGCCACGCGGCGTCGGCCAGCGTCAGCGTTCCACCCGCGGCGGCCACGTTGACGTCGTCGGTGTCCACAGTGGACAAGTCAGCCGTCCAGCTCCCACTGGCCGACGGAGCCGTCGCGGCCTGGGCGGGGGCTCCGGCCAGCGCCGTCACCGCCCCCGCGGCCAGAACTGCCGCGGTCACGCGGCCGGTCTTCCTGATCCGGATCATCCCCGGTTCTCCCTTCGCACTGTTCACTCGAACGTGGCGAAAGACTGGCGGGACGGCGTACATGATCCGTACAAGCAGGGAGGTGCGTCAGGCGGAAACGATGTGCGAGGGCTCGTTCACCGGGGTCAGGGGCTCCTGCGGCCGCGCCGACAGCTCACGCCAGATCGCCAGCGCGCGCTCCGAGTAGTCGCGAGACCGCTCCGGCTGCGCGAGCGCCCGGTGCAGTTCGCCGAGCAGCTGCGAAACCTCCGCCTCCGACCGCCGGTCGCCGTTGCGCCGGTGCACCGACAACGAGTTCACCAGCAGCAGCTGGGCGTGCGCGAAGTCGCCGCTGTGCAGGCACAGCTCGCCGAGGTTCTGGTTGGCGTAGCCGACGCAGTGGTCGTCACCGAGGTCGGTGAAGATCGCGATCGCCCGGTCGACGTGCTCGCGCGCCGCCGCCAGGTTGCCCTGGTGCTGGAACAGCAGTCCCAGCCGCTTGAACGCGTGCGCCTCCCGGTGCCGGTCGCCGATCGCCGCCGACAGCTCCAAGGCGTCGGTGAACCAGCGTTTCGCCGCCGCGTAGCAGCCGCGCGACATCCAGACCGCGCCGGCGCCGAGGCGGGCGACCGCCTCGCCGTGCGGGTCGTCCTCCTCCGCGAACAGCTTCAGCGCTTCGTGGCAGTGGTCGAGCGCGAGGTCGTCTTCGCCCTCGATGCGCAGGATCGTCGCGAGCCCGGTCAGCGCGATGCCGACGCCCTGGGCGTCGCCGACCCGCTCGAACAACGCCCTCGACTCCTCGAACGCCACCCGCGACCCGGCGTATTCGTCCTGGTAGAGCAGGTACTGGCCGAGGTTGCGCTGGACGATCGCCTCGCCGCGCAGCGAGCCGGTCCGGCGGGCCGCGGCCAGCGCGATGAGGTGCGTGCTGTGCCAGTCGTCCTGGTGGCCGCGCAGGTCGAAGTACGGCGTCAACGCCGACGCCAGCTGCCAGGCCAGGTCGTCGAAACCCTGCTCGGCGGCCAGCGAAACCGCCGCGACGCTGGTGTGCCGCTCGGCGGTGAACCACGCCACCGGGTCGTCGGGCAGCGCGTGGGCGGGCACCGCTGGGCGCGGCAGCTCTTCGTCGCAGTACATGCCGAAGAAGTGCAGCGGCATCCGGCGCGCCGCCTCGAGCGACAGCGCGAGGTACCCCTCCAGCACCCGGCGCAGGCCGGCTCGCGTCTTCGCCGCGTCGCTCTGCTCCGCGAGCTCCACCGCGTACACGCGCAGGAGGTCGTGGAGGCGATAGCGCGGCTGCCCGGCCGAATCGGACCCGACGAGCTCGACGAGGTGGCCGTCGACCAGCACGTCGAGCACCTCCTCGGCCTCGCGGCGGCCCAGCACGGCCGCGACCGCCCACCCCGGGAACTGGACCGGCCCGAGCAGCCCCAGCCCGCGGAAGGCGGTGGCCGCCGACATCGGCAGCAGGTCGTAGGACAGGGTCACGCTCGCGCGGACGGCGAGGTCGCCGACGCGCAGCTCGTCGAGCCGCCGGTGCTCGTCGCGCAGCCGGTCGGCCAGCAGCCGCAGCGTCCAGCCCGGCCGGTGCGTCAGCTTCGCGCCGGCCACCCGGATCGCCAGCGGCAGGTGCCCGCACTGGTGCAGGATCGCCGCGGCGCTCTCCGGTTCGGCGGCCACGCGCTCGGCGCCGACGATGCCTTCCAGGAGCCGCGCGCCCTCGGCCTCGGGCAGCAGGTCGACGTCCACCGCCTTCGCCCCGGCGAGCCCGGGCAGCCGGATCCGGCTGGTCACCAGCACCGCGCACGCGCCGGCGCCGGGCAGCAGCGGCCGCACCTGGGCGGCGCTGCCGGCGTCGTCGAGCACGATGCACATCCGCCGCCCGGCCAGCCGCGACCGCAGCAGCGCCGAGCGTTCGGCGGGCTCCCGCGGCAGCCCGGCGTCCGGGATGCCCAGCGCGTGCAGCAGCTCGGCGAGCACGCCCATCGGCGCCCGCGGCGACGAAGAGGTGCCGGCCAGGTCGATGTGCAGCTGGCCGTCGGGGAACTCGTCGCGGACCGCGTGCGCGACCCGGACGGCGACCGCCGACTTGCCGACGCCGGGCGCGCCCGAGAGCACGATCACCGCCGGCGTGCCCGAGTCCGCGCGTTCCCGCATCAGGGTCACGACCTCGCGGATCACGTCGTCGCGGCCGGTGAAGTCCGGCAGGTCGAGCGGCAGCTGGCAGACCGGGGCGACGTCGGCGGGGCGCGGCGCGAGGACGCTCTCCGGCACCAGCGTCGCCCGCAGCTCGCGCAGCCGGGCACCGGGTTCGGCGTCGAGTTCGTCGCGCAGGACCCGCTCGGCCGATTCGTACGCCTCGATCGCGTCGGTGGTCCGGCCGGCCGCGCGCAACGCGACGATCAGCTGGCCCCAGAGTTCTTCGCGCAGCGGGTGCTCGGTGACCAGGCCGCGCAGCTCGGCGACGGCTTCGCCGCAGCGGCCCAGGTCGATCCGCGCCCGCAGGCGCTGTTCCTGGACGGAGAGGCGGAGTTCGGCCAGCCGGGCGACGGTCGCGCCCCAGCTGTGGTCGTGCGGCAGTCCTTCGAGGACCTCGCCGCGCCAGAGGGCGTCAGCGCGGTCGAGGAGCTTGAGAGCGCCCTCGGTTTCGCCGCGATCGAGGGCTTCCTGGGCTTCGCCGGCGAAGGCGGCGAAAGCGAGATGGTCCAGTTCGTCGGGCGACGCGGTCAGCAGGTAGCCGGAGGCCCGGCTGCTGATCCGTTCGCCGAGGTCGGGGTCGATCTCGGCGAACCGTCTTCGGAGCGAATGGACGTACGTGCGGATGTTCGCCGCGGCCGACCGCGGCGCCGAATCCGGCCACAGCACCTCCACCAGCACGTCGGTCGACACGACGACGTTCGGCTGCAGGGCCAGCGCGGCCAGCAGCAGCCGTGGCTTCGGACCGCCGAGCGCGATCACCTGCCCGGCGGCGGTGACCTCCAGCGGGCCGAGGACGCGGATGGCCAGCGAGGTGGTCTCAACCTGCCCGATGAGTTCCCCCATAACCGGATGCTAGGGCGGCGCGGGCCTCCGGGGCTAGATCCATTCGTAGTTTCTGTGCGCACGCGTGCGCGGGAGAGCCGGGTTTGTACAGGACGTGTACGGCCCGAAGTCACGCTGCCGCCATGAAGCGTTCGAACCTCCGGCGTATCGCCGGCATCGGGGTGGTCATCGCGGCGATCGGCGCGCTGGCGGTGGGCGGCGCGCTCGAGGCGTCGGCCGCGGCCGGCGGCACCGTCAAGACCGCGGGTGACCCGCTCAACGTCCGCCGGGCGCCCACCGCGGGCGCCACGGCCGTCAAGACGGTCGCGAACGGCGCGACCGTGTCCATCGACTGCCAGGTGAACGGCTCGTCGGTGACCGGGACCTACGGCACGAGCACGCTGTGGGACTACGTGCCCGCGCTCGGCGGGTACATCTCGGACACCTACGTCTTCACCGACTCCGACACGCGGATCGCGCCCGACTGCGGCGTCGGCTCGGGCAGCGGCCAGTGCGCCGACGCCTGCGCGGGCGAAGGGCAGTACCGCTCGTCCGACTCCCACTTCCTGGTCTACGACACCAGCGCCGACGGCTATTCGGCCGTGGTCGCGTACTGGCTCAAGGGCGGCGCCGGGCCGTTCTACGTCTGGAACTCCGGCGGCGAGGGCACGAAGGTCGACAAGGCCGTTTCGGTCCCGCACGGCGGCTGGGTCTTCTACAAGGTCTGCGTCGCCAACTACACGACCGGCAAGCCGGACCTGAAGTCCTGCAGCGACGGCCTCACCGACTTCGCGGCCTGACCGCGTCCCCCTCTTCCCGAAAGGACTTCCGACATGGGTCAGGTCAACCGGCGCAAGGTGCTCCTCGGCGGGCTCGCCGCGGTCACCGCCACCGCGGCCTCGGCGGCGCTGCCGTCCTGGGCGAACGCCCGCACCACCGCCGCCGCCCCCACCATCCACGACCCCTTCCAGCTCGGCGTCGCGTCCGGCGATCCGCTTCCCGACAGCGTGGTGCTGTGGACGAGACTCGCGCCGGCGCCGCTCAACCCCGACGGCTTCGGCGGCATGCCGGACGCCACCTACGCGGTCGACTGGGAGATCGCGAACGACGAGGCGTTCAGCTCGATCGTGCAGAGCGGCTCGGTGAGCGCGGTCTCCGCGTCCGCGCACAGCGTCCACATCGAACCGGTCGGGCTGCAGCCCGCGCGCGAGTACTTCTACCGCTTCAAGAGCGCGGGGTACATTTCGCCGGTCGGCCGGACGCGCACCGCGCCCGCCGCCGGCGCCGCGGTCAACCAGCTCAAGTACTGCTTCAGCTCCTGCCAGCACTGGGAGGAGGGCTACTACCACGCGTACAAGGGCATCGTGGCCGACGACCCGGACCTGGTGCTGTTCCTCGGCGACTACATCTACGAGAAGAAGTCGGGGCGGACCGCGCAGGAGCGCAACCCGCGCAGCCTGGCCTTCAGCGAGGACGTGACCACGCTCGCGCAGTACCGCGCCCGCCACGCCCAGCACAAGACCGACGCCGACCTGCAGGCCGCGCACGCCATCGCGCCGTGGATCGTGGTGTTCGACGACCACGAGGTGATGAACAACTGGAACGGCACCACCGCGCCGGCCACGGTCGCGCGCAAGACCGCCGGGTTCCAGGCCTTCTACGAGAACACCCCGATCCGGTCGACGGCCAAGCCGAACGGCGCGTCGATCCAGCTGTACCGGCAGCTGATGTGGGGCAACCTGGCCCGGTTCCACATGCTCGACACGCGCCAGTACCGCAGCGCCCAGGTGCCCGACCCCGCCGGCGACGCCGGTCCGGCCTGCGCCGACATGCGCAGCACCTCGCGCAGCATCCTCGGCGCCACCGAGGAGGCGTGGCTGCTCAAGCAGTTCGAGTCGCACCCCGCCACCTGGGACTTCCTCGGCCAGCAGGTCTTCTTCGCCACGCGTGACGACGACGGCAACAAGGCCACCTGCGAGAGCAACGACTCCTGGCAGGGCTACGAGGCCTCCCGCAACCGGATCCAGCAGGGCTGGGTCGACCGCAAGGTCGCCAACCCGGTCGTGCTCACCGGGGACGTCCACCGGCACTGGGCCGCCGACCTGCGGCTGGACTACTTCAACCACAGCAGCCCGGTCATCGGCTCGGAGCTGGTCACGACGTCGGTGACGAGCAACAGCGACACCGCCGGGGCGCCCAGCGCCGCCTGGTACGCGAACAACCCGCACGTCAAGTACTGCAAGGGCGAGCGCGGCTACGTCCGCGTCACGACCACGCCGTCGCAGATGCGGGCGGACTTCATGACGACGTCCGACACCAGCGTGTACGACCCGGCGTCGGTCGTGATCAAGAACGACCGCAGCTACGTAGTGCAAGCGGGCAAGGCCGGGCTCCAGCAGGTCTGAGCCGCGGGCGCTACGCTGCGTGACGTGAATGGTGAACTGGGCCTGCGGGAGCGCAAGAAGCTCCGCACGCGGGCGGCGATCTCGGCGGCGGCGATCCGGCTCTTCCTGGAGCGCGGGTTCGACGCCGTCGGGGTCGTCGAGGTGGCGCAGGTGGCCGAGGTGTCCAAGCGGACGCTGTTCGCCTACTTCCCGAACAAGGAGGACCTGGTGCTGCACCGGTTCGCCGACCACGAGACCGACGCGGCGGACGTCGTGCGCGCCCGCCGCCCCGGCCAGGGCGCGCTGGCCGCCCTGCGGGAGGCGTTCCGGCGCGGCCTCGACGAGCGGGAGCCGGTGACCGGCCTCTGCGACGACCCGGCCGTCGTCGCGGTGTTCCGGCTGGTCACCGGCACCCCGGCGCTGGTCGCGCGGCTGGTGGAGTTCGCCTCCGCGGGGGAGTCGGCGCTGGCCGGCGCCCTCGCCGAGGCCGGCGTCCCGGACCTGGACGCGGGTCTCGCCGCCGCGCAGATCACGGCCGTCCGCCGGACGCTGGCCACGGCGAACATGGACGCGGTCGCCGCCGGCGTCCCCGCGGCGCGGCGGCACCCGGAAGCCGTCGCCGCGGCCGAACGGGCGTTCACCCTGCTGTCGTCCGGAGTAGGGTTCCCCTGACCGACGGCGATCATGACGGATTCATCGCCGGACCATGAGAAACGCACGGTGTCGCCGGGTGTGGCGAAGGTAGACTGCGAATCCTGAAAGGACAGCGGAGCCGGCCCGGTGTCCGCCAGGGCCGCCACTGCGGTCCCAGCCGTACTTCGGGGGACCCGCGTCCGACTGGGGGTGGCGCGGGTCCCCCGACCTGTCCGGGAAAGCGTTTGCCGGCGCCGATCTTGACAGTCCACTCACGCCACTCGTAATCTGAGTGCTCCGCCGTCATGCCGAGTTTTCTCGATTCCATGACAAGGCGGTCTCACGGTGAAAGCGAAAAGAAGCAGCCTGCTGATCACCCTCGCGGTAGCCGGGCTGGTGATAGCCGGTGCCGGGATCTCCGCGGCCGCGCCCGGCGGCGTTTACGACGTGAAGGACTACGGGGCCAAGGGAAACGGGTCCGCCAACGATTCCGGGGCCATCGACAAGGCGATCACGGCGGCCAACGCGGCCGGCGGCGGCACCGTCCTGTTCACGTCGGGTAACTACAAGTCGGCGAACACCGTCCACCTCAAGAGCAACGTGACGATCCAGCTCGACGCCGGCGCGACGATCACCGGGTCGAGCGCGGACAGTTACGACAAGCCCGAGTCGAACCAGTGGGACGACTACCAGGACTACGGCCACAGCCACTTCCACAACGCGATGTTCTACGGCGACAAGCTGACGAACATCGGCTTCACCGGCGCCGGCACGATCGACGGCGGCGGCAATCTCATCACCGGCAACCCGGATTCCGGCGAGGCCGACAAGATCCTGTCGATCACCCGCTGCGACGGGCTCACGCTGTCCGGGATCAAGCTGCGCCGCGGCGGCCACTTCGCGGCGTTGATCAACGGGTGCAAGAACGTCGTGTCCGACCACCTGACCATCGACACGGCGAGTGACCGCGACGGCTGGAACATCATCAGCACGACCAACGTCACGATCACCAACGTGACCATCGCCGCCAACGACGACGCGCTGGTGTTCAAGAGCGACTACGCGCTCGGCGCGAAACTGCCGAACGGGAACGTCACCGTGAACAACGCGAAACTTTCGGCGGTCTGCTGCAATGCGCTGATGTTCGGTTCCGAGACGTGCGGTGACTTCACCGGTTACCAGTTCTCGGACATCGCGATCACCGGCGCGCACAAATCGGGCATCGGGATCGTTTCGATGGACGGCGCCAAGATTTCCGACGTGCACTACCGCAACATCACGATGTCCGGCACCTACTCGCCGATCATGATGAAGATCGGCACGCGGAAGCGGTGCGGGAACAACCCCGGCGTCGGCTCGATCAGCGGGATCACGCTCGACAACGTCACCGGCACGCACACCGGGAGCAACTTCAGCCCGACGATCTGGGGCGCGGACAGCGGCCACCGCGTCTCCGACGTCACGTTCACCGGCGTGAAACTTTCAGTGCCCGGCGGCAACGGCACCATGGGCACCGGCGTCCCGAGCAACACCGCGACGGATTACAACCCGAAGAGCATCGGCACCCGCCCGTCGTACGGCTGGTACCTGCACTACGCGTCCGGCATCCGCTTCGTGGACAGCTCGGTGGAGTTCGCCAAGGACGACGGCCGCCCGGCGAGCATCGTCAACAACAGCACCGACATCACGTTCGACCACTTCACGGCGGAGAAGGGGAGCAAGAGCCCGTTCGACCTCGGCTTCCAGTCGGTGACGGGCTACTGCGTGAAGAACTCGGCCACCACCTCCGGCGCCACCCTCCGGGTGAACACCTCAAGCTCCACCTCAACCTGCTGACCCTTCGCCGGGGCCCTTCCCCCTTGCGGGGGACGGGCCCCGGCGTGATCAGAACGCCGACACGCGTGATTGAAGGGTCGACTCGCGTGATTGAAGGGTCGACACGACGGAACCCGGGCTCGTGGTCGTGTCGACCCTCTAATCACGCGTGTTGACTCCTCAATCACGCGTGTCGACCCTTTCCGCACGGGCGAAGGGGCCCCGGCTTGTGGCCGGGGCCCCTTCTGCGGCGCGCCTCGTGGTCAGTGCTGGTACTGCTCGTTCATGATGAGGAACGCGCCGAGGCCGTGGAAGTCGTTGGTCTTGCGGGCCCGGGCGTAGTAGTACGACAGGTCGCCGACGTTGGTGCCCTCGCAGATGTCGGTGATGTTCGTCAGGCCGTCGGAACCCAGCGACACCTTCTTCAAGACCCCCGCGTATCCGCGATCCGCCACCGCCTGGTACGACGCGGGCAGGTAGCCGCGCTGGACGCCGCGGGCCATCGTGAACGTGTACATCGACGACGCCGACGTCTCGAGCCAGTTCTTCGAGTCGCCGCCGCGGTCGACGACCTGGTACCACCGGCCGGTCGAGGCGTCCTGGTACCGCTGGTAGCCCGCGGCCAGGAACCGGACGATGTCGATCAGCGCGGCCCGCCGCGGGTGGTCCGCCGGCAGGACCTCGAGGATGTCGATGGTGGCCATGCCGAACCAGCCGATCGCCCGCGCCCAGTGGTACTTCGAGTGGTGCCCCGACCCGGACGCCCACGACTCGGAGCCGTCCTCGTCGTAGGCGTGGTAGAGCAGGCCCTTGGCCGGTTCGCGAAGGTGGCTGAAGTAGACGGCGATGTTCTTCGCCGCCTCTTCGAAGCAGTACGCGCCGTCGTCGAACGCCGCGCCGTAGAGCGCCAGGAACGGCTGGGCCATGTACACGCCGTCGCCCCACAGCTGGCCGACCTTGCTCGTGGCGTGGAACATGCCGCCGTCGGACGTCCGCGGGTAGGACGGGAACCGCTTGCGCAGCTGGTCGGCCGCCGTCTTGTACTTCTTGCGACCGGTTTCCGCGTGCAGCAGCGGAAGCATCTGGCACGAACGCATCGAGTCCAGGTTGTTGAAGCTGTTCGAGATGCCGCTGTCGGTGATGAAGCGGTCGTACCAGGCGATGACGTAGTCGAGGTACTTCTTCTCGCCGGTGCGCTTGTAGAAGAGGTACTGGCCGTAGAGGTAGAGGCCGAGGGTGTAGCCCCAGCCGCCGATCTTGTCCGGCGTGTAGCGCTTCATCGTCGAGTCGATCACGGCCCGGGACCAGTCCGGCGGCGGTGCCGCGCCGCCGATCGGGGGGAGCCGGTCCGCCGCCCGCGCGACGGGACCCGCCGCGGCGAGGGCGCCGAGGGCACCGAGGGTGCCGGCCAGGACCGCGCGCCGGGTCGGGCGAAGGGGGTGCTCGGACATTCGTCGTCCTTTCGTGCACTGGCCCCGGGGAGCGGGCTGTTCCGTGAGGGGCACCCTCATGGCTTTACGTCCATGAAGGTGCCCCTCACGGCGGGAGGGTGGCCGGGATGCCGATCCGCCGTCCGTCGGCATCCCGACCAGCTCAGGGGGCGCGGCGTGCGGCCCGTGTCGCCGGAGCGATGATCTGGCGAGCGAAAGCGCTCTCCGGGGAGAACATCTACTCGCCTCCCGGAGGCGCAGTCAAGAGAGATCGGATCTCTCATCTCGTATATCAGATATTTAACCCGATTGGCGGCTGGTCCGATGTACCGGTCAGCGAAATCCCGCGCAAAGGTCGGATCTAAGCCTTGACCGGCCTTCGATCGCAGGAGTACACCACCGTGTGGACCAGACCACTGGAGGTCGCTCATGTCAGCCAAGTTCCTGCGCCGGGCGGTCGTCGCGTGCGTGTCGATGCTGGCGGTGTCCGGGCTCGTCGCCGCACCGGCTTCGGCGGATCTGCAGAAACCCTCGCAGCAGTGGCTGCGCGACAGCCAGGCGGGCCTGTTCCTGCACTGGGGCATGCGCACGTCGCCGGGCTACACCAGTTGCAGCGCCTGGGAGAAGGCGATCACCGACGGCGGGTGGAGTCCCGCCTACTGGGTCACCGAAGCCAAGAAGCTGCACGCGTCGTACCTCGTGCTCGCCTCGTTCCACAGCCGCCTCGGCTACTCGCGGGCGTGGCCGTCGAAGATCCCGGGCAGCTGTACCACCAAGCGGGACTTCCTCGGCGAGCTGATCGCCGCGGCGAAACCGCAGGGCCTCAAGGTCGTCCTGTACATGACCAACGACGCCCAGTGGCACGACGAAGGCGGCCACGAGTGGCTCGACTCGGCCGGCTACTCGAAGTACAAGGGCAAGGACGTCGACCTCGACAGCCAGGCCGGCTTCGGCCAGTTCAGCTACGACAACTTCTTCGAGGTCATGAAGAACTACCCCGACCTCGGCGGGTTCTGGATCGACAACGACAACGCGTACTGGGAATCGCACGACCTCTACCGGCAGATCTACCAGCAGCGGCCGGACTACCTGCTGAGCAACAACAACGAAGACACGCCGATCATGGACACGATCAGCAACGAGCAGAAGACCGGCATGACGCCGTCGTACGACTACCCGCAGGCGACGTACACGGCGATGCCGCGGCTCACCGAGGCCTGCTTCAAGCTGCCCGACAGCGGTTCATGGTGGTACGGCGGCTCGAACTCGGCCGTCAACAAGATGCTCAACGTCGGCAGGTTCGTCACCAACTCGGGCTCGTCGATCAAGTCGCTGATGGCCGAGACGGCGATGGTGAACGGGAAGTTCCCTTCGAACCAGGAGGCGTTCAACAACTTCGCGAACACCTACCTGAACGCGATCTGGGAGTCGCTCGGCGGTACCGAGGGCGCCGGGTACCTGTACGGCGGCATGCAGCCGGGCTTCTGGAACGACGGCGCCCACGGCGTCATCACGATCAGCAAGAGCAACGCGGACCTGCAGTACGTGCACGTCCTGACCAAGCCGTCGGGGAGCACGCTGAAGATCCGCGACAACGGCTACCGCGTGAACAAGGTGACGAACCTGCGCACCGGCGCGGCGATTTCCTTCAGCCAGGGCAGCGGCAGCCTGACCCTGACGGGGTTGTCCGGCTGGGACACCTACGACACGGTGTTCAAGGTCGAGACGGCGGGCCGCACCGGCACCTACGACCCGAAGACCGTGACGCTCAAGGCGAGCGCGTCGGCGAGCGGGCACGGCGGGCAGGCCGCGAGCGACGGCGATTACCTGACCTACTTCGACAACAACAAGACGCTGCCGGTCAACCTGGACTACGACCTCGGGGCGGCGAAGAAGGTCCAGTACGTCGGCGTCAACCAGCGTGAGGACTCGGTCAGCTACGCCCGGTCGGACTCCGAGCAGTCCGCGCGGATCAAGGCGTACAAGGTGTTCGTCTCCCAGGACGGCAAGGACTGGGGGAGCGCGGTGAAGTCCGGGACGCTGCCGAGCCACCGCGGCGTCCAGTTCGTGGACCTGTCCGCGGTGACGGCGAGGTACGTCCGCCTCCAGGTGACGAGCACGTACGCCGCGTCGAGTGACAGCTCGCGCTACAAGCGGCTGCGGATCGACGAGACCTGGCTGGGCTCGGACTACGCGACCGCGACGGGCTGAGCCAGCAGGTCGAGGGTGAGTGCCGCGGTCCAGCTGAACGACCGGGTCCCGTGCCCGGCCCCGGTCAGCGGGTCGCAGTACTCCGCGAAGTCCGTCTGCGAAGCCGTCTCGACGAGGTCGTCGGCCAGCCGGGCGGCGAGCGCGTGCTCGCCGTGGCGCAGCAGCCCGTGCCGGACGAGCCAGCCGACGTTGAACCACGACGGGCCGCGCCAGTAGCGGCCCGGGTCGAACTCCGGCGCGGTCAGGTCGTGGCTCGGGACGCCGTGCACCCGGCCGAGCCGGAACCGCGGCCCGGTGGCCGTCGCCAGCAGGGCCGGGGCGACGGCCAGGTCCGGCAGCAGCAGCGGCAGCAGGCCCGCGCACGTGAACTCGCGGGTCCGCGTGCCGGTCCGGACGTCGCGGGCGAAGAACCAGCCGGAAGCGCTGTCCCACAACGTTTCCTGCAACGCCTTCGCGACGCGCGCCGCGGCTTCGCGGTGACCGGTGGCGGCCGCGGGCAGGCGGAGCTCTTCGGCGATCTCGGCCAGCGCCAGCTCGCCGTCGGCCAGCAAGGCGTTGAAGCCCGGGTCCTCGACGACGAAGCCGGCGCCGTCCTGGTAGCCGCTGTCGCGGTAGTCGGCGGCGAGCCGGACGTAACGGCCGTAGTCCTCGTCGCTCGGCCGGTCCGCGGCGGCTCCGTG
>Ga0070668_100001481_pt1 | contig 16955 bp, 15 predicted proteins | sample KBSS43metaG_FD_64661 | JGI IMG/M metagenome (GOLD analysis project Ga0070668, IMG submission 64661) | Switchgrass rhizosphere microbial communities from Kellogg Biological Station, Michigan, USA - KBS S4-3 metaG | ecosystem: Host-associated > Plants > Roots > Rhizosphere > Soil ... | reverse complement strand
CGATGTCCGACGAGGAGCGCAAGCGGCTGGTCGACGAGTTCTGGGACGAGATGGTCGCCGGGCTCGACGTGGACCAGGAGTTCTACCGGCGGATGCGCTCGGGGAAGCCGGAGCTGCCCGACGACCCGTCGCCCGAGCAGCTCGAGGCCTGGATCGAGTTCGCCGAACTGATCCAGGACCCGTCCTTCCGGGCGCTGATCCGCAGCATGAGCGAGCAGCAGTCCGAGCAGATCAAGGCGGGCGACTTCCAGCAGCCGGCGGAGGCGTGGCAGCAGAACTGGCCAGGCTGGGTTTCCCGGGCGGAAGCCGCCTTGACGGCCGGCGAATCTCCCACGTCGGAGACGGGGCAAACGCTTGCGGCGGAGATCGCGGCAGCGACGGCCCGCCCGGACCAGGACCCGGCGTCGGCGGAGCTCCGCGGAGAGATGGCGGACCGGTTCGAGACGAGCGGGGACCCGCGGGCCGAGCGGTATTGGCAGCTGCTGGCGACGATCAACGGCTGGCCCCCGGTGCCGACGGCCCAGCCGGCGGTGCAGTTCATGATCGCGGCCCTGCGCGGCTGACATTCGCCGAACCAAGACGGCAACTCGGCGATCCGTTGACCTCCGGGGCTTGACGCGATCAGTGCAGGTCGAGATCGGTCCGGCGGACCGTGGCGACGTCGGACTCCGGCCGGGCGGCGAGCAGCGCGGCGATCGGGCCGTGCCCCGGCAGGACCGCGGCCGGCTCGATCTCCGCCCACGGCACCAGCACGCTGGCGCGGTCCGGCGTCCCCGGGTGCGGCAGCAGCAGCTCCGGGTCGTCGGACGTCACGCCGTCCACGGTGACCACGTCGACGTCCAGGGTCCGCGGGCCCCAGCGCAGCTCGCGGACCCGGCCGGCGGCCCGCTCGGCGGCCTGCCCGGTGCGCAGCCACGCCCAGTGGTCCCGCGCCGGGTCGTCGACGACGCACACGGCGTTGAGGAAGTCCGGCTGGTCCTCGACGCCCCACGCCTTGGTCTCGTACACGCTCGACACGGCGACCAGCGCCGGCCGCACGGCGTCCAGCGCCAGCTTCAGGAACCCCAGCCGGTCACCCAGGTTGGACCCGAGGGAAAGCACCGCGCGGCTCATCGCGCGCGCTTCACCGTGACGGCCACGTCGTCGAAGGTCAGGGGAATCGGCGCCGACGGCTTGTGCACCGTCACCTCGACCGCGCCGAGGCGCTCGTCGCGCAGCACCTCGTCGGCGATCTTGCCGGCGACGCTCTCGATGAGGTCGTACGGCTCGCCCGCGACGATCCCCGCCGCCAGCTCGGCCAGCTCGCCGTAGTGCAGGGTCTTGGTCAGGTCGTCCGACGCGGCGGCCGGCCCGAGGTCCAGCCACACCGTGATGTCGACGACGAACTCCTGGCCGTCGCGCTTCTCGTGCTCGAACACGCCGTGGTGGCCGAACACGCGCAGGCCGGTCAGCGTGATCCGGTCAGCCATCCGTCCTCCAAGCGGCGGCCACCGCGACCGCGTCCAGCGACGCCCCGACCTCGTGCACCCGCACGCCCCACGCGCCGGCGGCCGCGGCCAGTGCGGAGATCGCCGCCGTCGCGTCCTCGCGCCCGTCCGGCGGCCGCGGTGTGCCGTCCTTTTCGGACAGCAGACGGCCGAGGAACCGTTTGCGCGAGGCGCCGACGAGCACCGGGAAGCCGAGGGACAGCAACGAGTCCAGCCCGCGCAGCAACGCCCAGTCGTGCTCGGCGTTCTTCGCGAAGCCGAGCCCGGGATCCAGCACGATCGCACTCTCGGCCACACCGGCCGAAAGCGCCGCGTCCACTCTGGACAGCAGCTCGGACCGCACATCGGCGACGACGTCCTCGTAGGACGCCAGCGCCTGCATGTCCTTGCTGTGCCCGCGCCAGTGCATCAGCACCCACGGCACCCCGGCCTCGGCCGCGACCCGGGCCATGTCCGGGTCGGCCAGCCCACCAGAGACGTCGTTGACGACGTGCGCCCCGGCTTCGATGGCCGCCACGGCGACGGCCGCACGGGTGGTGTCGACCGACAACCGGATGCCTTCGCCGGCCAGCGTCCGGATCACCGGCAGGACGCGCGCCAGCTCGGTCTCGGCGTCCACCCGGGCGGCACCCGGCCGCGTCGACTCACCGCCGACGTCGACCAGATCGGCACCCCGCGCCCACATCGCGCGGGCGTGCTCCAGCGCCTGGTCGAGCCCGAGGTACCGGCCACCGTCCGAAAAGGAATCGGGCGTCACGTTCAGCACGCCCATCACGACGCACCGGCCGGGAGCGGGAAGCCCCACGTTCACCGGCGCGCCTTGATGAGATCGAGCGCCTCCGCCCGGGACGACGGCGAGGTCTTGAGCTGTCCGCGCACGGCGGAGGTGGTGGTGCGGGCACCGGGCTTCCGGATGCCGCGCATGGCCATGCACAGGTGCTCGGCCTCGATGACGACGATGACGCCGCGCGGTTCGAGCTTCCGCACGATGGCGTCGGCGACCTGGGAGGTCAGGCGTTCCTGGACCTGGGGCCGTTTCGAGTAGAGGTCGACGAGCCGGGCGAGCTTTGAGAGCCCGGTGACCTTTCCGCCGCCGTTCGGGATGTACCCGACGTGCGCGACACCGTGGAAGGGCACGAGGTGGTGTTCACAGACACTGAACATCGGGATGTCCGTGACCAGCACGAGTTCTTCGTGGGCCTCGTCGAACGTGCGGTCCAGCACCGAGTCCGGCTCGGTGTACAGCCCCGCGAACATCTCGTTGTACGCCCGGGCGACCCGGGCGGGGGTCTCCTTGAGACCGTCCCGCTCCGGGTCTTCGCCGCACGCCAGCAGGAGCTCGCGGATCGCCTTCTCCGCCCGGTCCTGGTCGAAGACCGGGCGGTCGGGGTCACTGGGGCTTTTCTGGTCCATCCACGTCACGACGCTCCCCCTCGCTCTGCTGGTTGCCGGCTTGGTCGGCGAACCAGCCGTGCTCACGAGGGCGTTCTTCACCACCGGGCCGCCACGACTGGCCCGGCTGGCCGCCGGGCGAGGTCGCGGGCGTCCAGCCCGGAGGGGCACCGTAGTTCGGCGGGCCACTCTGGCCTGCCGGACCGCCGGGGTAGCCGCCGGGCTGCTGGCCGCCGTAGTTCTGCGGCCAGTGCGCCGTGCCGTTGGGGCCACCGTTCGGGCCGCCGTAGGGCCGGCCGCCGTTCGGGTAGGCGCCCGGCTGCGGCGGCGCGTACGGGTTGGCGTTCGGGTCGACCGGAGACGGCGACGGGTACGGCGGGCCGCCGGGCAGGTCGCCCGCGCCCTGCGCCGTGCCGACCGGGGTCGGCTCCGGCTTCAGGACCGGCTGCTCCTTCTCCGGCGGCGGCCACGGCTCGCCGCGCTCCATCGCCAGCTCGCCCGGGGTCTTGATCGGCGGCTTGTCCGACGGCGTCCGCTCACCGAACTCGTTGAACACGGTGATGTGCGGGCGCTTCTCGACCGTCGCGAAGATCCGCTCCAGGTCCTTGCGGGTCAGCGTCTCCTTCTCCAGGAGCTCGATGACCAGCTCGTCGAGCACGTCGCGGTAGGTGTTGAGCACGTGCCACGCCTCGGTGTGCGCCGTCTCGATGAGCTTGCGCACCTCCTCGTCGATCTCGTGCGCCACCTCGAGCGAGTAGTCCGCCTGCCGCCCGGCCGACCGGCCGAGGAACGGGTCGCCCTGCTCCTGGCCGTACTTGACCGCGCCGAGCCGGGCACTCATGCCGTACTCGGTGACCATCGCGCGGGCGATCTTCGTCGCCTGCTCGATGTCGGACGAAGCGCCGGTGGTGGGCTCGTGGAAGACGAGCTCCTCCGCCGTGCGGCCACCCATCGCGAAGACCAGCCGCCCGATCATCTCGGAGCGGGTCATCAGGTCCTTGTCGTCCTCGGGGACGAGCAGGGCGTGCCCGCCGGTGCGGCCGCGCGGGAGGATCGTCAGCTTGTAGACCGGCTCGATGTCCGGCATCGCCCACGCGGCGAGCGCGTGCCCGCCCTCGTGGTAAGCCGTGATCTTCTTCTCCTTCTCGGAGATGATCCGGCTCTTGCGGGCGGGGCCGCCGACGACGCGGTCGACGGACTCCTCGAGCTCGACGTCACCGATCACGTGCCCGTTCTTGCGGGCGGTGAGCAGCGCGGCCTCGTTCAGCACGTTCGCCAGGTCGGCGCCGGACATGCCGACCGTCCGCTTGGCCAGGCTGCCCAGGTCGGTGCCCTGCGCGATCGGCTTGCCCTTCGCGTGCACCTCGAGGATCGCGCGACGGCCGCGCATGTCGGGCGCCGACACCGGGATCTGCCGGTCGAACCGGCCGGGGCGCAGCAGCGCCGGGTCGAGGATGTCGGGCCGGTTGGTGGCCGCGATCAGGATGATGCCGCCGCGGGCGTCGAAGCCGTCCATCTCGACGAGCAGCTGGTTCAGCGTCTGCTCGCGCTCGTCGTGCCCGCCGCCGAGGCCGGCACCGCGCTGGCGGCCGACCGCGTCGATCTCGTCGACGAAGATGATGCAGGGCGCGTTCTGCTTGGCCTGTTCGAACAGGTCACGCACACGCGACGCACCGACACCGACGAACATCTCGACGAAGTCCGAGCCGGAGATCGTGTAGAACGGCACGCCCGCCTCGCCGGCCACGGCCCTGGCGAGCAGCGTCTTGCCGGTACCGGGCGGCCCGTAGAGCAGCACGCCCTTCGGGATCTTGGCACCGAGCGCCTGGTAGCGCGCCGGGTTCTGCAGGAAGTCCTTGATCTCGTACAGCTCTTCGACGGCCTCGTCGGCACCCGCGACGTCCCCGAAGGTCGTCTTGGGCATGTCCTTGTTCAGCTGCTTGGCCTTGGACTTGCCGAAGTTGAGGACGCGGTTGCCGCCGCCCTGGGCGTTGTTCATCATCCACATCAGCAGGCCCAGGACGAGGGCGAGCGGGATGGCGAAGATGAGGATCTGCGTCAGCACACCCTGCTGGGTCACCTTGGTGGTGAACTTGATCGGCTGCTCGCCGGTCTTCGCCGCGATCAACGAGTCGTAGATCGGGCGGGTGGCATCCGCCGGGTACTGCGAAATGATCTGGGTGACCTGCTGCCCGTCGACGTCGATCGGCCTGGCCAGCAACAGCTTGAGCTGCTGTTCCTTGTCTTCGAGGCTGGCTTCCTTGACGTTGTTCGAGGTGATCTGGGAGTTCGCCACCGAGATGGGTGCCTGGGTGTACCCACGATCACTGTCGAAGATCGTGTTGTACGCGAACAACGCCAGCAACCCCGCGACGATCCACAGCAGTGGGTTCCTGAGCACGCTCTTCCGGTTCATACGACTCGGCCCTGGTGGCCTCGACCCTCCCTGGTTGGGCGGCTCCTGTGATACCCGCCATCACGATCTTGACAACCCGTGGTGCCTGGACACCTGCCCATCAGGGTACCGTCCGCCGCCGCGTTCATCCCCTGTGAGCCTCTCGCAGGTCAACGGGCGATACCGCGTCCGGGTTCCCGGCAGGTGTCCGAGCAGGCCACGCTAGCGCGTGCCGTCCGACACACTGCTCACCATCTCGCCCAGCCGGGTGCGCAGCGTCGCCGCGTCCGCGGGTGCCACGGTGACCCACTCGCGGCCGTCCGTACCTGCGCGGGAGAGGCTCAGGTAGCGCCCGGTCGCGGTGTCGAACCAGGCCAGCACGCGGGACCGCTGCTTGGCCCCGACCTGCGAACGGCTGTTCGCTGCCAGCTGACCGCCCCGCAGCCGGGGCTGCCCCGCGATGCGTCCGTAGGCCTCGCGCGGGTCGGTCGTGACGCGTTCGCTCAACGGCGTCCGCCGCGGCGGCGCGGCCTTCCCGCGGCGCCTGCCGGTGTCTTCTTCCTCACCCGGTGCCGACGGCAGCGACACCGGGACGCGGATCGGCGCGGTGCGCAGCGCTTCGTCCATCGGGAGTGTGACCGATGCCTCGCTGCCGCGCGGCCCGGCGGGCAGTATCCCGACGACGGCGGAGACCAGGCCGTCCGGCGGGACGTCGCGCAGCCAGATGCCGTCGGCGTCCTGGACCGCGAGCACGCCCTTGGTCTCGTCGGCCGCGGCGAGCACGCCGACCGTGGGTGTGTCGAACTGCGGGATGTGCAGCGCGTCGATGGTCAGCGGGGCGAAGGCCAGCAGGTGCAGCGCGTCTTCGATCGGTGGCGCCGGCCTGCCGCGCGGTTCCCGGATGCCCCGCGCCTTCAGTTCGACGTCGGTGCGGTGGCGCAGCGAGACCCGCTCGTTCTCGGTCGCGCCGTGCGACCGGACCCGCAGCGGGTACGGCAGCTCCCCGACCTGTGCCGACTCCCACAGGAAGTCGAACGCAAGCGGTGAGAAGAACTCTTGCATCATTACTCTCCCGGATCGGACTCTTGCTCAGCGTAGTCCGCACCACCGACAAAAAGCGTCGATCCCGGTGGCCGGCAGGGCACGTCCGAAGAACCCGGACCGATCCTCTCAGAGATTCAGACCGTGCTGGTCGTCGCGGCTCCCGCGAGCATCTCCCCGAGGCGGTGGCGCAGCGTGGCGGCGTCGGCGGGGGCGATCGTGATCCACTCCCGGCCGTCGCGGCCGCGCGTCGCCTGGGTGAAGTAGCGACCGGTCTCCGTGTCGAACCAGCTCAGCACCGGCGTGCGGGTGCGCCCGCCCAGCCGGGTCCGGGCGTTGGCGGCGATCTGGCCGCCGCGAAGCCGCGGCTGGGCGTACAGCCGGGCGAGTGCCTTGCGGTCGTCGTCCGCGCCGGCGCGCTCGTCGCCGTTGCCGCGGCGCTGCATGAAGTCGACGCCGTGCGCGCCGACCAGCTGGTCCAGCGGCACCGTGATCGACTTCTCGGTGCCGCGCGGGGCGCCCGGCAGCAGCGAGACGATCGCGCTGGCGAGGCCGTCCGGCGGGCACGGCTGCAGGTGCAGGCCGCGCGTGTCCTGCACGGCCAGCACCCCCTGGCCGCCCAGCACGCCGGCGATCGCGAGCAGCGGCTCGGCTTCCGGGGCGATCAGCTGGACGGCGTCCAGGCTCAGCTCGGGGGCGGCCAGCACCCCGAAGTAGTCCTCGACGTGCGGTTCGGGCCGGCCACGGCCGTCGGCGAGCCCGCGCGCGGTGAGCCCCTCCAACGTGCGCCTGCGCAGCAATGACCGCTCGTCGACGGTCTCGCCGTGCGAACGGACACGCAGCGGGTACGGCAGCTCGCCCAGCCCGGCGGACTCCCACAGGAAGTCCACCTCGACCGGGGTGAGCAGCTCAGCGGTCGGCATCGAGCCACCCCCAGGAAAGGACGAGCCGGGCGCGCGGCGCGCGCCCGGCTGCGGATCAGCGGGCTTCGTCGTCCTCGGACCACGCGCCGATGACCGGCGGCGGGGTCGCCTGGTTCGCGCCGAAGGCCTCGTCCGGGTCGGCCTCGATGAGGAACGACGCGTGCGTGTGCTCCTCTTCCTGCTCCGGCTGGGCGCCCTGCGGGGCCATGCCGCCCATCCCGCCCGGGTTCATCGGCGGCGGGGTCTGGCCGCCGATGGTGCCCGCCGACGAGACGACACCCTGCTGCGGTGCCTGCGCCGACGCGGCGCTCTGCGCCTGGCCGTCGGCCGACGCGAGGCTCGTCTCGTTCTCGGCCTTCGAGCCGGACCGGTTGCCCTTGCCCAGCGCGCGGGAAGCCAGCGCGCCGAGGCCACCGGCGGCGCCGCCGATGCCGAGGCCCATGCCGATCTTGCCGAGCGGGTTGCCGCCGGAGGGCGCGCCACCGGGAGCGACGTGACCCGCGCCGGTCGCGGTGCCGGCGCCGGCGACCGGGCCGCCGCCGGGAGCGTCGCTGCCGAGCACGGCCGCGTCGTGGCCGAAGCCCGCGGCGCCGTGGGCCGCGTTCGGGCCGACGCCCGCGTGCTGGGCGTCGAGCGCGCCGCCATGGCCGCCGAAGCCGGCGCCGCCGGAGGCGAAGATCGCGTCGGCCCCACCGCCGGGCAGCGCCTGCACCGGACCGGCGCTGCCGACACTGCCGACCGGGTTGAACGAGACGGAGTTGTGCGAACCGGTCGGCTTCATGCCGAGCGATTCCGGGCCGAAGCTCGGGGTCGAGCTGTCGACCTCGCTCATGGCCTGCGTGTAGGCGTTGAACATCGCGACCTGCTGAGCCTTGACGTCGTCGGCCGCGTCGGACTGCGCCTTCTGGTCGGCGATCAGCGCGGCCGGGCCGCCGGCCAGCGCCGCCGCCATGGACTGCTTCGGGTCGTACTGCTTGGGCTCCGGCATGTGCCGGACCTTCTCGGCCGCCGTGGCCTGCCGGGCGAGCCGGTCGGACATCGTGTGCGCGGCCTCGGACGCCTGCGAACCGGAGTTGGCGATGCCCACCAGTGCGCCCTGCGCCCCCGCGGCCCCCTGGCCGACCCAGGCGTTGCCCAGCTCGGAGATCGCGTTGTACAGGTGGTCGGACGCCTGCTTCAGCTCGGTGCCGTGGTGCGTCCAGGCATGCGCGGTCGCGGTCGCCGTTTCCGGCTTGTTGTTGACGGTCGCGCTGTCGTACAGCTGCTGGCTGTCCTGGGCGTTCCAGTTCGGCGGGTTGGCGATCGCGCGGTCGCTGCCCATGTCGAAGCCGTCGGAACGGCCACGGGCGTTGGCGACGATGTCCTGCGACGCCGAGTTGTCACCCAGCGGCACCAGCGAGCCCGGGTCACCGGTCGACGGCTGGTCGGTGTTGTTCGGAGCCATGACTACGAGTTCCCCTCTGGACTCAGGCGTTACGGAACGGGTCGGCCGCGGCCTGGTCGATCTCGTGGTACCGGGACATCGCCGTGACGATGCCCTCCTCGGCGGCGGAGTACTGGTCGAGCAGGTTCTGCAGCGCGGCGGCGTAGGAGTCGCCCCCGCCGTCCGCGCGCTGGACGAACTTCTCCGCGATCGCGTGGCCGACCGGGTTGTCGCCCAGCTTCGGCGGCTGGGCGAGCGTGCCCGCGCCGTTGAGCAGGGCTTCGACCGCGTCCTTGCCGGTCCGGATCTTGTTCAGCACGGCCTGGGCGGCGTCAGGGTCGATCCCGACCTGACCCGCCGCGGCCGCGGCCTTGAAGGCGTTCGCGTCGGCAGCGCTGCTGTTCCCCATCTGAGCTCTCTCCCGTTCCCCCGACCCGGTCACCGCGGGCACGATTTGGTCTTCGCATAGGTTAACGCACGTGATCAGAGCCTATGACGCAATCGGCGAAGCCGGGGTTCCGCAAATCCGGTAGTTGCGGTGAACGGTCGGCTCAGGATGTATAGACCTTCGGGTCCAGGGTGCCGATGTAGGGCAGGTCCCGGTACCGCTCGGCGTAGTCGAGGCCGTAGCCGACGACGAACTCGTTGGGGATGTCGAAGCCGATGTACTTCACCGGGACGTCCACCTTGACCGCCTCCGGCTTGCGCAGCAGCGACACGACCTCGAGCGACGCGGGGTTGCGGCTCGCGAGGTTCTTCAGCAGCCAGGACAGGGTCAGGCCGGAGTCGACGATGTCTTCGACGATCAGCACGTCCCGGCCGGCGATGTCGCGGTCGAGGTCCTTGAGGATGCGCACGACGCCGGACGACGACGTCGCCGACCCGTACGAAGAGACGGCCATGAATTCCAGCTGCGTCGGCAGCGGCAGCGCACGGGCGAAGTCGGTCATGAACATGACCGCGCCCTTCAGGACACCCACCAGCAGGAGTTCACCCTGCCCGTTGGCCGGATAGTCGGCGGCGATCTGCGCCGACAGCTCCGTGATCTTGTCCTTGATCTGCTGCTCGGTGACGAGCACGGAGGCGATTTCGCCCTCGTACACGGGTCATTCTCCTCGCGTGGTGGGGTGGGAGGTGAGGCAGAGCCTGCCATGGCACCGGCTCGCCTCCAAGTTGCCCGGCAACCAGACGCCACCCTGACCACGCCACCGGGCGACGAGCGCGTCCACCGCGCGGAGGTGCGCGTCGGTGAGCTCGCGCACACCCGATTGCAGCAGCCACCTGCGGAGAACCCGCCGCCGCAGTGCCGCGGGTTCGGCCGCCAGCACGGCGGCGTCCAGTCCCTCGGCGCCGCCCGCACGGGTGAAGATCAGGTCCGCCACTGTGTCCAACGCCTCGTTGTCCTCACGCAGCTGCGCGGCCGTGCGGGCTAGTGCGGCGGCCACCCCGCCGTTGAGGACGTCCTCCAGGAGCGGCAGGACTTCGGTGCGCAGCCGGACCCGGGTGAAGCGCGGCTCGGCGTTGTGCGGGTCGTCCCAGTGCTCGACGCCGAGTTCGGCGCAGGCGGCCAGGGTGGTGGCCCGCGGGACCGCGAGCAGCGGGCGGCCCCACGGCGGGTCGTGCGGCCGCATCCCGGCGACACTGCGCGGGCCGGAGCCGCGGCCCAGCCCGAGCAGGACCGTCTCGGCCTGGTCGTCGAGGGTGTGGCCGAGCAGCACCAGCTCGTGGCCGGCCAGCGCGCGGTAGCGGGCCTTGCGGGCGGCGGCTTCCGGGCCGCCGGGGCCGGTGACGTCGACGCGGCGCACCTCGGCGTCGTCGGCGCCGAGCGACTTCGCCGCCGCGGCGGCGTCGCGCGCGATCTTGGCCGAACCGTCCTGCAGGCCGTGGTCGACGACCAGCGCCCGGACGCGGTGCCCGCGGCTGTGCCCGACGTGCGCGGCGGCCTCGGCCAACGCGAGGGAGTCGGCGCCGCCGGAAACCGCCACGCACAGCTCAGGGGGCGCTTCGGCCGTCTCCAAAAAGGCGCGGACGGCCCGGCGGACGGCCGCGACCGCCGGCCCGGTCATCCGTGCAGGCGCCGGACCCACGCGGCCGGGTCGGAGATCTCGGCGCGCGACGGCAGGGTGTTCGGCGACCGCCAGACGGCGTTGAAGCCCGCCATGCCGACGGCGTCCACGACGTACTTCGTGAACTTCGCGCCTTCTTCGTACTGACGGATCTTCGCGTCGACGCCGAGCAACGCGCGCAGCAGCCGGTCGAAGACGCCGCCGCCCTTGCGCCGGGCGGTGAACCGCGCGCGGATCGTGTCGACGCTCGGCACGACCTGCGGGCCGACGGCGTCCATCACGTAGTCGGCGTGGCCCTCCAAGAGCGTCGAGAGCGCCAGCAGCCGGTCGAACACCGCGCGCTCCTTCGGCGACTGGAGCAGCTCGGCGAGATTCAGCTTCGGCCCCTGCTTGATCGCTTCGGGCAGCTTGCCGACCAGGTCGGCCAGGCTGTCGGTGCCGCCGCCCGCGAGCCCGGAGACGAGCCGCTCGACCTCGTCGGCGAAGTAGTCGCGCAGCCACGTGACCGCGGTGAACTGGAGCCGGTGGGTGCACTCGTGCAGGCAGACCCAGAGCCGGAAGTCGTGCCCGGGGACGTCCATCGCCTGCTCGGCGGCGACGACGTTCGGCGCGACGAGCAGCAGCTGACCGGCGCGCTCGGGACCGCCGAAGGGGTCGTACTGGCCGAGCACGCGGCTGGCCAGGAACGCGAGCACCAGCCCGGTCTGCACGCCGGCGCCGCCGGCCAGGATCGGCCCGAACGGCCCGCCCTGCTGCGGCAGCGCCCGCCCGGTCAGCGCGTCCAGCCCCGCCGCGGCGGAGCGCACCCAGCCCGGGCGGTCGACGACCTCGCCGGGCAGCAGCGGCAGGTCGAGACCCAGGTTCGTCAGCTGCCGCACGTGCCCTTCGGCCTCGACGGTCAGCTCGCGCAGGTCGGTGACGGCCGCCTCGGCCGTTTCGCGCGGAACCTGCGGCCCGCCGCGCACGAGCAACGCGCCGGTCTGCGCGGCGATCGCCCAGTCGACCACGGACCGGGTCTCGGTTTCCTGACTCACCCTTTCGACGCTACCTGGCCCTGGCCGGTTTCCGGCCACGACTTCCACACGCTTCGCACACGGCTAGGCACATCCGCACTTGCGGAGGCTCGTCGCGAGGACGTCGAGGGCGGCCCGGCCGGCGTCGGTGTCCGAGCCGTTGGACATGAACGCGAACACCAGCACCCGGCCGTCCTGGTCGAGTACCAGGCCGGCGAGGGTGTTCACGCCGGTCAGCGTGCCCGTCTTCGCCCGCACCCAGCCGCGGCCTGCCTGCGACGCCGGTGTGTCGAACCGCTTGTCGGCGAGGGTGCCCGACCCGCCGGCCACCGGGAGGCCGGCCAGCACCGGGCGCAGCTTGGCCGTCTCCGGGTTCTTGCCCTCCGGCGCCGCCGCGGCGGCCAGGACCTGGGTCAGCAGCCGCGCCGGGATCCGGTTCAGCCCGGAGATGCCACTGCCGTCGGACAGCTGGACGCCCGTGACGTCGAAGCCGTGGTCCTTCAGCACCTTGATGGTCGCCGCGGCGCCGCCGGCGTAGCTCGCTTCCTGGCCGTTCGCCAGCGCCACCTGCCGGGCGACCGCCTCGGCGAGGACGTCGTCGGACAGCTCCATCAGGTCGGACACCAGCTCCGTCAGCGGGGCCGACTTGACCTCGCCGAGCACCTTCGCGTCCTTGGGCGCGGTCGCCTGACCGCCCGCCGAAGCCCCCAGCTTCGACGCGATCGAGGACGCGAGCGCGCTGCCCGCGTTCCCCGTGCGCTGCGAGTTGTTGTCCTTGGGGCTGATGCGGCCGCCGTCGGCCATCACGGGCGACATCTGCGTCGCGTACGTCGACGGCGCGTCACCGGCTTCCCAGCCCGGCGCGGTCGTGGGCCCCTTGAACAGGCTCAGGTCGACCTGCACCTTCTTCACGCCCGGCGCGGCCTTCTTCACCTGCGCGACGAGGTCGTCGACGTGCGCGGCGCCCGGGTACAGCGGCGATTCCGTGCCCAGCGGCAGGTTGGTCAGCGTCGTGTCGCCGCCGCCGACCAGGATCACCGTGCTCGGGTCCGCGCCCTGCACGATCTTGGTCGACAGGCGCAGGTTGTGGTCCAGCGAGAGCAGCGCGGCGGCGGACGTGAGCACTTTCGTCGTCGACGCGGGCGTCACCGGCGATGACGAGCCGCGGTCCCACAGCACGGTGCCGGTCACCGGGTCGAGCACGCTGGCGGTGAGCTGGCCGAGCGCGCCGTTCCCGGCCGCGGCGGCCATCGCCGACTTGACGCCGTTCGCCGTCGGCGTCGCCCCGGACGTGGCCGGCCCCTGCAGGGTCCGGGTGGCGGCGACCGGCTCGGGCATGTCGCCCTTCGGCGCGTTCGGCGCCCACGGCAGGCCCAGCCGGTTCGACACCTTCGGCGTCGCCGCGGCGACGCCGGCTCCGGCCAGCACCAGCAGGACGACCGCGACGAGCGCGATCAGCTTGCCCTTGCGCCGCTTCTTCTTCGGCGGCTCCTCGGCGGCCGCCGGCGGCGCCGCGCTCGGTGACGGCGGCTCGGCGGGCGGCTCGGTCCGCGGCTGCGGCTGCTGCTGGAAGACGCCGGGGAACTGGGTGGGCCGCTCGATCCCGACGGTCGCCTCGGCGTCGAACCGCTGCCCGTCCGGTTCGATCCGCATCGGCCGGGCCAGCGACCCGGCGGACGCCGACGGCACCACCCCGCGCGGCGGCTCCGGCGGCAGCCCGGCGCGCTGGTCACCGGGTTCGGCCGGACGGTCGCCGACGCGGTTCTCCCGCAGCTCGATGCGCTGCGCCCAGGGCGCGTCGGGCCCAGGCTCGCGACTTGGCTCCTGGGGTTCGGCCCGCTTCTGCTGCTCGTCGCGCCACGACTGCAGCTCTTCGCGCCACTGCTGCGGCTCGGCCGGCTGCGGCACCTCGCGGCGCTCCTGGCCGGCGGTGGGCCAGACGTTGCGCTCGACCGGCACCAACGGCGCCTTCCCGGGCTGCACCGGGGCCATGTGCTGGGTGCCGTCGTCGTCCGGCTGCTCGGCCGGCTTCTCCACCTCGATGTACTGGGTGGCCTCCGCGGCCGGCTTCTCCGCCGCCGGTGGCGGGGACGGCTTCGCCGGCCGGCTGCCGAGCCGGTCGGCCAGGTCCTGCTTGACCGGGGTGGCGGGGGGCGGGGGCTCCGCCACGGGAGCGTTGAGCCCGGGCACCGGATCGGGCGGGACGTTCGGCGCGAACCACGATCCCTTCGGGGCCTCGCTGCCTGTGACCTTGGGCACGCCCGGCTGGCCGGGGGCACTTTCCGGCGGGTCCGGCAATGACATCGGTGTGGTCTTCCGCGCCCCGGACGACGAGCGGTCTTCGTCCGACGAAGGCCACATCGGCTGGTCGTTTTCCGGCACCCACCACTCCTTCTCACCTGCCCCGGAAGGGGCCAAGCTCACATGCCAGGTGGCCGACATCGATGCGGCCCCCAGGCAGGGCGTAGTCCACACTAGGAGACGTCAAGACAGTCACTGAGGTTGCCGCCTGCGACGCAGGGGATGCCCGAACCTGAGAAGAAGCAGTGAGGACAGGCGTGGAGTTCGACGTCACGATCGAAATCCCCAAGGGGGAGCGCAACAAGTACGAGGTCGACCACAAGACCGGCCGCATCAAGCTGGACCGGACCCTGTTCACGGCCACGCAGTACCCGGCTGACTACGGCTTCATCGACGACACCCTCGGCCAGGACGGCGACCCCCTGGACGTGATGGTGCTCGTGCAGGAGCCCACCTTCCCGGGTTGCCTGATCCGCTGCCGCGCGATCGGCATGTTCCGGATGACCGACGAGAAGGGCCCGGACGACAAGGTCATCGCCGTTCCGTCGAACGACCCGCGCCTCGAGCACCTGCGCGACATCCACCACATGAACGAGTTCCACCGCCTGGAGATCCAGCACTTCTTCGAGGTGTACAAGGACCTCGAGCCCGGCAAGAGCGTCGAGGGCTCGTCCTGGGTCGGCCGCACGGAGGCCGAGGCCGAGATCGGCCGCTCGTACGAGCGGGAGACCGACCGCCTGGCCAAGGAGAAGGCCAACGGCGGCGGCGACCACTGACGTCACGCGAAAGAGGCCCCTCGACGCCGAGGGGCCTCTTCGCGTTTCAGCTGGTCAGTGCGCCAGGGCCAGGGCGGGAACGCCCTCTTCCCCGGCCTCCGCGCGCTGCTCCATCGCCGACTTGTCGGACAGTGGCTTCTCCTTGAGGAACCAGACCAGCGCGAAGCCGACGGTCAGCACGATCCCGCCGACCAGGAACACCGTGCTCATCGACTCGGCGAAGCCCTGCAGGATCGGCCGGGCCAGCGTCGGGTCGAGCGTGGACAGGAACGACGTGTCGTTGACGTCCAGCCCGCTCTTCAGCTGCTGCGCGAACTCCGGGTGCTGGGCCAGCGCCGTCGCGTAGGCCGGAGTGGCGATCGCCGAGCGGACGGCGTTGGCGATCTTGTCGCCGACCGTGCCGAACAGGATCGACAGGAACACCGCGGTGCCCGCCGTGCCGCCGATCTGCCGGAAGAACGTCGCCGCCGAGGTGGCGACGCCGATGTCCTGCGGACGGACGTCGTTGGTCGCGGCCAGCACCAGCGTCTGCATCGAGGCGCCGAGGCCGAGCCCGATCACGAAGGCGATCACCATGACCAGGGCCAGCGAGGTGTCGACGGTGATCGTCGACAGCGCGAACAGCGCCGCCGCCATCAGGCCGATCCCGGCCACCGTGAACATCTTGTAGCGCCCGGTCTTGGAGATCACCACACCGCTGCCCAGGCTCGCGATCATGATGCCGAGCGTCAGCGGGAGCATCTGCAGGCCGGCCTGGGTCGGTGTCGCGCCCTTGACGATCTGCAGGTACAGCGGCAGCGACATCATCGCGCCGAACATCCCGGCGCCCTGCACGACGGTGACCAGCGTGGCCATCCGGAACACGGGTCGCTTGAACAGGCGCAGCGGCAGCAGGGCGGCGTCGCCCATCCGGCGTTCGACCCACACGAAGGCGGTCACACCCAGCGCGCCGATCACGTACATCGCGATCGAAGCGGCCGACCCCCAGCCCCACTCGCGACCCTGCTCGGCGACGATCAGCAGCGGCACCAGGCCGACGGCCAGCGCCACGGCGCCCCAGTAGTCGACCTTCTGGTCGACGCGGGTGTGCGGGAGGTTCAGCACCTTCGTCACGACGACCAGCGCGGCCAGCGCGATCGGGACGTTGACCAGGAAGACCCAGCGCCAGCCGGTGATGCCGGCGAAGGAGTCGATACCGGCGAAGAACCCGCCGACGACCGGGCCGGCCACGCTCGAGATGCCGAACACCGCCATGAAGTAGCCCTGGTACTTGCTGCGTTCGCGCGGCGCGGTGATGTCGGTGATGATCGCCAGCGCCAGCGACATCAGGCCACCGGCGCCGAGGCCCTGGAACGCGCGGAACGCGGCGAGCTCGTACATCGACGTCGCCATGCCGCTGGCCAGTGAGCCGACCAGGAACAGCGAGATCGCCGTCAGGTACATGGGCTTGCGGCCGTAGAGGTCGGACAGCTTGCCGTAGAGCGGCGTCGAGAGCGTCGCGGTGATGAGGTACGCCGTGGTGGCCCAGGCCTGCAGCGACAGGCCGTGGAGCTCGTCGGCGATGGTGCGCATCGACGACGAGACGATGGTCTGGTCGAGCGCGGCGAGGAACATGCCGAGCATCAGCCCGGACAGGACGGTCAGGATCTGGCGGTGTGACAGTCGGCCGTTCGTAGCGGCTGCTCCTTCCGCCGTGGTGGTGTCGCTCATGGTGGTCTCCCTCGGAAAGGCTCCGGCGTAGTTGCTTGTACCTCTCAACTACTTGCTTGAGCCAAGTATTCCTCGGGAAGCTTGTAGAGTGCAATCAAATTTTCTGTGACCCCGGTCTCGGACACGCCGAAGGCCGCCTCCGGACTTCCGGAGACGGCCTTCGGCGAGCTGGCTCAGGCGGAGTAGCCGGGGATGGGGAACGGCGCCACGAACTCGCGGATCTCCGCGGCGACGGTGTCCAGCGCGGACTCGTCGTGCGCGGCGGCCGCGGTGACCGTGCGGTCGATCCACTCCGCCACCTGCGGCTGGTGCTCCGGCTTGAGGCCGCGGGTGGTGATCGCGGCCGTGCCGAGCCGGATGCCGGACGGGTCGAACGGCTTGCGCGGGTCGAACGGCACCGTGTTGTAGTTCAGCTCGATGCCCGCGCG
>Ga0070668_100001477_pt1 | contig 16977 bp, 16 predicted proteins | sample KBSS43metaG_FD_64661 | JGI IMG/M metagenome (GOLD analysis project Ga0070668, IMG submission 64661) | Switchgrass rhizosphere microbial communities from Kellogg Biological Station, Michigan, USA - KBS S4-3 metaG | ecosystem: Host-associated > Plants > Roots > Rhizosphere > Soil ... | reverse complement strand
ATCATGATCGGCACGCCCACCACCACGATGGAGAGCGGGATGCCCACGAAGATCAGGACGCCGCCCAGGATCGACCAACCGATCGCGCCCCAGAAGGTGCGGATCAGGAAGGTGTAGTGGGTGCGCATGCCAGGTCCCGCCGAGCCGCGGCAAACGTAGGCGACGATCGCGCCCAGCAGGATCGGCAGGGCGGTGAACAGGCCGACGAAATAGAGCCCGTACGTCACCGCCGGCATGAGCCGGTCCTCGCTCGAGGCGACGGAGGCGGGAACGACGTCGGAGTTGGACACGGGCGTGTCTCCAGGTGGGCCTGGCAAGAATGTGGGGACCCTTGCGCCCGGCGCCAGGTTAAATCGTGGACATCCGCGTGGGCCTCACCCCCGGACCAGCGTCACCTCCACGCCGGCGCCGGCCGCCTCGGGGGCCAGGGCCAGGGGTTTTTCCACCCGCACGCGGACGCGGGTCACGCGCTCGTCGGCCAGGCAGGCGCGGGCCAGGCGCTCGGCGAAGGCCTCCACCAGCATGATGTGCCCCTCGGCGGCCACTTCGCGGGCGGCCTTGGCGATGGTCTCGTAGTTGACCGTGTCGCGCAGGCGGTCGGCGCCGGCGCTGGGCACGTCCAGCTCCACGTCCACCACCAGCGGCTGGGCGCGGCCGCGCTCATGCGGATAGACGCCGATCTCCGCCTCGAGCTTGAGGCCGGTCACGAAGATCTTGGTCATGACGATGCGGCCCGGGGCGGACGGGGCCGGCGCGTCGCCGGCGTCGGGCGAGGGCTTGGGGGTCACGGGCGCTCCGAAGCTTGGGGACGGGCGGGCAGGTGCTGGCCGGCGTCCACGGCGATCATCTGGGCGGTCACCGAGCGGGCGTCAATCAGGTAGGTCAGGGCCTGGGCGATCTCGGCCGGCGATGCGGCCCGGCCCAGCGGCGTGGCGGCGGCCTCGCGGGCGAAATCGGCCTCGCTCTGGTGGATGGAGGCCAGCACCGGGCCGGGGCCGATGCCGTTGACCCGGATGCGCGGCGCCAGCGCCTGGGCCAGCATGCGGGTCGCCTCCCACAGCGCGGCCTTGCTGAGCGTGTAGCTGAAGAACTCCGGGCCGGGGTTCCACACCCGCTGGTCCAGGATGTTGACGATCAGGCCTTCCCGGTCGGCGGGCAGGCGGCGCGCGAAGTGCTGGGCCAGCACCAGCGGCGCGCGCAGGTTTGTCTCCATGTGCGCGTCCCAGGAGGCGCGGTTGAAGGTGGCGAAGGCGTCCTCCTCGAAGACGCTGGCGCAGTTGACCAGCAGGGTGACAGGCCCGAGCTCGGTCTGCGCCTCGCCGAGCAGCGCCACCACGGCGGCCTCCTTGCGCAGGTCGCAGGGCAGCAGGCGCGCGCGCCGTCCCTTGGACCGCACGAAGGCCGCCGCGCCCTCGGCGTCGTCGTCGACGTGGCGGCAATGGATGGCGACGTCGAAGCCCGCTTCCGCACAAGCCTCCACCAGCGCCCGGCCGATCCGGCGGACGCCGCCGGTGACCAGGGCCGCGCCGCGGATGGCCTCAGCCAAGACCGCGCGCTCCGCTCAGGTCAGTCGAGGCGGCCGAATTCATAGACGTTCAGCGCGCCGATCACGACGAGGAAGACGACGATGATGCCGATACCGACCATGAGGGGCTCCACGTTTGCGTCCCGGCTTTAGCCGGGCGCGCGCCCCGCCGCAACTGCGCCGCCGGCCGCGGGCCGGTCAGGGCCATTTCTGACGGGGATTCATACAGCCTGGGGGTTTCGCGGCGACCGCCGTCGCTCTAGATAGAGCCCGTGCCGAGCGCGGCCTCGTGCTGGCGAATGCATTCACCTGTCCAGGAGGGACGTCATGCGCGAATACATGAAATTCTACATTGACGGACAGTGGGTCGATCCGGTCGAGCTGAAGACCCTGGACGTCGAGAACCCGGCCACCGAGAAGACCGCCGGCAAGATCGCCCTGGGCTCCGCCGCCGACGTCGACAAGGCCGTCAAGGCCGCCCGCAAGGCCTTCAAGTCCTTTTCCCAGACCAGCCGCGAAGAGCGTATCGAGCTGCTCAACCGCATCGCCGAGGAATACAAGAAGCGCTTCGGCGACCTGGCGCAGGCCGTGACCGAGGAGATGGGCGCGCCCGCCAACCTCGCCGCCAAGGCCCAGGTGCCGGCCGGCCTCGGCCACATCTCCGCCGCCGCCGCCGCACTGAAGGACTACAAGTTCGAGGACGACCGCGGCCGCACCTTCATCGTCAAGGAGCCGATCGGCGTCTGCGGCTTCATCACCCCCTGGAACTGGCCGCTGAACCAGATCGCCTGCAAGGTGGCCCCGGCCATCGCCACCGGCTGCACCATGGTGCTGAAGCCGTCGGAGGTGGCGCCCTTCTCCGGCCAGATCTTCGCCGAGATCATGCATGCGGCCGGCGTGCCCGCGGGCGTGTTCAACATGGTGCAGGGCGACGGTCCCGGCGTCGGCGTGGCGCTCTCCAGCCACCCGGACGTGGACATGATCTCGTTCACCGGCTCCACCCGCGCCGGCATCGAGGTGGCCAAGAACGCCGCCCCCACCGTCAAGCGCGTGCATCAGGAACTGGGCGGCAAGAGCCCGAACATCATCCTCGACGACGAGGCGCTGCCCAAGGGGGTGTCGCGCGGCGTCGCCGCGATGATGAGCAACTCCGGCCAGTCCTGTAACGCCCCCACCCGGATGCTGGTCCCCTCCAAGCGGATGGAGGAGGCGATCGCCGCCGCCCGCGACGCCGCCGCCCAGGTGACCGTGGGCGACCCCAACGGCAACGCCGCCCTGGGCCCGGTGGTCTCCAAGGTGCAGTTCGACAAGATCCAGAAGCTGATCCAGGCCGGCGTCGACGAAGGCGCGACCCTGGTGATCGGCGGCGTGGGCAAGCCCGAGGGCCTGGAGACCGGCCACTTCGTCAAGCCGACGGTGTTCGCCAATGTCACCCCCGACATGACCATCGCCAAGGAGGAGATCTTCGGGCCGGTGCTGTCGATCCTGGGCTACGACAACGTCGACCAGGCGATCGAGATCGGCAACGACACCGAGTACGGCCTGGCCGCCTATGTGAACGGGGCCGACCTCAACCAGGTGAAGGCCGTGGGCGCCAAGCTGCGCGCCGGCCAGGTGTCGCTGAACGGCGCGGCCGATTTCAACGCCCCTTTCGGCGGCTACAAGATGAGCGGCAACGGTCGCGAATGGGGCGACTACGCCTTCGGCGAGTTCCTCGAGACCAAGGCCTTCCTCGGCTACCGCCCGAAGGAAGCCGCCGAATAGGCGCGACGGTCATCGCATGAGACGACGGCCCCGGAGCGATCCGGGGCCGTTTTGTTTCGTCCGGACCGAGTGGGTCGGCCTGGATCGGCCCGGCGCCCAGCATCGTATGTTCCCGGTGTGTTCTCGACAATTTGCGTCCTCTCCGCTACTGTGGCGCTGGCCGACCGTCGGCCCAACGCGGGGACAGGCATGGATCTGAATTGGGAAAGGCCGGCCGGGGTCCGCGTCGCCTTTCCTCCCCTGTCCCGAAGAGGACGGGGGAGGGGAACCACCTGCCAGAGAGCGGGCGGCGGAGGGGGCGCCGGTTCTGCAGGGCGTCGGTTCGCCCCCGCCGTCGCAGAGACTGGGGAGCTGTTTACCAGTCAACACCCCGGTCAACCCTCCAGGACGCTTCGGGGTTCAAACAAGTCATTGAATTACAATCGATATTATCCATGTGCGGCGGTGTTGATCGCCGCGCCCAAAATCTGTTTACCGCCGAAAGCGGCGAATGCTGGGGTCGCACATTGCGGTCCCCATACGGTCGCGCGGCCCGTCAACGACCGGCTCTCCCCCTCAAGAACGTCATTCCCGGCCTTGGGCCGGAACCTATGAACGCCGCGCCCGCAGAACCCTCACAGCCGTCCCGCCTCGTCCGGCGCCATCGGCGCGCATGGATCCCCGGCATTGCGCGCTCGGCGCTTCAGCCGCGGATGACGTCCAAAGAGATCAGTGAACGCCACAGGCTGGCCGGGAAGGGAGACCTCAGTGCTTGAACCGCAGCGTCATCCCGTAGGTGCGGGGCTGGCCGAGGAAGGCGTTGAGCTGGCCGGTCTGGGCGAAGGCGTCGAACACCACCTGATAGTACTTCTCGTTGGTGAGGTTCTGGGCCCAGGCCTCCACCGTCCAGCCGCCCTCGGTCTGGCCGATGCCGACCCGGGCGTTGAACAGGGCGAGTTCCTTCTGGATCTTGCCGGGCGCCAGGTCCGAGCCGGTGTTGTAGGCCGAGGTGTATTTCATCGAGACGTTGGAGCGGAAGACCAGGTCGTCCGAGATCGGGTGCTCCAGCGTGCCGGACATCGAGGCCGACCACAGGGGCGCGAACGAGATGCGCGCGCCGGGCAGGCGCGGCGAGATGCCCGCGCCCGGGGTGAACTTGCCGTACTCCGTCTGGGCGTAGGTGACCCCGCCCTGGAAGCTGAGGCCGTCCACCGGCGTGTACCAGACGATGTCGGCGTCGACGCCGCGCGAAACCACCTTCGGGATCGAGTCGACGACGAAGCTGATGCCGGTGAAGGTGTTGAGCTGGAAGCCCTCGTACTTCTGGTGGAAGGCGCTGAGGTTGGCCAGCAGGCTGCGGTCGAACAGGGTCGACTTCACGCCGGCCTCGTAGCTGTCGACGAATTCGCCCGGGAAGCTGGTGTCGGGATTGGCCCGGCCGACGCCGAACCGGGCCCGGTCGAGGTTGAAGCCCCCGGCCTTGTAGCCGCGCGCGTAGGAGACGTAGGTGAGCAGCAGCGGGTTGAAGCGATAGGCCGCCTTCACCGTGCCGCTCCACTCCTTCTCCTTGCGCGACTGATCGGTGGTCAGGTTGTTGAAGGCGAAGTCGTTGAAGGGCGCGCAGATGGTGCCGATGTAGGTCGTCGCGGCCGCAACCCCCAGGGCGGCGACGATCTGGGCCTGGCGGGCCGCGGTGGCGGCGCAGACCGCCCCCTGGCTGGTGTTGAAATAGTGCGAGGTGAGGTCCTTGTCCTCGACCGTGTAGCGCAGGCCGACGGTCAGCTCGAGGCCGCCCATGGTGTAGCTGTCGTTGGTGAAGAGGGCGAAGCTCTTCGACTTCTGGTCGAAGGTGTCGACCTGGCCGGTGCCCGGCACGATCAGCGTGCCGAAGGGCCGTGCGGCCAGTTGCGAAACCAGGGCCGGGTTCGTGCCGCCGGACAAGGCCAGGCCGAGATAGGGCTCCAGGTGGCGGCCCAGGAAGAAGGACTGGTTGAACGCGAGCTTCTCGTGGGCGTAGAAGCCGCCCACCAGCCAGTTCAGGTCGCCGGTCTTTCCGGCCAGCCGCAGTTCCTGGCTGAATTGCCTGAATTTCGAGAAGAAGCTGCCGTCGTCCGCGCGATAGGCGAGGTCGGCCGCCGAGAAGTCGGCGTCGATGCCGTTCAGCGAACTCCAGCTGCGCAGGGCGGAGATCGAGGTCAGCGTCGCCCCGCCCAGCGCGCCGGTGTCCCAGTTCGCCTCCAGCGAGACGCCCTTGTCGGTGATCTTCTGCGGGGTCGCGCGGTCGGAGTAGGCGACCCGGTTGAACGGATTGGAGTCCGCGGCCTTGCCGCCAGCCAGGGCGGCGAGGATCGCCTGGGTGGGATTGTTGTTGATCCCCACCGAGACGCAGCAGTCCTCGTCGCGCTTGGTGTAGTCGCCGATCAGGCGGAAATCGAGCTCGGCGGTGGGCGAGTACAGCAGCTGGGCGCGGCCGGTGTAGAAGTTCTGGGTCTGGCTTTCCCGCGAGCGGTTGGCCCCCCGGGTGATCACGTCATAGAAGCCCTCGCGCCGGCGCACGCCCACATAGAGGCGCCCCGCGAGCGTGTCGCCCAGCGGGCCCGAGATCGACTGGGACGCGCCGAAGGCGCCGTAGTTGCCGACCGTGGCCTCGGACTGGGCCTGCAAGGTGTCGGTGGGCTGGGCGGTGAGGATGTTGATGACGCCGGCCGAGGTGTTCTTGCCGAACAGGGTGCCTTGCGGGCCCTTCAGCACCTCGATCCGCTCCATCTCGCCGAGGTCGCCGAAGCCCACCCCGTTGCGCGGGCGATAGACCCCGTCGACCACCACGCCGACGGAGGATTCCAGGCCCGGGTTGTCGCCCACGGTGCCGACGCCGCGGATCCGCGCGGTGGTGACGTTCTCGCCGGTGGTGGAGGTGACCAGCAGGCCCGGCGTCAGGATCGTCAGGTCCTTGATGTCCCGCACCCCGGTGTCCTGCAGCAGCTGGCCGCTGACCGCGGTGACCACGATCGGCACATCCTGCAGGCTCTGGCTGCGCTTCTGGGCGGTGACGATGATCTCGTCGACGGTCTGGGCCCGCACGGGGCCGCTGATCATAAGGGCCGACAGGCCCGCCATCGACGCCGACGCCAACAGGCGAGCGATTTTCATGCGCGCTTCCAAAGGCTGTTTCCTCCCCAGGTGACGGTCTAACGCCAGCACACTGAGTCTTTACACACTTCCTTCTCCTCGAAGGATCGACAAGATAACGCGGCGATTCGACGCCGAAGCCCAGGAAGTGTGACTGTAAAGTTACATGTTCTCGCCCGGGCCGCGGCGGGCCTGCGCCCAGGCCAGGATCGCCGCGCCCAGCAGCGTCGACAGGATCGACCCGGCCACGACGCCCAGGCGCGCATCGGCCTGCAGGCCCGGGTCGCCATTGAACGCCAGGGCGCCGATGAACAGGCTCATGGTGAAGCCCACGCCACAGAGGACCGAGACGCCGTAGAGCTCCAGCCACTTGGCGCCCGTCGGGCGGCGCGCCAGCTTCAGGCCGATGGCCAGGGCGGCGGCGCCGAACACGCCCGCCTGCTTGCCGACGAAGAGCCCCAGCGCGATCCCCAGCGGGACGGGGCCCAGCGCTGCGTCGACGCCTTGCTGGGCGACGGAGAAGCCGGCCGCCACGAAGGCGAACGCCGGCAGGATCAGGTAGGCGACATAGGGGTGCAGCCCGTGCATGAACTCATGCAGCACGCCCGGCGCGCCGGCGCGGCGCGGCTCCACCGGCACCGTCAGCGCCGCCGCCACCCCAGCCAGCGAAGTGTTGATCCCGGACTTCAGGGTGAAGGCCCACAGCAGCGCGAAGGCGACGGCGTAGAAGAAATAGGGCGCCCGCTTCCAGCGCGACATGGCCGCCATCGCCGCGAGCGCGACCAGCGCCCCGGTCAGCATCCAGGGCCGGACCTGCTCGGTGTAGAGGATCCCGATCAGGACCACGGCGACGAGGTCGTCGGCGATGGCCAGGGTGAGCAGGAAGATCCGCAGCGACGGTGGCAGTCGCGGCCCCGCGATCGACAGAGCCGCCAGGGCGAAGGCGATGTCGGTGGCGGTCGGCACCGGCCAGCCCAGGGGCTGGCCCGACGCGCCCGCGTTGACGGCTAGGTAGAGCAGGGCCGGGACCGCCACGCCCCCCAGGGCGGCCAGTACCGGCAGGGCCAGCCTGCGGGGATTGGAGAGCTCGCCGCGCAGGATCTCGTACTTGATCTCCAGGCCGACGACGAAGAAGAAGATCGCCATCAGGCCGTTCTTGACCCACTTGGCGAGGCTCATGGTCTCGGCGAAGCCGCCGAGCTGGATCGTCACCGGGTGGTTCACCAGGGCGAAGTAGCTTTCCGAATAGGGCGTGTTGGCCCAGGCGATGGCGGCCGCCGCGGCGGCGGCCAGCAACAGGCCGGAGCCGCTCTCCGTCTTCAGGAAGTCGAGGGTCGTGCGGGTGGACATGGCGCCTGCCTAGCATGCGGGGCGGCGCCGGAAATCCCGATTCGGCGGCCCGCCGCGCGGTCCTTTGCGTTAAGAAGGACCATGCCCACGAGCCCGCTCTATCGCCCCGACCCGCGCGTCCCCGACCTGGGGCCGGACTTCGCCGATCCGGTGGCGCCGGCGGCCTTTCCGGTGACGATCCTGCGCTTCCGCAACGACCGGGCGGCGGCGAGCGTGGGCCTGGAGACGCTCACCGACGCGGAGTGGATCGCCCACTTCGGCCGGTTCGAGCCGCTGCCGGACAACATCAGCCCGCCGCTGGCCATGCGCTACCACGGCCACCAGTTCCGCAGTTACAACCCCGATCTCGGCGACGGCCGCGGCTTCACCTTCGCCCAGCTTCGCGAGACCGGGGCGGACCGGCTGTTGGAGCTGGGCACCAAGGGCACCGGCCAGACGCCCTGGTCGCGCCAGGGCGACGGGCGGCTGACCCTGAAGGGCGGCGTGCGCGAGGTGCTGGCGACCGCGCTCCTGGAGGCGCTGGGCGTCCCGACCTCGCGGTCCTTCTCGTTGATCGAGACCGGCGAGGCCCTGATGCGCGGCGACGAGCCCAGTCCGACGCGCAGCGCCGCCCTGGTGCGGCTGTCGCACAGCCACATCCGCTTCGGGACCTTCCAGCGCCAGGCCTTCCTGGACCGGGCCGACAACATCGGCCGGCTGATCGATCATGTGATCGGGCTCTATTATCCTGAGCTGGAGGGCGCCAACGATCGCGGCGCGGCCCTGCTGGCCGCGGTGACCGAGCGCGCGGCCCGGCTGGCGGGGCGCTGGATGGCGGCCGGGTTCGTGCACGGGGTGCTCAACACCGACAACATGAACATCACCGGCGAGAGTTTCGACTACGGCCCCTACCGCTTCCTGCCGCACAGCGACCCCAACTTCACGGCGGCCTATTTCGACCACCAGGGCCTCTACCGGTTCGGCCGCCAGCCGGAGACGGTGTTCTGGAACCTGCAGCAGCTGGCCAGCTGCCTGACGCTGGTGTCTGAGACCGACCCGCTGATCGAGGCCCTGAACGGCTTCGGACCGGCCTATGGCCGGGCGCTGACCGAGGCCATGCGCCGACGCCTTGGCGTGGCGAGCGCCGGCGAGGCGGCCGACGCGGCGCTGGCGGGCGCGGCGTTCCGGGCGCTGGCCGCCGGCGGGCCGGCGCTGCGCTGGGAGCCGTTCTTCTTCGACTGGTTCGGCGGCGAGCCGGATCGCGCGCTGGCGGGGCCGCGAGCCGGCCTCTATGCGGCCGAGGAGGTCGCCGACTTTCGCCGGCTTATCGCCGAGCACGGGCCGGAGCGGCCGGAGCGCCTGACGCATCCCTATTTCGCCGGGGCCGAGCCGCAGGAGCTGATCTACGAAGAGATCGAGGCGATCTGGGCGGCGATCGCGGAGGCGGACGACTGGACCCTGTTCCGCGCCAAGCTGGAGGCGATTGAGCTGGCGCGGGTCGCCTACGGCCTGGACGGGGCCTGAGGCGGCGGCCGCGCGGCGGCCTGGGCCAGCACGATTCCGCCCAGGGTCACCGCCGCGCCCAGCGCCTGCAGCGGGACGATGGGCTCAGCGAACAATAGCCAGCCCAACCAGGCCGCCACCACCGGCTGTAGCAGCATCACCACCGAGGCGGTGGCGGTCGGCAGCCGGCCGAGCGCCCAGGCGATCGAGCCCTGCCCGGCCACATGCATCAGCCCCAGGCCGACGCAGGCGGCCCAGCCGGCAGGGCCGGCGGGGAAGACGGCCTCGCCCAGCAGCAGCGCGGCGCCCAGCAGCAAGGGTGCGCTGGCCAGGCTCGACCAGAGCATCAGCCGGCTGGCGTCCTCGGTCCTGCGGCCCTGGCCGATGCAGACGAGGTAGAGGCCGTACCAGAGTGCCGTCGAGACCGAGAGGGCGTCCCCCAGCGGCTGGTTCAGCAGGCGTCCCCCGCCCTTGGCGATCGCCATCAGCGCCACGCCGAGCACGGCGGCCCCGACCGCGACCAGGAACAGCGCCCGGGGACGCTCCTTCAGGAATATCCAGGCGAAGGCGATCGCCACCAGCGGCGCGCCGTTGGAGAGCACGGTGGCGTTGGCGACCGAGGTGTAGCGGATGCCGTAATGCCAGAAGCCGAGGTCGAGGGCGAAGAACGCGCCGGCCAGCAGGCCGATGCGCGACGGCCGCCCGACCCCGCTCGCGGTCCGGCGGCCGATCAGCAGCAGCAGGGGCGCGGCGACGGCCAGGCGCCAGAAGCCCGCGGCGGCCGGCCCGGTCTCGGCCAGCCGCACCAGGATCGGCGAGATCCCGATGACGCAGGCGCCGAACGCCAGCACGCCGAGCGCGCGCAGGCGCCTGCGGTCCTCAGCCAAGGCCGAGCTCCCGCCGCAGGGCCTCGGGGGTGACGCCGCGGGCGCGGATCTCCCCCAGGGTCTCGGCGCGGTCGCGTTTGGCGAAGCGCCGGCCCTCCGCGTCGGTCAGCAGCCGGTGATGGCGGTAGACGGGCGTGGGCAGGCCGAGCAGGGCCTGCAGCAGTCGCTGCACGTGGGTCGCCTCGAAGAGATCCTGGCCGCGAATCACCTGGGTGACCCCCTGCAGGGCGTCATCGACGGTCACCGCCAGATGGTAGGCGACGCCCACGTCCTTCCTCGCCAGCACCACGTCCCCGCCCAGCTCCGGCCGGGCGGCGATCCGACCGTGCTGGCCGGCGGGGCCTTCGCCCTCTTCATCGAAGCCGAGGCCGCCGAAGCCGCCCAAAGCCCGCTCGGCGGCGTCCAGCGACAGGCGCCAGGCGTAGCCCTCGCCGCGGGCGGCCCGGCGGGCTTCCTCCGGCGGGGGCAGGGGACCGCCGCGCCAGGCCTCCATGGCGCCGTGGGGGGCGCTCTCGATGGCCGCGGCGATCTCGCGGCGGGTGCGGAAGCAGCGGTAGAGCAGGCCGTGTTCGCGCAGGGACCGCAGCGCGGCCCGGTAGTCGGCCATGTGCTCGGACTGGCGGCGCACCGGCTCCTCCCAGGCGAGACCCAGCCAGGCGAGGTCGGCGCGAAGGGCGGCGTCGTACTCGGGGCGGCAGCGGGTCCGGTCGATGTCCTCGATGCGCAGCAGGAAGCGGCCGCGGGCGGCGCGGGCGGCCTCGAAGGCGGTGAGCGCGGAGAAGGCGTGGCCCCGGTGCAGGCGGCCGGTAGGCGAGGGGGCGAAGCGGGTGACGAAGGGGGCCACCCGGCGGGTTTAGGCGTTCAGGGCTTGTCCGGCGAGGGGGAACGCGGCGTGCGCGCGTAAACGCTGAGGTGGTCGAAGACGCCGCGCAGGAAGGCCTCCTCGCCGCCCAGAGCCTCCTTCAGCCGCTGGAACTGGGCGAAGCCGGCCATCTCGGCCAGGCCGTGGGCGGCGCACCAGGCGGCCACGGACGCCAGTTCCAGCCCGATCCAGTCGTCCGGGTCGGCGCCCGCTTCCACGAGGGTGTGGCGCACCCGGCAGAAGGCGCTGTCGGTTTCGCCCATGCGGTCGGGCAGGGCCTCCTTTTCGCGGAAGGAGTCGTACATCACCCGGTAGAGCGCCGGGTTCTGGCGCGCGAAGGTCACGTAGGCGACGCCCAGCTCGGACATCCGAGCCCGGACCGAAGCGGCGCGCTCCTTGGCCTGGGCGAGGGTCTCGTTCAGCAGGTCCCATCCCTGCCGGGCCACCGCGGCCATCAGCTCGCCCTTGTCCTTGAAGTGGTGATAGGGCGCCGCCGGGCTGACGCCGGCTTCCCGCGCCACGGCGCGCAGCGAAAGCGCGGTGGGACCCTCCCGTTCCAGCAGCCTGCGCGCGGCGTCCACGAGGGCGCGGCTCAAGTCGCCATGATGATAGGGGCGCGGCTGGGCCGCTTGCGTTTCCTCCATGACGGGCATCCTAGGCCTCAATCCGAACGTCGTAAAGATTATCTTGACAGCGATAAGATGGGCGCTATCTTGACGTTGTTCAAATGATAAGCCTCCGCTCCCCCGGGGGTTCCCAACTCAAGGTGTGTGTCATGTCTCTCGCAACGCTTCCCAACTTCGAGCGGCTTTTCGACCGGGCCGCCCCCGCCTTCCTGCTGGGCCTCGGGCTGGTGGTCGCCGCGGCGGTGGCCCTGATCGGGGGCTAAATCTGCCAACAGCCGTATTCGAGTGCGAGGGGGCCTTCGGGCCCCCTTTTTCGCATGTGCGTTTTGCATCCGCGGAAAAATCCTTCGGCCCATCTTGACGGTGCTCAGATCGCACCTATCTGAACACTGTCAAAATCACCTTCCCACCGGGGAGGATCCTGAAAGGAGCTCAAGCTCATGTCCGTTCAAACCCTCCGCACCGCGGCCCGCGCGCTGGACAACGTCTCGGCTGTCGCCATCGTCGCCCTGGGCGTCGTCATCGCCGCCGCCGTCGCGTTCGCCGGCATCTGATTCGCATCGCGTTCGAGAGTCATGGAGCTGTCGCCGACTCTGTTCTATGATCAAGCTTGTCCCGGGCGCCGCCCGGCGAATTTGGCGTAGGCGTTCGCGGACGAGGAGCGGGTCTTCAGTTCAGCGCAGTCGTACATAGGCGCTCGGCGCTGTCTGGGGACCGGCCATGCAGGTGCTTAGCCACCCGCCCTCCGGCTGGCCCGCCTTGGTGCTGAACGCCGACTACCGGCCGCTCAGCTACTACCCCCTGTCGCTATGGCCGTGGCAGGAGGTGATCAAGGCCGTGTTCCTGGACCGGGTGGACGTGGTCTCCACCTACGACCAGGTGGTCCATTCCCCGTCCTTCGAGATGAAGCTGCCGAGCGTCGTGTGCCTCAAGCACTACGTGGCGCAGGACCGGCCGCCGGCCTTCACGCGCTTCAACCTGTTCCTGCGCGACGCCTTCACCTGCCAGTACTGCCGGGCTTCGGAAGACCTGACTTTCGACCATGTGGTGCCGCGCTCACGCGGCGGGCGCACCACCTGGGAGAACATCGTCACCGCCTGCGCCCGCTGCAACCTGCAGAAGGGCGGGCGCACGCCGCGCGAGGCGGGCATGCACCCGCACGCCAAGCCGCGCCGGCCCAGCGCCCACGAGCTGCAGGACCGCGGCCGCCGCTTCCCGCCCCACCACCTGCACCAGAGCTGGCTGGACTACCTGTACTGGGACATCGAGCTGGAGGCGTAGGGCTCACGGGGCCTCCCGTCGAGTTCCCGACCCCTGAGGGCGCGAGCCCGACACGACAGCGGGGCGGCGAGCGGCCTGGCGCCATTCAGCCTCGTGCTACTTGACGGGAACGCCCTGCGAACCGGTCCAGGTCCAGGCGACGATCTTCCAGCCCGACGTCTCCTTGGTCAGGACGAACGTCATCTGGGCGGCCTCGCGCAAGGTCACGCCCTTCTGCTTGAACGTGTAGGTCGAAGGGGCGATGACGTAGGCGCGGTCGCCGGAGACCACCTCGCGCGTCGGGAGGCCAATCGCCACCTGGGCGTCGGTCTTGCCCTCGGCGGCTTCCGACTTGCCGAGATCGGAAAGCCAGCTGTCGAAGGCGTTCGGCCCAGCCCAGTAGTGGGGGCCGACCTCGTCGACGATGGTCGGGGCGGTCACGTGCAGCGCCTTGGCCGCGTTGACGTCGCCCTTGTTAAAGGCCTCGCCGAACTGGCGAATCGTCGCCTCGACCGCCGCATCGTCCGCATGGGCCGCCGAAGCGAAGACCAGAAGGGATGCGGCGGTCATCGAGATGATGAACTTCATGTCCGGATGCTCCTGACTCTATTGAGGCGCATCTTAACCGCAGGGTGCGGAAAGGCCACGCCGCCTGCTTGATCTTGGTCTGCATTCGGGGGCGGACCAGTGTCTGCCGCCCGCGCGAAGCCATCTCAGGCGTTCGACCCCAGCCCCGCCGAGTCCCGCGCGAGCTGCTTGGCGCGTTCGAAGTCGTAGCGGCCGCGCATGACGACGCGCTGCGCGTTGAGGCCGCCGCCCCCGAGCAGCTGGCCGATGGCGTGATAGCCGGCGTAGGCGCTCACAGTCAGGTCGCGGACGGCGTGGAACAGCTGCGTCCGGTAGAGGCCGTCGACGTCCGGCTTGGTGGCCATGTACTTGCGCAGCAGCCCGCCGACGTCGGGGTTCTCGAAATCGGCGTGCGAGGGCGCCGTCAGCGCCGAGCCGCCGGCGATGTCGAGGAGATGGCGCAGCATCAGTCCGTGTTCGGCGGCGGCCAGGTACTTGCCGGCGTTGGCGTAGAGCTCGTTCGGCAGCACCGCGCCGTTGGTTTTCGGCTTGCCGTTGGCCATGGAAGCCTCATAGGCGGCGCGGACCATCGTCGCGTGCAGCGCCATGTCGGTGATCTTCTCGCGGACGTGCGGGACCTTCTCCAGGCCGTTGGCCTCGGCGAGGAGCTGCGCCATGCCGACGATCGCGTCCGCCTCGTCGGCCGCGCGCGCCAGCGATCCGGCCCGCAGCCACAGGCCAAGCGCGTGGGCGAAGCTGGCGGCGTGTTCGGTCTCGCCGTCCAGGAACACTCGCTCCGAAGGGACGAACACGTCCTCGAAGAGGATGAAGCATTGCGGATTGTAGCGCACCGCCCCGATCGGAGAGTCCCGCAGGTCGCCGTGGGGCGGTGTTCCCACCGCCACGATCTTCACCCCCGGGGCGTTGGCCGGCACGGCGCAGGCGATGGCGTAGTCCGCTTCGTCCCGCTTCATCGCCTTGGTCGGGATGACCATCAGCTCATGGGCCATGGCGGCCAGCGACACGTGCAGCTTGGCGCCGCGGATGACGACCCCATCCCGGCGGCGATGCACCACCCGCAGGTACGCGTCGGGGTCGGACTGCTTGGCGGGCGGAAGGGCGCGGTCGCCCTTGGCGTCGGTGATGGTCTCCACCATGCGGACGTCCCGGCGCAAGGCGTCGGCCACGAAGCTCCGGATGGCTTCGCGGCCCTGCGGCCGGGCCTCGGCGATGCGGTCGCCCGCCGTCAGCAGCGTCATCAGCGAGGTGAAGGTCCCATGCGTGAGCTGGTCGACGTGCAGCTTGCCGTGCTCGCGCAGATCGTCGGCGCTCTCGGGCGGCTTGAGGTAGGCGTTGACCGCTTCGCCCGGCTTCCAGAACCGGTCGTATCCCGCAGCGGCGGCAGCCACCGGAACGGCGAAGTCGGCGTGGCTCGCCACGTCGTCGACGCGCCGCCCGTCGGCGTAAACGCTGCGGCCGTCTGCGAGCGAGGCTCGGTATTCGGCTCCCGTCAACATCCCTTGCGTCCCCTCTCGTGCACGGCGCTGCGGTGCGATGTGAAAATCAGCATTGTCGCCGCATGAACGCCGCGGTCCTGCGACGCGGCGTCCTCGAACTCTAAGCGCAGGCCGCGACGGAAGTCACCCAAGCGGCGTCGGGCCCTACTCATCGGTCAGCGATTGTTCGGCGCAGCCGTGGGCGCAATCGCGTCGGTGGCCGGCGTCGCCGGTTGGGCGGCATGACCCGGCAGGGAGGCGGCTAGCGTCGTCCGCGCCGGTCGTACCCGCCGCCGTCGCTCCGGTTGATCATCACCGTCACGCTGGCGCAGCGGCCGATCGGTTGGGTGACCACGGCGCCGGCCTCCCGATAGCCGCCGGTCCCCACCGCGCCCCAGACCATGCCATGCGGCTTGCGGTCCGGCGGGGCGTCGCAGCCCCCGGAGCCGGGCGTCGGCTCGTCGGCCGTCGCCTCCAGCCGGCTCGCGGGCGCCGGGGTATCGGACGGCAGGGCTTCGATGGCGGCCGCGGCCGCCGGGATCGAGTCAGGGCCGGTCCGGATGGCCTCCTCGGCCTGCGCGGCCGAGGCCGGCAGGGCGAGGAGGCCGACGGCCAGGAGGACGCACTTCATGGGGGAGACTCTGGGCACGCCGGCAGCCTCGCGCCGGCAGGCGGCGCTTCTAAGGCCCGTTTGTAATGAGCCTTGATACATGCCGTTCCAGGTCACGCCGCGGCGGCGCGTTCGTCCTCCCGGGCCACCGCCCGGCGCATGGGGCCGAGGCCCAGGGCGAAGGCGGCGATCGCGATCGGCGCCAGGATGGCGTAGGTGGTCGCCAGCGACAGGTGGATCTTCAGGGGATCCTTGAACACCTCGTCGGTGAGCAGGCCGACCATCGAGGGGCCGATGGTCATGGCGAACATGGCCACCACCATCAGGTAGATCGCCGAGACGCGGCCGCGCAGCTCCGCCGGGGTGACCATCTGGATCGCCGAGGCGGCGATGGCGGCCATGTTCAGCGGGATGGCGGTGATCGCCAGGCCGATGAAGAACGGCAGTTCGGAGGGGGCGAGGAAGCTGGCGACGCCGGCCAGCAGGGCCGCGATCGAGCCCCACACATAGTAGCGGAAGTGCGCGTCGAGCACGCCTTTCTTCATCAGCCAGTCGATGAAGGCGCCCGTGGTCAGGAAGGTGAAGAGGCCCATCACCAGGCCGAAGGCGCCCAGGGTGACGCCCACCCGGTCCACCTCCCAGCCGAACCGCCGGATCAGGAACGCCGGCCCCCAGCTCATCCGCGCATAGGCCATGGCCATGATGCAGCTGAACCCCACCAGATGGCAGGCGAAGAAGCCCCAGCGCGCGCGCATGAAGCGGAACACGTCGCCCCAGCTGCTGCGGGCGGGCTCCGCGGCGCCGGCCAGGCCGCGCCTGGGCTCGGGGATCAGGAAGATCAGGAAGGCCAGCAGCAGCCCGGGCGCGCCGGTCGCCAGGAAGGCGAAGCGCCAGGCCGGGACCTCGCCCAGCACCGGCAACGCCACGCCGTCGCGGGCCACGTGCAGCAGCCAGCCGCCGAGGGCCAGCGAGGCCTCCGAGCCGATGGTGGCGCCGATGGTGTAGATCGACAGGGCGACGGTCAGCCGCCGCTTGGGGAACATGTCGCTGAGGATCGAATAGGCGGCCGGCGCCAGGGCCGCCTCGCCCGCGCCGACCAGGGTGCGCGCCGCAAGCAGCTGCGGGTAGTTCTGCGCCAGGCCGCAACAGGTGGCTGCGGTCGCCCAGACCAGCACGCCGAAACAGATGACGTTGCGCCTGGGCAGCCGGTCCACCGCCATGCCGAACGGCAGGCCGAGGATGCAGTAGAGCAGGGCGAACGAGAAGCCCTGCAGCAGGCTGATCTGGAAGTCCGAGATCGCCAGGTCATGGCGCAGGTCGCCGACCATAAGCGAGATGATCTGCCGGTCGATCATGGACAGGGCGTAGAGGACCAGGAGCACGCCCACCGCCGTCCAGGCGGTGCGCGGGGCCGGATAGGCGGCGTCCAAGGCGGGGGCG
>Ga0070668_100001474_pt1 | contig 16986 bp, 11 predicted proteins | sample KBSS43metaG_FD_64661 | JGI IMG/M metagenome (GOLD analysis project Ga0070668, IMG submission 64661) | Switchgrass rhizosphere microbial communities from Kellogg Biological Station, Michigan, USA - KBS S4-3 metaG | ecosystem: Host-associated > Plants > Roots > Rhizosphere > Soil ... | reverse complement strand
CTGCTCACCCCGCCCATCTCGCTGCGGTCGAGCACCGGCCCGGCCCCCACCCGATAGCCGATTCCCGCGGCACCTGCGGTGGCCAAATAGGCGGGCCAGATACCGGCGAGCCGCGTCAGGTTTCAGTCCGCGCCCGGCCGTTGCCGTGCGCCATTTCCTCGGCCATTCTTGCCTTAGCTCCCAGGCGACCCACGATCGGGTGCGGGAGCAACTCTCATTGTCCAGGTCCTGGACGATTCCGTGCCGGACCGGCGAATCATCGGCGAGCCGCCGGTCCGGAAGCTGGCAATTCACTCCGAGGGGGCAATTGTGGAATTCATGACGTGGAACCCGGACTGGTTTCCACTTCCCGGACAGGCGGTCTTCGACCGCGGCAATCAGCAGATCGCAGCCGTTTCCCGAGCACCGGGCAACCTCGACCTGTTCGTCATCGGCTTCGACAACCGCGTCTGGACCACCTTCTGGAACCAACAGACCGGCTGGAACCGCGACTGGTTCCCGCTACCCGGACAAGCCGTCTTCGACCACGTCAACCAACAAATCGCAGCCGTATCCCGAGCACCCGGCAACCTCGACCTGTTCGTCATCGGCTTCGACAACCACATCTGGACCACCTTCTGGAACCAACAGACCGGCTGGAACCGCGACTGGTTCCCACTGCCCGGACAAGCCGTCTTCGACCGCGAGAACCAACAAATCGCAGCCGTATCCCGAACGCCCGGCAACCTCGACCTGTTCGTCATCGGCTTCGACAACCACATCTGGTCCACGTTCTGGGGATCGCGGGCTCCGATGACGCTCGAGGCGCGCGTCGATCAGACGTCGGCGACCGTTCCGCTGCAGATCGGGGTGCACATCGGCGCGACGGACGGGATCGTCATGGAGACCAGCTGGCACGCGAGCAAGAACGGTGCGCTCCTGCCTGGAATCGGTGACACCCTCCCGGCCGGCGTTGCCCTGGACCGGATCCTGGCGGTCAACGAGCCGGGCACGTACGGGGTCACCGTCAGCCGCACGGGCCTGGTCGGGCCGGGCGGCCCGCAGACACTCACCCGGCAGTTCACCATCGACGCGCGGCGGCCTCCGGACCACGAGCCGCCGGTGCCGGTGCTGGTGCCGCCGAAGATCGAGGTGGATTTCAACGGCTCGATCGCACAGGCACGGTTCCACGTGACGGGCGGGGGGTTCCGGCCGAACCTGCCGGACGGCCCGCATGGCGTGTCCATCAGGGTGGTGGACGCGAACGACCCGCGCGACAGGCCGCGAGAATTCACCAGGTCGTCGGCGGCCGGCACCATCGACCGCGTCATCGAAGGCACCCTCGCGGATTTCAAAGTCGATGCCCTGGGCGTCGCGACCGTCGCGATCTCGGCAACCGACGGGCGACCCGACAAGGATGATTCGACGGGTTTCCTCTGGAGCAACACCGTCCGGACAAAGGTCCGGCCGTAGTCCCTACTCCGGGCTGCGCGCGGGGGCGCCCGCGCGCAGCCCGTCCATGACCAGGTCGAGCAGCCGGGTGAGCCGCGGTGGCCAGTCCCCGCTCGCGTCGACCTGCCACAGGCCGGCCACGGCGAGGAAGAAGTCGTCGGTGGTCACCCCGGGACGGATGGTGCCGGCCGCCTCGTTGGCGCGCAGCAGCACCTCGGCGGCCGCGCCGATCGAGGCGTACCCCGGTTTCTCCGGCGCGTCGGCGCCGCTGGTGGCCAGCCGCATGGCGCCGGCCAGGCCGGCCTTGGCGACGGCGAACCCGGCGAGATGGTCCATCCATTGCCGCAGCGCCTGGTCCGGGGCAAGGGTCTGCAGCAACTGGCCGGCGACGTCGGCGACCTGCTGCATCTCGTGGCGGTAGATCTCCAGGACGAGCGCCTCGCGGCTGGGGAAATGCCGGTAGAACGTGCCCTGCCCGACCCCGGCCTTCTTGGCGATGACGCTCAGCGGGACCTCCGCCGACCGGGTCAGCTCGGCCAGCGCCACCGCCAGGATGCGCTCGCGGTTGCGCTGCGCGTCCGAGCGCATCTGGTGCTGCACGCCACTCTCCCTCGACTAAGCGGACAGCTGTCCGCTACGCTCGTCCAGTCAACCGGACAGCTGTCCGATTGGCCGCATACTACCCGCGACGAGGGAGAAACTCCATGAAGACCAGCGGCAACACCATCCTGATCACCGGCGGCACCTCGGGCATCGGGCGCGGCCTGGCCGTCCGCCTCCACGAGGCCGGCAACACGGTGATCGTCGCCGGCCGGCGCAAGGACGTGCTCGACCAGGTCACCACCGACCACCCCGGCATCGAGGCCGTCGTGCTCGACGTCGCCGACCCCGACTCGATCGCCCGCGCCGCCGACACCGTGACCGCCGCCCACCCCGGGCTGAACGTCCTGGTCAACAACGCGGGCTTCCTGGAGTTCGAGGACCTCCTCGACCCCGCCTCGGTGGCCGCCGCCGAGCCGCTGATCACCACGAACCTGCTCGGGCCGATCCGGATGGTCAACGCCTTCCTACCGCAACTGCTGACCGCGGACGACGCCGCCATCCTCAACGTCAGCTCCGCACTCGCCTTCGTGCCGGTGCCGGCCGCGCCGACCTACTGCGCCACCAAGGCCGCGCTGCACTCCTACACCGAGAGCCTGCGCGTCCAGCTCGCCGGCACCTCGGTCCAGGTCATCGAGATCGCCCCGCCGAACGTGCGGACCAACCTGCTCGGCCAGCAGGAGGACGAGCACGCCATCCCGCTCGACGACTTCCTCACCGCGACGATGACCCAGCTGCGCACCGAACCGCACGCCAAGGAGATCCTCCACGACCGGGCCAAGTTCCTGCGCCACGCCGAGGCCGACGGCCGATACGACGAGGTCCTGGCCATGCTGACCCGGTGAACCTCGGCCGCGCGGTAGCGGCCGGCCGCCGTTGGGCCGAGGATGGTGGCATGACGCCGAAACGGTCTGCAGTGGACGGACGCCGGGTGCTCATCACGGGGGCCGCGCGGGGAATCGGGGCGGCGGTCGCGCGCCGGCTGCACGAGCGCGGCGCCCGGGTCGCCCTCGCCGGGCTCGAGCCCGAGCGGCTCGCCGAGGTCGCCGCGGCCTGCGGCGGCGCGCCCTGGCACGAGTGCGACGTCGGCGACCTGGCGCAGGTGGACGCCGCCGTCGCGGGCTGCGCCGGCGCCCTGGGCGGGCTCGACGTGGTGATCGCGAACGCCGGAGTGGCCGCCCAGCTCCCGCTCGCCGGGGGCGATCCGGCGATCTTCGAGCGCACCGTGCGGGTGAATCTGCTCGGCACCTACTACACGTTGCGGGCGGCGGCGCCGCACATCGCCCACCCCGCGGGGTACGCCCTCGCCGTGGCCTCGCTCGCCGCCGCCCTGCACGGGCCGCTGCTCGGGGCGTACAGCGCCACGAAGGCCGCGGTCGAGGCGCTCGCCGACACGCTGCGCATCGAGCTGCACGCCACCGGCGCACGGGTCGGCTGCGCGTACTTCGCGAAGATCGACACCGACATGACGGAGCGGGGCTTCGGCACGGTGGCGGCGAGCCGGCTGCCGGACCTGCCGTTCGCCCGGGTGGCCCCGATCGCCACGGCGGTCGCGGCGGTCGAGCGCGGCGTCGCCCGCCGGGCCCGCCGGGTGGCCGCCCCGGGCTGGGTCGCCGCGGTGCTGCCGGCGCGGCAGCTGGCGCAACGTCTCGTCGACCTCGGCGCCCGGCGCGGGTTGCCGGAGACCCTGGCGATCGCCCGGTCCGAGGCCGCCCCGCTGACCACCCGGCAGCCCGAGTGAACCCGTTCCCGGCGCGGCCGCGCCGCCCGGATCCGCCACGCGTGCCGCCGGGCACCCGGGCGGAGCTCGGTATCGTGAACACCCTGCTGTGCCGGGCCCTCGCCCGGCGTTTCCACACCACCCCCGTACCGCACGTGTTCACCACGCTCGGCCGGCACCGCCGGCTGTTCCGCCCCTGGTTGCGCTTCGCGGCGCGGCTGATGCCGTACGGCACCCTGGACCGGGCCGACACGGAACTGGTGATCCTGCGGGTGTCGGTCGGCTGCGGCAGTGACTACGAGTGGCACCAGCACGTGCGGCCGGCCCGGCAGGCCGGGCTGACGGCCGAGCAGATCGAACGGGTCGGCGCCGGGCCCGGGGCCGCCGGCTGGACCGGGCATCAGCGAGCCCTGCTGCGCGCCACCGACCAGCTCATCACGGACCGGACGGTCGACGACGCGGTCTGGCAGCAGCTCCGGCAGGCCTACAACGAGCGGCAGCTGATCGAGTTGTGCCTGCTCGCCGGCCATTACGCGATGCTGGCCGGCACGCTCAACGCCCTCGGGGTGCGACCGGAGAACGCCGCCGAGTGACCCGCTCGGCGCGCAACGCGATCTCCAGCTCGAACCGGGTGTCGCTGTCGTGCACCTGGTCGCCGAAGAGCCGGTCGAGCTGGCGCAGCCGCCGCCGGACGGTCTGCGGGTGCAGGTGCAGGCTGGCGGCGACCGCGTTGGCGTTCATGTTGTGTTGCAGCCAGGCGAGCAGCGTGTCGGCCAGCGGCTCGCGCTGGTTCTCCCGCACGGTGGCCAGCGGCCGCAGCCGGCGTTCGACCACCGAGGCGAGCAACGCCTCGTCCTGGAAGATGGTCAGCGCCGCGAGATGCTCGTCGCACCAGATCGGCCCGTCACCGGCGATGATGCCGCGGCCGGCGAGGTCGAGGGCGTGCCGGGCCCAGCGCAGCGAGTTGGCCGCGTGCCCGGGCGGGACGGCCGGGCCCACCGCGATCCGGTATCGGCACAGGCTGTTGACGATGAGGCGGACCTGGGCGGGACTCTCCGGATCGGGCACGATCAGGGTCGGCTCCGGCCGGTCGAGACCGGCGAGCACGTCGGGCGGCAGCACCGGCGGCGTGGTGTGCACCTCGCCGGGCGCGAGCGCGACCGCCGCGAGCCGGCGCGGCATCTGCCAGCGGGCGGCCAGCGCGGCCGCCGCGACGGCCTCGTCACCGGCCGGCGGATCGGCCACCAGCAGGTCGAGCAGCCGGCGACGGCGCCGGTCCAGCTCGCCGACCTCGGCGGCGCGGGCCTCCGCGTACCCCTGGGCGGCCGCCTCGGCGAGGTCGTCGACGTGCGCCCAGATCGCGTCGGCGAGCGAGCCGATCGTGGTGGGGTTCAGCGACTCGGACTCGGCGAACGCGACGAGGTGGCGCAGCCCGACCCGGGCGCCGAGCCGGATGGCCGCCTGCAGCGCGTCCAGGCTGCGGCCCTCCCGCATCTCGCCGGCGCCGATCGCCCGGTACACGTCCCGCCAGGTGGTGTCGTCGCGCCGTTCGAGGATGCTCAGGAAGCCGTACAGCGCCTGCTCGACGCCGGCCCGGATGGTCCGCTCGTAGGTCTCGTCGGCCGGCCGGGCGTACTCCGCGATGCTCGCCTCGATCGTCCGCATCGTGTCCTCGGCCAGCTCGTCGATGTCCGCGCGAAGGTTCTGCGCGCACCGGTGCAGGATCTGGCCGACCGGCGCGGCCATGCCCAACGGGGGAGTGCCCATGACGCTCCTTCGACCGCGATGTCGCTGGTGGAGACGGGTCGCGGCGCATTATATCCACGAACGTCACTTTAATGAAACCGGCGAGTAACATCGCACCCGCGCGGTGTCACCTCGTTGACAACATCGCCCGGAAACGCGCGCAACCGAGATCGATCCCCGGCACCCGGCGCGTCGCTACGGTCCATCCCCACACGCCGTCTTCGGGGAGGGACCATGACGTTGGCCGTGGTGCGGACGAACGAGCCGCTGCTCGACCGGCTTGCCACCTGGGCCCGCACCCGGCCGGACGACCCGGCCTACACCTTCGTCGACTATCTCGCCGACCCGGCCGGCGTGGTACACCGCCGCACCTGGGGAGAGCTGTACCGGCAGGCGACCGGGCTGGCCGAGCGGCTGCGCCGGCTCGCCGCACCCGGCGACCGGGTGGCCGTGCTCGCCCCGTCCGGCGTCGAGTACGTCGTCGCGACCGTGGCCGCCTGGTACGCCGGCGCGGTGGCGGTCCCGCTCTTCGCCCCGGACCTGCCGGGACACACCGACCGGCTGGTCGCCACCTACGAGGACTGCGCGCCCGCGGCGGTGCTGACCGTCCCGGCGACGGCCGCCGCGGTCCGCGAGTTCGTGGCGGGCCGGCAGCACCGCGCGGCGGTCGTCGTGATCGGCGGCGACCACCCGGACACCGGCCGGGAACCCGCGCCGGCCGGCTGGGACGACGTGGCGTACCTGCAGTACTCGTCCGGTTCGACCCGGACACCGGCCGGCGTCGAGATCACCCACGGAAACCTGACCGCGAACGTCGCGCAGATCGTCGACGGGCTGATCGGCCCGCGGCCGCGATTCACCGGGGTGAACTGGCTGCCGCTGTTCCACGACATGGGCCTGCTCGCCACGGTCGCCGTGCCGTTGTGGGCGGGCAGCGAGGCGGTGTTCCTCGACCCGGTCGCGTTCCTCATGCAGCCGGCCCGCTGGCTGCGGCTGCTGTCCGGCCGCCCGGCGGCCTACACGGCGGCGCCGAACTTCGCGTACGACTACTGCCTGCGCCGGCTGACCGACGCCGACCTGGCCGGCCTCGACCTGCGCGGCGTCTTCCTGTGGCTCAACGGGGCCGAGCCGGTCCGCCCCGCGACGCTGGACCGCTTCGCGGCGCGGCTCGGCCTGGACCGGACCACCCTCTGCCCGGCGTACGGGCTGGCCGAGGCGACCGTGTTCGTGGCCGCCGGCGGCGTCGACCGGCCGCCCCGGGCGACCTCGTTCGACCGGGACCAGCTCGCCGCGGGCCGGGCCGTGCCGGCCGCCGGGCCGGCCCTCGCGTCGTGCGGCCGCCCGGCCGGCCAGCGGGTCGCGATCGTCGACCCGCACCGCGGCACCGCCCGTCCGGCCGGGCAGGTCGGCGAGATCTGGGTGCACGGCCCGAACGTGGCCCGCCGCTACTGGCGCCGCCCCGAGCACAGCGCCGGGGTCTTCGGCGCGGTGCTGGCCGGCCCGCTGCCCGACGGGCTGCCCGCCGGGCCCTGGCTGCGCACCGGCGACCTGGGCGTGCTGCACGACGGCGAGCTCTACATCACCGGCCGGCTCAAGGATCTGATCATCGTGGCCGGCCGCAACCACTATCCGCAGGACGTCGAGGAGACCGTGTCCGCCGCGTGCCCGGCGCTGGGCCGGGTGGCCGCGTTCACCGTGCCGGCCGACGGGACCGAACGGGCCGTCGTGCTGGCCGAGCGGTCCCGCGCGGCCGGCCCGCAGTGGCGGCCGGCCGAGATCGTCCGGGACATCCGGCGGGCCGTCTGGCACCACCACGACCTGGCTCTGCACGACGTCGTGCTCGCCGAGCCGGGCACCATCGCCCGCACCACCAGCGGGAAGGTCTCCCGCACCGAATGCCGGGCCCGATACCTGGCGGAGGCCGCACATGCCTGACGAACTGCCCGGCGACCTGCCGATCGGTGCCGCCGTGGCGGCGTGGGTGGCGCGCCGCTGCGGCCTCACCGCCGAGGAGATCGACCGGGACTGCCCGCTGGTCGAGTTCGGCGTGTCCTCGGTGGACGCCGTGGAACTGGCCGGCCGGCTGGAGGCGCGGCTCGGCCGGCCGCTGCCGGGCACGCTGCTCTGGGAGTACCCGACGATCAACGCGATCGAGCGGGCGATGACCGCCGGCCCGGACCCGCTGCCCGCCGAGCCGGCCGCGCGGTCCGCGGAACCGATCGCCGTGGTGGGCCTGGGTTGCCGGTTCCCGGGCGGGGCGAGCGACCCGGAACGGCTGTGGCGGCTGCTGATGGACGGCCGCGACGCGGTGCGGACCGTCCCGCCGGACCGGTGGCACCGCAAGCCCGCCGGGCCCGCGACGGCCGGCCTGCTGGCCGGGCCGGGCCGGTGGGGCGGCTTCCTCGACGAGGACGTGGCCCGCTTCGACACCGAGTTCTTCGGCATCGCCCCCGGCGAGGCCCGGCTGATGGATCCGCAGCAGCGCCTGCTGCTCGAGGTGGCGTGGGACGCGCTGGCGCACGCCGCGCTCGACCCGGCCGCGCTGGGCGGCAGCCGCACCGGGGTGTACGTCGGCATCTCCACCGGCGAGTACGCCCACCGCACGGCGGCCGAGCTGGACAAGGTGGAGGGCTGGACGGCGACCGGCGGCGCGCTCAGCATCGCGGCGAACCGGCTGTCCTACCTGCTCGACGCGCGGGGCCCCAGCCTGGCGGTGGACACCGCCTGCTCGTCGTCGCTCGTGTCCATCCATCTCGCCCTGCGCGACCTGCGCCTCGGCGAGACCGACCTGGCCCTGGCCGGTGGCGTCAGCCTGATCCTCGACCCGGCCCTCACGGTGGCGTTCGGGCGGGCCGGCGGGATCGCGGCCGGCGGCCGGTGCCGGCCGTTCTCGGCCGACGCGGACGGCATCGTCCGCGGCGAGGGGTGCGGCGTGGTGGTGCTCAAGCGGCTGGCCGACGCGGTCCGGGACGGGGACCGGGTGCTGGCCCTGCTGCGCGGCGGCGCGGTGAACTCCGACGGCCGCTCCAACGGCCTGGTGGCGCCGAACCCGCGAGCCCAGGAGGCGTTGCTGCGCCGGGCCTACGCGGACGCCGGCTGCCCCGCGTCCACGGTGGACTACGTCGAGGCGCACGGCACCGGCACCCCGCTCGGCGACCCGATCGAGGCCGGCGCCCTGGCCGCGGTCTGCGCGGCCGGACGACCGGCCGGCCACCCGCTGCTCATCGGCTCGGTCAAGTCCCGCCTCGGGCATCTCGAAGCGGCCGCCGGCGTCGCCGGCTTCATCACGGCGGTGCTCGCCCTGCGGTACGGCACCGTCCCGCCCACGCTGCACGCGCGGCGCACCAACCCGCGCATCCCGCTCGCCGAGTGGGGGCTGCGGGTGCCGGTGGCGGCGCAACCGCTGCCGGCCGGCGACCGCCCCGCCCGGGTGGGCGTGTCCGCGTTCGGTTTCGGCGGCACCAACGCACACCTGGTTCTCGAAGCGTTCCCGCGGGTCGCCGCGACGCCGCCGGCCGGCTTCGGCGACCCGCCCGCGGTCTGCGTGCTGGCCGACCGCGACCCGGACCGGGTGCGCGAGCAGGCCGGCGGGCTCGCGGCCTGGCTCGCGGACCGGCCCGGCGGCGACGAGCCCCGGGACGTCGCGGGCACCCTGGCCCGCCGCGGCGCGCGCGGCCCGGCGCGCGCCGCGGTGGTCGCCCGGGACGCCGGCACCCTGGCCGCGGGGCTGGCCGCCGCGGCCGCCGGGCGTTCGCATCCGCGGCTGGCCACCGGCCGCGGCGACCGCGCCGCCGAGGACGGCGTGTGGGTCTTCGCCGGGTACGGCGCGCACTGGCCGGGCATGGGCCGCGCCCTGCTGGAACGGGAGCCCGCCTTCGCGGCCGCGGTCGACGAGCTCTCCCCCGCCTTCCGCGCCGAGCTCGGCCTCGGGCTGCGCGAGGCGCTGTGCGGCGACACCCCGCTGTCGGTGGCGCAGGCCCAGCCGGTCACGTTCGGACTGCAGGTCGCGCTCGCCGCGCTGTGGCGCCGGTACGGCCTGCGCCCGGCCGCCGTCATCGGCCACTCGATGGGCGAGGTGGCCGCGGCGGTCGTGGCGGACGCCCTGTCCCCCACCGACGGCGTGCGGCTGATCTGCCGCCGGGCGCGCCTGCTCGCCCGGGTCGGTCCCGGCGCCATGGCCGTCATGGAGCTCTCCGAGGAGGAGCTCGGCGAGCTGGCCGGCGACCTGCCGCGGGTGTCCGTGGCGGTGCTGGCCGCGCCGCGGCAGCTCGTGGTCACCGGCCCGCCGGACGCGGTGGCCGCGCTCTCCGCCCGGGCGGCGGCCCGCGACCACGCGGTCCGCACGGTCACCACCGAGGGTGCCGGGCATTCGGCGGCGGTCGACCCGCTGCTGCCCGAGTTGCGCGACGCGCTGCGTGAGCTGCGCCCGCGCGAGCCCGGCGTGCCGTTCTACTCGACGGTCCGGGCCGGGGAGCCGGTGCTGGACGCCGAGTACTGGCTCGCGAACCTGCGGCAGCCGGTGCGGCTGGCCGACGCGGTACGCCGGGCGGCCGGCGCGGGCCTCGGCTTCTTCCTGGAGATCTCGCCGCACCCGGTGCTGGTCCGCCCGGTCGGGCAGACCCTCGCGGCGGCCGGCCTGTCCGACCCGCTGGTGACCGGGACGCTGCGCCGTGACGACCCGGACGCGTTCGACCGCAGCCTCGCGACGCTCTGCGCGCACGGACACCGGATGCCGGCGGCACCGGCCCGGATCCTCGACCTGCCGGCGCCGCCGTGGCGGGGCGAGCGGCACTGGATCGCGCCGCCGGCCGCCGTGCCCGAGGCCGCGACCCCGTCCCTGCTGGCCGGCCTGCTGGAGGTGACCTGGCAGCAGCAGCCGCCGGCGCCGGGGCGGGGCGCGACCGGCCCGGCGGCAGTGCTCGGTCCGCCGAGCGATCCGCTGGTCGCGGCGATGCCGGCCGGCTGCCGGCCCACCGGCGAGCCGGAACCGGGCCAGGACCTCGTGCTGATCGCCCCGCCGGGCGGCGCGCTGCCCGATCCGGCGGCCGCGCGCCGGCTGGCCGCGGCGGCGGTCCGCGCGGCCGCCGCCGGCCCCCGGCGGCTGCTGCTGGTCACCCGCGGCGGCGCGGCCGTCCGGCCGGCCGAGCCCGGGCAGCCGGACCTCGCCTTCGTCCGGGGCCTGGTCCGCACGCTCGCCTTCGAGCAACCCCGCACCCGGGCCACCTGGCTGGACCTCGACCCGGCCGAGGATCCGGCCACCCAGGCCGAGCGGCTGGCCGCGGAACTGGCCGCCGACGGCGGCGACGACGAGGTCGCCTGGCGGGACGGCGAGCGGTGGACGGCCCGGCTCGCCCGGCGGCCGGCACCGGCCCGGCGCCCCGAACCGGCCGTGCGGGCCGGCGGCGCCTACCTGATCACCGGCGGCTACGGCGGCCTGGGCCTGCGGGTGGCGCAGTGGCTGGCCGCGGCCGGCGCCGGCCGGCTCGTGCTGGCCGGCCGCTCCGGGCCCGGCCCGGACGCCGCGCGGACGATCGACGCGCTGCGCCGATCCGGCCTGGACATCCGGGTGGAGCTCGGCGACCTGGCCGACGACGGGGTGGCCGGCCGGCTGGTCGCGGCCGCGGGTGCCGGGCTGGCCGGCGTCGTGCACGCGGCCGGGGTGCTGCGCGACAACCTGGTGTCCGAGGTGGACGACGGGGACCTGGCCCGGGTCTGGACGCCGAAGGTGCTCGGCGCCTGGCGGCTGCACCGGGCGGTCGCGGCGGCGGGCGGCGAGCTGGACTGGTGGGTGTCGTTCTCCTCGGCGGCGGCCCTGCTCGGCTCCCCCGGCCAGGCCGCGTACGCGACCGCGAACGCCTGGCTGGACGCCTTCGCCCGGTGGCAGCGGCAGCACGGCGTGCCCGCGCTCTCGGTCAACTGGGGGGTCTGGTCGGAGCTCGGCGCCGCCACCGGCGTACGGATGCCCGGCCTGGACCCGATCGCGCCCGACGAGGGCATCGCGGCCTTGGCCGGGCTGCTCGGCCGCCCGGCGGGCACCTTCGGGGCGCTGCACTTCGACCCGGCGGCGGCACTGGCCGCCTTCCCCGAGGCCGGCCGCCTGCCGTTCTTCGCGGCGCTGGCCCCCGGCGCTCCCCGCACCACCACGGCGGACTGGCCCGGCGCCGACCGGGTCCGGCGGCTGCCGCCCGCGGAGGCGGCACGCGCCGTCGGCGACCGGCTCGCCGGGCACGTCGCCGCCGTACTCGGCACCACGCAGGCACCGCCGCCGGACGCGCCGCTGGTCGACGCGGGCCTCGACTCGCTCGCCGCGATCCGGATCAAGAGCCTGGTGGAGCTGGACCTGGGGTCGGCGCTGCCCACCGAGTCCCTGGTGCGCGGCGCCACCCTCGCCGACCTCACGGCGGCCGTGACGACCGCTCTCGGGGTGGCCCCGCCGGCGCTCGGGGCGCGCGACGCCGCGGAACGGGCGGCGGTCCGGCTCTTCGGCACCGTCCTCGGCCGGCCGGTGCCGGGCATCGACTGGCGCGCCGACGGGCCGCCGGCCGACCTGGCCCGGATCGCCGAGGCGGCCCGGGCGGAGTACGGCGCGGACGTGGACCTCGCCGAGCTGACCGCCGACCCCACGCCGCGCACCCTGGCCGGGCCGCTCCGCGCCGCCGACCAGGCCGAGGCCCCGGCGGACGGCCCGGTCCGGGTCCTGCGGGCGGCCGGAACCGGGCGGCCGCCGCTGTTCCTGGCCCATCCGGCCGGCGGCAGCACCTTCGTCTACCGCGGGCTGGTCGAACTGCTCGGCCCGGACCAACCGGTGTACGGGCTGGACCGGTTCCCCGACGGCGGCCCGGTCACCGAGCGCGCCGCCCGCTACGCCGACCTGATCCGCGCGACGGCGACCGGCCCGTACCGGTTGGGTGGCTGGTCGTTCGGCGGCGTGCTCGCGTACGAGACGGCCCGGCGGCTCGTCGCGGCCGGTGAGCAGGTGGACACGCTGGTGCTGCTCGACGCCGGCCTCCCGGTGCCGGTGTCCGCCGAGCGGGCGGCGCAGCTGCTCACCGACCGGTTCCTGGCCTTCCTGCGCTACCTGCGGGACACCTACCGGGTGCCGGTCGACGTGTCCCCGGACCGGCTCCGCGGGCTCACCGCGGACGAGCAGTTCGAGGTCGTCCGCGCCGAGATGACCCGGTCCGGCGCGCTGCCCCCGGCCGTGCTGCGCCATCAGATCGACTCGCACCGGGACACCCGGGCCCTCGACGACTATCCGGCCGGGCCGTACGGCGGGCCGGTCACCCTGTACCGCTGCACCGAGCCGACCCCGTGGGCGGTCCGGGACCCGCGGTACGAGCACGCCGACGCGGCCCGCGGCTGGGACCGCTGGTGTTCCCGGCTGCGGATCGTCCCGGTCGCCGGGCACCACCTCAACCTGCTGGACCCGCCCGCGGTCGCCGCGATCGCGGCGGACCTGAACCGACTGCTGTGCCGAACCCACTACTGACGGGAGAGTCGCCATGTCCGAACTCGCCGAGGCCGTCCTGGCCGGTGCGCCCGCGGCGGAACTGCTCGCCTGTCCGGTGCCCGCGGTTACCCGCGCCGCCCACCTGCGACGCGCGGACGTCGGCATCTTCGCGGGCGACGACGACCCGGACGTCCGCCGGTCGATCCACGTCGGCGAGGTGCCGCTGCCGCCGCTCGCCCCGGACGAGGTCCTGCTCGCCGTGCTGGCCTCCAGCATCAACTTCAACACGGTCTGGTCGGCGACGTTCCGGCCGGTGCCCACCTTCGCGTTCCTGGACCGGCTCGGCCGGCAGGACCGCTGGGGTGCCCGGCACGACCAGCCGTACCACGTCATCGGCTCGGATGCGGCGGGCGTCGTGGTGCGGGTGGGGTCCGGGGTACGGCGCTGGCGGCCCGGCGACCGGGCGGTGGTGGCACCGGCCTACGTGGACAGCGAGGACCCGCTGACCCACCAGGACGCGATGACCGGTGACCAGCGGGCCTGGGGCTTCGAGACGAACTTCGGCGGGCTGGCCGACTTCGCCGTCGTCAAGGCCAGCCAGCTGCTCCCCAAGCCGGAGCATCTGACCTGGGAGGAGGCGGCGGCCAACACGCTGTGCGCGGCCACCGCGTACCGGATGCTGGTGAGCCCGCGCGGCGCGCCGATGAAGCAGGGCGACGTGGTGCTGGTCTGGGGTGCGGCCGGCGGCCTGGGCGGCTACGCCGTCCAGCTGGTGCTGGCCGGCGGCGGCATCCCGGTCGCCGTGGTCGGGTCGGCGGCCAAGGCCGAGCTGATGGGCCGGCTCGGCGTGCGGCACGTGGTCAACCGCGCCGAGCTGCCGGCCGGGATGCGCGACCCGGCGACCTGGCGCGCCCTGGGCAAGCGGATCCGGGCCACGGCGGGCGAGGATCCGCACGTCGTCTTCGAGTACACCGGCGCGGAGACGTTCGGCGCGTCCGTCTATCTGGCCCGCACCGGCGGGACCGTGGTGACGTGCGGCTCCAGCAGCGGCTACGAGCACCAGTACGACAACCGGTACCTGTGGATGCGGCTCAAGCGGATCGTCGGCAGCCACGGCGCCAACTATCAGGAGGCGTGGGAGGTGAACCGGCTGCTGCGGCTGGGCCGGCTGACCCCGACGCTGTCCCGGTCCTACCCGCTCGACCAGGTCGGCGAGGCGACCCGCGGCGTGCAGCGCAACGAGCACGTGGGCAAGGTGGGCGTGCTCTGCCTGGCCCCGGCGCCCGGGCTGGGCGTGTCCGACCCGGTGCGCCGGGCGGAGGTCGGCGAGGAGCGCCTCGGACTGTTCCGGGAAGCGGCAACGGCCGGACGGCCGTTGGTGCCGGCCGCCGTCGGGTGAACCGCGGCCGGGCACTGCTCGCCGTCGTCACCGCCACCGCGTTCCTCACCATGCTGGACAACACCGTGGTGACGGTGGCCGCACCGTCGATCGCCCGCGACCTCGGCGTCGGGCTCGCCGCGCTGGAGTGGGTGGCGACCGGCTACATGCTGCCGTACGCGGGCCTGCTGCTGGCCGGCGGCCGCCTCACCGACCGCTACGGCACCCGCCGGGTGCTGCTGGCCGGGCTCGCGCTGTTCACCGCCGCGTCGCTGGCGGCCGGCCTGGCCGGCCATCTGGCCGCGCTGCTGGCGGCCCGGGCCGCGCAGGGTGCCGGCGCCGCCCTGCTGGTGCCGGCCACCCTGGCCGCGGTGGCGGCGGCCGGCGAGCGGGACCGGCTGCGCGGTGCGGCCGCCTGGACGGCCGCCGGTGCCGTGGCGCTCGCGGCCGGCCCGGTCGCCGGCGGCGTGCTGAGCGAACACCTGCACTGGTCGTGGATCTTCCTGCTGAACGTGCCGGTCGGCCTGGCCGCGCTGGCCACCGCCCGGTACGCGGTCGGCGAGCGGCCCCGGTCCGGCCCGGCCACCCTGGGCGTGGCCGGGGTGGCCGCCGCCACCGGGGCGCTGACCGCGGTGACGTTCGCGCTGACCAGCGGCTCCGCGTACGGGTGGGCGGCGGCCGTGGTGCTGGTGGCCGTTTTCGGGGTGGTGGAGCGCCGCGGCCGCGCCCCGCTGCTCGACCGGCGGCTGTTCGCGGCGCCCGCCTACCGGGGTGGGGTGGCCGTCCAGGTGTTGTGGGGCCTCGGCGTGAACGGCGTCTACTTCTACACGGCCGTGTACCTGCAGGACGTCCGCGCCTTCTCGCCGGCCGCCGCGGGCCTGGCGTTCCTGCCGGTCGCCGCCGCGGTGGCGGCCGGTGCGCCGTTCGCCCCGCGGCTGGTGCTGCGGCACGGCGCGCGGCGTACCGTCGCGCTCGGTCTCGGCCTGGTCGGCGCCGGCATCGGCGTGGTCGCCGCCGGCAGTGCCCGCACGCCCGTGCTGCTGGCCGCGTTCGCCGTGATCGGGTTCGGCTCGGCGTTGACGGTGCCGCTGGCCGCCGTGGTGCTGGCCGCCGCGCCGGCCGGCCACGCCGGGGTGGCGGGCGGGGTCTTCGCGGTGGCCCGCGAGATGTCCGGCGTGCTCGGCATCGCCGGCGTCGGCGCCGTGGTGGCGGCCAGCGGCGACCTGGCCGGCGGTTACCGCCTCGGCCTCGCGGTGGCGGCCGCGCTGGTCGCCGCCGGGGCACTCATCGGCGCCCGGACCCTGCCGGGCCGGGGCGCCGGGAGCGGTGCGGGGTCAGCCGGCGCCGAGCGCGCCGATCAGCTGGGGCCAGGAGGCGTGCAGCTCACGCTGCCAGTACGGCCAGGAGTGGGTGCCGTTCAGATAGAGGTGGACGGTCGCCGGGATGCCCGCCGCTGACAGCCGGTCGCCCATCGTCCGGGTGCTCCTGCCGACCGGCACCTCGCCGAACTGCACCGGGCTCCAGAACCCGTTCGGGTCGAGGTCACCGGGCAGGCCGGTGCTGCCGCTGGACAGGTAGACGCTGGTGCCGCGCAGGTTCGCGGCGAGGTCGACCGGGTTGTGCTGCCGCCAGTTGTCCTGCTGCAGGATCGGGATGCCCCACATGGCCGTCGGGTCGTCGCCGTTTTCGGCGGCCGTGCGCAGCAGCACGACCTGCAGCAGCGGATCGAAGAGGTTCAGCGGTGCGCTGTACGCGGCCGCGCCGCGGAACATGCCCGGATGCCGCCCCGCGTAGGTCATCGCGCCGGTCCCGCCGGACGAGATGCCGGCGATGCCGCGGGCGTCCCCGGCCCGGTAGCCCGAGCGCAGCACCTGCCACAGCTCGGTGAGGTGGAAGGTCTCCCAGAGCCCGGCGTTCGGCCCGCCGTTCGGCCGGTTCCAGTCGGTGTAGGTGGCGTCGCGGCCCGCCTCCGGCATCACGATCAGCACCTGCGCGGCCGCGCTCAGCTGCTCGATGTCGGTCTCCCGGGTCCACGAGGTGTAGTCGTCGTTGCCGCCGTGCAGCAGGTAGAGCACCGGCCAGGTGCGGGTGGCCGTGCGGGACCAGCCGGCCGGCACCAGCAGGCGCACCGGCAGGGCCCGGTTGTTGGCGGGCGACCGGACGGTCAGGTCGACCGTGCGAGCGTCGAGCCACCGCTCGGACAGCACCGTCGCGGTCTCGGCGGCCCGGGCGGCCGGGCCGCCGACCGTCGCCGCCGCCAGCGTGAGCAGGACGGCCAGCACGAGCCGGCCGGCGACGCGGAGGCGCGCCATCAGCAGTTGCCCGTCGCCGGCCGGCCGGCGAACCGGTCGCCGAGCCAGGACACCACGTCGCCGATGGCTTGGCTGTCGGTCAGCAGGTGGTCGGCCAGGTAGGTCCGTTGCCGGGTGTTCACCCCGGCCCGGCAGTACGCGGTGCGCACGGCGTCCTCCACCGCGGTCGGGATGACCTCGTCCAGCAGGCCGTGATACTGCAGCACGGGGAAGCCGATCCGGTATCGCGCCGTGGACGTCGCCGGCCCGACCCCGACGCCGAGCCTCTGCGCGTCCACCACCGCGCCCCAGGTCGTCCCGTCCGGCGCGGCCAGCCGGAAGAGCTGGTCGTAGTTCAGCCCGCCGATGG
>Ga0070668_100001467_pt1 | contig 17029 bp, 6 predicted proteins | sample KBSS43metaG_FD_64661 | JGI IMG/M metagenome (GOLD analysis project Ga0070668, IMG submission 64661) | Switchgrass rhizosphere microbial communities from Kellogg Biological Station, Michigan, USA - KBS S4-3 metaG | ecosystem: Host-associated > Plants > Roots > Rhizosphere > Soil ... | reverse complement strand
TCTCGATCTCGGGCCGGACAAAGATATGCAGCTCCGACGGGAAGAGATTGAGCAGGTAAGTGATCCGACGCCGGATCTCCGGGACCTGAATCTTGTACTCTTCGAGCGCGTCGGAATTGATGATCGCCGTATCAACGCCGCGCAAATAAAGCAGCGAGTTCAGATTTTCGGTCGCACCCCGCGTGACGATCGGCAGGACATGCAAATTCGGGCCATCATCGACGACGCGGGCCATCTCGGCCGCAAGACGCAGGGGGGCGCCTTCGAGCAAGCCGCCGGCGAGGCCGACGGTCCAGGCATTTATCTTCTCTTTTTGCGTCTCTTGAACGGGGATGCGTCGCGGCGCGGAAGCACTCCGCGCATCCACATTGGCTGTCTGTGCTTGCACATTGGCTGGTTGAAGCGCCGGAACAAGCGACGTCAACACGGCCAGCAGCAACAAGTGTCGTCCTGAAAACATGTTCACTTCATCCTCTCACTGAGGCAACGCATTCAATCGATTCTTCGCCTCCAAAATGCCGCCGGCATGAGCCCTCGCGTAGAGTTCACGCGCCTTCGTCACCTCGCCGCGCGTTCCGTAAGTCCCCCATGCGGTCAGAACGGCAGGATCATATGTCTCTGCGAGCATGAAACTCGCCTTTGCGCTGCCCGTTTCGCTGGCGCGCTCGAGCACGATCCGGGCAGAACCGATATCTCCCTGACCGAGCAGCACACTGGCGCGCGCGATCAACCTCATCGCTTCCGGACCGCCTTTCACCTCTGCGGCCGCCGGCTGCGCCGCCGCAGCCACCTCCCCTGTTTGTGCCGCCCTGGAGGTTGGGTTACTCGTCGCGGGTCCGGGCGTGGTGCGCACACCGACCGTGCGCCGGGCGGGTTCGAGATCGCGGGCCATTGCCCTGGTCCTGTCGCGCTCGTGCCGCAGCTGTTGTCGCGGTTCCGTCGTTGCGCTTTCCGCCGCCTGCCTGTGCTGTGCTGCTTCGTCGCTTGCCTTCAATAGTGCCGCCTGCTTTTCATTTTCCTGCTGCACGGTCGCAAGTTCGCGCGCCAGTGCGGCGCCCCGCGCGCGTTCCTCTTCGAGCGCTTGACGATATTGCTCCGTGCCCGCGGCCAGCTCGTTTCGGGCGGCGGCGGCCTCCAGCGCGAGAGCGGCCGCTTTTTTGCGCTCCTCATCGAGCGATCGTGCGATCCGCGCCGCTTCCGCCTGCTGCGCTGTTTCGTCGCCAGTCTGGCGCAACTGTGCAACCTGCATCTCCTTTTCGCGCTGCGCCGTTGCGAGTTCGCTCCACAGTGCCGCACGGCGTCCGCGCTCCTCTTCGAGCGCTTGACGATACTGCTCCGTGCTCGCGGCCAGCTCTTTTCGCGCGGCGGCGGCCTCCCTCGCGAGAGCCGCCGCTTTTTCGCGTTCCTCTCCGAACGATCGCGCGCTCTGCGCTGCCTCCGCCTGCTTGAGCTGCGCGGTTTCGGCGCTTGCCTTCAACAGCGCCGCCTGCTTCTCATTTTCCCGCTGCGCGGTCGCAAGTTCGCGCGCCAGCGCGACGCCGCGCGCGCGTTCCTCTTCGAGCGCCTGACGATGTTGCTCGGTCCCCGCGGCCAGCTCGTTGCGTGCGGAGTTGGCCTGCAGCGCGACAGCGGCCGCTTTTTCGCGCTCCTCTTGGACCGATCGCGCGCTCTGCGCTGCCTCCGCCTGCTTGATCTGGGCTGTTTCGGCGCTTGCCTTCAACATCGCCGCCTGCTTCTCATTTTCCCGCTGCGCGGTCGCAAGGTCGCGCGCCAGTGCGGCGCCGCGCTCGCGTTCTTCCTCGAGCGCTTGCCGATATTGCTCCGTGTTCGCGGCCAACTCTTTTCGTGCGGCAGCCGCTTTTTCGCGCTCCTCTTCGAGCGATCGTGCGCTCTTCACCGCCTCCGCCTGCTTGAGCTGCGCGGTTTCGTCGCCTGCCTTCAATAGGCCCGCCTGCTTCTCATTTTCCCGCTGTGCGGTCGCCAGCGCACGCGCCAGTGCGATCCCGCGTGCGCGTTCCGCTTCGAGCGCTTGACGATGTTGCTCCGTGCTCGCGGCCAGCTCTTTTCGCGCGGCAGCCGCCTCCAGCGCGAGAGCGGCCGCTTTTTCGCGGTCCTCTTCGAACGATCGCGCGCTCTTCTCCGCCTGCAGCTGCACGTCGAGCCCCTCGACAGCGCGTCGGACTTCCGTAGGCTCCTGTGCCGGCCCTTCGGCTCGATCCTCCTCGAGGGCGCGTTGCGCTTCCGCTACGGGCACCGCCGCGATCTGCTGCGCCTGCGCGGCTTGCTTTGCTTCCGCTGGCGCGCTGGCCTGATCGGCTTCGACCTGTCCCTGGGCAACCAGGTTGCTTTTCGGTGAACCCGGGCTCGTCAACAGCCCGGTGATATACCCGCCGATTTTATTGACACTGGATATGTCTTCCTGACCGGCGTATCGCGTCACATAGGCGGCGACATCGGCGCGGAAAAACGTGGCAATGAGCGCTCCCGCAAGGAGAGTTACAGCGATCGAGAGTGCAAGGCGCCGCCAACGGCCGACTCGCGATTGGTCGTGCGGTCTTTCGTCATCTCCCGTGAGATATTGATCGCGCGGTATGGGATACCAGTGCGTCGGCGTGATCCTGGTCGGCTCGCCGTTTTCACCGAGCCATTCCCCCGCCTCGCTCGACCAGTGAGCGACGTCATAGGTTCCGCTTGCATCATCCTCAAGGATGATCGCTGTTCCGTCCCTCGGTGATTTCTCAATCGGGTGGCGCATGCAAAGACGCCTGCTGACGGGTTATCGGGCAATTCTTCTTATTTTTAATACGGAAAGCCTATTACGGCCGCGGTGTTATGAAATGGAGCATGGCATTCGGTCTGCTCCACGCAGAACACGCATTGGCGCAAGTGCCGGGATCATTGGTATTACGCCTTCCGATGCAGCTATTCGGGGGAAGGAGCGCGTCCGGCTCAATGGCTGGCAACGCGGGGCAATCTCACCTGTCTCCTCGTCCCCCGCCAACCGGGGAGCTATTCCCGGGAAAATCGTGATTTCAGGGCTTCAAGACCAGTGCCGCTCATCAAACCGCCGTCGAGAAATCAAGCCAAAGTCTCATGGTTCTGCTGGGGCCGGTTGCCGCGCGGAACGGCCGGGGAGGACCGGATCCGCGCTCGTCAGCAGTCAGAGGCGAAGAAACTATCGCTCGCGAAATGCCCGGGCAACCTGGTCGAACAGCGGCTTGGTAAGGTAGGATCCAACCGTCCGGTCGGCCGTCTTGATGAACGCTTCGACGGGCATGCCGGGCACAAGCCTGACATCGCCGAGGCGAGCGAGTTCATCGGGTCCGATGGCGATGCGCGCCGTATAGTAGGCGATGCCGGTGCGTTGCTCCGTCGTCACGTCGGCCGATACCCGGCTGACGGCCCCGTTGATCTCCGGCGTCGTGCGCTGGCTAAAGGCAGAAAACCGCAGCGCGGCGGTCTGGCCTACCCGGACCTGATCTATGTCCTGTGGCGAGACCCTCGCCTCCACCGTCAAACGCTCGGAAGCGGGAACGATCAGCATCAATTGCTCGCCCGCGCTGATCACGCCGCCAACCGTGTGGACGTTCAATTCGTGGACGGTGCCTGAAATCGGGGCCCGGATGTCGATGCGCCGTAACTGGTCTTCGGCCGCCACCTTCCGTTCCGCGTATTCGCCGGCCTTGCCGTCGATCTCGCGCAATTCACGGCCGACTTCGCTCGCCAATTCGCGATCGATCTGCGTAATCTGAAGTTCGATCTCGGATATCTTGCCTCGCCCCTGCGCCGCCGCGGCGATCAACTGCGCTCGCTCGCCATCAAGCCGCGCCGCTTCGCGCTCGAGCGCGGTCAGCCGGTTCATCTGAATCAGCTGCTTCGACCAGAGTTCCCGCACGCCTTCCAGTTCATTGTTGACCAAAACCAGTTCCTGAGATTTCGCCGCTTGCTGAGCAATGATCCCGTTGGCTTCCTCCCTGAGCTGGGCGATCCGCTCGCGCAGCTGGCGTTTCTGGCCAAGCCTGGTGCTGCTGCGTAGTTCGAACAGGCGCTGCTCATCGGCCATCAGCTCGATGATGCTTTCGTCTTGCCGTCGGTTGCTGAACGCAGACGGCCACGACATTTCCGATGCACCGTCGCGTTCGGCCCGCAATCGCGCGCGCCGCGTCGTCATCTCGTCCAGGGTCTTCGACACGATCTGCAGATTTGCCCGCGTCATGGTCTCGTCGAGACGGATCAGGATGTCGCCGGCCGCGACGTTCAACCCGCCGGTCACTGCAATTTCGCCGACGACGCCGCCGCTCGGATGCTGAACCTTCCTTGCGCTGGATTCGACCACAACACTTCCCGGCGCGATCAGGGCGCCCGAAATTTCCGTGGTTGTAGCCCAACCGCCGATGCCCCCCGCGACGAGCATGACGGCAGCCAGCCCCAGCACGATGTGCCGTCGAATTGACGCACGCGGGTCAATCAAATCTGCGTCGGACATGGTTTATCCCTGGACGGCTTGAACGACTTTGGGCGCGCTGACAACAGGGTCGCGCCGCAGCACCTTGGCCAGCACTTCGTCCCTGGGGCCGAAGGCTTGCTGACGGCCGCCATTCAACGCGAGCACATGATCGACTCCCGACAACACGTTCGGCCGATGCGCGACCACGACCACGATCGCTCCGCGCGCCCGCGCGCCGAGAATGGCCTGCGTCAGCGCCTCGTCGCCTTCGGCGTCAAGATTGGAGTTCGGTTCGTCCAGCACGACCAGAAACGGATCGCCGTAAAGGGCACGTGCCAGGGCTACGCGCTGCTGTTGGCCAGCCGACAAGGCCGAGCCCTGCTCCCCGATCTCCGTGTCATAGCCTTGCGGCAGCGAAAGCACGAGTTCGTTTACCCCTGCAGCCTTCGCAGCGGCGATGATTGCCTCCGACGTGGCGTTGGGATCGAACCGCGAAATGTTTTCTGCGACTGTCCCTTCGATCAGTTCGACGTCCTGCGGCAGATAGCCGACGTGGCGGCCGAGTACATCGGGAACCCATTGGTCCAGCGTCGCGCCGTCAAGCCGAACAGCGCCGCGCGCGGGCGTCCACAGACCCACCAAAACCCGGGCAAGCGACGATTTTCCCGACGCGCTCGGACCGATCACACCGAGCCCGTTGCCGGCCTTCAGGGAGAACGTCACCTCATGCACGACCGCCCGCTGGACGTCCGGCGGCGCCGCACTGACATTATCGACAGTGAGGCCGCGTTGCGGCTTTGGCAAAGACGTCGGATTTCGCAGTTCCGGCAGCAGCACGAGCAGTTTGTTCAAACGCTCGCGGGCCTGCCTGGCGCCGACGAAGCTGCGCCAGTGGGAAATCGCGAGATCGACCGGCGCGAGCGCCCGCGCCGACAGTATCGACGATGCAATAATGACACCCGCGGTGGCCTGCTGGTTGATCACGAGGTAGGCGCCGACGGCAAGCACGCCGGACTGTAGCATCATCCGGAATGATCGTCCCATGGCGCCAAGGCCCGCGGCGAGATCACTTGATTGCGCATGCCCGGACAGGAACTTGCGGTTCAATGCCTGCCAGCGGCGGGAAGTCCAGCTCACCATGCCGAGCGCCGTCAGCGCCTCGGCATTTCGACGGCTCGTCTCCGCCAACCGCGCACGCTGGTTGCCAATGCGATTGGCGTCGAGCGCGGACTGTTTTGCAAGCAGCTCCGACAGCAGCGTCAGCGAAACCAGTACCAGCGCGCCCGCCAGCACCGTGACGCCAATCCAGAAGTGGAAGGCAAAGCAGATCGCGAGATAGAGAGGCACCCAGGGCAAATCGAAGAACGCTGTCGGTCCGGGGCCGGACAGATAGGCGCGCACCGTATCCAGGTCGCGCAGCGGCTGGATCGATTCACCGCGCTTCGGCGCCTGGATAGGCAAGCGCATCACCGTCGCATAGATGCGATCCGACATTTGCTGGTCGAGGCCGAGGCCGATCCGAACGAGCAGCCTGCCGCGCAGGGCGTCCATCAATCCCTGAAAGAGGTAGAGGACCAGTGCCAGCGCAAGCAGGCCCACGAGCGTCGGCACGCTTCGGCTCGGCAGAACCCGGTCATAGACCTCCATCATGAACATGGAACCGGTCAGCGCCAGAATGTTGAGGATCGCGCTGAATCCGGCGATCGCAAAGAAAGCCGAACGACAACGTGCGAGCGCAGCATTGAGCTCGCTGCGGGTATTCCCGGATTGTTGCCGGCTGGCTGTCAATGGGTGCGCTCACTCGTCCGGCATTGGCCGTAGCCGAGAATTGTTACAGATATCTAACAACACGAAAATGGGGGCGCATGCGCCCCCATTCATGTGATCAAACCAGCATGGGTAATCAGGCGAAGCGGAAGTCGTCCACCGTGAGCGTAGCCTTGTTGACCCCGATCAGCGTGATGCTGGACCCGTCGGCGTATTCGATCTCGGTACCGATCTGGGTGTTTGACACCGCGCCCGACTGCATCAACGCGTTGAAGTCGGCAAAGGCGGCGGCATCGAGCTGGAGCACGTCCTCCGAACCGGCACCAGACTGGAAGTCGAACACGGTATCGCGGCCGTCCCCGCGCTGGAACACGAAGGTGTCGTTGCCCTGACCGCCGAAGAGCTGATCGTTGCCCTGGCCGCCGGCCAACGTGTCGTTTCCGTTCTCACCGAACAGGATATCCCGGCCAGCTTCACCGCGCAGGATGTCCTTGCCAGCACCGCCAAACACGAAGTCATTGCCGGCCCCGGCATTGACGATGTCATCGCCGCCCTCGGCGAAGACGAAGTCGGCCGAGCCACGCGCATTGATGAGATCGACGCCTCCAGTACCAAACAGCAGGTTGGAACTGTTTGTGCCGTTGATCACGTTCGCATCTGTCTCACCGGCAACCGTCAGTGTGAAGGTTCCGGTCGACGCGGCATGGGCAGAATCCTGCGCCGTGTAGCGGATAGATACGGTGGCGTTTTCGCCGCTGTTCAAACCGTCGAACAGGTTGCCCGGATTGAACTGCAGCTGGCCGCTCTGATTGATCGAGAAAGCCGACTGGGCGCTCGCGTTGCTCAGGTTGATGCCCGACACTCCTGTCACCTCAAAGGCGGTCAAGGCCGGCGGCACGCCATCCTCGACATCGGTGTCGTTTGCCGTCAGGGCGAAGGCCATCGACTGGTTTTCACCTGCGGTCGCGACGTCGTTCACGGTGATCGGCGCATCGTTCACCGAAGCGACGGTCACGTTCACCACGGCGTCAACCGGCGGCGCGATGCCGTCGCTGACCTTGATGATGAAGCTGTCGCTGCCGTTGTAGTTCAGGTCCGGCGTGTAGGTGTACTGACCCTGCGCATTGACGCTCACCGTGCCGTGCTGGGCGGCGCCCGCCTGGAAGCTCAGCGTGTTGCCGTCCACATCGCTGGCGGCGATCTGGCCAACCAGCTGGGTGTCCTCGTTGGTGTTCGCCGCCACCGGCGACGTCACCGTCGGTGCGTCGTTCACCGCCACGACCGTCACGTTCACCACAACGTCAACCGGCGGCGCGATGCCGTCGCTGACCTTGATGATGAAGCTGTCGCTGCCGTTGAAGTTCAGGACCCGCGTGTAGGTGTACTGGCCCTGCGCATTGACGCTCACCGTGCCGTGCTGGGCAGTACCCGCCTGGAAGCTCAGCGCGTTGCCGTCCACATCGCTTGCGACGACCTGGCCGACCAGCACGGTGTCTTCGCTGGCGTTCGCCGTAACCGGCGAGGTCACCGTCGGCGCGTCGTTCACCGCCGTAACGGTGAAGCTGACCTTGCCGGTATCCGAACCGCCGCGGCCATCGCTGACCGTGTATTCGAACGACGCCGGGCCGTTGAAGTTAGCCGCAGGGGTGAACCTCACACCGTTGGCGACCAACTCCACAGTGCCCCCGAGCGCATTCGACACGGCGCTGATCGACAGCGTGTCGAGATCGGCATCGGTATCGTTAATATCGGCGAACGGGATCACGAAGGCTGCAGCGTCCTCGGCAACCGCGGCTGCCGTATCGTCCGTCGCCAGCGGTCTACGATTGACCTGCGCCCCGTCGATGCCGGCGCGGTCAAGCTGCTGACCGTTTGCGAAGATCACCTTTTCCACGCCACCGCCGGCCTGCTGGTCCTTCAGCGTGATCACGCTGCCGTCGGAAAGCCGGATTTCGGTGTCGTTGCCGTGCTTCCGGAACGTGACGTCCGAGGCGACCAGATCCTCGAACACCAGTTCGTCGGTGTCGGCAGGCGTAGCGGTCTTCTCGGTTATGGTGTCGGAGCCGTCTCCGAACTCGTAGGAGTATTGATCCGAACCCGCACCGCCCGTGAGCGCGTCAGTGCCGCGACCGCCTTCGAGTTGATCGTTCTGCTCGCCGCCGTCGAGCAGATCGTCGCCCGATCCGCCGAGCAGGGTATCGCGGCCCGGTCCGCCATAGAGCTTGTCGTTGCCGCCACCGCCGCGCAGCAGGTCGTTGCCGCCGTAGCCGAACAGCGTGTCGTTGCCGCCGTTGCCGGTCAGCACGTCATCGAGCGCCGAACCATTGAGACGATCGTCGCCGGTCCCGCCGTTCAGGTTTACGGCCTGAGCGTCGAGCACGGTGTCGGTACGAACCGCCTGGTTCTGGATGCGAAGGTCACCCGACTGCGGGGTGTCGGCCGTGTTGTAGGCCGTCGCCGGGGTGCTGAAGTTCTCTGAAATAAAATCCGAAAACGCCTTTTGCTCGCCCAGCACGTCGGCCGCGGTGGTTCCGCCTCCGGCAAAGCCGGCCGCGGACGTGAAGTCGAGCGCCTCGTTCACGGGAGCCGACAGCGTTCCATCCGCGAGCAGGTAACGGAAATTCTCGCCATTGGCCTTGGCTGGGTAGCCATCGCCGCCATTGGCGGTGAAGTTCAACGTCACCACCGTGATGAGCGAGGGGACATCCTGCAAGATGACGCCGTTATCGACCAGCTTGACGATAACGTTGCCATTCTCGTCGATCAGCGAAAGGTCGCGGATACGCGAGCTCGGCGTGGTGCCGACATTGCCCGGCAGTGTCGGGTCGTAGGAATACGCCACGCCGCCGATCTGCGGGAAGCCGCCATTGTTCGGACCGAGACCCGCCCCCCAGTTGAGGATGTTGAGCAGGCCCTGCACGGTGGTGTCGAACGCCATAAGCTTGTTGTCGAAGCGCAGCGAGTTCTCGATGTCGAGCTGCGAGATCGCACCCGCCGGCTTGTTGGCGTCCAGATTGGCTTCAGTGGGCAGCTTGCTGATCGCGCCGGTGACCGGATCGGGATCGGATACTGTGCCGATCGACGAGCGGATGCCACCGCCATTCTTGAGCGAGATCACGAACGGAACGTCGCCGATCGCGTCGCGCAATGCGGCCGCGTTCGCGTCCGCAGTGACGTCTCCGAGGTTGGTTTCCTCGTTACGGATGATGGCGCGCTCACCCTCGAGGTAGACGTTGGAGAAGCCGAACAGATTGCCGTCCTTGACGTTGATGACAGCCTGAACCGCGTCGGTGACGTCGCGGACCTTGTCGCCGCGGGTACCGTCCGCGAACGCCGTGTTTTCGAGGTTGTCGACCGTGGTGTTGAACGCTTCCGCCACGTTCTCGGCAGTCGAGGCATAAGCACCGTTGATCGACTGGTTTGCCGTGAGGCTCGGAAGCACGATCCGGCCCTGGCTGTCGAAGTCGACGACCAGGCGGCCGAGATAGGTGTACTCGCTGTCGGTGTTGACGATCAGCGTGGTGCCGCCATCGGCGCCGGTGGTGACCAGCGGGTAGGTATCGTCGGCGGTCGGGCTGTGACCCGGGAACGCGACCAGCTAATCGTCGGCGTCGGCAAGACGGGTATCCGAGCCAGCCGACAGGATGATGTCCACGCCCTTCAGCAGCGTCGCCAGCAGCTTCTCGTTTTGAATCTGCTGCAGATGCGACTGAACGATGATCTTGTTGACGCCCTCGGCGATGAGTTCGTCGATGATCGGCTGCAACTGGGCTGCGAGCAGCACCATGTCGTTGACTTCGCCGTTGGCGCCGGGACCGGTCGGGAAACCCTTCACTTCGGTGCCGGTCGGCGAGGAGATCGACTCGAGGATCTGCGTGGTCGCGCCGACCAGGCCGATTCTCTCGCCGCCCTCCGTGATCACCACTGCCGGAGCGACCCGGCCCTTCAACGTATTTGCTTCCTGGGTCAGCGTCCCTGCCCCGTTGCCCACCGTGTTGGTGAAGCGCGGGTTGAGGTCGGCGTCACCCGAGAAGTCGAGATTCGAGGACAGGTAGACGAAGTTCGCACCTGAATAGCCGGCAACGCTGCCCGGCGTGAACGCATCGCGCAGCACACGCGAGCCGAGATCGAACTCGTGGTTGCCGATGGTCGAGGCCTCCACGCCGATCGCATTCAGGATGGAGATGTCGGCGGCCGCAATCGGCACGTTGACGCCTGCAGCAATCGTCGAACCCGACGCGGCGTTGATCGCAGCCCGGACCGACGGGTCGGTACCGGCCGAGAGGAATGGACCGGCAAGGAAGTTGTCGCCGCCTGAGAGAACCAGGGTGTTGGCGAACTGATCCTCAAAGGCGTCCACCAGGGCCGCCAGGTTCTTGGCCGTCTTGGTCGCCAGCAGACTGGCTTCGCCGTCCGAGAAGTGCAGGAGCTGCAGCCTGTAGTTCTGCGGCGCCGCGACCGTGAAGTCGAGAGCGTTCTGTGCGATGCCGCCGAACGCGTTGCCGGCAACGTCGGTAATCACGCCCGAGGCCAGCGTAACGTCGTAGGCGGCCCCGGCCGCCAGATCGGCGGTCGGATTGATGGTGACGGTGTTGCCGGAGATCGTGACCTGCGAGGCATCGCCGATCGCGATGGTGCGCGTATCTCCCGCACCGTTGCTGATGACGATGTTTCCGCTACCTGCCGCAACGGCTTCGCTGAACGTCAGCACGATGTTGTTGCCGGCGGCGACCGCGGTCGCGTTGTCAGCAGGTGTCGCCGCGGTGAGCACGGGGCCCGTTGTATCGATCAATTCGGCGGCTGTGACCGTCCGGTCCGCGAATTCAAACCTTTCAACGTTCGTGACGGTATCGATGCCGTCCGAAGGTCCGGTGCGGTTGTCGGTGATGACAAACGAACCACCCTGCACGGTGACCGTGTAGTTGCTTCGAGCGCCCGAGTAGACGACGACGTCGCCGGCCGCACCATTGGCGCCGCCATCGACGACGTCATTGCCACCGCCCGCGGCAATGCGATCATCGCCGCCAAGGCCGTTGATGGTGTCGTTGCCGGCGAGGCTGCCGCGCACGCCAAACTTCGCCGTGTACGCGGCCTGGTCGAACACGTCGTTGCCGGCGGTTGCGATTGCAGCCGAACGGGACATCACGAGCGACGACACCGAAGGATCGTGATCGGAGAGCTGGTCGATGAACTCCGAATTGATGTGCACGATATCGAACTGGGCGCTGTCGAACAGGTTGTTCGACACCAGGATGTGATCCAGCGCCTGCGCGTTGCCGTCGAAATTGAAGGAATAGCGCTCGTTTTCAGGAAGCTTGCTGATCAGTTCCGAAAGCACCGCGGTGCCGGGCGCGAAGATACTGGCGGTCCCGTCCGGGTTGGCGGTGGTGCGGGTGAGCTGAACCTGTGACGAGGTCAACGACCGGGAAGTACTGAAAGTCGTTCAGATCACCCAGCACGACGATACGGTCATCGGTTGCCGACCCGTTGGCGAGCAGACCATCGACAAACGCGTTGATCGTTTCGGCCTGCCCTTCCCGCTCGTTCGACGTACCGGTCTGTTGCGCAGCCCCGTTGATCGGGTCGGCGTAAAGCGGCAGATCCAGCAGCGTGGTGTAAAGCGGAGCTGAACCGCCCTTTGAGGAGAGATGGTTGTTGACGGTCCAGAATGTGCCGCCCTGGTCGTCGGTGTAGCCCACGGGCGACCATTCCATCGGCAGCGATTTGCGCGTGGCGGCGAAGTCGGTGTTGCCTTGCCCGATCTGGTTGGCGCTCGCGAACTCCTGCACCTTCACGCCACCCGCGTCGGTGACAATGTTGGTCAGGCCATTGCGCGCGGTCGGCGAAACCGCCAGCGGGTCATACAGATAGGCGACACGCTGATTGCCGCCCGGGATACCGCCGATGTTGTCGATCGGCGGTGAGTCGATGGCCACATAGCGCGGTCCGCCGGCAGCAACGATGGCGTCGATCAGCTGCGACAGGGTCACCGAAGCGCTCGTGGTGCTCGAGCTGGTGGCTCCGTCATTGTCCAGCACCTCCTGGAGCGCAATGATCTCGGGCCCCTTGAGGTTGTTGACAATAGCGGCCGCGAGGCCGGCGAACTTGCTTGCCGGCGTCGGGACGCCATCCACCGGCTGACCGACCGGCGCCAGGTTCTCGACGTTGAAGGTCGCCACGCGAATCCGGTCCAGATTTTCCACGATGGTGGTGGTTTCCCTCTGGAGGTTCGCGGCCGTAACCGGACCATAGGCCTCGGTCGTGTTTACCTCATACTGGCCATTTGCGTAGTTGACGACGCCGGTCACATCGCCCAGGCGGTCGCCGGTCTGAAGGGCGGTCGGCAGCGCTACGCCCGCCTCGTCATCCAGCTGGATGCGCTCGGGATTGAAGTCGAACACCTTGTCGGCCGGCTGCGTCGTTCCCGGCGTCGTGTCGCTGATGGTCAGGCCGCCACGCGAGTTGGTCGAGGGGTTGGCGCCGACGTTCGGGGTTACGAACTGCTCGTCAAAAGCCGAGTGGAAGGGGCTGGTGACGCGCACATCTTCAAGCGTGACGCGCATGCCTTCCAGAGATTCCCAGAAATCCGATCCCTGATTCACCGGATCATAGGTGCCGGCCGGAGGGGCGGTATCGACATCGTCGTCACCGAGCGACACCAGGGCTGGTTTGCGCTCAAGGCCGGTCGTGAGATTGTCGACATCGCCGACACGCACAGCCGTCGGCAGCGCATTGCCGGTAGACAGCACGCTCGCTGCGCCCACTGGATTGAGCTGCGTCGTCGAAAGCTGGTTCGCGCTGGCGAACTCGCTGACGGTTGCGGTCAACTGGACTTCCGCGCCAACGACGATGCCGCTCGGGATCGTGGTGCCGGCACCGGTGCCCAGGAAAACAAAGACGCCATCCGAGGTCCGGTAGTCGCCGTCGCCGACCGCGTCCTGAATGTAATAGCCGACCGGGTTGTTGCCGCCGTTCTCGGTGCCGGAGGCGTCAATGGCGGTGACGATTCCGCGCACGGTCACCTGCTGGCCGACGAACGCCGAGCGATGTCCAGCGCCCTGAACGTCGTAGATATGCATCGTGTCGTCGTTCTGGATCGTGCCGGTGGCGACGGCCTGGGTGGCGCTGACCGCGGCGGTGACGCCTTGCTGCGTCGTCGTCGCATTGGTGATGGTGGCCGTGAAGTTCTCGTTGGCTGGCTTCAAACACAGCATCGCCGGCGACGTTGATCGTCACGGTAGCCGACGTCTGACCGGCCGGAATGGTGACCGTTACGTTGCTCGGCAGGTTCATGACGCCCGCGAAGTCCTGCGCATTGGCGCCATTGCCCGCGCCCGGAGCCAATTGCAGCGTCACATCAACCGAACCGATGGTGCCGTTGATGCGCTCGATGGTGAAGGTGAACGCGGTGACGCCGGTGTCGCCTTCCGCGTGCGATACGCTGGTCGAGGACGACGCGACACGAACCTCCTGGGTATAACCCTGCGGCAAGGCCGCGTAGACGGTCAGGCCCGAGCCGGAAAAGGCGTTGCCTGCCGAATTGCCCTCATTGGCCGTCAGCACGAGGGCCGTTCCGGTCGGAGAATCCGCCGCGCTGATGAACTTGGTCACTTCGGGCGCATTGCCTTCGCCCGCGGCCGGAGGATTGTACCCGACAAACGACGCGTTGGCGGGGTCGGTGATGTCGTAGATCATCACGCCGCCGGCGCGCTCAAGGCTGACGAACGCATAGGTCCGTCCGTTGATGACGCCGATATCGACGCCCTCCGGCTCCGGCCCCTTGTTGTCGGACCGGGTATCGAAGCCGCCGCCTTCGGCGGTGTCGATGTTGAACCGCGTCGCAAAGTCCCGCGCGATAATCGCCTCGAACTCACCGCCGGTGTCGCGCACCTTGGTGATGGTGCCGTCGGCATTCTGCTTGAAGATCGACAGGCTGCGGCCGCCATAGGCGTAGATCTGGTCGATGTCGCCGTCGCCATCGGTGTCGCCGAGATCCTTGCGGATTCGCAGGCGGCCGAGTTCGGCGTTTGCCCGCATCGCGGCCTCGTCAGGATAGGCGGTATTGTCGAGGTCGATGGTGAATACGCCGCCGCTCTGTTCCGCCAGCGTGGCCTCGTCGTCGAGTTCCACGCGGGCGTCGCCCTCGTTGGCGGTAACGAAATAAGTGTCGCTTCCGACCTTGAAGCTGGCGATGGAATCCGGCTGCAGCAGGCTGATGACGTCAGCATTGCGGAGATTGATGGCCGGGCCGTTCGACGGACCATCCCGGTCGCTTGCATCGAACTTGTTGCCAGCCAGATTGTGGTCGACGCCGCCAAGCGGCAGGATTGCAAGCGGCTTGGTTGCGGCCCGATCGGTCAGATCGATCACGGCAACCGCGTTGACCTCCTGCAGCGTAACGTAAGCGCGCGTGCCATCCGGCGACACCGTGATGTACTCGGGCTCGATGTCCGCCGAGGCCGTCTGGCCGGTCAACAGCGCTACGCCGGTCTGCTTCAGTACCGCCTCGAAACCGTCGAGCAGGTCGAACGCAATCGTGGTGGAAACCGCAGCGCTTGCCGCGCCGCCGGACAGATCGATAATGGATACGCTGCCCTCCGGATTGATCAATTGCGAGCCGCCGCCGGGCAATGTAATCGTAACAGGCTCGCCTTCGTTTGCGACCAACAGCTTCAAACCGTCGGCGGTAAACACCACCTGGTCGGGACCAACCCCCACTTCCACGGTGCTGATGAGCGTGCCATTGGCGTCAAACAAGGCGACGGAACCGTCCGTGCCCGGCAGGTCGCTGGCATAGGCCACCGCAAGAATTCCATTCTTGATCGCGACCGAGTTCGCCCCGCCAAAACCGTCGAGGGCGGTCAGATCGATCGATGACACGAGGTTCACGGCGCCGCTCGCGCTGATCGAAACGATATCGATCGTGTTGCCGATGGTGTTCAGCACGTAGGCCCGGCCGGTCGAAGGATCGAACGAAACCACTTCGGCGTTGGTACCCGCGGCCGGCGCGTAGTTACCCAGCCGCACAAGCTGGACGGCATTGGTGGCAGTCGGCGTCACTGCGTTGCCCTGCAGCGACGGCGCCTCGTCGAGGATCGTGATGCCTTCGATTACGTTTCCGGGGGCGGCGGCATCGTCGTTCTGAATTATGCCGGTTGCCGTTGCCTGCGCGCCGAGCGATGTCGATACCGTGCCGGCGTTGTTCGAGACCGTCTGCAAGGTGAGCGTGAAATTCTCATCCGGCTCGACTGTGGCGTCGCCATTGATCTGGATGGTGACGGTTGCCGAAAGCTGGCCCGCAGGTATCGTCCCGTTGAATGCGAAGGGCACAGCCGCAGCGCCATTGAAATCCGCCGCATTGGCCGCTGCCGAGGTCAACTGGCCGCTAAAACTGACGTCACCGACGGTGCCGCCGGTACGCTCCACAGTAAAGGTAAAGGCCGTCGTGCCGGCGTTGCCTTCCGCGTGGGAGACGGAGACAGAACCGGCGGCGAAGGCGACCGTCTGCGGCGGCGTGCCAGCCCCAATGGTGAAGGTCACACCCGCGATTAGAGACTGCGGATCGGTGAGGAACGGCGCGTCTGGCGTGATACCGTCGGCATCCTGATTACCGCCGCCGCTCTGAGCGACAAAATTGGCGGTTGTATTGAGCGCCATGAGAGCGGCGGTGCGGGATGCAAAAGAGCTTCCGCCGAGAGTCGGATTGAAAACGGCGACATCGGCCCCGTCAGTCAGGGGGAGCACCAAAGCCGTCGCGCCTGCGGTGAGCCCGGTACCGCCGAGCACCCCGCTGCCGGTAGCGGTGGTGAAGCCGCCATTTGTGTTCGTGACCGCGGTCAGGAAGCTGGTCGGGGCACTCTCGGAGGTTCCGACGAAAGCATAGATCGACTCGTCAGAGTTACCGAGCGCGATCGTACCGCCGGAGATTGTGCCGATGTTGACGCTGCGGGTGCCGGTAACCGAGGTATTGAGGAATTCGACAATCGTCCCCGCGGCCAGTTCGCTTCCGCCATTCGTCCATGTCAGACCACCCTCACCCGTGTTGAAAGCGCCGCCCGATCCGATTGCCAACCCGTTCCATTCGTTGTCGCTGAAACGGATAATCGATCCAGCCGCGATCGGATCGATGACTATGAAGGCGAATCCGTCATTTCCGTCAGCGTTGAAACCGACGAAAGCGATCGAACCGGGACCGAGAGCCATTGAATATCTCCATTGCAAAAAAGGCAAAAGCTAGCCGCAGCGGCACGAGGGGTTCGCGCAGCAGCGTTGAAGGTGGGGAATCATGTGATGTCGCGTTTGACGTCAGCGGCCGGAATATAGACCGGCGTTAATTACATCGAGGTGACGGTTTATTAACCATTGTCCGTTCGTCCACGATGGATCTCCAGTCGAGAGCATTTCCGTTTTCGACTGATATCAAAGAGTATCGACCATTACAAAGTGAGAGAGCCGGATCGGGATGTGGAGAGACGTTGTTGCGGCAGCGTCGAACGCGCATCTCGGTGAAGCCGCAAAGTTTCGTAACCGGATATGGACCGGCCGACACGCAATCAGCGATCGAGCCAATGTCTCCGGGCGATCTCTGCAAACGGAAAAATTTGCGACTTCAGCCGAAGAGATCTCGCCAGCTTTTGCCCTGAAGCCGAAATGGGCATTCGGTTCACGGGAAAAGCTGCGGACAAGCCTCGCTCGGGCTATTCTGAAGTAATCTCGGCATCCTTGACTACTTTGGCCCAGCGCAGGCGATCCTTGGCGATCAGCTCTGCCAGGCGTTCCGGCGGGCCGCCTCGAGCGATCAATCCTTGCTTTTCG